>WNFU01000606.1_pt1 | contig 114253 bp, 100 predicted proteins | sample 5400121 | NCBI WGS metagenome assembly WNFU01 (sample SAMN13153360, study PRJNA577476) | soil metagenome | isolation source: 100 cm soil or saprolite under grassland replicate 1 | place: USA:California | collected 2016-06-15 | reverse complement strand
GCTCGCCAACGTGGATGATGCCGACCAGTCAGCTAAACCACCCTCAGCCCTTGTCGGCGACGACGCCCGGGGGTCCAGTCGCAACATCAACCTGCGCAACATATCCCCGCCGTCGTCACCGGCCTGCCCACCCCTCCCCCGACATCCAAACTGGGGGCCGACCCCCGTCCGTGGAAATCGGCGTTAGCGGCTGGTCGGTTTTCGGACGGTCAGTGGCGGCGGTGCGCCGCCCGGCCCGCCGGCTGCTTCGGGCGGGGCAGGTCGGGAACCTCGCGCACCGGACGGGTGACCGGCCCGCCCGGCTTGATCGTCAGCCGCTCCCCTTCGTGGCACAGGTCCATCTCCTCGCCGTCGAGCAGCTCGTAGGTCGCGGTCTCCGGGGTGACCTCGACCCGTAGCTGCCGGCCCCGCCAGCTCAGCGCGAACCGCAGCCGGTGCAGCGGGCCGACCAGATGCGGCGCGAAGCTCAGCACGTCGCCGTAGTCCCGCATCCCGCCGAGCCCCGCGACCACGGCCAGCCATGCGCCGGCCAGGGACGCGATGTGCACCCCGTCGCGGGTGTTGTGCTCCAGGTCGCCGAGGTCCATCAGGGCCGCTTCGCCGAGGTAGTCATAGGCCAGGTCCAGGTGGTTGACCTCGGCCGCCACCACGGCCTGGGTACAGGCGGACAGCGAGGAGTCCCGGACGGTCAGCGCCTCGTAGTAGTCGAAGTTGCGCAGCTTCTGCTCGGGGGTGAACGCGTCGCCGCGCAGGTGCATGGCGAGCACCAGGTCGGCCTGCTTGACCACCTGGCGCCGGTAGAGCTGGAAGTAGGGGTAGTGCAGCAGCAGCGGGTACTCCTCCCGCGGCGTGTTCTCGAAGTCCCACACCGCGTGCTTGGTGAAGTTGTCCGACTGGGGGTGCACCCCGCGCTTTTCGTCGTAGGGAATGACCATGCCGTCGGCGGCGGCCCGCCACCGGGCCACCTCGTCCGCGGTCACCCCGAGGTCGGCGGCGCGGTCGGGGTAGCGGCCCACCGCGTCGGCGGCCCCGCGCAGGTTCCGCTGGGCCATCAGGTTGGTGTAGATGTTGTTGTCGGCCAGCGCACTGTACTCGTCGGGCCCGGTCACCCCGTCGATGTGGAACCGCCCGTCGGGGTCCAGCCCGCCCAGCGACATCCACAGCCGGGCGGTCTCCGCGAGCAGCTCGACGCCGGCCTCGCGGGCGAACGCGTCGTCCTGGCTGGCCCAGAGCTGGCGGATCACCGCGTCGGCGATGTCGGCGTTGATGTGGAACGCGGCGGTGCCCGCCGGCCAGTACGCCGAGCACTCCTGCCCGGTGATCGTGCGCCACGGGAACGCGGCGCCCTTCAGGCCGAGCTGCCGGGCCCGTTCCTTGGCCTTCGGGATGATCATGTGGCGCCAGCGCAGCGCGTCGGCCGCCGCGTCGGGTGCCACGTAGGTCACCACCGGCAGCACGAACGTCTCGGTGTCCCAGAACGCGTGCCCGTCGTACCCGGTGCCGGTCAGCCCCTTGGCCGGGATCGGCCGCCGCTCCGCCCGGGCGCTGGCCTGCAGCACGTGGAACAGCGCGAACCGGACCGCCTGCTGGATCTCGTCGTCGCCGTCGATCTCCACGTCGGCGCGGTGCCAGAAATCGTCCAGGTAGTGCCGCTGCGCCGCGAGCAGCCAGTCCCAACCGCTGGCGTGCGCGGCGGTCAGCGCGGCCTCCACCTGTGCCCGGATCGCCGGGAGCGAGCGCTGGCTGGACCAGCCGTAGGCGAGGAACTTGACGATCCGCAGCGACTCGCCCGGTTGCAGCCGGGCGGTCACGGTGAACCGGCCGATGTCGTCGGAGCAGCCGGTCTCGGTGGTCCACCGGGAGTCGCAGTGCACCATGTGCTCCATGCCCGCGCCGACCCGCCGCCCGCTGCGCCGGGTCTGGTGGATCATCACCACCCGGTTGCCGTTGCAGCCGTGCTGCTCGCCACGCAGCGGGGCCTCCAGCACGGCCGCCGCGCGGGGGTCGGCCGACATCGGCGGTAGCTGCTCGTTGGCGACCAGCTCCGACTGCAGGACCACCTGGATCGGTGCGCTGACCGCGCGGACCTGGTACTCGATCGCGGCGATCGAGCGGTAGACGAACGAGACCAGCCGGGTCGACTGCACCTGGACGGTGATCCCCGCCGGGGAGGTCCACTCGCAGTCGCGGCGCAGCACCCCGGCGCACAGGTCGAGGATGCGCTCGTGCCGCACCAACCGGCCGTACCGCACGTCGAACGGCTCGTCGTTGACCAGCAGCCGGATCAGCTTGCCGTTGGCCACGTTGATCACGGTCTGCCCGGAGGGCGGGTAGCCGTAGCCCGCCTCGGCGTAGGGCAGCGGGCGCTCCTCGTAGACCGAGTTCAGATAGGTACCGGGCAGGGTGTGCGGCTCCCCCTCGTCGAGGTTGGCCCGCAGTCCGATGTGCCCGTTGGACAATGCGAAAACCGACTCACTCTGGGCCAGCACCGCGAGGTCGAGTGCGGTCTCGCGGACCTGCCACGGCTCGGCGGGGTAAGCCTTCTGGGTAATCACGACTGCTCCAGCAGCTCGACGAGATCCTGGACAACGACGTCGGCACCGTGTTCGCGCAGTGCCTGCGCCTGCCCGGCCCGGTCGACCCCGACAACGTACCCGAAGTCGCCGGCGCGTCCCGCCTCGACACCGGCGAGCGCGTCCTCGAATACCGCCGCCTCGGCGACCCCGGTGCCGAGCAGCTCGGCGGCGTACCGGAAGGTGTCCGGGGCGGGCTTGCCGCGCAGGCCGGACGCCTTGGCCACCACCCCGTCGACCCGGACCTCCAGCAGGTCCTCGATGCCGGCGGCGCGGACGATCTGGGCGCAGTGCGCGCTGGAGGAGACCACCGCGCGGCGCAGCCCGGCGTCGCGGCAGGCCCGTAGGTAGTCCACCGAGGCGGGGTAGGGCTGCACACCCCGCTCCCGCAGGACCCGCTGGAAGATCGCGTCCTTGCGCTGGCTCAGCGCCTCGATCGTGGCCGCGTCCGGCGGATCGCCGGGATCCCCCTCGGGCAGCACGATGCCGCGCGCGGCGAGGAACGTGCGGGTGCCGTCCGCGCGGGGCCGGCCGTCCACGTACTTGCCGTAGTCCGCCACCGGGTCGAACGGGGCATGCCCGGGCCCCTGGTACTCGTCGAGGAAGGCGTCGAACATCTCCTTCCACGCGGCCGCATGGACCAGCACGGTCGGGGTCAGCACCCCGTCGAGATCGAACAGGCAGGCCTTGATGCGGTCCGGCAATCCCAGCACACGGTCACCGTAGTGCAGATGTGCCCGGCCGGTGTGGATCGGCCCGCGCCACCCCGGCGCCCGGCTACAGGAAGCCGTCCCAGCAGGCGGCGAGCGCGTCCAGCTCGGCCTGCTCCACCTCGACGCGCTCGATGTCGGCGAAGCTGCGCACCTCCGGGTCGGCCGGGGATGGCTGCTCGGTGCTTCGCGGGGCGGGTACGGCCGGCCGCACGTCCCCCGCCGCGTCAGTCGCCTGCTGCACCATAGTCCCCCACGCTACCCCACTATGCGCAGTTCACGTGCCTTGTGTGAGCTTCGCCGCCCTGGGGTACCCGGTGCCATGAACGTCGTCGAGCGGCTGCTGGACCGGGCGGACAGCTCGCAGCGGCGCCGACCCTGGCTGGCGTTCCCGCTGGCCGTGCTCAAGAAGTACGGCGACGACCAGGCCGGCAACCTGGCCGCCCTGATGGCGTACTACGCGTTCCTGTCGATCTTCCCGATCCTGCTGGTCTTCGTCACCGTGCTCGGCTTCGTCCTGCGCGGCAACCCCGAGCTGTACCGGCACCTGCTCAACTCGGCGCTGGTGGAGTTCCCGGTGATCGGCGACCAGCTGCGCTTCCAGGGGCTGCACGGCAACTGGTGGGTGCTGGCGTTCAGCGTGCTGATCAGCCTGTGGGGTGCCCGGGGCGTGGCGACGGCGGCGATGACCGCGTTCAACGGGGTGTGGAACGTGCCGCACCACCTGCGACCCGGGTTCTGGCCGGGGTTGCTGCGCAGCGTCGGGCTGCTGCTCACGCTCGGGGTCACGCTGATCGTCACCGGTACCCTCTCCGGGGTCGGCGGGGCCGGGCGGCTCGGGCTCGCGCTGCGCGTCGGCGCGCTGCTGGTGTCCGCGTTGCTCAACGTCGGCCTGTTCCTGCTGGCGTTCCGGCTGGCCACGGCGCCGGTCGTGCGCATCCGGGACATGCTGATGAGCGCGGTGGTCGCCGCGGTGTTGTGGCAGATGCTGCTGATGGTCGGCGCGCTGCTGCTGACCCACCAGGTCCGGCACGCGCAGTCGCTGTACGGCGCCTTCGGCGTGGTCCTCGGCCTGCTCGGCTGGCTGCAGCTGCAGGCGCAGATCACCCTGTACGCGATGGAGGCCGACGTGGTGCGCGCCCGCCGGCTGTGGCCACGCGCCGTCGCCCCGCCGCCGCTGACCGGCGCCGACCGCAAGGCCTACACGGAGTACGTGGAGGCCGAGCGCCGGCTGCCCCCCGACGAGCAGGAGGTCGCCGTGCGCTTCCCGGACGAAGCGCACGGCTGACCTATCCCCCTACTCCCCCGCGCGCCGGGCGCCGCGCCAGGTGCGGCCGAGGTAGACCACCACGAGCACCGCACCCAGCAGCAGCGGCAGCTCGGGGTGGGCCGGCCCGGGCCGGACAGCCACACCACGTACCCCACGACCGTCGGCGCACCGTTAAGACATTGATGTACGTGGAAGTGGCTGCGCGGGGAACATAGGATGGCGGCCGGGTACCGGTCAACGTCTCGCGGGTCACCTGTCCGCCCGGCGGACAGCGGCCCCCGCGGCTCAGCCGGTCACGCCGGTGACCAGGGCGTCGACCACATCACGCAGGTCACCGCGCCGGGCGTGCAGCAGGCGTTGCCGCTGCGCGGGCCCGCCGTCGGCGTCCAGCCGGGCGAGCAGCTCCAGCACCACCGCCGTGTCGCCGGCCCGGTCCAGCGCCGGCCGGACCCGCGACACCAGCGCCCGGACCAGCTCGGCCGCGGGCTTCGGCCGGCCGGAGAGCACGTCGACGCCGTCCCCCGCGAGCCCGTCCCGGGCAGCCCGCCAGTGCGCGGCGCGCAGCATCTCGGTGGGCACGTCGACCGCGGCCACGTCGCCGGCCAGGTCGGCCAGGGCGGTGCCGACCAGGGCCCGGGCCAGCGCGGCGACCAGCAGCGTGCCGTCGACCGTGGGCAGCACGTCGCAGGCCCGCAGCTCCAGCGTCGGGAACCGGGCCGACGGGCGGGCGTACCAGTAGAGCATGCCGGTGTCGAGGATCACGCCGGACTGGATCAACCCGTCCACGAGCGCCTCGTAGTGCTCGTCGGAGCGCCAGAACGGGGCCGGGCCGGCGACCGGCCAGCTCGACCAGGCGATGGTGCGCCAGCTGGCGTACCCGGTGTCGTGGCCGGACCGGTACGGTGAGTTGCTGCTGATCGCCGCGAGTACCGGCAGCCACGGCCGCAGGTGGTTGCTGACCCGCAGCGCGGTCCACCGGTCCGGCAGGGCGACGTGCACGTGGCAGCCGCAGACCCCGGAGCGGCCCAGCAGGTCGCGGTACTCGCGCTCCATCGCGTCGTACCGGTCGTCGTCGGTGACCGGCAGGCCGGCGCCGCCCAGCGGGGCGGTACCGCTCGGCAGCACCGCGTACCCCACCCGCGCGGCGGCCCGGACCACCCCGGCCCGGCGCCGGTACAGGTCGGCGCGCAGCTCCGCAAGCGTGTCGCACGGTCGGGTGGCGATCTCGACCTGGTACCGGGTCAGCTCCTTGGCGACCAGCTCCGGCCGGACGGCCCGGACCTTCGGGGCGGCGGCCACCACCCGGCGGCTGTCCGGATCGACGACGAAGAACTCCTCCTCCACCCCGAACGAGCAGACTCCTGACTCTGCGTCCACCACGCCATCACCCTGGCGCCACTGGTACCCGACGCGGCGAGGCATCAATCCATTGCCCCGAAACCCGTGTGTAGCAGCGGCGGGAGCGGTACGGTGCGCGCGTGGGACGCGTTCGGCGGGTGAGCGCCGCCCTCGCTCTGGTAGCCGCGCTGGCGACCGGCTGCGCCACCTCCGTGCGGGACACCGCGCCCGCGCCGTTCGGGCCGACGAGCGGCGCGTCGAGCGGGCCGGCCACCCCCTCCCCGCCCGGCCTCCCGCTGGGCAATGCGGCACCGGCCGACAACGGTCAGGTGGAGGCGACCGTCCTGGAGTACCGGCAACCGCTGGCCGGCGACCCGCCGGCCGGCACGGTGTGGGGCGGTGCCGACGTCCAGGTGTGCGCGCACCGGACGGCCATCTTCGACGTGAGCATCAGCCGGGGACCGTGGGTGCTGCTCGCGCGCGACGGGCGCGCGATCGCCCCGACCCTCGTGGTGGACCCCCGGTTCCCGCAGCCCGCGTACCCCACCGAGCACCGCCGCCTGCAGCCGGGCGAGTGCGCCCGGGGCTGGATCGTCTTCGCGGTACCGGCCGGCGCGCGACCCGGCGCCGTGCAGTACACCCCGGTCGGCGCGCAACCGGTGACCTGGACCGTGCGCTGAGCTTCCTGGTTCGCTGCGCGGCGCCGCCTCCAGGTGCGGCCATCGCCACCCGCCGCGCCCCGCTCCGCCGGCGCGTCGCGCGGCTCAAGCCGCACCGCGGCGCCGCTGCGCTCATTCGCCCTCGCGCGGCGCCGACACCGGATCGATGCGGGTCGGGTGGCTGGTCACGGTCGCCTCGTGCGGTTCGGCCCGCGGCCCGGACGGCGCGCCGACCGTCCAGCCGTCCGGCAGCCCGGTGATGCTCGCCCCGTCTGGATGCGCGTGGATGTGCAGCGTCTCGGTGCCCAGCCGCAGCCGGGCCAGGTTGACCCGGCCCCAGTCCTCGGGTATCCGCGGCGCCAGCTCCAGCCGCTGGTGGGGCGCGTCGGGGTCCAGGCCGAGAAACGCCCGCATGAGCAGCAGCGGGGCGGCGCTCGCCCAGGCCTGCGGCGAGCAGGACGTGGGGTAGGGCACCGGCGGCCGGAACTCGGCCCGGCCGAACCCGCAGAACAGCTCCGGCAGCCGCCCGCCGAACGCGGCGGCCGCGTGCAGCAGCCCCCGGCTCAGCCGCTGCGCCAGCTCGACCGCCCCGGGCAGGTGGGCGTAGCGCAGCAGGCCGGCCACGGCGATCGCGGTGTCGTGCGGCCAGACCGAGCCGTTGTGGTAGCTCATCGGGTTGTACCGGGGCATCTGTGCGGACAGCGTGCGCAGCCCGTACCCGCTGTCCATGCTGGGCTCGACGAGCTGCTGGATCAGCGTCGTGGCGCACCGGTCGGTGGCGATGCCGGTCCACAACGTGTGCGCCACGTTGCTGGCCAGCGCGTCGACCGGCCGCTTGCTACCGTCCAGCGCCAGCGCGTACCAGCCGAGGTCAGGCAGCCAGAACCGCTCGTGGAACGCGTTGCGCAGGCCGGCGGCGGTGGCCCGCCACCCGGCCGCGGCGGCCGTGTCACCGTCGAGCGTCTCGGCGAGGTAGGCGCGGGCGAGGTAGGCGCCGTAGACGTACCCCTGCGCCTCGCAGAGCGCGATCGGCGGCTCGGCCAACCGGCCGGCCCGGTCGCTGATCGCGTCGAAGCTGTCCTTCCAGCCCTGGTTGGCCAGGCCCCGGTCGGTGGCCCGGCGGTACTCGACGAACCCGTCGCCGTCGCGGTCGCCGTACCGCTCGATCCAGCCCAGGGCCTCGTCGGCGGCGGGCAGCAGCCGCCGGACCCGCTCCGGGTCGGCGCCCCAGCGCAGGCTCTCGGCCAGCAGCATGACGAACAGCGGGGTGGCGTCGACCGTGCCGTAGTAGTGGTTGCCGCCCAGCGTCTCGTCGGTGTCCGGGCCCAGGCGCAGCTCGTGCAGGATCCGCCCGGGCTCCTCCTCGGTCAGCGGGTCCACCCGCCGCCCCTGCACCCGGGCCAGCGTCTCCAGCGTGCCCAGGGCCAGCCCGACGTTGAGCGGCAGGGTCATCCAGCCGGTGACCAGGCTGTCGCGGCCGAACAGCGTCATGAACCAGGGGGCCCCGGCGGCGATGAACGCGTACCCGCCGGCGGACTCGATCCACAGCGCGCCCAGGTCGTCCTCGCTGCGCCGCAGCACGTGGGCGAGGACCGGGTCGTCGGCGTCGATCCGGGTGCTGGCCCGGCGCCAGTCGCGGATCTTGCGGGCCGCCGCGGTCGCCTCGATGCCCTCGTCGCGGCGCAGGTGCACCCCGGTGCCGCTGGCCACGATCGGTTGGGCCAGCAGCTCGGTGGTCCAGGTCTCCCGGGGCGGGATGACGGTACGCCAGACCAGCGAGCCTGGCGTCAGCAACGGGTCGCCGGTGGCCGTCAGCCGTACCCCCCGGCTGCCGTCGGCCCGGGTCAGCAGCAGCTCCGACCCGCGGACCTCACCGTGCGACAGCACCGCCGGGGTCCGCCCCTCCTTGACCGCGAACAGGTCGGCGAAGTCGGCGTCGACGTGCATGGTCACGGTCAGCGCGGTCGCCTCCCGGCCCAGGTTGGTCAGCGTGATGGCTTCGTGCATGCCGTCGCCGACCAGCCGCTCCCGCACCACGAGCAGGGTGCTGTCGGCGAGGCCGGCCTGCGGCGGGCGGCGTAGCACGAACCGGGCGGCGAACGCCTCGGGCGCGGTCACCGACAGCGCGTGCGGTGGCTCGCCGTCGAGGCGCAGCTCCCACCGGGACAGCACCCGGGCGTCGCGGAAGAACAGCCCGTGCGGGGTGCCCGGTACGACGTCGCCGCCCGCGCTGGACAGGCAGAACGTGGTGCCCTCCACCACGGTGACCGGACCCGCGCCGCCCAACGCCGGTACCAGGGGCGGACCGGCCTCGGGTACCGGCGCGGGCGTACCGATCTTCCCGTCCGTCACGGACCAACCTCCCGTCCGGGCCCGTGCTCGGTGTGCCGGGCTCATGGGCAATCATGAGCCCCACCGGTGTCACTCGCCCATCGGGGGGCCGGACCTTACACGGCGATCATCGGACCACCGCCGGCGAGCGGCTTCTTGCCGGGCGTGCGCTCCGGGGCGTGCGCGGCCAGCCCCCGTACCGGGTTGAGCTGGCGCAGCTCGCCCAGCGCGGCGACGTCGGCGAGCCGGACCCGCGAGCGCAGCGCACTGCCTTGGTGGGTCCGGGTCCGGTGGCTGGTCAGCGCCGCCCAGTAGGCCCGCTCGTACCCGCGCGCCAGTTCCTGCGCGCTGAACTCCTCGGCCACGTGCTTGCGGCACGCGGCGGGGTCGATGCGGGTCACCTCGGCCAGCGCGGCCGGCAACTCCTCGGGCGTGTCGCAGATCAGGCCGGTGACGCCGTGCTGGACCACCTCGGGTACGGCGCCGCAGCGCAGCCCCACGACCGGAGTGCCGCAGGCCATCGCCTCGATCATCACCATCCCGAACGGCTCCTCCCACTGCACCGGGAAGAGCAGGCAGCGGGCCCGCGACAGCAGGTCGCGCTTGGCTGTCGCGTCGGCCACGCCGAACACCGTGTCGGTGTCCCGCAACCGCGGCGTGACCTCGCGGTCGAAGTACTGCTTCTCGATCGGCTCGGCGCACTTGCCGGCCAGGACCAGGGGTAGCCCGGCGGCGTGCGCGGCGTCGAGCGCCAGGTGCGGCGCCTTGTCCGGGTGGAAGCGGCCGAGGAAGAGCGCGAAGTCCTCCTTCTGCTCCTGGAACGGCCAGGTGTCCAGGCGCAGGGCGTTGTGGACGGTACCCACCCAGTTGAGCTCGGCGGCGAGCACCCGCTGCCGGTGGCTGATCGCCACGAGCGAGACGTCCGTGCCCAGCTCCCGGTAGTACCGGAACATCTCCCCGTCGACCGGCCCGTGGACGGTGACCACGGTCGGCAGCCCGAGGTGGGCGTACACCGGGGCGTTGAGCGGGCCGGACAGCGTGTTCTCGTGGACCACGTCCAGCCCGACGTCGGCGTTGAGCCGCTCCACCGCGCGCCGCGCGGCGATCGCGTGCATCACCTCCGGGTACGGCTCACCGAGCCGCTCCGGCACGATGCGGTCCCAGACGGGGATGAATTCGGCGGCGGTGCCGGGCTTGCCGGCGCCGATCAGAAAGACTTGGTGGCCTTGCTCCACGAGGCCGTCGGCGAGATCCGCGACAACCGCCTCGACGCCGCCGTACGCGGCCGGAGGAACATCGAAGTAGGGCGGTGCAACGAGGGCCACCCGCAGTGGTCGCCCGCCCGGACGCTGGGGCACGCCCAGCCGGTCATGTTTTCCGTCGGACCCTTCGTCGTCGTCCCACGCGACGCTGATCCTCGATTTCCCGGACGTACTTCGCAAGACTTCCCCCTCTTCTCATGTGAAGCAAGGTCGCCTTAAGCACTCGGCAGTAGCCAGTGTTAACACAAGGCGCTTGTCACTGCAGCCCACAACAACAAGGTCATACCGTTGAATTACCCTCCGTAATCGAGGCTCTGGTGCCGATATCGCCGCCGTACGGGCCCCTGACCTGCGCAATCGCGGGTTTCCGGGGGTGCCGGCCGGGACCGCCCCCGGATCATGGGCCCCGATCTCGATGAAGCAATGGCACATGACGCTCCGTTTCCCAGTCGTCGCGGCCGGCAAACCCCCCGGGCCACCTGGCGGCACGTCGATGCAACCGTTCCGGGTGGGGTGGACGTCATGAGGGGGGAGAAAGGGGCACGGATGGATGCGAGGGAACACCGGTGGCGGCTACGGCTCTGTGCCGGGCTCGCCGTGCTGGCCACCATCGGCAGCCTCGGTGTCGCCGCCTGGCTGGCCGGGCGGTCCCCGTCCGGCCGGCCGCCGGCCGTCCAGACGAGCGATCCCGCCCCGCGCCCGCTGGACCTGTCGGCCCTGCCGCCGGCCCGGCAGATCTGGCCGGCCGCGGTCCGGACGCTCCCCGCGCACCTGCCTGACGGCCAGGCCGGGTACACCGTGCAGGCGGCGCTGCCCGGCGACCGGTACCTGGTCAGCTACCCGGGCGCGACCGGCACGGTGCTGGCCGCGTTCGACACCGAGCGGGCCACCGTGACCGTGCTCAGCACGCCGACGGCGTACCTGCTGGCCGGGGTTCCCACGGTGGCCGGTGACCGGGTCACCTGGGTCGTCGCCGGTACGGACGCCGGCGGGCGGCCCGTCGCGGAGATCTGGGTCGGCTCCACGGCCGGGGGCGCACCGGTGCGCGTGGCGCGGCTGACGGGGGCGGACGCCGGCGGAGTGCACCGGGCGTGGACCGTGGGGGACCGCGTGCTCTGGACCGGGTACCCGGCCGGAGCCGACCGTCCGGCCGTGTACCAGGCACCGCTGGGCACCGGTACGGCCACGGCGGTACCGGGCGCGGCCGGGTACGCGCTCGCGCTCGAGGCCTGGGCCGTCGCGCCGGGCTCCGGCACCGGGCTGTGGAACGTGGTCACCGGAGTGCGGCTGCCGGTGCCGGGCGGCGTCCGGTCCTGCACGCCGGGCTGGTGCGTGGCGCAGCGGCCGGACGGTCGGTTCGAGGTGTGGCGCCTCGACGGCGGCCCCGCGGTACCCGCCCCGGCCGGTACCACCGCGCTGTCCCTGGCCGGCGGCGGACGCTTCGCCGTCGGTGCCGCGACCGTCGCCGGCCGCCCGGTGCCATACCTCTGGGACCTGTCCAGCGGCCGGGCCGGCGTCCTGCCGTTCGCGGCCGACCCGGCCGGCCCGGACACCTCGGTCATCTGCCCGCTCTCGGCCCTCCAGGGGCTCGTCGAGATCGTCGACCTGGCCCTGGTCGGCCGCACCTGACCGACCGCATCACCGGGTAGCGCGGTGAGCGGGGTCACCGGCGAGAAAGATTGTGCACAACTTAATTGTGCGCGATAGTAATCTCGTGACCGAGAACCCGCAGGTCAGCCTCGACCGGCTCACCTGCTTCGCGCTCTACACCGCCTCCCGGGCGGTGATCAACGCGTACCGTCCCCTGCTCGACGAGGCCGGCCTGACCTACCCGCAGTACCTGGTGCTGCTGGTGCTCTGGCAGCACGGCCCGCAGCCGGTCAAGGCGCTGGGCGCGGCGTTGCAACTGGACTCCGGCACGCTGTCCCCGCTGCTCAAGCGGCTGGAGGCGGCCGGCCTGGTCCGGCGCGAGCGGCAGGCCGGCGACGAGCGCTCGGTCCTGGTCACGCTGACCCCCGCCGGTGCCGAGCTGGAGCGCCGCGCCCGGGACATCCCGGTGCGCACCGCCCGCGCGGTCGGCCTGTCCGCCCCCGAACTCGACCAGCTGCGCACCAGCCTGGTCCGCTTCACCGCCGCGATCACCGGCGGATCCCCCGACGCCGTCATGAGCGGCGCGTCCCACGAAGGAGAGTCATGAGCCAGACCCCCGTGTACCAGACCGCCGCCACCTCGACCGGCGAGGGCCGCAACGGCCGCAGCCGCACCGTCGACGGCGTCCTCGACGTAGCCCTGGCCACGCCGAAGGAGCTGGGTGGCGCGGGCGGTGCGACCAACCCCGAGCAGCTGTTCGCCGCCGGGTACGCGGCCTGCTTCCACAGCGCGTTGAAGCTCGTCGCGCGCCGGATGCGGGTGGAACTGACCGACAGCGCGGTGACCGTCGAGGTCGGCTTGGTCAAGCAGGGCGTGGGGTTCGGGCTGCAGGCCGCGATCGAGGCGGAGCTGCCGGGCGTGGAGCCCGAGGTGGCCCAGCGGCTGCTCGACGCCGCGCACCAGGTGTGCCCCTACTCGGCGGCGACCCGCGGCAACATCGACGTCCAGGTGACACTGGCCTGACCTCCTCCGTCGAGGTCCGCGGCGCCGGCACCCCGTTCAGGGTGCCGGCGCCTCACCGGCTCAGTCCGGCCACCACGTTGATAACCAACGCCAGGATCACCGCGCCGAACAGGTACGACAGCAGCGAGTGGCGCAGCACGGCGCGGCGGAACTCCTTGTCGTTGAGCTCGGTGTCGGAGACCTGGAACGTCATCGCCACCGTGAAGGCCAGGTAGGCGAAGTCGGAGAACGCGGGCAGCGCGTCCTCATGGAAGTCCGCGCCGCCGTCGGTACCCCAGTAGTACAGCCGGGCGTACCGCAGCGCGTAGACCGTGTGCACCACGGCCCACGACAGCACCACGCGTGGTCGGGGCCGCCACCGCGACCCCGATCAGCGCACAGCCGAGGACCCGACGCCGGGCCGATACCCCGTGCCGGACGGCCACCTCCTTGTCGACGGCCACGCTTCCGCCGTACCCGGGGACCCGGCGATTCAACCCCGGCGCTGAGCCCATGGTTCGCTCGCTGACGCTCGCTCACGCCTCGGTCAGCTCGTCCAGCGCCCGGCGGATCCGCTTTTCCGATACCGGGTACGGGGTGCCCAGGGCCTGCGCGAAGACGGCCACCCGCAGCTCCTCGATCAGCCAGCGGATCTCGTCGAGCGCCGCCCGGGCCGGGTGGCCGGGCGGGGCCTGCGCGGACAGTTCGGCGTACTCCCGCTGGACCGCGGCCACCGTGGCGAGCTGATCGCGGTCGCGCGCCGGGTTCTCCGGTAGCTTGGCCAGGCGCCGGCGCATGGCGCGCAGGTACCGGGGCAGGTCGGGCAGGTGCGCCCACCCGGTCGCGGTGACGAAGCCGGGGTGGACCAGGCCGGCGAGCTGGGTACGCAGGTCGGTGCGGGCCGGTTCCGGGGCGCCGGGCAGGACGGCCTCGACCTCCCGGGCGAGCAGGACGATCTCGTGGACGTGTGCCACCACGGCGAGCACGGTGGCGGTGAGCCCGTGCCGGACCCGGGTGAGCAGCCGGCGGTACCCGGCCTCGTCCCACGGCGGCCCGCCCTGCTCGGCGGTCAGCGCGTCGACCGCGCAGTCCACGCAGTCGTCGAGCAGGTCGGCGACGCTGACATGCGGGCTGCGCAGCAGCACCAGCTTGGTCTCGTTGGACAGCCGCCCCTGCACCACGGTTGCCGGCGCGGGCAGCGCGAGGCGCAGCAGCCGCCGTACCCCGGCCCGGTGCGCCGCCTGCTGCTCGGCCGGCGTCTCGAAGACCCGTACCGCCACGCTGTCGCCCTCGTCGACCAGCGCCGGGTAGGCGGTGACCCGGTACCCGGCCCGGGTCTGCTCCACCGCCCGGGGCAGCGTGCCAACGGTCCAGTCGCGCAGGCCACGGCGGGCCAGGTCGGGCGCGGCCGACGCGAGGGTCTCCCGGACCTGAGGGGCCAGTTGCCGTTGCAGGGCCGGCAGGTCACGCCCCTCGCCCACCACCGCGCCGGTGTCGTCGAGGACCCGGAAGTTCATCCGCAGGTGCTCCGGCAGCCGGTCGGGTTGCCACGCCTCGCGCGGGACGGGCACCCCCGCGAGGCGGCGCAGCTGCCGCTCCAGCGCGTCGAGCAGGTCACCGTCCGGAGTGGACAGTGGCGCGAGGGCGGCGCGCGCGTAGTCGGGCACCGGCACGAACTCGCGCCGCAGCGCCTTGGGCAGGCCCCGGATCAGCGCGGTGACCAGCTCCTCGCGCAGCCCGGGTACCTGCCACGCGAAGCCGTCCGGCCGGATCCGGCCGAGGACGGCGAGGGGGACCTCGACCGTCACGCCGTCGTCGGGCGCGCCGGGCTCGAAGCGGTACCGCAGCGCCAGCTCCAGCCCGCCCTGCCGCCACACGTCGGGAAAGTCGGCGGCCGACACCGCCCCGGCGGTCGCGCTGACCAGCGTGGCCCTGTCGAAGGTGAGCAGGTCCGGCTGGCGGCGGCGGGTCTTCTTCCACCACGAGTCGAAGTGCCGGGCGGAGACCACCTCCGGGCCGACACGCTGGTCGTAGAAGTCGACGATGACCTCGTCGTCGACGAGGATGTCGCGCCGCCGGGCCCGGTGCTCCAGCTCCTCCACCTCGGCCAGGGCTCGGGCGTTGTCGTGGAAGAACGCGTGCGGGGTGTCCCAGTCGCCCTCGACGAGCGCGTGCCGGATGAACAGCTCGCGGGCCTGCGCCCGGTCCACCCGGCCGAAGTTGACCGGGCGGCGGGTGACGATCGGGATGCCGTACAGGGTGACCCGCTCGTAAGCCATGACGGCGCCCCGGCCACGGTCCCAGTGCGGCTCGCTGTAGGTGCGCCTGACCAGGTGGGCGGCGAGCGGTTCCAGCCACTCCGGCTCGATGCGCGCGCAGACCCGGGCCCACAGCCGGCTGGTCTCCACCAGCTCGGCGGCCATCACCCAGCGCGGCGTACGCCGGAAGAGCACCGAGCCGGGGAACACGGCGAACCGGGCGCCGCGCGCCCCCAGGTACTCCCCCTTGTCGAGGTCCTTGACCCCCACGTGCGAGAGCAGGCCGGCCAGCAGGGCCTGGTGGACCCGCTGCGGGTCCGCGGGGGCGCTGTTCAGGGAGCCGCCGAGGGTACGGGCCACCTGGCGCACCTGGCTGTGCAGGTCCTGCCACTCGCGCACCCGCAGGTAGTTGAGGAACTCGGCGCGGCACAGCCTGCGGAACTGGTTGCCAGAGAGCTCCTTCTGCCGCTCCATCAGGTAGTGCCAGAGGTTGAGCAGGGCCAGGAAGTCGGAGTCCTTGTCCGTGAACCGGGCGTGCGCCTGGGTCGCCGCGTCCTGCCGGTCGGCCGGGCGCTCCCGGGGGTCCTGGATGGACAGGGCCGAGGCGATGACGAGCACCTCGCGCAGGCAGCCGTACTCGTCGGCGGCCAGCACCATCCGGCCCAGCCGGGGGTCGATGGGCAGCTGGGCGAGCTGGCGCCCGAGCGGGGTCAGCCGGTCGCCCTCCAGCGCGCCGAGCTCGACGAGCAGGTCCACGCCGTCGCGGATGGAGCGCCGGTCGGGCGGGTCGAGGAACGGGAACTCGGCCACGTCGCCCAGGCCCAGCGCGGCCATCTGCAGGATGACCGAGGCGAGGTTGGTGCGCAGGATCTCCGGGTCGGTGAACTCGGGGCGGTCGAGGAAGTCCTTCTCGTCGTAGAGCCGGACGCAGATGCCGTCGGCGACCCGGCCGCAGCGGCCGGCGCGCTGGTTGGCCGAGGCCTGCGACACCGGCTCGATGGGCAGCCGCTGCACCTTCAACCGGTGGCTGTACCGGGAGATGCGCGCGGTACCAGGGTCCACTACGTACCGGATGCCCGGCACGGTCAACGACGTCTCGGCGACGTTGGTGGCCAGCACGATGCGCCGCCCCGGGTGGGGCGCGAAGACCCGGTGCTGCTCCACCGTGGACAGCCGGGCGAACAGCGGCAGGATCTCGGTACCCGGCCGGACCCGGCGGGCCAGCGCGTCGGCGCTGTCGCGGATCTCCCGCTCCCCGGACAGGAACACCAGGATGTCGCCCGGCCCCTCGGCGGACAGCTCGTCGACCGCGTCGCCGATCGCCTCGACCTGGTCGGACTCCTCGGCGACCGGGCGGTAGCGCAGCTCGACCGGGTAGGTGCGGCCGGAGACCTCGACGATCGGGGCGCCGCTGAAGGCCTGCGAGAACCGCTCGACGTCGATGGTCGCCGAGGTGATGACGACCTTCAGGTCCGGCCGGCGCGGCAGCAGCCGCCGCAGGTACCCGAGGATGAAGTCGATGTTGAGGCTGCGCTCGTGCGCCTCGTCCACGATCAGCGTGTCGTAGCGGCGCAGCAGCCGGTCCTGGGCGATCTCGGCGAGCAGGATGCCGTCGGTCATCAGCTTGACCCGGGTCCGCTCGCCCACCCGGGCGGTGAACCGCACCTGGTAGCCGACCACCTCGCCGAGCGGGGTGTCCAGCTCCTCGGCGATGCGCTCGGCGACGGTCCGGGCGGCCAGGCGGCGCGGCTGGGTGTGCCCGATCAGCGCGCCGTCGCCGCGCCCGAGCTCCAGGCAGATCTTGGGCAGTTGGGTGGTCTTGCCGGAGCCGGTCTCCCCCGCGACGATCACCACCTGGTGGTCCCGGATGGCCGCGAGAATCTCGTCCTTGCGCCCGGTGAGCGGCAGCTCGGGTGGGTAGCGCAGGGTCAGCTCGGGCACGCCGCAAGGATAGGCAGCCCGGACGGATCCGGCTCTTGATTACCCTCCGACACCATTGCGATTCGCTCGGAATCCGACGTAATTGCACACCGACAATCGCCTTGACAGACCATAGACCATGGTGTTCGCTCAGGTTCACGCAAATTCGCTGAGCGTACACGGGGTTTTTCGATGCGCGTCGCGTACGTGTGTCGCGCGCTGGCCGACGACCGGTTGGCCGGCGGCGGCGCAGAGGTCTACTCGCTGGCATGTGCCGCCGCACGGGCCGGTCACAGCGTTCACCTGGTCTGCGAGGCGCTGCCCGGGTACCGTGCGCAGCCGCGCGGACCGGTGCACGTACCGGTCGCCGCCCCCCGGCCCGACCACCGGTACCCGGCGGAGTCGTTGTCCTACGCCGACCGCGTCTACGACACGCTCCGTGCGCTGCACCGGGCCACCCCGCTCGACGTGGTCGAGTTCGTCGACACGGCCGGCGAGGGCTTCACGGTCATCCGGGCCCGGCGCCTGCTCGGCGAGTTCGCCGGGGTGCGGCTCGTCGTCACCGCGCACCCGTGGGACCGGCCGGCCGCCGCCGAGCCGCCGGCCAGCCTGGCGGACGCGATCGCGCGGCACCTGGAGGACTACTGCCGCCGGCACGCGGACGAGGTGGTCACCGACCGGCCGCCGGTCACCGCGGCCGGCGAGCTGCTGCCGGTACCCCCGGGACGGTCCGCCGGACCACCGGCCGGCGTGTGGTTCCTCGGCGATCCGCGGCCGGGTGCCGGGCTGGACACCCTGGTCGCCGCGCTCGCCCTGCCCGCCGCCCCGGCGCTGGACCTGGTGGTACGGGGTGCGCCCGCCCGGTCCGGTGCGCAGTCCGGCGCCGTGCCCGCCCGGGTGGTCGGGCACCTGCGGGCCGCCGACCTCGCCGCGCTTCCCCCGCGGGGTACCCCGTGCGTGCTGCCCGCCGGGGCGGGGTGCGCGCCGGCGGTGGCCCGCCTGGCCCTGGCGCTGGGGTTGGGCGTCATCGCGTTCGCCGGCAGCACCTGTGCCGGGGTGGTCGCCGAGGGCGGCGGCCAGGTCGTACCGGCCGACGACCCGGCCGCGCTCGCGTCGGCGTTACGGGCGGCCGCGCCCGCGCCGCCACCCCGCCCCGATCCCGTGCCGGCGTTCACCGCCGGCCGCCCGGCCAGCCCGGTGGAGGTGACCGAACCGGAGCTGGTGAGCGTGGTGATCCCCGTGCGCGACCAGGGCCGGTACCTGCCCGGCGCGGTCGAGTCCGCGCGGCACTGCGGGTACCGCCCGGTGGAGGTCGTGGTCGTCGACGACGGCTCCACCGAACCGGAGACCCTCGCCGCGCTCGACGCGCTGACCGGTGTCACCGTGCTGCGCCGGCCGCACCAGGGCCTGCCCTCGGCACGCAACGCCGGCATCGCCACCGCGCGCGGGCCCTACCTGGTCCCGCTGGACGCCGACGACCTGCTGCCCGCCGGGTTCGTCGGGCCGGCGGTGGCCGCGCTGCGCCGCGACCCGGGCATCGGCTGCGTCGCCGGCACCGTGCGCAACTTCGGCCTGCTGGAGCACGTCAGCGTGCCGGTCGGCTACGTGCCCGACGTCAGCCTCGTGGTCAACACGTTTCCACGCGCCACCGCCGTGTTCCGGGCCAGCGCCGTCACGGCGGCCGGCGGGTACGACCCGGAACTGCCCGCCTACGAGGACTGGGACCTGTACCTGCGACTGCACAAGGCGGGGTACGCGGTCGAGTGCGCCCCGTTGGTCGGCCAGCTGTACCGCCGCCACGCGGACTCGATGACGTTCCGGCAGACCGACCGGGCCCGGGTCGCGCTGACCCAGCACCTGCTGCGGGCCCACGCCGACCTGATCCGCGCCGACGGCGCGCTGCCGCTGCTGCTGACGCTGGTCGACCTGTGGAAGAGCGGCTACGAGCCGAGCGCCTCGGTCGTGTGGCGGCACCAGGAGCGCAGCCTTGCCGAGGTGCCCGTATGAGGGATCAGGCGTTGACGGTGGTGGACCTGCTGGCGGCCCGCGCCGCCACCGACCCGGGCCGGGTGGCGATCCTGCTGCCGGACGGGCGTGGGCTGACCTGCCGCGAGTGGGAGGAGCGCGCGACCGCGGTCGCGCATGGTCTGCGCGCGCGGGGGGTACGCCGGGGTGACCGGGTCGGCCTGCTCTTCGGCGGCGTGGACTGGATCGGCTACGCCGTGGCGTACTGCGCCACGCAGAAGGCCGGTGGCGTCGCGGTACCCCTGTCGGAGAAGCTGGCCCCGGCGCAGCTGCGCGAGCTGCTGGCGCACTGCGGCGCGATGGGGCTGGTGTCCGGGGCGCACACGCAGCCGCCGGCCGTCGACGTGTGGTCGGTCCCGGTGGACGCGCTCGACGGCGGCGACCCGGCACCGCACCCGGCCACCGTCGGCCCGGACGACGTGGCGCAGATCGTCTACACCTCCGGCACGACCGGCCGGCCCAAGGGCGTGGCGGCCACCCACGGCAACCTCACCTGGGGGTACGAACGCGCGCCGCGCCAGCGCCGGTTCGCGCACTCCGACGTGTTCCTGCACGCGTTCCCGATCGGCACCAACGCCGCCCAGACCATGCTCATGTACGCGCTGGCCGCGCACCCCACCGCGCTGTGCATGCCGGCGTTCGACAGCGAGGGGTTCGCCGCGCTGATCGAGGAGCACCGCGCCGGCACCGTGTTCGTGGTGCCGTCCATGGCGATCGACCTGCTCAACTCGGGCGCGCACCGCCGCCACGACCTGTCCGGCGTGCTGCTGCTCAGCTCGTCGGCGGCCGCGCTGCCGCCGGCCGTCGCCGCCGCGCTGGCCGAGGCGTTCCCCGACGCCACCCTCGTCAACTACTACACGTCGACCGAGGCGGCACCGGCCGAGACGACGATGGTCCTCGACCCGACCCGGCCCGGTTCGGTGGGCCGGCCGACCAACCCCGGGGACCTCGCCGTCCTCGACGAGGCCGGCGACCCGGTACCGGCCGGCGCGGTCGGCGAGGTCTGGCTGCGCTCGCCGACCGCGCCCCGCGCCTACCACGGCGACCCGGACGGCAGCGCGGCGACGTTCCGGCGCGGCTGGGTGCGCATGGGCGACCTGGGCCACCTCGACGAGGAGGGGTACCTCTTCCTCGTCGACCGCGACGGCGACGTCATCACGTCCGGTGGCCTGAAGGTCTCCACCCTCCAGGTCGAGGCCGCGCTCTACGAGCATCCGGCGGTCGCCGAGGCGGCCGTGCTGGGTGTCCCGCACCCGGTGCTGGGCTCGGCCGTCGCCGCCGCCGTCGTCCCCCGCGCGGAGGTGACCGTCGAGGAGCTGCGCGCGTTCCTCCAGGACCGGCTGGGCCGGCACCAGATCCCGACCCGGATGGCCGTCGTGGCCGCCCTGCCCCGCACCGAGCTGGGCAAGGTGGTCAAGCGGGAGGTGCGGGAACTCTTCCCGGCCCGCCGCGACACGCCCCCGGCACCGCTGCGCTCGCCGGCCGAGATCGCGCTGGGCAAGCTCTGGAGCGAGGTGCTCGGCGTCGCCGCGGTCGGCGCCGACGACGACTTCTTCGCTCTCGGCGGCGACTCGCTGCGGGCGACCCAGCTCGCCACGCTGGCCTGCGACACCTTCGGCACCGAGGTGACCGTCGCCCTCGTCTTCGACGCGCCGGTGCTCGCCGCGCAGGCCGGCCGGATCGAGGCGGCGGCGCCCCGCGCCGCGACGGCGGCCGGCGCGGACGACGGCCCGCTGCTCGGCTCCACCCAGGAGTACTTCCTGCGCTGGATGCACGAGACCGCCGACCGCCAGATCCAGCCGGTCAGCCTGGCGCTGCGCGTCCGCGACGCGCTCGACGTCGACATCCTCGAACGGGCCTTGGGCGAGCTGGTCCGCCGGCACGAGATGCTGCGCGCGGTCTTCGTCCGTACCGGCGACGGGTTCCGCGCCGAGATCCGGGACACCTGCGCGGTCCGGGTGTCCACTGTGGACGCCGAGGGGGCGACGCTCGCGGAGCGGGAGCGCCAGGCGCTCGCCCTCGCGTGCCGGGAGGTCGAGCGGCGCTTCGACATCACCCGCGGACCGCTGCTGCGGGCGCTGGTGGTCCAGCTCGGCGTCGAGGACCAGCTCCTCGTGCTCGTCGTGGAGCACCTGGTGTTCGACGGCATGTCGTTCGGCGTGCTCCTGCGCGAGCTGGGCCTGCTCTACTCGGCGTTGCGGCTGGGCCGCCCGTCGCCGCTGGCCCCGCTGCCGCTGACCACGCGGGAGTTCTTCGCGCGGACCCGCCGGCGGTGGGCCGGTACCCGGGACTTCTGGCGGCAGCGGCTGGCCGGGGCGCCGCGGGCGCTGTCGCCGTTCCCGGGACACGACCCGGCCGCCACCCGGTACGTGGGCCGGTCGGTCGAGTTCGCGGTACCCGCGGACGCGGCTCGGCGGCTGCGGACCCTCGCGCGCGAGGCGCAGACGACCACGTTCATGGCGACGCTGGCCGCCTGGTGCGCGGTGCTGCACGGCGAGAGCGGCGCACCGGAGATCGTGGTGCAGACCCCGGTCACCGGCCGCACGCACCTGGAGTACGAGTCGCTGGTCGGCTGCGTGGTCCAGCTCATCATGATCCGCATCCCGCTCGACGCGGCCGGCGACTTCCCCGCGCTGCTGCGGCGGGTACGGGAGCGGGTCATCGAGGCCGCCGACCACCAGGTGCACCGGTTCGCCGAGGTGGCCGCGATGGTGCCGTACCCGGTGCATTTCTTCTTCGAGAGCTGGGGCGGCCCGGCGCACCTGCCGGGCCTGGCGTCCGAGCCCGTCCCGCTGCCCCCGGAGCTGGGCCTGACCTGGCCGTTCGCCGACGGCGACCCGGACCTGAGCGTGCCGCGACTGTCCCTTGTGGAGTATCCCGACGCCCGCATCGCCGGCCGCCTGCTCTACAACGCCGAGGCGTTCGACCGGCGCACGGTGCGGCGGCTGGCCGACCGGTACGTGACGTTCATCCACGACCTGACGCCACCCGACGATCGGAGGTAGGGATGCTGGAGATCCCGTTATCACCCGCGCAGTCGGGCGTCTGGGTCAACGAGCGGCTGGGCGGGGCCGGGGCGGTGTACCACATGCCGTTCGCGCTCTCGTTCGACGGTGCCGTGGACGTCGCCGCACTGGTCGCCGCCGTGGACGCGGTGGTGGACCGGCACCCGGTGCTCGCCGCCGCCGTGGCCGAGCGCGACGGGGTGCCGTGGCTGGTACCGGCGCGCCGCCGGCCGGCCGTCGAGGTGCGGCCGGTACCGCCGGAGTTGGTCGAGCGGGTGCTGCGGGAGGAGGTCAGCCGGCCGTTCGACGTCGAGGCCGGACCGCTGGCCCGGTTCACGCTCCTCGCCTGCGGACCGGACCGGCACCGGCTGCTCGTGGTGGTCCACCACCTGGTCTTCGACGGGCAGTCCACCGACGTGTTCGTCCGTGACCTGGCCGCCGGCTACCGCCCGGCGGGCGCGGCGGAGCTGCCGGAGCTGCCGGGCCGGCCGGCGGAGCTGGTCGCGGACGAGGAGGCCCGGGTCGAGGCGGCCCGCGCGGGGGCGCGCGCGTTCTGGCGGACCCGCTGGCGCGAACCGGGCGAGCCGCGGCTGCCCGGCCTGGCCGGGCCGGTACCGGCGGTGGACGCGGGCGAGTCGGTGGAGTTCTCCGTACCGGAGCCGCTGCGGGCCGCCCTCGCCGAGACCGCGCAGCGGCTGGGCGTGAGCCGGTTCGAGCTGATCCTCGGCTCGCTGCACGCGCTACTGCTGCGGTACGGCAACGAGGAGCCGGCCGTGGCGGTCGACCTGGGTACCCGGACCCCCGCCACGCGCGACCGGATCGGCCTGTACGTCAACGAGCTGCCGGTGATCGCCCGGCCGGTGCCGCCGATGTCGTTCGCGGCGTCCGTGCGCCGGCTCCGCGCCGACCTGCGCGAGCTGTACCGGTTCCGGGAGATCCCGCTCGCCCGCGCGGTGCCCGGCCTGCGGCCCGCCGTCGCGCTGGCCCCCGTCACGCTGACCTACCGGCGGCGCGCGGCGGCGCCCGAGTTCCCCGGGGTCCGGGTCGAGGTCGACTGGGTCATCTTCCCCGGCACCGCCCGCGGGGCGCTGCGCGTGCACCTCGTGGACGGGCCCGACCGGCTCGGCGCGATCCTCCAGTTCGCCCCGCGCGCTTTCCCGCCCGCCGCGGTCCGGCGGCTGGCCGGACACTGGCTGACCCTGCTGGCGGCGGCGCTGGCCGCGCCGGACACGCCGCTTGCCGAGCTGCCCCTGCTCGGTGCCGAGGAGCGCGCGACGCTGCTGGACGCGTGGAACCGCACCGCCGTCGGGTACCCGCCGGTCCCCCTCCCCGAGCTGGTGGCGGCGCAGGTGGCCCGGAGCCCGGACGCGACGGCCGTGGTCGACGCCGGCACCCGGCTGTCCTACCGCGACCTCGACGCCGCCACCGACCGTCTGGCGTACCGGCTGCGGGCATGGGGCGCCGGGCCGGGCGGCCTGGTCGGCATCTGCGTCGAGCGCGGCGTGGACCTGGTCGTCGGCATGCTGGGCGTGCTCAAGACCGGCGCGGCCTACCTGCCGCTCGATCCGGGCCACCCGGCCGACCGGCTGGGCCTCGTCCTCGCGGACGCGGCCGTGCCGCTGCTGGTGGTCGGTGGGCGGGCGGCCGGTGCGCTGCCCGGGTACGGGGGCACCCGGGTCCGGCTCGACGAGGACCCCGGCGCGGTCGAGCCGGTGGCGCTGCCCGGCGCCGACCCGGACGGGCGCGCGTACGTCATCTACACCTCGGGGTCGACCGGGCGGCCCAAGGGCGTCGAGATCGGGCACCGGGCGCTGACCAACCTCCTGCTGGCCATGCGCGACCGGCTCGCGGCCGGCGCGGACCTGACCTGGCTCGCCCTGACCTCGCCGTCGTTCGACATCTCCGCGCTGGAGCTGTTCCTCCCCCTCGTCGTCGGCGGCCGCATGGTGGTGGCCGGGGAGGCGGACGTGCGGGACGGCGCGGCGCTGTGCCGGCTCGCCGACACCCACGGCGTGACCCACGTACAGGCCACGCCGTCGGGCTGGCGGATGCTGCTGGAGTCGGGGTTCGACCGGCCGGCCGTGGACGCGCTGTGCGGCGGGGAGGCGCTGCCCCTGCCGCTGGCCCGCGAGCTGCGGGCGCGCGTGCGCCGGCTGTGGAACGTGTACGGCCCGACCGAGACCACGATCTGGTCCACCGCGTGGGAGGTGCCGCCCGCGCCGGACGAGGTGAGCATCGGCCGGCCGATCGCCAACACCCGGGCGTACGTGCTGGACGAGCGGCACGAGCCGGTACCCGTCGGCGTCCCGGGCGAGCTGTACCTCGGCGGGGCCGGGCTCGCGCACGGCTACCTGGGCCGGCCGGAGCTGACCGCGGCGCGCTTCGTCGAGGTCCCGTTCGCCGGCCGGCTCTACCGCACCGGCGACCTGGTGCGCTACGCCGAGGACGGGCGGCTGACCTGCCTGGGCCGACTCGACGACCAGGTGAAGATCCGCGGGTACCGGATCGAGCTGGGCGAGGTCGAGGCCCGGCTGCTCGACCACCCCTCCGTCGCCGCGGCAGCGGTGGCGGTCCGCGCCGACGACGCCGGGCAGGAGCACCTGCTCGCCTACGTCGTACCCGCCGGCGGCGGTCCCGCCGAACCCGTCGCGTTGCGCACCCACCTGGCCCGGATGCTGCCCGACTACATGCTGCCGAGCGCGATCCTCGCGGTACCGGCGCTGCCGCTGACGCCCAACGGGAAGCTGGACCGGCGGGCGCTGCCCGAGCTGCCCCGGACCGCGCCGTCCCCGGCGCCGCCGGAGCCCCCCGCGGACGGGGTGGCCGCCCAGGTCGCCGACATCTGCCGGGAGGTGCTGCGCCGCGACGCGATCGGCATGCAGGACAGCCTGTTCGACCTCGGCGCGCACTCGCTGACGATGACCGCGATCGCCGCGCGCATCCGCCGCCGGTTGAGGGCCGACCTTCCGCTGTCGCTCTTCTACGACGACCCGACGGTGGCGAGCCTCGCCGCGGCCGTCGCCGCGCTGGTCGGCCTATCCCGGCCGGCCGGGTACGGCGAACCCGAGCCGGGCGAGCAGGTCGGGCAGCCCGATCGCGTCCAGCGACGCCACGAGGAGGTCGGCGTCGGGAAAGGCGAGCGCTGAGGTGACCGGGTTCGGCACGGCGACGCAGCGCAACCCGGCCGCCTTCGCGGCGCGCACCCCGGCCGGCGAGTCCTCGAACGCGACCGCCTCCTCCGCGGGCACTGCCAGCGCCGACAGTGCCGCCAGATATGTGTCCGGGGCCGGCTTGGCCGCGTGCGTGTCCCCGGTGACGACCACCGTGAACGCCTCGTGGGTACCGAGGCGGCGCAGGTGAGCCGCGACCCAGTCGCCGGTCGCGCTGGAGGCGACCGCCAGCCCCAGGCCCAGCCGGGTGGCCTCGGCGAGATAGCCGGCCACCCCCGGCCGCAGCGGCGCGGCGCCGACGAGCGCCAGGTGCCGCAGCGTCTCCTCCCACGCCCGCAGCGCCGCCGACTCGGTGTCCACCAGCAGCCCGTCGAAGTCGAAGACCAGGGCCCGTACCGGCGGCATCCGGTCATGCTACGAGAGGCCATGCCACGAGAGGAGCCGGCATGACAGCCGCCGACCTGGAGATCCCGCCCCGGCGGCCGGACGCCGGACCGGTGCCGCTGTCCCGGGCGCAGGAGCGGATGTGGTTCCTCGACCAGCTCGACCCCGGCGACGTGTCCTTCCGGATGTACGTCGCGGAGCGGCTGCGCGGCCCGCTGGACGCCGACGCGCTGGAGCGCGCCGTGGGCGGTGTCGTGGCCCGGCACGAGAGCCTGCGGACCCGCTTCCCGAGCCGCAACGGGCGGCCGTACCAGGAGGTCCGGCCGCGGCTGTGGGTCCCGCTGGAGCGCCTGGACCTGACCGGGGACGCCGATCCCGAGGCGGCGGCCCGGGAGCTGGTCGACGAGCGGCTGAACCGGCCGTTCGACCTCGCCGAGGACGCGCTGCTGCGGGCCACCCTCCTGCGGTTGGCCCCCGACGAGCACGTGCTGTGCCTGGTGATGCACCACATCGTCGCCGACGGCGGGTCGATCGGGCCGCTGTTCGCCGAGCTGGCCGCGCTCTACAGTGGACAGCCGCTCCCGCCGCTGCCGGTGCAGTACCCGGACGTCACGCTGTGGCAACAGGAACAGGGTACGGCGGTGGCCAACCTCGACTACTGGCGCGGCCAGCTCGCCGGGGTACCCGTCCTCGACCTGCCCACCGACCGGCCGCGGCCGCCGGTACGCGGCGGCCGGCGCGGGGCGACGGTGGCCTTCGAGCTGCCGCACGCACTCGTCGGTGCGCTCGCCGCGCTGGCCCGCGCGGAGCGGGCCACGCCGTTCATGGTGCTGGTGGCCGGGTTCGCGGCGGTGCTCGGCCGGTACGCCGGGCAGGCCGACTTCTGCGTCGGCACCCAGGGCGCCGGGAGGGACCGGGAGGAGGTCGAGCCGCTGATCGGGCTGTTCACCACCACCCTCGTGCTGCGGGCCGACCTGTCCGGCGAGCCGACCTTCCGCGATCTGCTGCGCCGGGTCCGCCGGACCGCCATCGAGGCGTACGCCCACCAGGAGGTGCCGCTCGAGGAGCTGCCGGTCGAGCGCGACCCGGGCCGCAACCCGTTCTTCGACGCGATGCTCATCCTCCAGCCGCCGGAGGAGCAGCCGTTCGCGTTGGCCGGTGTGGAGGTCGAGAAGTTCCCGGCGCGGCTTCCCGGCGCCAAGCTCGACCTGCTGCTGGAGCTGCTCCCGGTGGCCGACGGCCTGCGCGGACTGCTCGCCTACGACGCCGACCTGTTCGCGCGGGAGACCGTGGACCGGCTGGCGGGCTGGTTCGAGGAGCTGCTCACGGCGGCGGTCGAGCGGCCGGACGCGGCGCTGCCCGAGCTGTTCCCGGCCGAGGAGCCGCCCCCGGCGCAGCCCCCGCCGCCCGCGCCGGACTCGGTCCTGGCGCTGCTCGCCGTCCACGAGGGCACCGCCGTACGCGGCGCCGGCGCGGCGGTCGGTTACGCCGGACCGCTCGGTGGAGCTGATCGTCGCGCTGCTCGGCGTGCTCAAGGCCGGCGCGGCGTACCTGCCGCTCGACCCGGCCTATCCGCCCGCCCGGCGGGAGCTGATGCTCGCCGACAGCGGCGCGGAGCTGGTCGTCACGCGCGGCGGCGCGCCGGCCGGCGCCCGCGTGTCCACTGTGGACCCCGACGCGCCGGCGCGCCCGGCGACCGACCCGGGCGTCCGTCCGGCGCCGGACGATCCGGCGTACGTCATCTACACCTCCGGCTCCACCGGCCGGCCCAAGGGCGTGGTGATCCCGCACCGGGCGCTGGCCGCGCGGGTGCGCTGGATGCGCGAGCAGTACGGCCTGGGCCCGGCCGACCGGGTGCTCCAGTTCGCCTCGGCCAGCTTCGACACCCACGTCGAGGAGGTGTACCCGTGCCTCGCGGCGGGGGCCACGCTCGTGCTCGCGCCACCCGGCGGGCTGGAGGACTTCTTCCGCACCGACGAGGGCGCCGCGCTGACCGTGCTGGACCTGCCCACGCCGTACTGGCACGAGCTGGTCGCCGACGCCGGGTCGGTGGCCTGGCCGCCCGCGCTGCGGCTGCTGATCCTCGGCGCCGACCAGGTGCGCGCGGACGCGCTGGCCCGCTGGCGGGCCGCCGTCGGCGACCGGGTGCGGGTGCTCAACACGTACGGCCCGACCGAGACCACGGTCATCGCGACCTGCGCCGACCTCACCCGCGCGGACGTGCGGTACCGCCCGCCGATCGGGCGGCCCTTGCCGGGTACCCGCGCCTGCGTGCTCGACGAGGCACAGCGGCCGGTACCGGCCGGCGCGGCCGGCGAGCTGTACCTCGGCGGGGCCGGCCTCGCGCTGGGCTACCTGCACCGGCCGGAGCTGACCGCGCAACGGTTCGTGGCGCACCCGCGCTGGGGCCGGCTGTACCGGACCGGCGACCGGGTGCGCCGGCGCCCCGACGGGGAGCTGGAGTTCCTCGGCCGGCTCGACGACCAGGTGAAGATCCGCGGGTACCGGATCGAGCTGGGCGAGGTCGAGGCCGCGCTCGGTACCCACCCCGCGGTCCGCCAGGCGGCCGTCCTCGCTCGCCCGGACCCGTCCGGCGCGCGGCGGCTGGTGGCCTACGTCGCCGGGGCGGCCGCCGACCTGCGCGCCCACCTCGCCGCCCGGCTGCCCGAGTACATGCTGCCCGGCGCGTACGTGTTCGTGGACCGGCTGCCGTTGACGCCCAACGGCAAGCTCGACGTGGCCGCCCTGCCCGAGCCCGCCCCGGTCACCGCGGCCCGGTCCGCCCCGCCCCGGACCGCCGCGGAGGAGCTCGTCGCCAGGCTGTGGTCGGAGGTGCTCGGCATCGACGGGGTGGGTACCGGTGACGACTTCTTCGCGCTCGGCGGGCACTCGCTGCTCGCCACCCGGGTACGGGCCCGGCTGACCCGGGCGGTCGGGGTGGACGTGCCGCTGCGGACGCTGTTCACCCACCGCACCGTACGGGAGCTGGCCGCCGCGGTGGACGCGCTGCTGCGCGGGGACGCGGCGGTGCCGGTCCGGCCGCCGGTCACCCCCCGCCCGGCGGGGACCGGGCCGCTGCCCCTGTCGTACGACCAGGAACGGGTCTGGTTCCTCAGCCAGCTCGACCCGGCCGACGCCTCGTACACCATCCCGGTGGCGGTGCGCCTGCGCGGCCCGCTCGACGTGGACGCGCTGGAGTCGGCGCTGGACGGGGTGGCGGCCCGGCACGAGATACTGCGTACCCGCTTCCCCGCCGTGGACGGCCGGCCGGTCCAGGAGATCCTGCCGCACCTGCGGATCCCGGTGCGGCGACTGGAGGTGGACGAGGCCGGCGCCCGGGCGGCGGCCGCCGAGCTGTGCAACGCGCCGTTCGACCTGGGCCGGGCGCCGCTGCTGCGGGCCGCCGTGCTGCGCCTCGGGCCCGAGGACCACGTGCTGTGCCTCGCCATCCACCACATCGTCGCCGACGGCTGGTCGGTCGGCGTGCTCCTCGGCGAGCTGGGCACGCTCTACAGTGGACGGTCGCTCGACCCGCTCCCGGTGCAGTACGCCGACTTCGCCCGCTGGCACCGCGACCAGCTCGACGACCGGGCACAGGACGGGCTGGTCGCGCACTGGGCGGCCCGGCTGGCCGGGGTACCCCCGCTGGAGCTGCCCACCGACCGGCCGCGACCGGCGGTCCGGACCACGCGCGGCGACCTGCTACGCCGCGACCTGCCCGGGCCGCTGTCCGACGGGCTGGGCCGGCTGTCGCGGGCCGAGCGGTGCACGCTGTTCATGACGCTGCTGACCGCGTTCGAGGTGGTGCTGGGCCGGCACGCGGGGCAGCGCGACTTCGCCGTCGGGGCGCCGACCGCCGCGCGGGACCGTACCGAGCTGGAACCGCTCATCGGCTCCTTCATGACCACCCTGGTGCTGCGCGCCGACCTGTCCGGCGACCCGACGTTCCGGGACCTGCTGCACCGCACGCGCGCCGCCGCCCTGGACGCGTACGCCCACCCGCACATCCCGTTCGAGCGGCTGATGAGCGAGCTGCGGATGGACCGGGACCCGGGCCGAAGCCCGCTCTTCCAGGTGCTGTTCGTGCTCCAGAACGCGGCGGCGCGGGGGCTCGCGCTCGACGGGCTGGCGGTGGAGCCGTTCGAGGTGGCGTACCGGCAGGCGAAGGTCGACCTGTCGCTGGAGGTGTGGGACGGCGGGGACGGCCTCGCGCTGCTGTTCGCGTACAACACCGACCTGTTCGACCGGGACCGCGTCGCGCGCCTGGCCGGGCACCTCGAGCGGCTGCTCGGTGCCGTCGTCGCCGATCCCGCGGTGCACCTGGGCGAGCTGGACCTGCTCGACCCGCGGGAGCTGGCGCTGGTGACGACGCAGTTCAACGACACCGCGGCGCCGTTCCCCGACCGGGCGACCCTGCCGGAGCTGGTCGAGGCGCAGGTGGCCCGGACCCCGGAGGCCACCGCGGTCGTCTTCGGCGGGCAGCGCCTGTCCTATGTGGACCTCGACGCGCGGGCGAACCGCGTCGCGCACCGGCTCCGCGCGGCCGGCGTCGGGCGCGGCGACCTCGTCGCGGTCTGCGCCCAGCGCTGCCTCGACCTGCCCGTCGCGCTGCTCGGGGTGCTCAAGGCCGGGGCCGCCTACGTGCCGCTGGACCCGGAGTACCCGCCGCCCCGGCTGGCCTTCATGCTCCAGGACTCGGGGGCCCGGGTGGTGCTGGCCCGGCCGGAGGTACGGCTGCCCGCCACGGATGCCGAGGTCCTGCTGCTCGACGAGGGGATCGCGGGACCGGCCGCGACGGCCCCGCCGGCCGCGACGGCCCCGCCGGCCCCGCCGGCCGCGACGGCCCCGCCGGCTCCGCCGGCCGACGACCCGGCGTACATGATCTACACCTCGGGCTCGACCGGACTGCCCAAGGGCGCGCTGATCGGCCATCGGGCGATCGTCAACCGGCTCGACTGGATGCAGAAGGCGTACCGGCTCGGGCCTGACGACGTCGTGCTCCAGAAGACGCCGACGAGCTTCGACGTGTCGGTGTGGGAGTTCTTCTGGCCGCTGACCGTCGGGGCGCGGCTGGTGCTCGCCGAGCCGGGCGGGCACAAGGACCCCGGGTACCTGCGCGACCTGATCGTCCACAGTGGAGTGACCACGGTCCACTTCGTCCCGTCGATGCTCGCGGTGTTCCTCGCCGAACCGGCCGCCGGGGACTGCCGCGCGCTGCGCCGGATCATCTGCTCGGGCGAGGCCCTGCCCCCGGCGCTGGCCCGGCGCTGCCTGGCGACCCTGCCCGCGCAGCTGCACAACCTGTACGGCCCGACCGAGGCGGCGATCGACGTCACCGCGTGGCGGTGCGGGCCCGACGACGACACCGTCCCGATCGGGCGGCCCGTCCAGAACACCCGGATCTACCTGCTCGACGACGCCATGCGCCCGGTGCCCGTGGGGGTGCCCGGCGAGGTGTACATCGGCGGGGTGCAGGTGGGCATCGGGTACCACAACCGGCCGGAGCTGACCGCGCAGCGGTTCGTCGAGGATCCCCGCTTCGGCCGGCTGTACCGGACCGGCGACCGGGCCCGCTGGCGCCCCGACGGTGCGATCGAGTACCTGGGCCGGCTGGACCACCAGGTGAAGCTGCGCGGCCAGCGGATCGAGCTGGGCGAGATCGAGGCGGCGCTGCGCGACCAGCCCGGCGTCACCGACGCGGCCGTCGTGCTGCGCGAGGACCGCCCCGGCGACCAGCGCCTCGTCGGCTACCTCGTGGGCGGCGCGGCCCCCGCCGGCGTCCGCGACACGCTCAAGCAAACCCTTCCCGACCACCTCGTACCGGCCACGCTCGTCGCGCTGGACGCCCTGCCGCTGACCCCCAACGGCAAGCTCGACCGGGCCGCGCTTCCGGCCCCCGAGGCCGGGCGCGACCCGGCCACCGGGTTCGTCGCGCCGGCGACCCCGGCCGAAGAGGCGGTCGCGCGGGTCATGGGCGAGGTCCTGGGCGTGGACCGGGTCGGCGTCGAGGACGACTTCTTCGACCTGGGCGGGCACTCGCTGCTCGCCACGCGGCTGGTGGCCCGGCTGCGCGGCCGGGTCGGCGCCGGGGTCAGCGTGCTCGACGTGTTCCGGCACCGGACGGTACGCGGCCTGGCGGCGCTGCTGGCCGCGCCGCAGCGGCACCGGGACCTGCTCCACGAGCTGACCCACCCGGCCGCCGGCCCGGCGACGCTCAGCCTCGTCTGCGTGCCGTACGGTGGCGGCAGCGCGGTCGTGTACCAGCCGCTGGCCGACGCCCTGCCGGGCGGGTACGCCCTGTGGTCGGTGGCGATCCCCGGCCACGACGTGGGGCTGGACGAGGACCGGCTCTCCTTCGAGGAGCTGGCCACCCGGTGCGTCGACGAGATCCGGGCGAAGGTCTCCGGGCCGCTCGTCCTGTACGGGCACTGCGTGGGCAGCGCGCTGACCATCGAGATCGCCCGCCGCCTGGAAGCCGCCGGACGGGAGCTGGACGCGGTCTACATCGGCGCCACGTTCCCCTTCGCCCGGCCGCGCGGCCGGCTGCTGTCCGGCCTGTCCCGGCTGGCCCGGCTGGAGTTCCTGCGCAGCGACCAGACCTACGCCAACTGGCTCACCTCGATGGGTGTCGAGATGGGCCAGCTGGACCCGGCCCAGGCGCGGCAGATCATCCGGACCATGCGCAGCCATGCGCGGGCGGCCGAGGAGTACTTCACCGGCCTGTTCGAGACCGGCGTGGAGCCGCTGCGCGCGCCGGTCATCACGGTCGCCGGCGAGCGGGACCCGGACACCGACTACTACCAGGAGCGGTACCGGGAGTGGCACTTCCTCACCGGGCGCGCCGGCGTGGTGCTGCTCGACGAGGCCGGGCACTACTTCCTCAAGTACCGGGCCGAGGAGCTGGCCCGCATCGTCACCACCGTCCACTGTGGAGGCTCCGGCGAGCCGGGGTGGCGGGTGCACGCCATGTCGGAGTCGCCGACGCCGGTCGCGCCGGCCGGGGTGGGCGGGCCGGCCGGCGCGCAGCCCGGGATGCGCCGGTTCCTCGCGGTGGCCGCGGGCCAGCTCGTGTCGATGACCGGCTCGGCGCTGACCGAGTTCGCCATCCCGATCTGGATCTACCTGACCACCGGGTCGCTGGCCCGCTTCGCGCTGTTCGCGGTGCTCGGCCTGGTCCCCGGGATGGTGGTCGCGCCGCTGGCCGGGGCCGTGGTGGACCGCACCTCCCGCCGGAAGGTCATGCTGGCCGGCGACGCCGCGGCCGGTGGCAGCCAGCTGCTGCTCGGCCTGCTGCTGTGGACCCACCACCTCCAGGTCTGGCACATCTACCCGCTGCTGGTCTGCCTGTCGGTGGCGCTGACGTTCCAGCGGCTGGCCTACAGCTCGGCGATCCCGCAGCTGGTGCCGAAGCGGTACCTGGGGCACGCCAACGGCGTCGTGCAGCTCGCCGGCGGGATGGCGCAGCTGGTGGTACCGCTGGTCGCGGTCGGGCTGATGGCGGTGATCGGGCTCGGCGGCATCCTGGCCCTCGACGTGGTCAGCTACCTCGTGGCGGTCGGGGTGGTCGCCGCCGTCCGGTTCCCGCGCACGATGGCGTGGCGGCGCCGGGAGCCGCTGCTCACCGAGATCGCCGAGGGGTTCCGGTACTCGTGGGGCCACCGCGGGTTCCGCACGATGCTGCTCTGGTTCGCCGGGCTCAACATCTTCCTGTCCCCCCTGTTCACGCTCGTCACCCCGCTGGTGCTGACGTTCGGCACGCTGAGCCAGCTGGGCCGGGTGGCGTTCGGCGCCGGGGTCGGGGCCTTCCTCGGCGGGCTGGTGCTCGCGGTGTGGGGCGGGCCGCGCCGGCGCCGGATGCGCGGGGTACTGCTGTCGACGCTCGCGCTGGCCGCGTTCTGCGCGCTCGCGGGGGTACGCCCGAGCCTGGTCGTGGTCGCCGCCGGCGCCTTCGGCATGTCGCTGTGGCTGACCGTGCTCAACAGCATCTACGCCACCATCGTGCAGGTGAAGGTGCCGCAGCGCTTCCACGGCCGGGTGTTCGCGCTCAACACGCTGCTCGCGTGGTCCACGCTGCCGGTGGGTATGGGGCTGGTCGCGCCGTACGGCGCGCGGCTGTTCGAACGCCTCGCCGGCCCCGGGCGGGGCATCGGCGTGATGTACCTCGTCTTCGGCGCGGTCATCGCCGCCTTCGCGCTGGTGGCGCTCGGTACCCGCACGCTGTCCCGGTTCGACGACGAGGTACCCGACGCGCTGCCCGACGACCTCGTGGGCGCCGAGGCGCTCAGGCGACGAGATCCGGCCGGTGCTCGCCTCCGCCAAAACCCGGCTCCGGCTGCGCTCAGGCGCTGACTGCGGCACCCGCCGTCCGGCGCAGCAGCTCCGCCGTTGCCGCGTCGGCCGGATAGAACGCCTCGATCATCAGCTCCGCGACGGTGACGTCCAGCGGTGTGCCGAACGTCGCGACGATGCTGAAGAACGCCAGCTCCCCCTCGGGGTGGCGCAGCCGCATCGGGGTCACCACGTCGGCCGGGCCGGGTACCTCCACCAGCGGCTCGGGCTGGTCGCACGGGTAGCCGCGCAGCTCCTCGTACAACCGGATCAGCTCGTCGTCGCCGGTGAACGCGGCCTGGCGGCGCAGCCGGCCCAGCGTGTGGGCCCGCCACTCGCCCAGGTTGGCGATGTGCGGCGCGGCGCCGTCGGGGTGCAGGCTGGCCCGCAGCACGTTGACCGGCGGCGCGAGCAGGTGCTCCGCCACCAGGTTGCTGAACAGGCTGAACATGCTGGCGTTCGCGTCCACCAGGACCCAGCGGCGGTCCACCACCATCGCCGGGTACGGCTCGTGCCCGGTCAGTACCTGGCGGACCGCCGCGAGCACCGGCGCCATCGGCGGCTCGTCCAGCGCCCGTTCCTGGAACACCGGGGCGTACCCGCCGGCGAGCAGCACCCGGTTGCGCTCGCGCAGCGGCACGTCCAGCTCCTCGCACAGGCGTAGCAGCATCTCCCGGCTCGGCTGGGCCCGCCCGGTCTCCACGAAGCTCAGGTGCCGGGTGGAGATGTCGGCCTGGATGGCGAGCTGGAGCTGGCTGAGCCGGCGGTGCTCCCGCCAGCTCCGCAACAGCTCCCCGACCGGTCGTGTCACGATACCGGGTCCGCGTCGCTCGCCCGGGTCGGCGCGAAGAACCCGGTCACCTCGCCGAGCCGACCGTCCGCGGCGAACACCGCGTAGTCCACTCCGGCCACCACCGGCGCGGCGCCTGGCTCGCCGAACTCCCAGCCCCAGTGGCCCCGGTCGTGGTGCGCGTCGACCGGCCCGGTCAGCCGGAACCGGTGTCCCGGGAACCGCTCGTGCACCCCGGCCACCATCGCGTCCAGCTCGTCGTACCCGTCGGCGCTGAACAGCGGGTCCACGTAGCTGCCCACCGGCGACCAGATCGCCTCGATCAGCTCGCGGCGCCGGGTCGGGTCGGTCTCGTTCCACATGTCGAAGTACCGCTCGACCGTGCGGGTGATGTCGATGGTCGGTGTCGTCATGGCGTCCCGCCTCCCGTGTCGGATTGGTGCGTGCCCGGTAACCATCCCGCCCGCGGCGGCGCCGTGTCGATAACGTCCGAGGTAATGCCGGGCCGGCACGGCTTGCGCAACACCACCACCGGCTGGCCCGACCCCAGGCGCAGCCGTCCGCTCTCCCGCCACCCCCACCGCCGGTAGAACTCGGCGGCCGGCCCGGTCGCCACCCACACCGCCGCGTACCCGAGGTCCGCGGCGAGCCGCTCCACGCGCGACAGCAGCAGGCGGGCCACGCCCCGGCCGCGGTGGTCCGGCCGGACCACCATCCCCAGCACCCACGGGGACCGGTCCCGGCACTCGGCGAGGTCGTACTCCCCCAGCCCCACGGCACCCACGACCGCACCGCCGGCGTCGACGGCCACGAACGTCACCGGCAGCTCCGCGCGGCCCGCCTCCCGCCGGGTCATCGCGACCCACCAGGACAGGTCCACCGGCTCCGGCGGCCGTCCCCACTCCCGCCACCGCAGCTCGCCGACCTCGGGTACCAGCTGCGGCAGCTCCGCCAGCAGGCACACCGACACCCCATCCGTCACGCATCGACGGTAGCCGCGCGCGGCGGCTCAGCCGACGGGGGCGGGCGCGTCGCCGGGGATGAGCCGCAGCGCCAGGCGGAGCCGGCCGGGCCCGTCGAACTGGCGCGGTCCGTACTTGCGGTCGAACAGGGCCAGCACGCTGGCCCGGTCCGGTACCGTGTCGCTGTCCACGCGGGCCAGCCGGAACGCGGTGGCGGTGCGGCCGTCGAGCTGCACCGGATGCGCGGTGATCAGTTGCAGCGGCCCGGTGCCGTGGTCGGTGAGCTGGTCCACCATGGGCGCGCCGTCGACGAAGCAGGCCTCACCGAGCCGCACGAAGTGCACCGCGCAGCTGCGCAGCGGGACCTGGTCGTGGTAGACGGTCACCGGCACGGTCACGTAGTCGGTGAGGTCGCGGGTGCTGGGATGGCGCCACAAGTCGTCGAAGCGGCTCTGCACGAACTCGCCGAGCGGGCTGGACAGGTACACCTCAAGGTGCGGCGAGGCCGACGCCCGTACCCCGATCGGGAAGAACGAGATCAGCGCCTTGTCGTCCCAGCGGAAGATCTGGATCGACGGCGAGGCGTCGTAGATGCGCACCTGGAAGCGTTGCCGGGTGCGGTCGTCGAGGCTGTCGGCGAAGTCGTTGAGGTGGCGCAGGTTGTCGATGATCACCCGGCCGACGTCGACCGGCCGGATCTCCTCGGCGCGCTGGGAGGCGGCCGCGGAGTCCGGGTCGAGCAGCAGGATGCGCACCTTGGCGCCGTTGTGCAGCGCCTTGCGCAGGGCGGCCAGGAACCGGCCCCGGCTGCTGCCCTCCAGCATGTGGTTGCCGGTGTCCATCACGGCGACCAGGTCCGAGGCGGTGCTGACGTGCCGGCTGAACTCGTCGTGGTCGAACATCGCGTGCTCCTCGACCCGGGAGCGGCGCAGCTCCTCGAAGAGCGGGTCGAAGATCGCGTACGACAGGGCAACGATCACCACGCTGGCACCGACGTTGATCAGCAGGTCGCGGTTGAACCCCGCGCTGAGCCGGGCCCACACCAGCAGCACGGCCGAGAGCACGAGCAGGACCGCGATCCCGACCAGCCGGCGGGTGCGTCGCCGCAGCCGGTTCCGGGCCATCCTGAGCCACTCGCGCACCGGCGCCTCCCGCTTCGACGTGACCCCCAGGATACGGGGGATCGACGGGGCGTAACCGGTCAGCGGGCCGGCCCGGGCGCCGCCGTGGCGAGCTGGCACACCGCGAGCAGGCGTACCACGAGCCAGGGTGCCCCGGCCCAGTCGACCTCACCCGGCTCGGGCTCCCGCCAGCCCAGGTCGCCGGCCGTGTCGCGCAGCCCGTCGGCGTACCCGGCCAGGGCGATGGGGCCGGGCGGGCGCCGCCCGTCACCGAGCAGGTCGCGCAGCGCGGCGGCGTGCTGGTCGACCTCGGCGAGCAGCCCGGGCAGCGCGGCGGCCGCGGCCAGTCCGGGGGTACCGAGGCGGTGCGCGAGGTCGGCGAGCGCGGCCCAGGCGGCGGCCAGCCGCACCTGGTGCCCGGCCGGGCGGGGATGGGTCATGCCGCCCGACGATACGGCCGGGTACCCCGGCTGCACAGACCCGGACGGTCGAACCGGGACGAGGGATCGGCGGTGGCGGCCCGCGCGTGCCCGGGCCGCCACCGCCGATCGGGGATGGCTCAGCGTGCCGGGCGTTTCCCGGTCACCGGAGGCAGCACCTGGGTCGGCTCGGAGTCGCTGGGCCGCTGCGGGGTCCGCGCCCCGTACAGCCCGCCGGTCTCGGTCGTGGGCAGCACCTGGGTCGGCTCTGGCCCGGCATCAGGAGCGGCGGTCCTGGGCAGCACGCTGGTCGCCTCGGGCCCGGCATCAGGCGCGGCGGTCCTGGGCAGCACGCTGGTCGCCTCGGGCCCGGCATCAGGCGCGGCGGGCGCGGCCGGCGCAGCCGGTGCGGCCAGCGGAGCCGGTGCGGCCGACGAGCCCGGCACGGGCGGCGCAGCCGGTGCGGCCGGCGGGGTGGCGGGCGGAGTGGCCGCGGCTTCCTGGGCCTTCTGCGCGGCCAGCGCCTCCCGGGCGTGGGCCTGCCCAGCCTGGTAGGCCCGGGCGCGCTCGGCGATCGCCTCCGACTCGCGGGCGGCCCGGTCCAGCCACACCTCCCAGCGCGCCTGCATCGGGCGGACCAGGCCGCCACCCAGCCCGACGATCAGGATGCCCGCGACGGTGGCCAGGACCGCGATGAGGATCGGGGTGGTGACCGTGGTCGCGACGCCGACCTGGTTCAGCGCGGCGATGACGCCGAGGCCGATGATGAACCACGCCGCCACGCCGGCCAGGAACCGGCCGTAGGACAGGCCGCCCAGCGCGTTGCCGACGATGTCGCGCACCGCGTTGGCGATGGCGGCGGCGACCACCACGATGAGGATCGCCACGAACGCCTTGGGCAGCCAGGCGACCACACCCTTGATGAGGTCGGAGACCGGGTTCGGGCCCCAGATGCCGAAGGCGAGCTGCAGGGTGAACAGCAGCACCGCGTAGTACACCAGGCGGGCGGTCAGGTCCGAGGCGTCGTACTTGCTGCGGGCCAGCGCGGCCCGGATCCCGCCGCGTTCGACGGCGCGGTCGAACCCGACCCGCTCCAGCACCTTGTCGACCACGGTGCGCAGGAGCCGGGCGACCAGCCAGCCGATCACCAGGATGGCGAGGAACCCGAGCGCTTTGGGCAGAAACAGCAGTACCGCGCGCACGGCGTCGGTCACGGCACCGGACATGGGAACTCCTCCTACCGAGCAGGCGGTTCACGTCCACCGACCCCTACCCGGTGGGCGTCGGAGGGAAACCGGCCGGCTCGGCGGGCGCTCAGGACGGCGGGCGCTCAGGACTCCGCGCCGACCAGATGCTCGTACAGCCCGGTCAGGCGCAGCTGCTCGGCGATGAACGGCGCCAGGTGCCGCACGGTGAACCCGACCCCGGCCGTGCGCGCGGCGGTGTACCCCGCGGCCAGCGCGCCGATGCCGGTGGAGTCCACGAAGCTGACGTACAGCATGTCCACCACGATGCGGGGCGGGCGCACGGTGGTGGCCGTCTCGACCAGCAGCAGCCGCAGCGCCTCGTTGATCGCCAGATCCAGCTCGCCGCGCAGCTCGATGACGACGGTACCGTCGGGTTCCACGGTCCGGTTGACCACCGCGTCGCCCATGACGCACCTCCCTGCTCAGGCGCCGCCGGCCCGCGGTCGCCACACGTCTCACGGTAAGGCACGTGCGGCCGGGCGGCAGGGTTCGCGCGAAGCGGCACCGACGCCGGGCGGTCCGGCGGCCTATCGTGACCGTCATGCCGCTCACCCGCGTGTACCGCAACGGGGTCCTGGAGGCCGAGGGCTTCCCGATCGAGGAGATCTCCGACCACCTCGCCGACGAGTCCGCAACCGTCTGGTTCGACCTGTGCCGACCCAGCGCCGACGAGCTGGCCGCGATCAGCGAGGAGCTGGGCCTGCACCCGCTGGCCATCGAGGACGCGATCAACGAGCACGAACGGCCGAAGCTGGACCGGTACGACTCGCATCTGTTCGTCACCGCCTACGCGGTGGCCCTCGACATCGGGACCGGTCTGCTGGACACGTGCGAGGTCGACGCGTTCATCACCCCGCGGGCGCTGGTCACGGTCCGCAAGGACGAGCGGTTCGACATCGACGCGGTGGTGGCCCGCTGGGACCAGTCGCCCGACCTCGCCAAGTACGGCGTCGGGTTCCTCCTGCACGGGCTGCTGGACCACGTGGTGGACACCCACTTCGAGGCGGTGCAGTCGCTCGACGGCGAGATCGAGGCGCTGGAGGACCGGCTGTTCGACGACCAGTCCGGCGACCGGGACATGCAGCGGCGCACGTTCCAGCTGCGCAAGAGCCTGGTCACGGTGCGCCGGGTGGTGCTGCCGATGCGGGAGGTGGTCAACACCCTGCTACGCCGGGACCTGCACGTGGTCGAGGATCCGATGATGCCGTACTACCAGGACGTCTACGACCACGTGCTGCGCGCGACCGAGTGGACCGAGTCCCTGCGCGACCTGGTCACCACGATCCTGGAGACGCACCTGACCGTGCGCGGCAACCGGCTCAACGTGATCATGAAGCAGGTCACGAGCTGGGCGGCGATCATCGCGGTACCGACCGCGGTCACCGGGTTCTACGGGCAGAACGTGCCCTACCCCGGGTACGGGCACCCGCTGGGGTTCTGGACCTCAACGCTGATCACGGTCGGCGCATCGACCCTGCTGTATGTGGTGTTCCGGCGCAAGGGCTGGATCTGATTTTCCGGTCCACGAAAGAGATCGGATGAATCATTGACCGTCGTCAGTGGACGGGCGAAGCTCACCGGTGCCCGGGCGAGCCCGCCCGCCTGCCCTTAGGAGCGAGGATGAAGCGCCCGTCCGCCCCGGTGCTCACCGCCGCCCTCGCCCTCACGGTCACCGGCGCGCTCATCGGACCTCCGGTCCTGGCCGTCGCGGCCCCGCCGGTACCGAAGACGATCGTCCTCGACGGTGCCCGGCTGGCCACGATCCGGCAGCAGGTGACCACGGCGCCGACCGCGGCCCAGGCGGCGGCCCTGCGGTCGTTGACCGGCGCCGCCGACAAGGCGCTGACTGCGGGCCCCTGGTCGGTCCTGGACAAGACCTCGACGGTGAGCCCGGACAAGCACGACTACTACAGCCTGGCCACGTACTTCTGGCCCAACCCCGACACCGCCGACCACTGCCCGTACGTGCGTAAGGACGGGCGCTGGGGCCCGACCGCGGCGACCACCGGCGACCTGACCGCGTGGGCCAACACCTGGCACGCCATCAACGACCTGACGCTGGCCTGGTACTACACGGGCCGGGCGGCCTACGCCCAGCGCGCCGCCCTGGTCATCCGCACCTGGTTCCTCAACCCGGCCACGAGGATGAACCCGAACATGAAGTACGGGCAGGTCGTGCCCTGCACGACGACCGGCCGCAAGGAAGGCATCATCGAGACGTCGCAGGCGATCACGCAGGTCGTCGACGGGCTGGCGCTGCTGGACTCGGGCGCTCCCGGCTGGACCACCACCGACCACAACGGGATGGTCGCCTGGCTCAGCCAGTTTCAGACCTGGAACCGCACGAGCGCCATCGGCAAGGCGGAGAGCAAGGCCACCAACAACCACGGCACCTTCAAGGACCTGCAGGACGCGGTGATCGCGCTGTACCTGGGCGACACCGCCACCGCCAGGACGCTGATCAGCAGCGTACGGACCAACCGGATCGCCAAGCAGCTCGCCGGGGACGGCAGGCAGCCCGGCGAGCTGTCCCGGACCCGCCCGTGGCACTACGTCAACTTCAACCTCATGGCGATGTGCCGGCTCGCCGACGCCGGGCGGCTCGTGGGCGTGAACCTGTGGACCTACCGGGCGCAGGGCGGCGCGACGCTGGCCAAGGCCGTGGACTTCCTGACCCCGTTCGCGCAGCGGGGCGCGAGCTCGTGGACCTTCCCCGACCTCGACGTCTTCGACGGCAGCTTCCTGGTGGACAAGCTGCACGCGGCCGCCGGGCACGGGGACAGCAACGCGCGGGCGGCGCTGCCGGCGGTACCGGCGCCGGCCGGCGGGGACCGCTGGGCCCTGATACCGACGTGCTGGCAGGACCTGTCCGGACCGCCGGTGCAGAAGTAGCCCCGCTCAGCGGGCCGCCCCGGGTACCAGCGGCTGGCCGCTCGCCGCGTCGAGCACCACCCGACTACCCAGCGGCTGCGCCAGCGACAGCGGCTGGCTGCGCTCGATGCCGACGGCGGTGCACGCGCCGGGCTCGACGGTCACGATGATCCCCACCACCACCTCCTCGGCCGTCTCTACCGCCACGGCCTGCGCCGTGCGGTCACACGCGCCGCCGACGTAGTGCACATCGAGCGCGCGGTCGCCGGTCGGCGTCACCCGGTCCACCCGGTACAGGCCGGGGATCGCGGGATCGGCCGGCAGCGACGGCTCCGGCAGCGGGGCGAACGCGGTGGGCGCCACGGCCACCCGGGCCACCGGGACCCGGATCTCGGCGACCGTGAAGATCCACGCGGGTACCTGCACGGTCCCCCGGCTCGTCCGCAGCGCCACCAACCCGAGCCGGGCGCTGGTGACGGTCAGCTCGGGAACCGCCCGGCCCGGTCCGCCGACCGCCCCCGACGGGAGCGACCCGGGGTCCCGGTCCGCCGGCGGCGCGTCGGGCGACGACCCGGGGGCGGCGGTGAGCGCGGCGAACGCCGTCGCCGCCCCGACCAGCGGTACCGTCATCGACCTGCCGTCCGGAAAGGCCAGCGTCGCCGGTGCCGGTACTCCCGCCGGCAGCGGGCCGGCCAGCCAGTACCGGCCCTGCGTGTACGCGACCTTGGTGACCTCGTCGAACCCCGGGTCGCTGCCGACGAGCGTGGTCAGCTCCCCCAGCGGTACCAACCCGGAGCGCCACGCGTCGGCGAGCTTGAGCTGATGCCACGCGGATACCACCTGGGCCGCGCGGTCGGCGAAGCCGGCCGATGACGGTGCCGTGGGTTCGGCCCCCCGGTTGCCGGCACAACCGGTCAACGCGAGCAGCGCGGCGAGGACGGGTACCAGGAAACGTCGCATGCCGGTTGGACGGTGCCCGCGGTCATCCGGTTGCGTGACGCCGTCGACAGGCCGGTGAGGCAACCCTAAGCTAAACCCACGCCACTGTTGTCGATCAAGGAGCCGTCGCGTGTCTGCTACCAGAATCGCTCTGCTGGGTGCCGTCGCCGGGTTCACGATCTTCATCGGGCTCCCGATCGGCCGGCTACGTGCCCCGATCCCCCGGATACGCGCGTTGCTCAACGCCCTGGCGATCGGCGTCCTGGTGTTCCTGTTGTGGGACATGCTGGCGCACGCGTGGGAACCCATCGACGGTGCCGTCGCCGAGCACCGGTGGGGCCCGGCCCTGCGCGACGGGCTCGTCCTCGCCGCCGGTACCGGCGTGGGCCTGCTCGGCCTCGTGTACTTCGACCGGTGGGTGGCCCGCCGGGCCCGGGCGCACGGAGAGCCGGCCCCCGACGGCGCGGTCGCCGTCGGCTGGCGCAACCCGGCAACCCAGCTCGCCCTGCTCATCGCGATCGGCATCGGGCTGCACAACTTCGCCGAAGGGCTGGCGATCGGCAACCAGGCGGCGGCCGGCGAGATGCAGCTGGCCCTGATGCTGGTCATCGGGTTCGGGCTGCACAACGGCACCGAGGGCTTCGGCATCGTGGCGCCGATGACCGCGGCCGGCACCCGGGCGTCATGGGGCCGCCTCGCCCTGCTCGGGCTGATCGGCGGTACTCCCACGTTCCTCGGTACGGTCGTCGGCCAGCGGTTCACCAACGCCACGGTGAGCATCGCGTTCCTGGCGCTCGCGGCCGGCTCGATCCTCTACGTGGTCATCGAGCTGCTCGCCGTCGGGCGCCGCTTCAACGTCAAAGGCGTCACCACCTGGGGACTGTTCGGTGGCCTGCTGCTCGGCTTCGCCACCGACGCGGTCCTGGTCGCCTCCGGCGCCTGAGCCCGGGCCCGGTCAGCGCCAGATCTCCCCGATCGGCTCGCGGGAGCCGGCCATGCCCAGGCCGGGCAGCCCGTAGGCGGCCTCGATCGTGCGCAGCACCCGGTAGTGATCCACGGTCGGCAGGTACCGGCCGCCCGGCGCCACGTGCGCACCCGCGAGGATCGTCGGGATGTGCCCGCCGCTGGCCGGGTCGCCGTCGGGGTCCTCGTCCTCGTCCCACGTGACGATCAGCACGCTCTCGTGTCCGGTCGCCCAGCGCACGTACGGGTCGAGATGGGCCCGGGCCCACGCGTCCCCGGTGGCCACCGGGCAGTCGTGCATGTCGTGGCACAGGTTCGGCACCACGAAGCTGACCGTCGGCAGCTCGGCGAAGTCGGCCGGGAACTCGGCGAAGGTGCGGTTGATCGAGGCGGGCAGCGCGGTGAAGTCCACCCAGGCGTTGTGCTTGCGGGCGTACCCGTCGCCGCCGGCGCAGCCCCGGTACCCCGTTGCGGGCATCCCCTCGGAGTACCCGGCGAAGGTCAGGCCGGCGCCGGCGAGCTGGCTGGCGAGGTTGCCGGTACCGGCGATGTCGCGCGGGCAGTGGTCGTCGCGCACGCCGAAGGTGGACCCCGCGAACAGAGCCAGGTAGTTGGGCTGGCTCGGGTGGGTGACGCCGTGCGCGTCGGTCAACAGGGTGCCGCGGGTGGCCAGTTCGTTCAGGTACGGCGCCCGGGCCGACCCGATCACCTGGGCGTACCCGCGGTTCTCGAAGACCGCCACAACGATGTGGTCGAAGCGCGGCACGACGCGGGAGGCCGCCGAGGCGGGCAGCACCGGCCCGCTCGCCCCGCCGGCCGCCGGCCCGCTCGCCGGGCCGGTCGGCGGGTCGCCGGCGTGGCATCCGGTCAAGGCGAGGCAGGCGACCAGCGTCAGGCCGGCGCCGTGGGACCGGATCCGGGCGCGGGTGCGGGGCCGCATCCCGCCATTGAACACGTCAACTTCAGTTGACAAGCACCCCTGCGTCAACGTAGATTGACGGCATGAGTGAGGCCATGGAACTGGCCGCCGCGGCCGGCAGCGCGGACGCCCGGGTGGGGCTGCGCGCGGTGCTCGCCCTGCGGCGACTGCTGGAGTCTCTGGAGCGGCTGCAGGTCGACAACGCCCGCCGGCAGGGCTGGTCGTGGCAGGAGATCGCGGACGCGCTCGAAGTCAGCAAGCAGGCCGTACACAAGAAGCACGCCGACCGCCGGTCGGTGATCCGGGCACGGGAGGACTGATGTTCGAGCGGTTCACCGACCAGGCGCGGCACGTCGTCAAGCAGGCGCGCGCCGAGGCCGAAGGACTGGGGCACCGGTACATCGGTACCGAGCACCTGTTGCTGGCCATGCTCCACCCCGACAGCGGGCTGGCGTACACCGTGCTCAGCGGCGCCGGGCTGACCCGGGACCGGGTCCGCGCCGCGGTCGAGAAGGAGATCGGGCAGGGCGGGCTGGGCGACGCCGACGCCGAGGCGTTGCGGTCGATCGGGATCGACCTGCCGGCGGTTCGGGCGAAGCTGGAGGAGCTGTTCGGGCCGGGCGCGCTCGACCCGCCCGTCCCCGAGCCCCGCCGGGGCCTGCTGCGCCGGCGCCGGCCGCAGGGGCCGCCGGGCCACGGGGTGCCGTTCGTACCCCGCTCCAAGAAGGTGCTGGAGCTGTCGCTGCGTGAGGCGATCCGACTCAAGCACAACTACATCGGTTCGGAGCACATCCTGCTCGGCCTGATCCGCGAGGGCGAGGGGCTGGCCGCCAAGATCCTGGTCGACCTCGGGGTGTCCCTGGAGGATCTGCGGTCGCGCACGGTGGCAGCGCTCGACCAGGCGGCCTGACCGCGGCGGCTAGCCGGGCGGTCTGATCCCGGTCGGCCCGGCGGCGCCGGATCCGGGCCGCCGGGTGGGCGGCGGCCCGGGTCGGGTCACGGGGGCCGGTCCGGGCCGCGTCGCCGATGCGGGCCGCCGGTCCGGGGCCGGACGCGGCGTCCCGGTCCCCGGCACCGGCACGCGGCGGAAGACCAGGCGCCGTTGCAGGTACCCGCCCCCGCGCAGCACGAGATCGCCGGCCACCACGACAAGCAGGGCGGCGATCGGGTCCCACGCCCGGAACGGCGGCACGAAGATCCAGCCGACGACCACCACCATGGCCAGCGCGGCGGCGTTCATCACGATGGCGACCGGTACGCCGAGCAGCAGGCACCCGAACAGCAGCGCACCGAGCCGGGCCGGGGCGCGGCGCCCGGGCCCGCCGGGCGGAAACAGCCGCCGGTGCAGCGGCCCGACCGCGTCGCCCGCCCCGTGGAACACCAGGAACACCGAGATGACGTGCGCGGGCAGCGCGATCAGGCCGACCCCGAAACGCCAGAGCGCCGCCGTCACGCTTCCCACGCCATCATCTTGCCAAGTACCTGGGCGACGTGATCGAGGAATCATTCCGGTGCGATCACGCGGATGCCCGGCCACCGCTGCGTCGGCCGGTGCCGGGCCAGCCGCTCCCGCGAGATGGCGAGGCTGACCCGCGCCGGGTTGCGCCGCCACACACCGCCCAGCAGGTCGGCCAGCCCGAGCGGCGCGCACACCTCGACCCCGCCGGCCGCATCCAGCCGTACCGCCGTGGCGGTGGCGGTCTCCGGCCACGTGGCGACCGCCTCGGCGATGGAGGCGAACGGGGTACCGGCGCCCCGCCGAAGCGCCGCGCGTACCAGGTATGTACCGCCGCCTGGTTGCGTGCCTCCCAGGGCAGCCCGGGCCGGGCGGCGCACAGCAGCGCGGTCGCCGCGTCGTCGCGCTCCCGGGTCAGGTCGGCCGGGTCGAAATACACGACGTCGATGTCGCGTACCTCCCCAGGCCGGAACCCGCGCCCGGACAACTCACCCCAGACCAGGTCCCGTACCACGCCCGCGCCCACCCAGGCGTCCGGCAGGCCGATGTCCCGGACCACGGCCAGCACGCCCATCAACCACGCACAGCCGCCGACCAACGCCCGCAACCGGTCCATCTCGTCGGGCTGGCGCTCGCGTTCCTCGGTCACTGCCCGATGATGGCACCGTAGGGTTGGTGCGCATGGACCCGACCGAGTTCGTCCGCGCCCACACCACCCTCGGGACCTCGCCCGACCTGCCGGAGATCCGGCTGCACATGGCGTCGGACGCCTTCGCGTTGTGGGAGCGCACCGAACGGGAATCCGGCGGCGACACGGTGTCGGCGCCGCCGTTCTGGGCCTTTCCCTGGGCCGGCGGGCAGGCGCTGGCCCGGTACCTGCTCGACCATCGCGACGAGGTGCGCGGCCGGACGGTCCTGGATCTGGCGGCGGGCTCGGGCCTGGTCGCGATCGCCGCCGCCCGTGCGGGTGCGGCCGGCGTGACGGCCACCGAGATCGATCCGTACGCGGCCGCCGCGATCGCGCTCAACGCGCAGGTCAACGACGTCAAGGTCGACGTGTGCCTGGGCGACGTGCTCGACGACGACACCGGCGCCGAGGTGGTCCTCGCCGGCGACGTGTTCTACAGCCATGCGATGGGCGAGCGGGTCCTGGCGTTCCTGGTACGGGCGCGGGGGCGCGGGGCGCGGGTCCTGGTCGGCGACCCGGGCCGGGCCTACCTGCCCCGGAACCGGCTGACCGCGGTGGCCACCCGTGAGGTACCGGTGCCGCGTGCCCTGGAGGACGCGGAGGTCAAGCGCACCACGGTCTGGCGCCTGGCCTGAACGACCTCGGGTGGCGGATCAAGCGGCCGACGGTACCGGTTGCCGTCGATCGCTCGAGCCGCCACCCGGTGAGGTGGGGTCGAGATCTGCAATTTGCAGGATGGGACTTCACAAGTGCGGCTTGCCGGGGCATGATTAGGCGTCGTAATAGGTACTGCTTGGCAGTTGGAGGGTGGTCGCCGAGCCGGTCGAAACGTCGCGAGTCAATGTATGGCCTTTCCATACGGAATGACCGGTGGAGAGTGTGATCGTTGCCGCGATCACGATTGCTCCTAAGGCCAATATCAGCGCCGTAAGGCAGGCCGCAATGCGTTCTGTGCGCATCACTGGCTCCTTGGAAAAGGGTTGCTCGAGTGACACGCCCGGCCAGGTGTGTTCACTTAGGGTGAACAAGCAAGGTTAAGCCAGTAGTAAGTCCAGATGAACGCGGGGTTAACGACCGGTGAAGTGACCACTCTCAAAATGTGGGAATTGCGACCTGCAAAGTGACGCTGCCTGGCCTTTTGCATCTGTTCAGGAATGGGTGCGATGCCGCGTGCGGCGCCGCCACCGGGGGTTGACCGACGACGAACACACAAGTGAGGAGTTCGTCGCGTGATCGAGACGCGTCTCGCGGTTCCGTTGATCGGCCGACAACGCCAGGTGGAGACGGCGCGCGGCTGGGTCGCCGAGCTGTCCGCCGGGCGGGGCCGGGCCGCGCTCATCGAGGGCGAGCCGGGGATCGGGAAGTCGACCCTGGCGCGGGCCCTCGCGGCCGAGGCCCGGCGGGCCGGCAGCCTGGTGCTGTGGGCGTCCTGTGACGAGCTCAGCCAGGCCTTCCCCCTGCTCCCCCTGCTCGACGCGCTCAGTGTGCGGGCGCCCGCCGCCGGCTGCGACCCGGCCCGGATCGTCGAGCTGCTCCGCGCCGACGTCACCCGGGGCAACGGCGGCGAGGTGGTGCCCGCCGCGGTGGAGCGGCTGCTGACCCTGGTCGACGAGCTGTCCGCGGCGGCCCCGGTGCTGCTGGTGGTCGACGACCTGCAATGGGCCGATGCGGCCACCGTGATGGCGCTGGGCCGGCTGGCCCGGTCGGTCCGCCAGCTGCCGATGCTGGTGGTCGGCACCAGCCGGCCGGTACCGCGCCGGGAGGACCTGCTCGCCCTGCGCCGCATGGTGGAGCCCGCGGCGCTGCTGCGGCTGCACAGCCTCACCGACGCCGAGGCGGCGCAGCTCGTCGGGCGGGCGGTGGGCGGCGTCCCCGGCCCCCGGCTGCTCCGGCTGGCCCGCGGCGCGGCCGGCAACCCGCTGTACCTGACCGAGCTGGTGGACGCGCTCCTCCGGAGCGGCGCACTCGTTGCACACGACGGCATGGTCGAGGCCACCGGCGGGCGGCCACCGGACTCGCTGCCCGCAGCCATCGCCGACCGGCTGGAGTTCCTGTCCGCGCCGGTGCACGACGTGCTGCGCACGGCCGCCCTGCTCGGGGTGGACTTCTCGGTGTCGGAGCTGGCGGTCCTGTCCGGACAGCGGGTCGGCGACCTGCTCTCCGTCCTCGACGAGGCGATCCTGGCCGGGGTGCTGCTGGAGAACGGCGTCGAGCTGGCGTTCCGGCACCCGCTCATCCGCAGGGCGCTCTACGACGGGATACCCGCCGCGGTACGGGCCGCCTGGCACCGCGACGCCGCCCGGGCCCTCGCGGCGGACGGCGCGCCGGTCGAGCGGGTGGCGCGGCAACTGCTCCCTGCGGTCGACGCCGACGATATCACCGGCGCGGTGGACGAGTGGGTGACCCGCTGGCTGGGCGATGCCGGGCACCAGTTGGTCGGCCAGGCCCCGAAGGTCGCCATCCCGCTGCTGCGCTGGGCGATCGGCGGGGTGCCGGCCGGCGTCGCGCCCCACGACCTGCTGGCCTGCCGGCTCGCCGACGCCCTCTACCGGGTGGGCGACCCGGCCGGCGCCGCTCAGGTGGCGACCGCGGCGCTGGCCTACGTGACCCGACCGGACGTCCTCGTCTGCCGGATCGGGCAAGGGCGCTCCGAGGAGGCGCTCGCCGACCTGGTACGCACACTGGACCGGCCCGACCTCGAACCGGGCGACCGGGCCCGGCTGCAGGTGCTCGTCGCCAGGATCCACCGCAGCCTCGGCCGGGTCGACATCGCCGGCGAGGTCGCCAACGTGGCGCTCGCCCAGGCGACCGCGGCCGGGGACCGCTGGGCCACCGGCTGGGCGCTGAGCATCCTGACGGTCGTCCACGGGATGCGGGGCGAGGCGGCCGACGCGCTGCCGCTGTTCGACCGGGCGCTGGCGGTGTCCGAGGGTGACCCGGCACTGGCCGACCTGCGGCTGCTGCTCCAGATCAACCAGGCGGTGGCGCTCGGCGACCTCGACCGGTACGACGCGGCGATCACGGCGGCGGCCGAGGTCCGCCAGCTCGCCGACGACACGGGAAACGCCATCCGGCTCGCCCAGGCCCACGGAGTGCTGGGTGAGCTGCTCTACGAGGTGGGCCGCTGGGACGACGCCCTGGCCGAGTTCGAGCTGGGCTCCGGCCTGACCAACCCGAGCGTCGAGTGCTCCGCGCACGGCATGGCGGCAACCATCCAGTTCCACCGGGGTGCGGCGGACGCTCCCCGGCACCTGCGCGACGCCGAGCGGTCCGCGACGATGCTGGGTGACCGCGTCCTCGGCCCGCTGCTGCTGGCCCGCAGCCTGGAACGGGAGCACGCCGACCAGCCGGCGCAGGCGCTGGCCGTCCTCATGGCCGGAATGCCCGACTCGGCCGAGGAAGCCGGCGAGACCCGGGAGCTGTTCGCGGACGCCGTACGGCTGGCGGTGCTCACCGGCGACCGGGCGGCCGCCCGGTCCCTCGTGCGCCGTGCCGAGGCGGTGGCACACACCTCGGACGGGCCGTACCGCCGGGCCGTCGGGATGCACTGCCGGGGGCTGCTCGACCACGACCCGGCGATGCTGTCGAAGGCCGCCGACGAGTACGCCGCCGCGGGCCGGCCACTGCCCCGGGCCCAGGCGCTGGAGGCCGCGGCGATGGCGCTCGCCGATGCTGGGGACGTCACCGGTGCCCGGGCGCATTTCACCGACGCCTTCGCGGTCTACACCGACCTCGGCGCCCAGTGGGACCTCGCCCGTACCCAGGCCACCTTCCGCTCCTACGGGATCCGGCGCGGTCCGCACGCCCCGCACCGGCGTACCGACCACGGTTGGGGCAGCCTCACCCCGACCGAGGTCAAGGTCGTGAAGCTGGTGGCCAAGGGGATGTCCAACCCGCGCATCGCCGAGCAGCTCTTCCTGTCCCGCCGGACCGTCCAGACCCACGTGTCCCACGTGCTGGCAAAGCTGGACCTGCACTCCCGTACCGATATCGCCCGCGAGGCGAGCCGGCGCGACCTCGCCAGGCTGGGCCAAGCCTGACGGGGGCCGCTCGGCCCGCCTCGGCGGATGGGGTACGCCGGCTCGGTCAGCGTGCGCGGTGGGTGACGGTCTTCTTGGGTGACGGTTCGGGTTCCCGCCGCCGCCGGTTGATCGGGTAGCCGCACTGGCGCGGCTCGTCGGGCTCCGCCGGCCCGCCCATGGTCGAGAGGTGCTGGTCGAGGTGCGCCCGCATGCCCGCGTTCCAGGCGGTCTGGTCCGCGTTGCGCGGTGCGATCCACCGATGCGAATTATCGCTGTAGTGAAGGCGCTGGTCACCGGGTCGGAGGCTGCTCATGACGGAGAGCCTCGCGAGCGGGGACGGGCGAAAGAACGGCCAACTCACCGAGATCGGAAGCAACGCCGCGACCTGCGCAGACGCGCCTGGCGCGGGGGTCGGCCGGGGCTGTGGCGGGCCGGCGTACGCCACCCCTCCCGCCAGCCGGAGGCGAGGGGGATTCGCAAGTCAGCAAGCTGGCGGATGTTCGGGGCGGGCGGAGGGCGGATCCTCGAAGGACCAAGTCCTCGTCGCCGTACTGCCAAGGGGCTGCGGCGGCGAGCCGACGGATCAACCGGCGGAGACCCCGGACAGGCCGCCGCGCTCGGTGATCTCGGCGTGTACCACGTCGCAGACGAGCACGGTGACGTTGTCCGGGGCGCTGGCGCGCAGGGCCAGGCGCACCAGCCGCTCGGTGCACGGCTGTGGCTCCGGGCACAGCGCCAGGGCCTGCCCGATCGACTCCTCGCTGACGTAGTCGGACAGCCCGTCGCTGCACAGCAGGTACCGGTCCCCGGTCCGGGGGGTCAGGGCGGTGACCGAGGCGTCGAACTCCCCGCCCTGCACGGCCTGTGTGATGATCGAGCGCTGCGGGTGATCCCGGACGTCCGCCGCGTCGATCACGCCCCGATCGACCAGCTCCTGGACGAACGTGTCGTCGCGGGTCAGCCGGGTCAGCGTGCCGTCCCGCAGCAGGTACCCCCGGGAGTCGCCGACGTGCAGCAGGACGAACCGGTCGCCGGTGACCATGAGCGCGGTGATGGTGGTGCCCATCCCCTGCCGGGCCGGGTCGTCGCTGGCGGCCCTCTCGATCTGCCGGTTGGCCTCGGCCAGCGCCGCCCGCAGCGCCTCTTCGGGGTCGTCCGGTTCGGCCCCGTCCTCCAGCCCGCGCAGCGCGCGGATCACGATGTCACTGGCCAGCTCGCCGGCGGGCGCGCCGCCGATGCCGTCGGCGACCGCGAGGATCCGCCGTCCCGCGTGCGCGGCGTCCTCGTTGTTCGACCGCAGCAGGCCGAGGTCGCTCAGGACGGCCGTACGCAGGCGGAGAGTCATGGTGGCAGCCTGCCAACCCGCGCCGCGATTGTCACTACGCACTACTGCGTAGGGTTGAGACATGATGCCGGTCGCCATGGTGGGGCGGGCCGCCGACCTGACCGAGCTCGTGGCGGCCTGGGGGCGTACCCCCGGCGGGACGGCCCGCAGCGCGGTGATCACCGGAGCGGCCGGGGTCGGCAAGAGCCTGCTGGCCGCGAGCGCGCTGGAGGCGTTCCATCCCCGGCCAGCGGTGGTGCTGTCGGGGCGGGCGCGGGTACACACGCCGGCGCCGTATGACTGGCTGGCCGCCGTGCTGACCGGACGGGAAGGGGCGGACCTGCCGGTACCCGCCGATGCGCTGGCCTGGCTCGCCCAGCACCCGGACGCACCGCGCGAGCGGTACCCCCCTGGGGCGCTGCTGCGCCTCGCGGTCCGGGTGGTCCAGGCGCTGGTCGGCCCCGGGCCCGCGGTGCTGCTCGTCGAGGACCTGCACGCGCTGGACCCGGCCAGCCTCAACCTGGTCGGCGAGCTAGCCGGAACCGACCTGCCGGTCCTGCTGCTGGTCACCAGCCGGCCGGCCGACACGGCGGTGGCGCCCGAGCTGGTCGCCCGTACCCTGGCCCGGCTGTCCGGTGCCCCCGGCGCGGTCCGCCAGCACCTGGGCCCGCTGCGGGTCGAGGAGGTCGGCGAGGTGCTGGGGCAGGTCTGCCCGGCCCCGGTACCGCCGGAGGTCGCGCACGCGGTGTGGGAGCGCACCGGTGGCAACCCGTACTGGCTGACCGAGCTGCTCGCCGCGGCCGACGGCCACGACCCGGCGGCGCTGGCCGACGCGCCGCTGCCCGAGCACGTCCACCTGTCCGGCCGGCCGGCGCCCGGGGACGTGGAGTTGACCGCCCGGGAGATCGAGGTGCTCGGCTGCCTCGCCGCCGGGATGTCCAACAAGCAGGTGGCCCGGCGGCTGGACATCTCCATCCGCACGGTCACCGTGCACGTGTCCAACCTGCTGCGCAAGACCCGGTCGGCGTCGCGCACCGAGGCGGCGCTGTGGGCGGTCCGGCACCGGCGGCTGCCCGGAAACTAGGCGCGCACAAAGAAACACCACGGCCGCGGCGACCAGGCCGGCCTCGACGAGCCACCCGAAGAGCCGGTCGCTCATGCGGCCGACGAGCGCCTTGCCGCACCAGCTTCCCGGAAGCGCCGCCCCGTGATCTAGCGTGGGCGGCATGCTCACGGAGACCGAACCGCTGGACCGGTACCTCGTCACCGCCCGCATCGCCGGCCCGGTGGCCACCTCCCGGGAGTCCAACGTGCAGCACGCCCGACATTTCGCGGCCGGCGACCCGGGGTACCAGTTCGGCCTGCCGCCCCGGCGGCCGTGGTCCTACGAGCAGGTGGTGGCGCTGCTGGCCGAGCGGGTCGGCATCGACCCCGACGTGCACCGCGAGTCCGGCGCGGACACCATCGACCCGGCGCGTACCGTCGCCGCACTGGACCGGATGCGCGAGCGGTTGGCGCAAGCCGCCCGGCGGCGGGAGCGGGTGCTGCTCGCGACCGGCCACCCGGTCGGCGTCCTGGAGATCCACCTGGCGCTCGCCGCCGCCCTGCGCGCGGCCGGCTGCCCGGTGCTCACGCCGGCGCAGGGGACCCGCTTCGACGTGCCGCCGGCGTACTCCGAGTCGCTGACCCGGAGCCAGCTGGTCCACGTCGGCGGGGTGGCGGTCTGCGCGGACGGCTTCTTCGCGCTGTGGCACAGCCACTCGTCGGCGGGGATGGACGCGATGCTTGCCGCGCTCGCCGCCGAGGGCGCGGCACCGCCCGACCTGGTGATCGCCGACCACGGGTTCGCCGGGGGCGCCGCCCGGGCCGGGCTGGACGTGGTGTGCTTCGCCGACTGCAACGACCCGGCGCTCTTCGTGGGCGAGGCCGAGGGACGGGTCCGGGTGGCCGTTCCGCTGGACGACGCCGTGCTCCCCCGGCTCTACGGCCCGGTCATCGCGCACCTGCTGGCCGGCTGGGCGGCCTAGCCGCCCAGCGCGGCGCCGCGGGCGGGGTGCCGCCCGCTCGCGGCGCGCGTCAGCAGGAGCCGCGGTCCACCCAGACCGCCGCGCTGCCCGGCGTCTCGCCCTGGGTCCACCACTGGGCCCGCCAGGTATGCGCCTGCCAGCTCACCTCGGAGCCGCCGGGGTAGATCGACGACACGTTCCACACCGGTGCGGTGCAGGAGCCCGGCGGCTTGGAGGTGGGGGTGCAGCTGCCTTGGTCGACCCAGACCGGTGCGGTGCCGGGCGCCTCGCCCTGCGTCCACCATTGCGCCTTCCAGGTGTGGCCCTGGTAGGACACGAGCGAACCGCCCGGGTACTGGTTGGCGCTGGCCCAGCCCGGGGCGGTGCAGGTACCCGGCTTCGGCGACGGCGACGGGCTGCCGGTCGGGCCGCCCGGCCCGAACACCACGTCCGAACAGGTGTAGAACGCCTCTGGGCTGTCCGAGCGCTGCCAGATCGTGTAGATCAGGTGCCGGCCGGTCTTGCCGGCGAAGGGTAGCTGCGCCTGCATCGTGTACACGCCACCGGCCAGCGGCGGGTCGACGAACCTGGCGAACGGGGGATCCAGGTCGGACCACGTGAGCGGCTTGGTCGGGTCGTACCCGTTGCGCGTGATGAAGAACTCGAACGAGCCGCGGTGCGGCGCGGTCGCCTTGTACTGGAACGTGAACGGGCCGGTCTTCGGCATCGTGGTCGCCGGCCAGTCGGCGCGCGGCTGGTCGAAGCCCTGGTACTTGTCCAGCCCGGCGCTGCACAGCTTCCCGTCCGGGATGAGCTGGCGGCTGCGGCCGTTGGCGTCGAGAATGTGGATCTCGTTCCAGTCGTACAGCGGCTGGGTCCCGCCCATCGCGACGGCCGCCTGGCAGGGCGCGGTCTGCGGGTGTTCCGGGCCTTCGAGGAAGCACTCGTAGACGCGGCTGACCGGGTTCTGCATGGACCCGTGCGCACTGGCCTGGTGGGTCACCACGAGAACGGTGCACCCCACGGTGAGCGCTCCCACGACCGCCGCGAACGTGCCTCGACGCCACGTGCTCATGAGGCCTCCCCGACCCGAGAATTAGGAAGGGTTCCTAAATGTTTAAGGACCGTACCGGGCAGCATGGACCACTGTCAATGGAGTGGGTCGTCCGGTTAGCCCCGTCCTGGCCGGGTAGAGGCGGGGCGCGCCGGGAGCGGGTACGCCACCTGGCGCCGGCCCGACCCGCGCCGCCGCTACGGTAGGGGCGTGCGGGCACGGGACACGGGCCGGATCAGCGAGCCGGTCGAGCTGGGCACCGCCACGCTGCTGCCCGACGCCCGCCGCCCGGCCGGCTGGACCCTGCTCGTGGACCGGGTACCGCAGTCCTATGTGGACCTGGACGACCCGACCTACCTGGAGTTCGAGTACGTGCGCCGGCTCGCGTCGGTGATCGACGCGGCCGCGCCGCGCGGGGTACCGCTGCGGGTCTTGCACCTCGGCGGCGGGGCGCTGACCCTGCCGCGTTACGTGGCGCACACCCGGCCGGGATCCGTGCAGCGGGTCGTCGAGCGGGACGCCACGCTGGCCGCCATGGTCCAGCGGGTCCTGCCGGTGCCCGACGGCGCCGGCATCGCGATCGACACCGCCGACGCGCGGACCGCGCTGGCGGCGCTGACCGAGCGGTACGACCTGGTGCTCGGCGACGTCTACCGGGGCGCGCAGATGCCGCGCAGCGTGGCCAGCGTGGAGTTCGCCGCACTGGTGGCCACCCGGCTGAACCCCGGCGGCCTGTACGCGGTCAACGTCGCCGACCTGCCGCCGCTCGCGTTCTCCCGCAAGCAGGCGGCCACCCTGCGCACCGCGTTCGGCGACGTGTGCGTGCTGGCCGAGCCGGGCCTGCTGCGCGGCCGGCGGTTCGGCAACGTGGTCCTGGCCGCCGCCGGGGAGCCGGACGGGCTGCCGATCACCCGGCTGGCCATCGCCGCCAACCGGGACGCCTTCCCGAGCCGGCTGCTGCACGGCGCCGGGCTGGACGCGTTCATCGCCGGGGCCCGCCCGGTCCGCGACGAGGTGGCCGAGGACTCCCCGCCGCCCCCTCCCGCGCTGCTGCGCTGAGTAGGGTCGGGGCGGTGAAGTACACCGACCCCTTCCCGATCCTGCTGTGCGACGACCTGTCCGCGGTCATCGGCTTCTACCGCGGCCTGCTGGGCTTCACCGAGGGGTACCGGTACCCGCCGGACGAGGAGCCGAAGTTCATGGTGCTCCGGCTGGCTACCGCGTCCCTCGGGTTCGGCAGCGCCGCCGCGCCCGCCCTGCACGGCCTGCCGCGCGGGGCGCACGCCGGCAACCGCGTGGAGATCTGCGTGTACGCCGACGACGTGGACGACGCCGTCGCGGAGCTACGCGCCGCCGGTACCACCGTGCTGCGGGAGCCGGCCGACCAGCCGTGGGGCGAGCGGGCCGCGTACGTTGCCGACCCGGAGGGCCATCCGGTGCTCATCGTCGCCCCCATCGCGGGCGGGTAGCGTCGAGGAATGACTGAGCCGAAGAACCCTGGCCGGGTCCGGGTCAAACGGTCAGCCAAGCGGGTCCGCACCTACCTGGGCGGTGAGCTGGTCGCCGACACCGTACGGCCGCTGCTGGTCTGGGAGGTCCCCTACTTCCCCACCTACTACCTGCCCGCTGAGGACGTCCGGGCCAAGCTGGTACCGACCGGCGCGACCGAGCGCTCTCCCCATCGGGGCGAGGCGGAGGTGCTGGACGTGGTGACCGGGTCGGCGACGGCGCCCCGCGCGGCCCGGCGCTACCCCGACTCGCCGCTCGTCGAGCTGCGCGAGGCGGTGCGGCTGGACTGGGGCGCGATGGACGAGTGGCTGGAGGAGGACGAGCCGGTCTACACCCACCCGCGCGACCCGTACTCCCGGGTGGACATCCTGTCCTCCAGCCGGCACGTGCGGGTGGAGCTCGACGGGGTGGTACTGGCCGAGTCGCACCGCCCGACGATCCTGTTCGAGACCGGTCTGCCGCCGCGGTACTACCTGCCGATGCCGGACGTGCGCCGGGAGCTGCTGCGCCAGTCGGAGCGCACCACGCAGTGCCCGTACAAGGGCACCGCCGGGTACTTCTCCGTGCTGGTCAACGGGACGCTGCACGAGGACCTGGTGTGGATCTACCGGAACCCCGTGCCGGAGAGCCAGAAGATCGCCGGGCTGGTCTGCTTCTACAACGAGCGGGTGGACCTCTCCGTGGACGGCGTCCGGCAGGAGCGCCCGGGCCGCGGCTGAGGGCTATCCATCCACTGTGGCCAGACCGATCTCCAGGCACACCAGGCCGCGCAGGTCGAGCCAGGCGCGGTCGGGTCCGCGTACCAGCCGCAGCAGGACCGCGTCGCAGCCCGGGCAGCGGGCGACCGCGCCGGGCGCGTCGAGGTAGACCCGCAGGGCGGCCACGGTGTCGGTGCGCCCGCAGGAGGCGCACCGCCCGGTCGCGCTGGTCAGCTCCACCGCGAAGATCTCGCGCAGCGGTCCGGCCAGCGCGTTGCCGTCGGCGTACCGGTCGTCCATCTATCCTCCGCTCGGGCCGAAGCGCTCGGTGCGGATCCGGGCCGGGTCGTGCCCGAGCGCCACGAGCATGTCGGCGACCGCCTCGACGAACCCGGTCGGCCCGCAGACGTAGCAGGCCGGCGCGAAGTCCGGCGGCCAGCCGTGGGTGTTCAGCGTCGCCACGGTCAGGCGGCCGACGGGACCCGGGCCGCCGCGGGTGTACACGTGGGTCACGTCCAGCCCGCCGTCGTCGCGGGCGCGGCGGCGCAGCTCGTCGGTGTAGTACCCGTCCGCCGGCGTGCGGACCGAGTACACCAGCCGGAACGGTACCCGGCTGCCGGCCGCCGCCCGGGCGCGCGCCATCGCCATCAGCGGGACCACGCCGGACCCGCCGGCGACCAGCAGCACCGGGTCGGGGTCGGTCGGGCGCCATACGAACCAGCCGCCCACCGGGCCGCGCAGCTCGACCGGGTCGCCGACCGCGAAGACCTCGGTGAGGTACGGCGACACCTCGCCGTCGGGTACCCGCTGGACGGTCAGCTCCACCAGGGTGCCGTCGGGCGCTGCGGCGATCGAGTAGCTGCGCTGCGTGGTGTACCCGTCCGGCGCGGTCAGCCGCACGTCAACGTGCTGCCCGGCGAGGTGCCCCGGCCAGCCGGGCACATCGAGGACGAGCGTGCGCGCCGTGGGCGTCTCGGCGCGCGCCTGCGCTAACCGCGCGACCCGCCAGACCAGCCGGCGCCCGCTCAGTCGCCCTGGTACCGCTGCTCGCGCCACGGGTCACCGTAGTTGTGGTAGCCGACGCTCTCCCAGAAGCCGGGCTCGTCGTCGAGCCGGAGCTCGATGCCGCGCACCCATTTGGCGGACTTCCAGAGGTACAGGTGCGGCACCAGCAGCCGGGCCGGGCCGCCGTGCGCCGGCGCCAGATCCTCGCCCTCGTACCGGTACGCCACCCACGCCTGCCCGTCGAGCAGGTCCTCCAGCGGCAGGTTGGTGGTGTACCCGCCGTACGAATGCACCAGCGCGTAGTCGGCGGCGCTCTCCACGTCGGCGAGCAGCGTGTCGAGGGAGACGCCGGTCCACGTGGTACCGAGCTTGGACCACTTGGTCACGCAGTGGATGTCGACGGTGACGGTCTCGGCGGGCAGGGCGAGCAGGTCGTCCCACGACCACCGGTGCGTGGCACCGGCCTCGGTGGTGACCGTGAACTCCCAGCGCTCCAGCGGGATCCGCGGGGTCGGGCCGGCGGACAGGACCGGGAAGTCGCGCGTCAGGTACTGGCCGGGCGGCAGCTTGGCGTCGGGCTCCCGGGGGCGGCCGGTGAACCCCGGCGTGACGATCCCCATGCCCGGCAACCTACTCCTTGTCGGTCGCCGGAGGGGTAGATCATGGACGCCAGCACCCCCTCCAGGGGGTACCAGCGTCCAAGATCTCGCGCGAGGTGGGCCGGGCCGCTCAGCGCAACAGCTCCCCCGCCCGGGCCCGGATCTCGGCGTAGGCCACCCGGACCGGCTCGGTCGGCTCGGCGGTCGCGGTCTGCGCCCGCACCGGCCACGGCGGCGGTTCCGGGCCGCCGGCCAGCGCCCACGCGGCCTGCCGCGCCGCGCCGAGCGCCACGTACTCGGCCGCGTCCGGCACCGCGACCGGCACGCCGAACAGCGCCGGCGCCAGCGCCCGCACCGCGGCCGAGCCCGCGCCGCCGCCGATCAGCAGGATCCGCTCGACCGGGACGGCCTGGCCGCGCAGCGCGTCCAGGCCGTCGGCCAGCCCGCACAGCAGGCCCTCCACGGCGGCGCGGGCCAGGTTGGCGGGCGAGGCGTTGGCCCGGGTCAGCCCGGCCAGCAGGCCGCGGGCAGCCGGCAGGTTGGGGGTCCGCTCGCCGTCCAGGTAGGGCAGCAGGGTCAGCCCCCCGGCGCCCGGCGCCGCCGACAGCGCCAGGTCGTCCACAGTGGACAGTGGTACCCCGAGCAGGTCGGCCGTCGCGGTCAGTACGCGGGCCGCGTTGAGCGTGCACACGAGCGGGAGGTACCGGCCGCTGGCGTCGGCGAACCCGGCCACCGTGCCGGACGGGTCGGCGACCGGGTGCTCCGCGACGGCGAACACGGTGCCGGAGGTGCCGATCGACACCACCGCGTCGCCGGGGCGCAGCCCGAGCCCGAGCGCGGCGCCCATGTTGTCGCCGGTACCGGCGGCCAGCACCGCGCCCCGGGGCGTCTCCCCCACCGGTTCGGCCGGCCCGGCCACCCGCGGCACGGCGAGATCGCGCCCGAACGCCAGCTCCAGCAGCTCGGTCCGGTAGGTGCCCATGGCCGGCGACCAGTACCCGGTGCCGGACGCGTCACCCCGGTCGGTGGTGGGCTCACCGTCCCCGCGCAGCACCCCGGTCAGCCAGTCGTGCGGCAGCAGTACCCGCGCCGTGCGGTCGGCCAGCTTCGGTTCGGTACGGGCGAACCAGCGCAGCTTCGTCACGGTGAAGCTGGCCACCGGCACGGACCCGACGGTACGCGCCCACGCCGCCGGCCCGCCCAGCTCGGTGACCAGGTCGGCGGCGTCGCGCGCCGAGCGGGTGTCGTTCCACAGCAGGGCCGGCCGGACCACGTCGCCGCGCTCGTCGAGGCAGACCATGCCGTGCTGCTGCCCGGCGACGGCGAGCGCGGCGACCCCGTCGAGCAGCCCCTCGCTCGCGGCGCCGAACGCGTCGAACCAGGCCGCCGGCTCCACCTCGGTGGCGTCCGGATGCGGCGCCTGCCCGGACCGCAGCACGGCACCGGTGTCCGCGTCGCACACGACGACCTTCGTCGACTGCGTGGCCAGGTCGACCCCGGCGACGAGACTCATCGCCGCACGCCGAGAAGGTGTTCCATCGCGAGCTGGTCCAGCCGCTCGAACGCCATACCCCGCGCGGCGAGCGCATCGACGTCGGGCGCCTCGGCACGCACGTCGTCGAGCGTCTCCCCGGCCGCCAGGGTCGGCCGGGCCAGCTCGTCGACGCGGGCGTCGGCCAGCGCCTGCAGTACCTCCGGATCGGTCCGGAAGGCCGCGGCCCGCTCCCGCAGGATCAGATAGTTGCGCATGCATGCCGCGGCGGTGTCCCATACGCCCGCGAAGTCCTCCGTGCGCGGTGGCTTGTAGTCGAAGTGCCGCGGCCCGGTGTACCCACCGGTCTCCAGCGTGTCCACGGTCCAGAACGCCCCGCGCAGGTTGCCCGCGCCGAAGCGCAGGTCCTGGTCGAAGCGGGGGCCGTGCTGGCCGTTGAGGTCGACGTGGAACAGCTTGCCATGCCACAGCGCCTGGGCGATGCCGTGGGCGAAGTTGAGCCCGGCCATCTCCTCGTGCCCCACCTCGGGGTTGAGCCCCACCCGGTCGGGATCGTCCAATGTGGACACGAAGGCCAGCGCGTGGCCGATGGTGGGGAGCAGGATGTCCCCGCGCGGCTCGTTGGGCTTGGGCTCGATGGCGAAGCGGATGCCGTACCCCTGCTCGCGCACGTACGCGCACAGGATGTCGAGCGCCTCGCGGTAGCGGTCCAGCGCGGCGGACACGTCCTTGGCCGCGCCGGACTCCGCGCCCTCCCGGCCGCCCCACAGCACGTACGTCGGTGCGCCCAGGTCGGCCGCGAGGTCGAGGTTGCGGGCCACCTTCGCCAGGGCGTACCGGCGCACCGCCCGGTCGTTCGCGGTGAACGCACCGTCCTTGAACACCGGGTGGGTGAACAGGTTGGTGGTCATCATCGACACGGCGAGCCCGGTGGCGTCCAGGGCCTCGCGGAAGCGGGTGATCTGCCGGTCCCGCGCGGCCTCGTCGCTGCCGTACGGGACCAGGTCGTCGTCGTGGAAGCTGACTCCGTAGGCGCCCAGCTTCGCCAGGTGCTCCACGGCGTCGACCGGATCGAGAGGCGGCCGGGACGCCTCCCCGAACATGTCGCGCGCGGGCCAGCCCACGGTCCACAGACCGAAGGAGAACCGGTCGGCACGGGATGGTACGTAGTCGGTCATACCGGAAACACTAAACCGTCCAGAGCGTCCCGGCGGGCGGTGCGGCAACAGAGGATTGCGCGAATGCCGTACCGCATTCACCTGGGAGGTCCCTGCCCGGCCCACGGGTCGAAGTCGACCTCCAGCGGCTCCTGCGGCGGGCGCCGCTCCTCGGGGACGTGGCGCAGGTTCAGCCGGATCCGGGTCCACGTGCTGCTGCGCCCGCGCATCGAGTCGACCAGCACGTCGGCCGGCTCCAGCAGCGGCCAGACCTCGGGGTGGCGCTCCTTCCAGTGCTCCAGCGCGACCCGCGCCTCGGCCTCCGAGACGGCCCGGGCCACGATGATCAGCGGCATGCTGGACTGGCGCCGCCCGGTCGGGCTGAGCGGGTCGGGGGCGCGGCCGGCCCGCGGCGGGTCGGCCAGCCCCTCCTTCTTGTCCCGCTTGGCCATCTCCAGCAGCGGCTCCAGCGAGCCGGCCCGCTCGTCGATCCCGGCGCCGGGGTCGCCCACCTCGGCGTACCGGGCCCGGACCGTCTCGATGGTGTAGGCCTCCGGCACGCAGTCGGGCACCTCGTCCCAGTGCAGCGGGGTGGACACCCGCGCGTCGGCGGTCGGGCGGACCGAGTAGACCGACGCGGTGGTGTGGTCCTTGGCGTTCTGGTTGTAGTCCACGAACACGCCCTGCCGCTCCTCCTTCCACCACCGGCTGGTGGCCAGGTCCGGCGCGCGCCGCTCCACCTCCCGCGCCAGGGCCAGAGCGGCCGTGCGGACCTGGGTGAACGTCCAGCGCCGCTCGATGCGGCAGAACACGTGGAAGCCGCGCGAGCCGGAGGTCTTCGGCCAGCCGGCCAGGCCCACGTCGTCGAGCACCTCGCGGACCACCATCGCCACCTGCCGGACCTGGGACCACGGCACCCCCGGGATCGGGTCGAGGTCGACCCGCAGCTCGTCGGGGTGCGCGAGGTCGTCGGCCCGGACCGGGTGCGGGTGCAGGTCGACGCAGCCGAGGTTGACCACCCAGGCCACCGCCGCCACGTCGCGCAGCACCAGCTCGTCGGCGACCCCGCCGGACGGGTACCGGAACTGCACGGTCTCCAGCCACTCGGGCCGGTTCTTCGGCGCCCGCTTCTGGTAGAACGCCTCCCCCTCCACGCCGTTGACGTAGCGCTTGAGCGCCATCGGCCGCCCGGCCACGCCCACCAGCGCCCCCTCGGCCACTGCGAGGTAGTACCGGACGAGGTCCAGCTTGGTGTGCCCGGTCGTCGGGAAGTACACCTTGTCCGGGTTGGTGATCGTCACCTGCCGGCCGCCGATGTCGAGGATCTCCTTACCGGTCGCCATGGCCGCACCATACGACACCACGACACCGCGCCGCGTTTGGAATCCCGGACAACAGGTACAGACCACCGCAACGACCCGACTCCGCACGGGAGGAGCAGAGCATGAGATGGATCAGGAGCGCCGGGATCGTCGCGGTCGCGACGGCCGGCGGGATGGCCGCCCGGCGGGTACTCGCCGCACGCCTGCCCGCCGTCGCGGGCGGCGGCCGCGAGCCCAACTGGCTCGTCGCGACGATCTACCGCGCGCCCACCGACATCGCGCCCGAGGGCCGGCTGCCCGAGCCGCTGGACCGGTTGGGTGCGGCGGTCGAGGTGCAGATCCGGCCGGCGCCCGGCGACCGGGGTGCCGAGCTGTGGGTCCGGCCCCGCCCGGGCCGGAAGGCCGACCGCGACGCCTGGCGCCGCGCCCGGCTGGCGCTGCGCGAGGCCAAGCAGCTGTGCGAGACCGGGGAGATCCTGCAGCCGGACCGGCCGGCGACCACCAGGCCGACCCCGCTCAACCGGCCGCTGGAGTACGTGGTGAGCCGCGCCCGCGAGGAGGGACGACTGTGAAGGCGCTGCTGTGGAAGGGCGTGAACGAGCTCTCCGTCGAGGAGGTACCCGACCCGCGGATCATCAATGAGCAGGACGCCATCGTCAAGGTCACCCGTACCGTGACGTGCGGCTCGGACCTGCACCTCATCGGCGGGTACATCCCGTTCATGCAGAAGGGCGACGTGCTCGGGCACGAGTTCCTCGGCGAGATCGTCGAGGTCGGCCCGCAGGTACGCCGGCACGCGGTCGGCGACCGGGTGGTGGTGTGCTCGTTCGTCTCCTGCGGGCGGTGCTGGTACTGCGCCCAGGGCCTCTACTCCGCCTGCGACAACGGCAACACCAACCCGGCGATCACCGAGGAGCTGTGGGGCTACGCGCCCGGCGGGGTGTTCGGGTACTCGCACGCGATGGGCGGCTTCGCCGGCAGCCACGCACAGTACATCCGGGTGCCCTACGCCGACCACGGCGCGTTCCGGGTACCGGACGAGGTCGCCGACGAGCGGGCACTGTTCGCCTCCGACTCGGCGCCGACCGGCTGGATGGGCGCCGACCTGGGCGGGGTCAAGGGCGGCGACGTCGTGGCGGTCTGGGGCGCCGGCGCGGTCGGGCAGCTGGCGGCGCGCGCCGCCACGCTGCTCGGCGCGGAGCGGGTGATCGTCATCGACCGGTACGACTACCGGTTGGCCATGACCGAGCGGTACATCGGCGCCGAGACGCTCAACTACGAGCAGACCGACATCGGCGGTGAGCTACGCGAGCGCACCGGCGGGCGGGGCCCCGACGTGTGCATCGAGGCGGTCGGCATGGAGGCGCACAGTGCCGGCCCGCAGTACCTGTACGACCAGGTCAAGCAGCAGCTCCGGCTGGAGACCGATCGGCCCGCCGCGGTGCGCGAGGCGATCTACCACTGCCGCAAGGGCGGCAGCGTCTTCGTGCTCGGGGTGTTCGGCGGGCTGGTCGACAAGTTCCCGCTCGGCGCGCTGATGAACAAGGGCCTGACCCTGCGCAGCGCGCAGATGCACGGGCACCGCTACATCCCGATGCTGCTGGACCGCATGGCCCGCGGCGAGCTGGTCACCGAGCACCTCGCCACGCACACCATGCCGCTCGACGACGGACCGCAGGGGTACAAGATGTTCAAGGAGAAGCTGGACGGCTGCGTCCGGTCGGTGTTCCTGCCCAACTGACCGGCGGTTCCGGGCCCGGCGCCGGCCGGGCCGGGAAGCGGTCGGCGAACGCCCGGCGGTTGGGCGCGTCCGCGTCCCGGCCCAGGACCGCGAACACCACCTCGTCGAAGGTGCCGGCCCGCGCCAGTGCCACGGCGAACGCCTCGGCGACGACCGCCGGGGAGTTGCCGAAGACACCGCAGCCCCAGGCGCCGAGCACGAGGCGACGGTGGCCGTGCGCCGCGGCCACCCGCAGCACCCGCAACGCCCGGTCCCGCAGTACGGCGGGCACGGTGGCGGCCAGGTCCGGCCGGTTGCGCAGGAGCGCGCGCAGGTTCGGCGCGGCGGCGGTGAGCAGCGCGGTCCGGTACGGCCGGTCGAGCAGGCGGCCATGCCGGTCCCGGAAGACCGGCACGCCCGGGGAGTAGATGACCCGGTCGGTGTAGCGCAGGTCGCGCGCGGCGCGGTGGTGCGCGTAGAACTCGGGCACGCTGGTCAGGCAGGCGTACAGCGCGGACGCGCGGGCCACGTCCTCCTCCTGGGCGCGCGCGCCGGTCAGGAAGCCACCACCAGGGTTGCGCGCCGAGGCGAAGACCAACGCGGCGGTACCCTCGCCGAGGCGCGCGGCGGCGGCCAGCGTGGACTCGCCGGTGACCTCGACCCGGGGCGCCCTCGCGGGCTCCCCGAGGTCCGGCAGCGGCTCGTCGGGCAGGTGCAGCCGGGTGCCGGCGACCGCGGCGGCCACCTGGTCGGCGAGGTCCACCCAGCTCCCGTCCGGGGTGCGGTAGCCGCCCCGGCGCATGATCTCCGTCGTCTCCGCGGCGACCGCCCGCAGCCGCGCGCTCATGACGCGCCCACCGCGATTTCGTGGCGGAGCCGCTCGCGCACCTCCATGAGCGCGAAGCCGAGCAGGTTCTGCCCGCGCCACGCCCGCGGCCGGGTTGTTGGGGCCCATTCCGATCCCCCAGATCCGGTCGAACGGGCTGGCCTCGACCAGCACCCGGTCACCGGTCGTGAGCAGGAACTCCCGCAGGTCGGCGTGCTGGCCGAACTTGGCGAGGTTGCCCGCGGTCGGCTTGTGCCCCCAGAAGGGCAGCACGTCGAGCGGTTCGCCGGCGAGATCGGCCGCCCGGAGCCGGGCCAGGCGCTGGTCAGGTGACATGCCGAACATCATGACTCAGTTTGAGTCGCGATGCAACTCGTCGTGAGTAGTATGACGGCGTGCCCCGACGCCCTGCTTCCCCGGACGCCCAGGAACGCGCCTTCCTCGACGCCTACGACCCACGGGCCTTCCCCCCGGTCGCGGTCACCGTCGACGTGGCGATCCTGACCGTCCGGCCGGACGGCCTGTCGGTGCTGCTGGTCCGGCGCGGCACCCATCCGCACCGGGGCCGGTGGGCGCTGCCGGGCGGCTTCGTCCGGCAGCGCGAGAACCTCGATGACGCCGCCCGCCGCGAGCTGGCCGAGGAGACCGGCCTGGACGCGCGGGCCCACCTCGAACAGCTCGCCACCTACGGGGACCCGGACCGGGACCCCCGGATGCGCGTGGTCTCCGTCGCCTACCTGGCGCTGCTGCCCGACCTGCCCCGCCCCGTCGCCGGTACCGACGCCGCGGACGCCCGGTTCTGGCCGGTCGCCGAGCTGACCGGGACCGGACCGGCGCTGGCGTTCGACCACGCCCGCCTCGTCGCCGACGCGGTCGAGCGGGTCCGGGCCAAGCTGGAGTACACCAGCCTGGCCACGACCCTGCTCGCGGAGCCGTTCACGATCGCCGACCTGCGCCGGGTGTACGAGGCGGTCTGGGGCGTCGAGCTGCACCCGGCCAACTTCCGGCGCAAGGTCCTGTCCACCCCCGGCTTCGTCGTCCCGACCGGGCAGGACCGCCCGACCGGCCGGGGCTGGGCGGAGCTGTACCACCGCGGCGCGACCACCCAGCTCCACCCGGCCCTCCTGCGCCCGGCCGCGCGGGCGTGACCCACGCGGCCGGCACCCGCGGCGTCAGGGGCGCAGCAACTGCACCGCTCGTTCCTCGGCCGTGCGCGCCGCGTCGACGAGGTCGGCGAACTCGGCGAACAGCTCCTGCCGGCGGTCCACGGCCGGCTCGCCCGCCCCGGTGCCCAGGGCATCGATGCGCGCGGTCAGCTCCCGGATCCGGTCCACGGCGGCCCGCCCCTCGCGCATCATCAACGCCAGCCGCTGCTCGGCCAGCTCGGCGTACTCCCCGAGACCGGCGGTCACCTCCAGCGCCCGCGCGGCGAGGCGGGACCAGTGCGCCCCGGACTCCCGGAAGAGCGCCGCCGCTTCCGTCCACTGTGGTCGGCCACCGCGGGTACCGGCGGCCTCGTCGAGGAAGTCGGCGTACAGCGGCCGGGTCGCGCCGGGCGCGGTGTACTGCTCCTCCAGGCACTCGTACAGCCGGCGCAGCCCGTGGAAGAACGGCACCGGCGCCCCGAACCGCTTCGCCCAGCCCGCCTTGCCCCGCTCGTCGCGTAGCTGCTCGGCCAGCTTGCGCATGCCCGAGAAGCCGAAGTTGACGTCGAAGTTGTTGCCCAGCACCGGTCCGGTGAGGTGGGAGACCGTGAGCGCGAGCGCGGCCCGGATCGCCGCCGCCAGGTCGACCGGCGCCGCGCCGGCCGCCGGCGCGACGGTCAGCCGGCGGTGCCGCCCCTTCTTGTGCGCCGCCCACGCCGCGGCGAACTCCGCCTCGGGCATCGGCTGCGGCGTGACGGCGGTGTCGTCGAGGTACACGGTGTCCGCGTGCCGTCCGGCGACGACCACGGGGTACGGGTCGGCGTAGGCAGCCGGTTCGGTGCCGTGCCACGGCAGCCGGGTCCGGTCCACCTCGCAGTAGACCGGGCGGTCGTCGGCCAGCGCCTTGTCCAGCGCGGCCCGCGCCGCCTTCGCCGACGTGCCGTGCTCCTCGGCGTACCCGATGCCGAGGTGGTCCAGCGCCGTCGGCAGCCAGGGCGCGGGGTGGTGCTGCGCGACGATCGTCATCAGCGGCGGCATGTCCTGGTACTCGAACACCATGTACATGAAGCCGATCCCGCCGGCCAGCCCGGCGAGCAGCGTCTCGCCGTAGGGCTGCCCGGTGTGCGGCGCGCTGTGGCCGGCCTGCCGCAGCAGGTGCGCCAGCAGCGTGCTCAGGTGGTGCTGGCCGCCGCCGAACTCCGGGTAGTCCCGGACCAGCCCGGGCGGCGGGGGCGGCGGGGCGACCCGGCCCGCGTTCGCCAGGACGTGCCGCCGGGCGGTGGTGTACGACTCGCCGGTGCGCGCCATCCGGTCGCGGACCAGTCGCTTGAGGCTCTTCTGCTCAGTCATGGCCAATCCCTGCAGACGATGGCCGCGGTGCCCCGCCCACGCCGGCGCCGCGGCCACGTCCGATGTCTACAGTGGACAGCCTTAAGCGCTCCCGCGACGGCATGGCGGCCACCTTCGCCCCCGCGCGGCCGACGGGCGTGGGCCGCCGGTCAGGGGGTACGGCGCGCGGGGCGCGCCACCGGCAGTCTAAGTGATCGGGAAGGGCGGCTGCCACCATGGCGGCTCGGGTCGCAGCTCGATCCGATCCACCCATTTCACCCACCAGTACCCGCGCCGGTCGGGAGCGACCAGGCGCAGCGGGTACCCGTGCCCGGCCGACAGCGGCACCCCGCCCGCGCCGGTCGCGAGGAACAGCCGGTCCACCTCCTCGACCGGGAACCGGATGGCGTAGCCGGTGATGGAATGCACGTACAGGCTCCGTGCGCCGCGCCGGTCGCGCAGTACGGACGAGACGGGTACCCCGGTCCAGTCCTGTTCGGCGTACCAGCCGGAGGTGCAGTCCAGCGTGGCCCGTAACGTGGCGCCCGACGCGGAGAGCTGGGCCAGCGTCAGCTCGTACCGGCCCGTTCCGTCCACCAGGGACAGCCGCCACTGCTGCGGGTCCACCTCCGGTACGGAGTCGTCCAGCCAGATCGTCGCCGGCATTGCGGCCGCCTGGAAGGAGCCCTGCTCGTACGAGCCGGTGAAGCGGCGCCGGGCGCCGGGCAGGCCGGCCAGCCGTACCGTCAAGTCCACCGTCGCGTAGAGCGCTGCGGCGACGGCGGCGAGCCCGGCCGCCCGCAGCGCGGTCCGGCGGGACAGGTCGGCGCGCCGGGGCCGGGCCGGGCGGGCGAGCACGTGCCACAGCAGGACGGGTACCAGCGCCAGCGCCGCCGCGACGTGCAGCCACATCCCCGCCAGCCCGCCGACCGAGCGCACCAGGCCGGTGGCGTAGCCGAAGCCGAACAGCAGTGCGGTCACCGCGAGCGCGGCGAGCAGCAGGGACAGCCAGCGGGTGGGACGGGCGCGGCGCAGGCCGTACCGGACGATCCGGGTCTTCCAGGGAATGAGCAGCACGACCGCGACCGCCGCGACGCCATGGGCCAGGATGATCCAGCGGCCCCGGGCTGAGCCGGTCGCGACCGCACCCGTGCCGGTCGCGAGCGCGAGCGCGAGCGCGACGAACAGCCCGAGGTTCGTCCGCCGCACGTTCATAACAATCGTTATATGGTACCGGCGACCGCCCGCCAAGCCGCCGTAAGCACTTCGTCAGCTTTCCGGGCGGGAACCCGCCGGACCCGGCCGGTGTCCGGTCGACCGTCGAGGTGCCCGCCGGATCTGGCCGGCCTGGCTGGACCGGGTCGGGGGCGGGGCGGGACCGGGACGACCCGGGCGCCCCGGGTCAGAGCCGGGGTACCGCGATGACCGGGCGCTCGTCGTCCTCGAAGAGCTGGGCGGCCGACCCGACCACGCGCGGGTCGGGGGTACCGACGACCTCGGCGTCCTTGTCGTCGTACCCGAACCGGCCGAGCAGGTAGCGCATGGCCTCGACCCGGGCGCGCTTCTTGTCGTTGCTCTTGATGACGGTCCACGGCGCGTCGGCGGTGTCGGTGTAGAAGAACATGGCCTCCTTCGCCTCGGTGTACTCGTCCCACCGCTCCAGCGAGGCGAGATCGGTCGCGGACAGCTTCCACTGCCGTACCGGGTCCACCTGGCGGATGACGAACCGGGTGCGCTGCTCCCCGCGCGACACCGAGAACCAGAACTTGACCAGGTGGATACCGGACCGCACCCACATCCGCTCCAGCTCGGGCGCCTCCCGCATGAACTCCAGGTACTCCGCCCGCGAGCAGAAGGCCATCACCCGCTCCACGCCCGCGCGGTTGTACCAGGACCGGTCGAAGAAGACCATCTCCCCCGCGGCCGGCAGGTGCGCCACGTACCGCTGGAAGTACCACTGGCCGGCCTCCCGCTCGCTCGGCTTCTCCAGCGCGACCACCCGGGCCCCGCGCGGGTTCAGGTGCTCCATGAAGCGCTTGATCGTGCCGCCCTTGCCAGCCGCGTCACGCCCCTCGAAGAGCACGACCAGCCGTTCCCCGCTCGACTTGATCCACTTCTGCAGCTTCAACAGCTCGATCTGCAGCAGGCGCTTGTGGTACTCGTACTCCTCGCGGGGCAGCCGCTCGTCGTAGGGGTAGCTCTCCCGCCAGGTCTGTACGGGCTGGCCGTCCGCGCCGAGCAGGATCGGGTCGTCGTCATCGTCGTCGTCGACCCGGTAGTCCTTGAACCGCTCCAGCAGGTCGATGTCCTCGTCGCCCATACCGGGCGGATACCCCCGGCAGGTCCGGCGGAATCCCGCCGCGACCTGGTCAGCCAACCCACCGGGCCGCCGACCGGGTGCCCCTGTTCCAGGCTGGCGGCATGTCGAGCCGCCCTCATCGCGTCGTAGCTGAACGCCTGGGTGCCCCGCTTCAGGGCAGGTGGACTCCGCCCGGCGGTCTGATCCAACCATCCGGATGCGTCGATGGCAATGAGATCCACGGGGATTCATCCGATGTGCATGATGAACACCTCCGCTCTTGTCGGCCATCTCCGGCGTCTCTAGGGTCTGCCCTCGGCCATACCTCGGACTTCTTCCGGTCCGCGGGAACCCGGCCCGGGGGAGCTGACCGATGTCCGAGGGGTACTCACGCCGTACCGTGCTACGGGGCGTCGCGGGCGGCGCCTCGGCGCTGGCCCTGCCGGCCGGCCCCGCCACCGACCCCGGCGCGGGCCCGGACCCGGCCGCGGTCGCCGACGGCGTCCCGGGCGCCGGACGGGCCGCGCTGAGCGACCACGACCGGGCCGCCTTCCTCGCCGCGCAGGACCCGGTGTGGGCCCGGATGCCGCGCACCTGGTACGAGGGCCCGTTCCTGGGTAACGGTTTCCTCGGCTCGATCCTGTACGCCGAGCCGGCCGCGAACGGGCTGCGCTTCACCGTGCAGCACAGCGAGGTCCAGGACCACCGCCCGCAGATCCAGGGCAACGACTGGGGCGTGGCCCGGCTGCCGGTGGGTCACCTGACGCTGGAGCCGGTCGGGCAGATCACCGGCGTACAGCTGCGCCTGCACCTGTGGGACGCCGAGGTGCGCGGCACCATCACCACCGACAAGGGGCACATCCGGCTGCGCGCCCTGGTGCAGAACGACCGCTCGCTGCTGCTCGTCACCGCCCGGCCGAGCCGTGGCGAGAGGGACTTCCGCTGGGTGTTCCACTCGGAGAAGGCGCTGAGCCCGCGCATAGTGCGCGAGCCGCCGCCGCCCGCGCTGGTCCCCAACCCCGACCCCGTGCTCAGTACCGTCGACGGCGTCAACCTCGTCGTACAGCCGATGGTCGCTGGCGGGCAGACCGCGACCGCGTACCGGGAGACCACCGCGCATGGCGAACGGGTGCTGTACCTGACCGTCGCGCACACCTTCCCGGAGACCAGCGCGCAGCAGAGGGTCCTCGAGACCGTCGCCCGCGCCATCGACGCCGGCGTCCGGTGCCTCGTCGACACCCACCGCGACTGGTGGCACGGGTACTTCCGCAAGAGCTTCCTGTCTCTGCCCGACGGGATGCTGCAGAGCTTCTACTGGATCCAGCTCTACAAAGTCGCCGCCGCCGCGCGCCGCGAGGCGCCGGTCATGGCGACCACCGGCCCGTGGCTGGAACCTACGCCGTGGCCGGGCGTGTGGTGGAACCTCAACGTGCAGCTGGAGTACTGGCTCATCCACGGCTCCAACCACCTGGAGCTGGACGCGATCCCCCGCACGCTCATCGACAACCAGCAGATCCTCATCAACGGGCTGCGGCCGGAGTACCGCGCTGACTCCGCCGGGCTGCGCCGCAGCACGGACCAGCACGGCGACGACAACGGGTTCGTCGCGGTGCCCAACGTCCCCAGCCCCGCCCCCGAGATCGGCGACCTGCCCTGGGCGCTGCACAACGTGTGGCTGTCCTACCGCCACACCATGGACGCGCGGATCCTGCGTGACGTGCTGTTCCCGTTGCTGCGCCGGGCGATGAACTACTACCTGCACTTCCTGTTCGTGGGGGCGGACGGGAAGCTGCACCTGCCGACCACGTTCTCCCCCGAGTACGGCAGCGCGCCGGACTGCAACTACGACCTCGCGCTGATCCGGTGGTCGTGCCGCACTCTGCTCGACTCGGCGCGCACCCTCGGCATCGCCGACCCGCTCGCCCCGAGGTGGCAGGAGGTGCTCGACACGCTCGTCGACTACCCGGTCGACGCGAACGGGTTCATGGTCGGCGCGGGCGTCCCCTTCGCGATGTCCCACCGGCACTACTCGCACCTGCTGATGGTGTATCCGTTGTATCTGGTCAACGCCGAACAGCCGGAGCACCGCGCGCTCATCGAGACTTCCCTCCGCCACTGGATCAGCTTCGAGGGTGCGCTGCGCGGGTACAGCTTCACCGGGGCCGCCTCGATCTCGGCCCAGCTCGGCAAGGGCGACGACGCGCTGGGGTACCTGCGCGAGCTGGTCGCCCGCTTCATCCAGCCCAACACCATGTACTACGAGGCCGGGCCGGTCATCGAGACGCCGCTGTCGGCCGCGCAGTCCGTGCACGACATGCTCTGCCAGAGCTGGGGCGGCATCATCCGGGTCTTCCCCGCGGTACCGGCCGCATGGGGTGACGTGGTGCTCGACGACTTCCGCACGCAGGGCGCGTTCCTGGTGACCGCGGTTCGCCGGGCCGGTGCCACGCAGTGGATCCGGGTACACAGCCTCGCCGGGGAACCGTGCGCGGTGCGCACCGGCATCCCCGGCCCGCTGACGGTCCGCAACCTGCACGGAAGGGACCCGGCGTGGCGGGTCCTGCCCAACGGCGACGTGCAGATCGACCTGCCCCGGGGGGTCGAGGTGGTGATTCACCGGCGCGGGCACCGGCCCGACCTGACCGTCGCACCGGTGAAAGTCACCATCCCCGCGCCGCGGTGGGGACTGCCCGCGCTGCCGCCACCCGGCCCAGTGGTGACTGTCGACATGACCGCGGCATACAACAACGACGGGACGAGCAACGAGTTCTCCATGCGCGACGGGGACTTCGACGGCACCGGCCGCACCTACCCGGCGGCCCAGCTCCCGCAGACCGGGCACCTCGACGCCGACGGCATCAGCTTCCTGTTCACCAACGGTGCCGAAGGCACCCTCAACAACGTGGTGGCCGCCGGGCAGACCCTCCCCCTGCCCCCGGGCCGGTACCACACGCTGCACGTGCTCGGCGCGGCCGACACCGGCAACGTGAGCCTGCCGGCGACGCTGACCTACGCCGATGGCTCGACGGCGGCGGTACCGCTGCAACTGACCGGCTGGCTCGCCGACCCCAACTACGGCGAGACCGTCGCCCTGCGCACCAACCTGGTGCACACCCCGACCGGGGCGCTGAACCTGCAGGCCGCGCTGTTCCACCAGAGGCTGCCGGTCGACCCGGCGCGGGAGCTGGTGTCGATCACGCTGCCCACGCCCACCGCGGCCCGGCCCCACGTCTTCGCGCTCGCCCTGGAACACCCGACCACGTAGTGAGGTACCGATGACTGAGATAACCCGACGCGCGGTCCTCGGCAGCGCCGCCGGTGCGGCGGCCGCCGGCGCCACGGGCGGCATGCTGGCCGGCGCGCTGCCCGCCGCCGGTGCCGCCCCCGACGACGGCTGGGTCGCCGACCGAGTGGACTGGCCGGCGTTCCTCGCCGGGGCCGACCTGATCTGGAAGCGGATGCCGAAGACCTGGTTCGAAGGGCCGTTCCTGGGCAACGGGTTCCTCGGCTCGGGCATCTACGCCGAGCCCGGCGCCAACGCGGTGCGCTTCAACGTCCAGCACAGCCAGGTCCAGGACCACCGGCCGCAGTTCGGCTCGCTCTTCGGCCTGGCCCGGCTGCCGATCGGGTACCTGACGCTGGAACCGGTCAGCGCGATCACCGGCGTGGACTGGCGGCTGGACGTCTGGAACGCCGAGCTGACCGGCACGATCACCACGATGGCGGGCAGCCTTACCCTGCGCGCGTTCGTGCACAGCACCCGCTCGGTCCTCGTCGTCGAGGTCACGCCCAGCGCCGCCGAGACCGGCTTCCGGTGGGCGTTCCACCCGGCGGTGGCGGTCAGCCCGCGCGCCGACCCGGTGTGGAACAAGCCGCCACCACCCGGGTACGCGGCCAACCCGCCGCCCACCGTCACGCGCCTGCAGAGTCTGGAGATCATCGACCAGCCGCTCACCGGCGGCGGCGGGCACGCGACCGCGTGGCGCGAGGTGACCCGCGGCCGGACCCGTACCCTCTACGCCGCCGTCGCCTGGGACTTCCCGGGCAACACGGCCGGCCGGCGCGCACTGGCGGCGATCAGCGAGGCGGTGCCCGCGTCCCGCCTGGCGCGCAGCCACCGCGACTGGTGGCACGACTATTACCGGCACAGCTTCCTGTCCATCCCCGACGCGCGGCTGCAGAGCTTCTACTGGCTGCAGCTGTACAAGGCGGCCTCGGCCGCCCGGAAGACCGCCCCCGTCATGGCCACCTGCGGGCCGTGGCTGGAACCGACGCCGTGGCCGGCCACCTGGTGGAACCTCAACGCGCAGCTGGAGTACTGGCTGATCCACGGCTCCAACCACCTGGAGCTGGACGCGGTGACCCGGTCGCTGGACGTCTACCGGCAGAACCTCATCGACCAGGTCGCCGCGCAGTTCCGGTTCGACTCGGCGGGGATCCCGCGCACCACGGACATGACGCTGCTCAACGGCGCCGGTACCGGCACCGCCGGCTTCGCGGTCGGCATCCCCGGGCAGAATCCGCCCACCCCCGAGGTCGGCAACCTCACCTGGGCGCTGCACAACGTCTGGCTGTCCTACCGGCACACCCTGGACGTCCGGACCCTGCGCGACGTGGTGTACCCGCTGCTGACCCGCACCATCAACTACTACCGTCACTTCCTCTTCCCGGGTACCGACGGAAGGCTGCACCTGCCGCCGACGTTCTCCCCCGAGTACGGGGTGGACGCCCCGGACACCAACTACGACCTGGCGCTGATCCGCTGGGGCTGCCGGACCCTGATCGACTCGGCGCGGCTGCTGCGCATCGACGACCCGCTGATCCCCGTGTGGCAGCAGATCCTGGACACTCTCGTGCCGTACCCGGTCGACGCGAACGGGTTCATGATCGGGGCCGGGGTGCCGTTCGCCAAGTCCCACCGGCACTACTCGCACATGCTCATGGTGTACCCGCTCTACGAGATCACCTGGGAGCAGCCGGAGCAGCGCCAGCTCATCGAGACCTCGCTCAACCACTGGGTCAGCTTCGAGGGCGCCCTGCAGGGGTACACGTTCACCGGCGCCGCCTCGATGTCGGCGCAGATGCTGCGCGGCGACGCCGCCGCGCACTACCTCGACGAGCTGCTGCGCCGGTTCGTCCAGCCCAACACGATGTACAAAGAGTCCGGCCCGGTCATCGAGACGCCGCTGTCCGGCGCGCAGAGCATCCACGACATGCTGAACCAGAGCTGGGGTGGGGTGGTGCGGGTCTTCCCGGCGGTCCCGGCGACGTGGCCGGACGTGACCGTGCACAACTTCCGCACCCAGGGAGCGTTCCTGCTCAGTGCGGCCCGGCGGGGCGGGGCCACCCAGTGGGTCCGCGTCGCCAGCGAGGCCGGGGCGCCGTGCGTGCTGCGCACCGGGATCGCCGGGCCGCTGGCGGTCCGGCTGCGCGACGGCCGGGAGCCGCACTGGAGGACGCTGCCCACCGGGGACGTGGAGATCGACCTGCGGCGCGGTCAGGAGGCGCTGGTGTTCGCGGCCGGTACCCGGCCGGACCTCACCGTCGCTCCGGTGCCGGTCGCGATCCCCGGCGCACCCTGGGGGCTGCCCTAGGCCTCGACGGTCCCGGCGTACCGGACTACCCCTGCCGCTGCAAGGGGTACAAGGGGGTGCTGACCCGGGTGTCGCGCAGCGGTGACGGCCAGGCGCACGTGTCCGGCATCTGCGGCGGCACCAACGTCGGCAACCAGGCGTACTACTTCGCCCGGCAGCGCAAGACCGACGACCTGCACGGGCTCGGCGCCTTCCTGATCATGAACGAGCAGCTCATGCGCACCGGCGGCTGACCCCGCCCCGCACGACGAAGGGCCGACCGGCGGTTGCCGGTCGGCCCTTCGCATGTCCGCGTCAGCGGGCGGAGACCCGGTAGAACACGACGCCGTGCGACGGCACCGAGGCGCTGATCGCGCCGGTCGTCGTCCGGGTGGCCTTGCTCCACAGGTCCTTGAGCGAGTACGACGCTGCGCTCTTCATGCCCACCTTCGCCGCCGTGGTGCCCACCGTCGCGGTGCCGCCGGTCTCGTTGAGCAGCAGCACCGCCCGGTCGCCGTTGGCCAGTTGCTTGGTGTAGACGACCAGACCGCCCGAGGACGAGACCACGGTGCCCTGCTTGCCGAGCGCGTCCTGGTCGATCGCGATCACGTCGGTGTTGCCCAGGATCGCGAACGTCGCCGCGCTGGCCTTGCGCAGGTCGGTACCGATCAGCAGCGGCGCGGCCATCTCGGCCCACAGGCTGACGTGGGTACGGTTCTCGGTCGCGGTCAAGCTCCCGTTGCCGGCCTCGAGCATGTCCGGGTCGTTCCAGTGCCCGGGACCCGCCGCGTTCGCGTGCGTCTGGTTGCTGTGCGCCTTGGAGATCATCGACGCCCAGTTCGCGCTGATGTCACCGGTGGTCCGCCACAGGTTGCCCACGCTGGGCGCCCAGTTCCACGGCTTGTTCTTGCCCCACTCGCAGATGCTGTACACGATCGGGCGGCCGGTCCTCTTCAGCGCGTCGCGCATCTTCGTGTACCGCTGCACCGCGTCCACGTTCTGGTTGTTGCAGTTGTCGTACTTCAGGTAGTCCACGCCCCACGACGCGAACGTGTTGGCGTCGGTCTGCTCGTGGTTCAACCCGCCCGGGAACCCGAGCTTGTTGCAGGTGTGCGTCCCGGCACTGGTGTAGATGCCGAGCTTGAGACCCTTGCCGTGCACGTAGTCGGCGAGCGCCTTGATGCCGTGCGGGAACCGGACCTTGCTGGGTACCAGGCGGCCGCTCCCGTCGCGCGTGGTCTCGGCCCAGCAGTCATCCAGGTTGACGTACTGGTACCCGGCGGCCTTGAGCCCCGACGAGACGAAGATGTCGGCGATGCCCCGGACCATGGACTCGTTGAACTCCGCCCGGCACTGCGTGGAGTTCCAGTTGTTGAAGCCCATCGGCGGGGTGAGCGCGAGGCCGTTGTCCAGTGCCGCGGCGGGCGGTGCGGTGAGCACGGCGAGGCCGACGACGGTACCGGCCAGGGTCAGGCCGGTCGCGCCGAGCAGTGAGATGAGCCTGCGGGGTGTGCGCACAGGTCCTCCTTCGCTTGGGTTCGTGCGGCGGATGCGGGGACGTCGCACGGGCAGCGGAGGCGGGAACCGCGAACGCCCGATTCACGGCCAAGGTATGGTCGGCCGGGCTAAGAGGTCAAGACATGTCGATATGTCGAAGTCTTTGGCTTTCCGTCAGGCGGCAGGAAGCTCGGCCAGCCGGGCGCGCAGCTCGACCGCGGGGACGGGTCAACCGGCGGGGACGACGATCAGGGGCCGACCACCCACGGGGGAAGGCGGCCGGCCCCTGTCCGACCCACCGTACTTGAGAACGCAACAACACGCCACCCCGCCCGGTGGCGCCCGTTATGTGACGGTGGGGCTGCGCCGCTCGAGCAGCACCACGTCGCGCCAGCGCCCGTGGTGCCGGCCGATCCGCTCGCGTACTCCCACCACCCGGAACCCGGCCCGCTCGTGCAGGTGGATGCTCGCCGCATTCTCCGGGAACACGCCCGACTGGATGGTCCAGATGCCGGCCGACTCGGTGGAGGCGATCAGCGCGGCCAGCAGGGCCCGGCCCACGCCCCGGCCCTGGGCCGAGGGGTCGACGTAGACGCTGTGCTCGACGACGCCGGCGTACACCGGGCGGGCCGAGACCGGGGAGACCGCCACCCAGCCCAGTACCCGCCCGGCGGGTTCCACCGCCACGAACCGGTGCCCGGGCAGCCGAGCGGCGTCGAACGCCAGCCACGCCGGCGCCCGCGTCTCGAAGCTGGCCAGCCCGCCGTCCAGCCCGGCCTGGTAGATCGCCAGCACCGCGGGCGCGTCGGCGGTACCCATCGGCCGCACCGCGACACCCCCGCGCTCCCCGTCATCCCCGGGCACCCGCGTCCCCTTCCGTCCCACCGGCCCCGACCAGTATGCGTCGCGGCGCGGACGGGCGCGGGGGCCCCGCGGCCGGTCCGGGTCCCTGACGGCTCGACGAAGTCCGACTCCGCGTCGCGGAAACCCCGCTGGCGGTTTCGTTGACTCGAGATTCACGGCGTCGCTAACATCGACGGACATTAGTAAGGGAGACTTCCTATCAGTTTGCCGCCGTGGCCCCCGCCGGGCCCACCGGCCCGTCCCCGGAAGGACAACGAATGGCCCGGATACCCCGGTCGCTCTGGACGGTCGTCGCCGCCGGCGCGCTCGTCCTGGGCGTGGGCGGCGTGGCGCTGACCGCTACCGCGGCGGCCGCCGACCCGCTCATCTCGCAGAACAAGCCGGTCAAGACCAGCTCCAACGAGAACACCACGCTCACCGGGCCTAAGGCGGTCGACGGTAACACGAGCACCCGCTGGGGCAGCCTGGAAGGCAAGGACCCGCAGTGGATCCGCATCGACCTCGGCGCCTCGTTCCACCTCAGCCGGGTGGTGCTGCGCTGGGAGGCCGCGTTCGGCAAGGCGTACCAGATCCAGGTCTCCGAGGACGACACGAACTGGATGGACGCCTTTACCACCACGACCGGCAACGGCGGGGTCGACGACCTGGCGCTGGACACCAACGGCCGGTACGTGCGGATGTTCGGCACCAGGCGGGGTTCGCCCTACGGCTACTCGCTGTTCGAGTTCGAGGTGTACGGCACCAACGGCGGTCCGGTGGACCGGCAGCCGCCGACGGTACCGGCGAACTTCCGCCAGGTCGGCGCCGCCACGCCGACGCAGATCGACGTGGCGTGGGACGCCGCCACGGACAACGTGGGCGTCCAGCTCTACGAGGTCTACAACGGCGGTACGAAGATCAAGACGGTGGGCGGCAACCAGCTCGCCACGTCGCTGACCAACCTCACCCCCAACACCGACTACAGCCTGACCGTCCTGGCCCGCGACGCGGCCGGCAACCCGTCGCAGTCCAGCAACGCCCTCAACATCCACACGCCGAAGTCCGACGACACGACGCCGCCCAGCGTCCCGGTGAACGTGCACGCGACCACGATCACCGCGCAGAGCATCACGCTGGTGTGGAACCCGTCGACCGACGACACCGGCGTGGCCGGCTACGACGTGTTCCGCAACGGCACGCTGGTCCAGTCCGTACCGGACACCACCGCGACGGACAGCCCGCTCACCCCGAACACCTCGTTCACGTACACGGTCAAGGCCAAGGACGTCAACGGCAACGTCTCGGGCGCGAGCGCGCCGATCACCGTGAAGACCACGGGTGGCGGCGGCGGTGGCGGCGACCCGGTCTTCGACCGGCAGGTCACCCTGCTCGACCTGCCCTGGGGCATCGACTTCCTGCCCGACAACACGGCGCTGGTCACCGAGCGGGACCGGTTCGAGGTGGTCCAGGTGACCCTGGACGGGCAGAAGAAGGTCATCGGCAAGGTACCCGGCGCGGCCAGCACCAACGGTGAGGGCGGCGTGCTCGGCCTCGCGATCTCCCCGACCTTCAGCACCGACCACTTCGTGTTCATCTTCCACACCGCCGGCTCCGACAACCGGGTCGACCGGTTCACCTTCGTCAACGGGGTGCTGGGCAACCAGACGGCGATCATCACCGGCATCGCGAAGAACCAGTTCCACAACGGCGGCCGGCTGCGGTTCGGGCCCGACGGGTTCCTCTACGTCACCACCGGCGACGCCAAGAACGGCTCCAACGCGCAGAACCTCACCTCGCTCAACGGCAAGATCCTGCGGGTGGACAAGGACGGCAAGGCCGCCCCGGGCAACCCGTTCGGTACCCGCGTCTACAGCTACGGCCACCGCAACGTCCAGGGCATCGCGTGGGACTCGCGGGGGCAGCTGTGGGAGTCGGAGTTCGGTGAGGGCAACCTCGACGAGCTGAACCTCATCAAGCCCGGCAAGAACTATGGCTGGCCGGACTGCGAAGGCCCGTGCAACAACACGAAGTTCACCAACCCGATCCGGACCTGGGACGTCGCGGCGGCCTCGCCGAGCGGCCTGGAGATCGTGGGCGACACGCTGTACATGGCGGCGGTGCGCGGTTCCCGGCTCTGGGTGATGAACATCAACGCGGCGGGCACCGGTACCGACACCCCGCGGGCGTTCTTCAACGGCCGGTGGGGCCGGCTGCGCACGGTCATCAAGACTCCCGACGGCGGGCTGTGGCTGACCTCCACGAACAACGACAAGACCGGCGGGTCCCCCAACACGATCGACAACGTGATCGTGCGACTGAAGTTCGCCGGCGGCACCAACCCGTCGTTCAAGCTGACCAGCTCCGCGTTCGCCGAGGGCGGCAACATCCCGACGAAGTACACCTGCCAGCAGGACGGCAAGGCGGGTAACGACATCTCGCCGCCGCTGTCCTGGGGAGCGGGCACCAACGCGCCGAAGAGCTACGCGATCATCCTGGTGGACACCGGCAACGGCAACAAGCACTGGGCCATCTGGGACATCGCCTCCTCGACGACCGCGCTCCCGGAGGGTCTCGGGCTCGGCTTCAGCGTGCCGAACCAGGCGCCGGCCAAGCAGAAGGCCCTGGGGTCGGGCAACCAGACCCTGCAGTACTTCGGGCCCTGCCCCGGCGGGACCAGGCACGAGTACGTGTTCACCCTCTACGCCCTGAAGATGGCCACGCTGCCCGGGTTGAGCCAGAGCTCGACGGTCGCCCAGGTGGAGACGGCGGCGAAGGCCAACATGCTGGCCAGCGTGACGTTGTCGGCCAACTCGGCGGCGCACACCTGAGCCTTATCGCTGTCCCGCAAGGCGCCGCCCGGATCCCGTGGTCCGGGCGGCGCCGTCTCGACTACGCCGCCGCGGTCAGCCGGTCGGTCACCAGGCGCAGCAGGGCCGCGGGGTCCTGCCGGTGGACGTCGTGCCCGGTCGGCAGCGAGACGACCGAGACGAGCGGTACCTGCGCCGCCAGCGTGGCCAGCTCCCGCCACACCCAGGCGCGGTAGTCCGCCCAGGCGGCCGCCAGGTGCTCGGGGAGGAACCCGCCGGAGCCGTCGGCCACCCCGCACACCACGAGCAGCGGGGCGCGGGTGGCGCGGTAGACAGTGAAGAGGTCCAGCGCGTCGACCTCGCCCATCATCTGGGCCAGCGGCTCGGGCAGCTCCTCGACGGCGTTGCCGATGAAGGTGAGCAGGCTCCGGTGCGCCGGGTCGTCCGATCCGGCGAACTGGTCGGGCCGGGTCGGGTTGCCGTGCCCGTCGACGTTGACGGCGAGCGGGCACTCGGGGTGCCGGGCCGCCCACAACGCGGCGACCATGCCGCCGAGCGAGTGCCCGACCACCGCCGGGCGGTCCAGGCCCAGCGTGTCCACGACGGTCGCCACGTCGGACAGCGCGCCGGGCCAGGACCACGGCGCGACCCCGGACCTACCCTGGCCGCGCAGGTCCACGGCGACCGGGTGGTACCCGGCGTCGCGCAGCAGCCCGGCGAACGCGTCCCAGTCGCGCCGGGTGCGGCCGCCGCCGGGTAACAGCACCACCGGGCGCCCGTCGCCGCCGTGGTCGCTCACCGCGAGCGGCAGCGGACCGAGGCGCAGCTCTTCCATCCGGTACCTCCGGTTCAGCCGACCCGGGCCAGCGCGGCGGCCATCAGGTCGCGCAGCTCGGGCCGGTCCAGGTCGGCGCGGTCGCGCAGCTTGACGTGCCGGTGCACCTTCCCCGCGCCCTCCCATGAGCCCGGCCGGGTCGGCCAGCCGGGCGCCGCCCGCGACCTCCTCGTTCATCGCTCAACCATGCCAGACCACCTCCCGGGTGCGGGTGCGTCACCCCGGCGGGACCGCCTCGGCGAGGGACTGCGCGAACCGCCCGGCCGGGTCGGTCCACCAGCGCCGGGGGGCGAACCCGGCCGCGGCGAGCTCCTGGTCGACGCCGGCGCGGCGGAACTTCGCGGAGATCTCGGTACGCAGCTCCTCGCCCGCGGCGAAGTCGACGGTGAGGCCGACGGCCGGTACCCGGACCCGCACCGCCCGCGTCGCCCGCAGCCGCATCTCGATCCACTCGGCGACCGGGTCCCAGAGCGCGACGTGGGCGAACGCGTCGAGGTCGAAGTCGGCGCCCAGCTCGCGGTTGAGCACGCGCAGCACGTTGCGGTTGAACTCGGCGGTGACCCCGGCCGCGTCGTCGTACGCGGCGACCAGGACGGCCGGGTCCTTGACCAGGTCGGTGCCGAGCAGCAGCCAGTCCCCCGGCTCCAGCGCGGCGCGCAGCTCGGCGAGGAACGCGGCACGCTCGGCAGGCAGCAGGTTGCCGATGGTACCGCCGAGGAACGCGACCAGCCGGGTGCCGCCGCCCGGCAGGTGGCCCAGGTGGCGGGTGAAGTCGCCGACGATACCGTGCACGTCCAGGCCCGGGTAGTCGGCCGCGATGCCGGCCAGCGCGTCGCGCAGCGCGGTGCCGGAGACGTCCAGCGGGACGAAGGCGCCCAGCGTCCCGTGCGCGCGCAGCGCGTCGAGCAGCAGCCGGGTCTTCTCCGACGAGCCGGAGCCCAGCTCGATCAGGGTCTTGGCGTTGGTGATGCGGGCGATGTCCCCGGCCCGGGCGCGCAGCACCGCACGCTCGGCGCGGGTCGGGTAGTACTCGGGCAGCTCGGTGATCTCCTCGAACAGCGCGCTGCCCCGGGCGTCGTAGAACCACTTGGGCGGCAACCACTTCGGGTCGGCGGCCAGCCCGCCCCGGACGTCGTCGCGCAGGCTCCGGGCCAGGTCGTGCTCGTCGAGGTAACTGTCCAGCGTCGGCTCGGTCACGAGGCTCCCATTTCGTCAGACAACGGGGATATGTCCACAGTGGACGGTGTGGCGACGACGAGCCGGGCGTCCGGTACCGGCTGCCACGCGGGGTCGTCGTCGAGCGGTTCGGAGCTCAGCAGCACCTCGCCCGGCCGCCGCCGGACCGAGAGCGCGTGTCCCAGGGTGGTGGCCACGAACCCGGCACCGTCGGTCAGCAGCAGGTTCAGCCGCGATCCAGGTGCGGTGGCGGCCACGTCGCGCACGGTGTCCAGGACGGCCTTGGCGGGTTCGGCGCCGTCGCGCAGTCGGTGACGCACCAGCGCCCACAGCAGCGCGGCGTCGGTCGGCGCGTCCAACGTCAGCAGGTCCCGGATGGGCAGCCGGGCGGCCAGCGGCGCCACGCTGTCCGGCCAGCCAGCCACCACCCCGTTGTGGCTGAACAGGAAGCGCCCGTCGGAGAACGGCGGCGCGGCCGTCTCGGTGACCGGCATGCCGATGGTGGCGGAGCGGACCGCGGCGAGGATCACCCGGGCCACCGTGGCGCGCGCCAGCGCCGGCAGGTCCGGATCGGTCCACAGTGGACGCTCGCGGCGGTAGCGCACCGCCGTGCCGGGCCCGACGTACCAGCCGATGCCGAAGCCGTCGGCGTTGATGGTGCCGCCCTGGCGCATGTCCTTCGGCGCCCAGGACTGGCGCGAAAGGCTGTGCGGCGGGTCGAAGAGCACGGTGGAGAGCGGGATGGGCGGTCCCAGGTAGCCCAGATGGCGGCACATCGTCAGGCGAGCTCTTCCGGACGGGGGTCGCGTCGTGGGCCGGCACTTGGGCCGGACCAGCCGGTCAGCGTTCTACAGCAGCGGAAGCCGCTGAAGATCTGCCGGCGGATCGGGTAGTCCCAGTTGCGGAAGGTACCCCGGCAGGCGGCCGGGTCGGTGCCGAACGAACCACCGCGCAGCATCTTGTACCGGGGGCCGAAGAACACCTCCGAGTACTCCCGGTACGGGAAGGCGACGAAGCCCGGGTACCCGTGGAAGTCGGTGTCCACCCACTCCCACACGTCCCCGATGAGCTGGTGCACGCCCAGCGGCGAGGCACCGTCGGGGTAGGCGCCGACCGGGGCCGGGCTCAGGTGCCGCTGGCCGAGGTTGGCGTGCTGCGGCAGCGGATCCTCGTCACCCCAGGGGTACCGGCGGGACCGGCCCGTCGCCGGGTCGTACCGGGCCGCCTTCTCCCACTCCGCCTCGGTGGGCAGCCGCTTGCCGGCCCACGCGGCGTAGGCCCGCGCCTCGTGGAAGCAGACGTGCACCACGGGCTCGTCGGGCGGCACCGGCTCGACGTGCCCGAAGCGGTGCCGGACCCAGCCGTCGCCGTCGCGCGTCCAGTGCATCGGCGCGACGAGACCGGCTTCGACGCGGTGCGCCCAGCCCTCCGCGGTCCACCACTCCGGCCGGTCGTACCCGCCGTCGGCGATGAACCGGGCGTACTGCCCGTTGGTCACCGGCGCGGCGTCGATGACGAACGCCGGCACGTCCACGTCGTGCGCGGGACGCTCGTTGTCCAGCGCCCACGGCTCGACCGAAGTACCCATGCTGAACCGGCCGCCCGGGACCAGCACCTCGCCGCCCGCCGCGACCCGCGACGGCGGCGGAGGTGGCGCGGACAGCACCGCGGGTCCGGCCCGCAACTGGTGGGTGGCGAGCATCGTCTCGTCGTGCTGCTGCTCGTGCTGCACGATCATGCCGAAGGCGAACCCGTCGGCGACCAGGGGCCGCCCCTCCAGGGCGGTGCGGTCGAGGATGTCGAGCACCTTGTCGCGGACCGTACGGTTGTAGGCCCGCGCCTCGTCGGGCGACAGCAACGGCAGGCCCGGCCGGTCCTTGCGCGGGTTCTGGAACGCGTCGTAGAGATGGTCGATGTCGCAGCGCACCGGCGCCCGCCCGCCGACGTCGCGGACGAGCCACAGCTCCTCCTGGTTGCCGACATGGGCCAGGTCCCACACCAGCGGGGACATCAGCGGCGAGTGCTGCCGGACCAGGTCGGCGCCGTCGACCGCGTCGGTCAGCGTGGTGGTGCGGCCGCGGGTGCGGTCCAGCTCCGCGGCGATGCGCGCGCGCAGAGTCTCGGTGGTCGTGGTCTCGCTCATCGGGGGCCTCCCTCCGCCAGCCGGCGCTGCACCGACTCGGTCACCTCGTCACGGATGGGTTGCGGCAGGCCGGTCCGGGCCATGCCCTCGGCGGCCAGCGCGACGACCGCACGGGCCGCGGCGGCGACCGGCCGGTACCCCAGCCCGTGCCGGGCGGCCTCGGTCCACCGGCCGTCGACCGGTGCGCACGCGTCGCGGACCCGGTCGACCGTGGCCCCGTCGGCGAACAGCGCGGCCAGGACGGCGACCGGGTGGTGCCACCGCCCCGGCGGTTGCTGGTCCAGGTAGCGCACCTCGACGTACCCGCGCGGGCGCACCGGCGGGAACAGGGTGCTCAGGTGGTAGTCCAGGTCGGCCCGCGTCGGTGGCGGGCCGAACGCGCCGCCGATCCAGTCGGCGAAGCTGGTCGGCCGCGGGCAGCGCCAGGACCGGCCGGCGCGGCGCACGCACAGCACCGGGGCCCGCAGCGCGTAGCGGGCCCAGTCGCGCGCCGGGTCGTCACCGGCGGGTACCGGCGCGGTGCGGGCCGGGTCCATCCCGAGCCAGGCCCGCATCCGGCCGGACGCCCACCCGGTGGGCCGCCCGGCGCACCGGTCGGAGTTGGCGAACAGGGCCAGCAGCACCGGCCCGAGCGCGTGCAGCGCGGCCCACCGGGCCGGTACCCGCGCGGGGATGCCCGCGTCGAGGCACACCTGCACCGCGGCGGTGCTGCACATCATGGTGCGCCCGTGCGGTCCGTAGGCGGCGAAGGCCTCCGCCATCGCGTCGTAGCGCGGGGTGCGCAGCAGGCGCCGCGGCGGGCGGTACGGGTCGGTGCCGCGCTCCCCCAATGCCAGTCCGGCCCGGGCGAGCAGCCCGGTCAGGTACCGGACGTCCGCGCCGACCTCGGCATGCAGCATCGCGAGGCAGGCATGGGGTTGGCTGGAGATCTCGACCTGTCCGCCGGGCTCAACAGTGAGGACGTTGCCACCGGGCAAGGGCGGGGGGTCGGCTTGCGGGTCCAATGTGGACGGTGTGTGCGGGTGCAGCGCGCGGGCCAGGTGGCCGGGGTCCAGGGGTCGGGTCGGGTCGTCGAGGTGGTGCACGGTCCATTCCAGTTCGATGCCGAGCAGTCGGGGTGGACCGGTCTTGAAGCAGATTCCGGTGACGTACTCCTCGGCCTGGTCGATACCGCGCAGCGCGGTTTCCAGGTAGGAGTCCGGCCGGCGGGTGACATCTACCGGCATTGCCGCGTCTCGCCTCCTTCACGGGTCTGGTCAACCATCCGTGTGCCGCGGGCCGGACGGCGTGACACCCGGCCATCCCCCACCCTGGCCTATCTGCAACTGATGTGCAACAGCAAACTGATGCGGCGTAGCATGCGACGGCATGACCACGCAGGCGCCGACGCTCGGTCCCCGGGCGCTCAACCGGGCGACGCTGGACCGTCAGCTCCTCCTGCGCCGCGCCGCCAATTCCGTGCGCGACGCCGTCGAGCACCTCGTCGGCATGCAGGCGCAGGCGCCGCTCGCGCCGTACGTCGGCCTGTGGAGCCGGCTGCGCGACTTCCGCGCCGACGGGCTGGCCGGGCTGATCGTGTCGCGGCGGGCGGTCCGGGCGCCGCTCATGCGCGCCACCGTGCACCTGGTCACCGCACGGGACGCGCTGGCGTTGCGGCCACTGGTGCGGCCGGCACATGCGCGCACCTTCGCGCAGGCGTTCGGGCGCGACCTCGCGGGGCTGGACCGGGAGGCGCTGCTCGCCGCGGCCCGGGACCTGCTGGACGAGGCCCCGCGCACCCGGGCCGAGCTGGGCCGGCTGCTCGCCGGGCGGTTCCCCGGCCGGGACCCGGCGTCGCTGGCGTACGCGGTGAGCCTGCTGCTACCCGTGGTGCAGGTACCGCCGCGGGGGGTGTGGGGCACGACCGGACCGGCCGCACTGGCGCCGCTGGAGAGCTGGCTGGGCCGCCCGGTCGACGCCGATCCCGCGCCGGACCCGGTGGTACTGCGCTACCTGGGCGCGTTCGGGCCGGCCACGGTCAGGGACGTGCAGGCGTGGTCCGGGTTGACCCGGCTGCGGGAGGTCGTCGAGCGGCTGCGCCCGCGGCTGCGCACGTTCCGCGACGAGGCCGGCGCCGAGCTGTTCGACCTGCCCGACGCCCCGCGGCCCGACCCGGACACCCCGGCACCCGTGCGGTTCCTGCCCGAGTACGACAACCTGCTGCTGTCCCACGCCGACCGGACCCGGGTCAACCCCGACCGGCGTCCGGTACCGCTGCCGCCGGGCAACGGGGCGAGCTTCGGCACGGTCCTCGTCGACGGGGTGTTCCGGGCGACGTGGGCGATCACCCGCGCGCCGGAGCGGGCCACGCTGACCGTGCGGCCGTACCCCGCGCTGTCCACATCGGACAGTGTCGCGGTGACGGAGGAGGGCGCGCGAATGCTGGCCTTCACCGACCCGGACGCCACCCCGGACGTCCGGATCGCTTTCTCCGCGTAACCGCCACCTCTGGGCAGCGTGGTGCCCCAACACCACCTGGGAACAGTTGACGCTCCTGGCGCGTCCACCATCGAACTCGGGTCACCGGGTCGAACGCGAGCTCGGCTGGCGTCGTCACCTCCCCCTTGACCCGTTGGTTGTACAGCGCGGGTCGGTCATTGAAGGTCAGGAAGATCGTGCCGGTTGGGTGGACGAGAAAGGCGGAGGGGTGCCAACCCGTCGAGGAAAGCCGAGAGTCGCGTTCAGTCGCGGGGCACGAGGGGGTCTGGTCGTTCGACGTTGACGGTGGGTACACCCTTGCCAGCGCGTGCGATGACGGCGGTGGCGCGTTGCCCGGTGGGGTTGGACTCGCGATGTACGACATTGTTCCACCCCATCCGCGCCGGCAATGCGGCAAAGCCTGCCGACGCGCTCCGCCGCCACCCTGGATACGCAAGAATGATCTCAAGGCGTGACCATTCGGACGAACCGGTCCGGTCTGGGCGCAGGCCCGGTAGCCCCGGCTGCGTCGTCGATGACTGGAAGCGGACGGCCATCCTATGCTGGGCCGGTGTTCGACAGTTTCCACATGCTGACCCGTCGGGTGATCGTGACGGCGCAGGAGGAGGCTCGGGGACGCGGACACGCGGGGATCGGAACCGAGCATCTGCTGCGCGCGCTCCTGCGGTACGAGGGACCCGCGGCCGACCTGCTTGCCGAGCTTGGGGTGGCGCCGGATACCCTGGCCGGCGAGGTCGACCGGGTCATGGGCCGCACCAGGCGGCGTCGGCCTACCGGTCATCTTCCCCTCATCCCGGCCGCGCGCACGGTGCTCGACCTGGCGGTACAGGAGTCACAACGGCTCGGCCATCCCCTCGTCGGCACCGATGACCTGCTGCTCGGCCTCGTCGCCGAGGGTGGCGGTGCGGCGGGCCGGGTGCTGCGGGCCTACGGCGTCGACCTGGCGCGGGTGCGGCAGGCGGCCGCCGCTGTCGACGACCGGTACCGCAGGCCCGCCCGCTGATACCAACGTCTGGCCCGTCGGCTCTGCAGCTGCCGCTGACCTGTCTCGATCCTGGCTAGCTGGCCGGCCTTTCAGGCCGCGCGCCAGACCGCACCCCACTACTGCGCACGACGTTGTCATGCAGTGGCACGAAGACGCGGGTGGGCACCGGGACCCCTCGTACTTCGGCCACTTCCTTGGCGCCTAGATGGTCAGCCTCAACACGTGGCGCATCTTGTTCATCGCGTCGAGCGCCGCCACCTTGTACGACTCGGCCAGCGTGGGGTAGTTGAACACCGTGTCGACCAGGTAGTCGACGGTACCCCCGCAGCCCATCACCGCCTGTCCGATGTGGACGATCTCGGTGGCGCCGGTGCCGAACACGTGCACCCCCAGGAGCCGCCGGTCCTCGGGGGAGACGAGCAGCTTGAGCATCCCGTACATGTCGCCGATGATCTGGCCCCGGGCCAGCTCCCGGTAGCGGGCGATGCCGACCTCGAAGGGGGTACGGTTCTCGGTCAGCTCGTCCTCGGTCTGCCCGACGAAGCTGATCTCCGGGATCGCGTAGATGCCGATGGGCTGGAGCCGGTTCACGTCGTGCGCCGGATCGTCGCAGGCGTGGTGCGCGGCCAGCCGGCCCTGCTCCATGGAGGTCGAGGCCAGGGCCGGGAACCCGATCACGTCGCCCACCGCGTAGATGTGCGGTACCTCCGTCTGGAAGTGCTCGTTGACCGCGATCCGGCCGCGCGCGTCGGCGGACAGCCCGGCCTTGTCGACGTCGAGCCGGTCGGCGGTGCCCTGCCGGCCGGCCGAGTACATCACGGTGTCGGCGGGGATGCGCTTGCCGCTCTCCAGAACCGCGATCGCCCCGCGCGGGTGGCGCTGGACCGCGGCTACCGCCTCCCCGAAGCGAAACGTCACGGCCAGGTCCCGCAGGTGGTACTTGAGGGCCTCGACGATCTCCAGGTCACAGAACTCCAGCATCCGTTCGCGCCGCTCGACCACGGTCACCTTCGCGCCGAGCGCGGCGAACATCGAGGCGTACTCGATGCCGATCACGCCGGCGCCGACCACCACCAGCGACTGCGGCACCCGGTCCAGCGCCAGGATCCCGTCGGAGTCGATGATGGTCTGCTCATCGAAGTCGACGGTGTCCGGCCGGGCCGGGCGGGTGCCCACCGCGATGATCACTTTCTCCGCGCTGACCAGGCTCTCGTGCCCCGTGCCGTCGTCGATCACGATCGTGTGCGGGTCCTGGAACCGGGCGGTGCCGTTCAGCAGCCGGACCCGGTTGCGGGCGAGCTGGCTGCGGATCACGTCGACCTCCCGGCCGACCACGTGCTGGGTGCGCGAGGTGAGGTCGGCGACGGTGATGTCTTCCTTGACCCGGTAGCTCTGGCCGTACATTTCCCGCTGGTTGAGCCCGGTCAGGTAGAGCACCGCCTCGCGCAGCGTCTTGGATGGGATTGTGCCGGTATTGATGCACACCCCGCCGATCATGTGGCGCCGCTCGACGATCGCGACCCGCCGGTCGAGCTTGGCCGCGGCGATCGCGGCCTTCTGCCCGCCGGGACCGGAGCCGAGCACGAGGAGGTCGTAGTCGTACACAGGTTCAGTCTCGCACCGTCGGACGGTCCGGACGACCGCTGACCGGCGGCCCGTACGATCGGCCCGGTGGAGGCGACTGCGACGGCGGCCGGCATCATGGCGCGCCTGGTGGCGACGTACGGCGCGGCCGCCGACCCGGCGAAGGCGGCGCCGATGCGCGCGTACATGCGCGACCAGTTCCCGTACCTGGGCATCCCGACCCCGCGCCGCCGCGCGCTGTCCCGCGAGGTGCTCGCGGGGCTGCCCCGGCCCACCGCGGACGACCTGCGCGACGTGGCCCTGGCGAGCTGGGACCTGCCCGAGCGGGAGTACCAGTACTTCGCGTGCGACCTGCTGGTCGGCCAGGCCCGGGCGCTGTCGCCGGAGTTCCTGCCCACCGCGCACCAGCTGATCATCACGAAGTCCTGGTGGGACACGGTGGACGCGCTGGCCAGCCAGGTGGTCGGCGCCATCGTGGCGCGCCACCCGGCGGCGGTGTCCACAATGGACACCTGGCTGCGGGACGAGAACCTGTGGCTGGCCCGGACCGCGCTGCTGCACCAGCTGACCTACAAGGAGCGCACCGACGCCGGGCGGCTCTTCCGGTACTGCCTGACCCGGGCCGACCACCGGGACTTCTTCATCCGCAAGGCGATCGGCTGGGCGCTGCGCCAGTACGCGTGGACCGACCCGGCGGCGGTGCGCGGGTTCGTCACCGCGCACGCCGCCGTGCTGTCCCCGCTGTCGGTGCGCGAGGCGACGAAGAACCTCAGTCCTCCCGTGGAACCACGATGACCGGGCCGCGGGCCTGGCGGACCAGCCGCGCGGAGACCCCGCCGAGCAGCACGCGCCGGGCCGGCCCGTACCCCCGCGAGCCGCACACCAGCACGTCGACCTCGGGTGGGCCGAGCTCGGCCAGGGTGTCCACGGTGTCCCCGGTGAGTACCTCCCCGGTCGCGCCCAGCTCGGGCGGCAGCGCCGCCAGCGCCGCGTCGAGCGCGCCGCCGTAGCTCTCCCGCGCCATCTCGACGTAGGCCTGGTCCGGCTCCGACCCGATGAGCATCGGCATCACCTCGGCCTCGCCCGGCACGACGGTGTACGCCCGCAGCCGTGCCCCGGCCCGCCGGGCCAGCGTCACGGCGAACGCCAGCGCGCCCCGCGCCTCGGCGGCGTCGATGTAGGCCACGCCGACCGTGCCCAGCGGCGCCAGCTCGCGGCCGCGTATCCCCGACGGCGCCACCGCGACCGGGCAGGTGCTGCCGGACAGCAGCCGGTCGGCGGTGCTGCCGGCGAACAGCCGCTCCTGCTCCCCGGTGCTGCGCGAGCCGACCACGACGATCGACGCGTCCAGCTCCTCGACGAGGTCGTGCAGCCCGTGGGCGGCCGACGGCGAGGCCACGGCGCGGTACCCGATCACGACGTCGGTACCGCCCAGCAGCTCGCGCGCCTCGTCGAGGATCTCCTCGGCCAGCCGGTGCCGGTCGGCGACCCACTCGGCGTCGACCCGGGCGGGACTGATGGTCGCCGGCCCCGGGTGGACCACGGCCACGACCGCGTTCACCCCGAGCGCGCCGGCGAACCAGGTGCCGAGAGTGAGCGCGTCCGCACCCGCCGCGCTGCCGTCGAACCCGATGACCACCGGTCCGGGTTCGCCCTCGTGCTCAGCCATCGGAACCCCGCCCTTCCGGTGCGGCCGGCGGGGTCGCCTCACCCCGGTCGGCGACGTCGGCGGGCGGCACCGCCGGGAGCAGGGGCGCATCGGGCTCGGCGTGGCGCAACCGCGAGTGCCGGTACCCGTAGAGCCCGTAGATGAGCAGCCCGATCGCCAGCCAGGCGGCGAACCGGACCCAGGTCAGCCACGGCAGGTCCTTCATGAGGTAGATCGCGAACAGGACGCCGAGCAGCGGGAACACCGGCGAGAGCGGGACGCGGTACGGGCGCGGCATGTCCGGCCGGGTCCGGCGCAAGATGATCACGCCGAGGTTGACCAGGATGAACGCGAAGAGCGTACCGATGTTGACCAGCTCCACGATCTGGCCGAGCGGGATCAGCGCGGCGAGCACCGCGATCAACAGCCCCAGCCCGACGGTCAGCCGGGCCGGCGTGCCGTACCGCGGATGCACCTTGGCCAGCCGCGGCGGCAGCAGCCCGTCGCGGCACATCGCGAAGAAGATGCGGGTCTGGCCGTACAGGATGACCAGGATGACGCTGGTGATCGCGATGACCGCGCCGAGCGCCAGGATCCAGGCCGCCCAGGAGATGCCCGCGCCCTGCTGCATTGCCGCGGCCAGCGGGGCGTCGCTCTTGGACAGGGTGTCCGGCGACGCGATGCCGATCGCCCCGGCCGAGGTGAGGATGTAGTACACCGTGCAGATGGCCAGCGAGCCGATGATGGCCAGCGGCAGGTCCCGCTCGGGCCGGCGGGCCTCCTCGCTGCCGGTCGACACGGCGTCGAAGCCGATGTAGGCGAAGAAGATGATCGCGGCGGCGGTCGTCACGCTGCCGGCGCCGTGGGGCAGGAACGGGTGGAAGTTGCGGGTACTGAAGTTGACCGCGGCGATCACGATGAAGAACGTCAGCACGGCCAGCTTGACCACGACCATGGCCAGGTTGGTCCGCGCGCTCTCCCGGACCCCGAGGACCAGCAGGAAGGTGATCACCAACACGATCACCACCGCCGGCAGGTTGAACACGCCACCGGTCTCCGGCGACGTGGCGATCGCGTCAGGCAGCTTGACGCCGAACGCCGAGTCGAGGAACGCGTTGAAGTTGCCGCCCCACCCGACCGCGACCGCCGCGACGGACACGCCGTACTCCAGGATGAGGTCCCAGCCGATGATCCACGCGACCAGCTCGCCGAGGGTGGCGTAGGCGTAGGTGTAGGCGCTGCCGGACACCGGGATCGACGAGGCCAGCTCCGCGTAGGACAGCGCGGAGAACACGCACGCCACCGCCGCGAGGATGAACGACAGCAGCACGCCCGCGCCGGCGATGCCGGCGCCCTGGCCGATGACCACGAAGATGCCGGTACCGATGATGGCACCGACCCCCATGGCGGTCAGCTGGGTCGCGCTGACCGCCCGCTTGAGCTCGTGCCCCGTCTCATGGGTCTCGGTCACCAGGGAGGAGACGTCACGTAGGGCGAACACGCCCGGCCTGGTGCTGTCCCGTACCGCCATGTCGACCACCTCCGCCGCGAAAGGGACAGATAGTGATCGATGCTACCCGTTCAGTAGTGGCTTTAAGCTGCCGTTTTCGGCAGAACCGGGCGGGGGCCGGGCGGGCGCGGGCCGCGCCGGCGCCACTCGCGCGGGTACCCGACCGACACCTCGTGGTGCGGTACCCCGTCGTGCCACGTGGTGCGCGGGATGTGCAGGTGGCCGTAGACGACCGCGGCGGCGCGGAAGCGCACGTGCCAGTCGGCGGACAGCCGGGTGCCGCACCACTGCGCGAACACCGGGTAGCGCAGCACCCGCGTCGGGTCCTCCACGAGCGGGAAGTGGTTGACCAGCACGGTGCGCACCGCCGGGTCGAGCGCGGTCAGGCGCGCGGCGGTCGACGCGACCCGGGCCCGGCACCACGCCTCCCGGCTGGGGTACGGGTCGGGGTGCAGCACCGCCTCGTCCCGGCACACGATGCCCGCCTCGTACGCCCGGGCCAGCGCGGTGCCCTGGTCCACCCCGTCGGGGCGGAACGTGTAGTCGTACAACAGGAACAGCGGCGCGACCGTCACCGGCCCGCCGGCGCCGCTCCACACCGGGTACGGGTCCTCGGGCGTGACCACGCCGAGGTCGCGGCACGCGTCGACCAGGTACCGGTAGCGCGGCTCGCCGCGCAGCCCCACCGGGTCGCGCGCGGTGGTCCACAGCTCGTGGTTGCCCGGTACCCACACGACCTTCGCGAACCGCCGGACCAGCTGGCCCAGCACCCACGACACGTCGTCGACGCGCTCGCCCACGTCGCCGGCCACGAGCAACCAGTCGGCCTCGGACTCCGGCCGCAGCCCGGACACGAACTCCCGGTTCTCCGGGTAGGCCACGTGCAGGTCGCTGATCGCGAGCAGGGTCCCGGCCGGTCGGTCCATCCGGACGATGCTACCGACCGGCCGGGACCCGACCGCGGATCAGCTCACCGGCGCCTTGGCCAGCAGCACCTTCATGAACTCCCGCATCCACGCCGGGTGGTCCGGCCAGGCCCGCCCGGACACCACCACGCCGTCGACGACCGCCTCGCCGTCGACGAACTGCGCCCCGGCCGCCACCATGTCGGGCTCCAGCGCCGGGTAGGCGCTCGTCCGCCGGCCCTGGAGCACTCCCGCCGCGGCGAGCACCAACGGGCCGTGGCACAGGTCGGCCACCGGCTTGTCCCGTTCGAAGAAGTGCTTGACGATGCGCTTGGCGTCGGGGTCGTTGCGGATGTACTCCGGCGCCCGCCCGCCGGGCACCACCAGCGCCACGTAGTCCTCCGGGTTGACGTCGGCGAAGGCTACGTCTGCCGGCCAGGTGTGCCCGGGCTTCTCGGTGTAGGTGTCGAACCCGTCGACGAAGTCGTGCACGACGAACTGGAGCTTCTTGGCCGTCGGCGCCGCGATGTGCACCTCGTACCCCTCTTCGCGCAGGCGCTGGTACGGATACATCACTTCCAGCGTCTCCGCCGCGTCCCCCGTCAGGATCAGGATCTTCGCTGTCACCGGTCTGCCTCCTCACACGCGTCTGGTTTGATCCTTCGACACCGCGTCGGGGGCGTCAACGGCCGATCTACCGATGTAGCAGGATGGTGCGCATGTTTGTGGTCCATGTGCACGTCCGCGTCCGGCCCGACCGGCTCGCCGACTTCCTCGCCGCCACGCTCGACAACGCCAAGAACTCGGTGCGCGAACCGGGCATCGAGCGCTTCGACGTCATCCAGGACCAGGCCGACCCGGCGCACGTCGTGCTCGTCGAGGTCTACCGCGACGCCGACGCCGCCACGGCGCACAAGGAGACCGCGCACTACGCGACGTGGCGCGACACCGTGGCCGACATGATGGCGCAGCCGCGTGCGTCGGAGAAGTACGACGTGGTGTTCTGGACGCCCTGATGCCGTTCGAGTTCGCCACGGCGGGCCGGATCGTGTTCGGCGCCGGGCGGGCGGCAGCCGAGCTGGCGCCGCTGCTGGCCGGGCTCGGGCGCCGGCCGCTGGTGTGCACCGGCGCGCACCCCGACCGGTACGCGGACCTGCTGCCGCCGGACCGCGCGGTGGTCGCGGTCGCCGGTGAGCCGACCGTCGACGTGCTGCGCTCGGCCCTGTCCGCGGCCCGCGAGCACGGCGCCGACGTGGTGGTCGCGGTGGGTGGGGGCAGCCCGATCGACGTCGCCAAGGCGGTCGCGGTGCTGTTGCGCAACGACGGGGACCCGCTTGAGTATCTTCCGGTATCCGGACCCGCCCGCGCGCCGGCCCGGCCTGGCCTGCCGTGCGTCGCGGTACCCACCACCGCCGGCACCGGCTCGGAGGTCACCACCAACGCCGTCTTCGCCGTGCCGGAGGCCGGGGTCAAGGTCAGCCTGCGCGCTCCGGTGCTGCTTCCCGCCGTGGCGCTGGTGGATCCGGTGCTCACCGTGGGCTGCCCGCCGGCCGCCACGGCGTCCAGCGGACTCGACGCGCTGACCCAGTGCCTGGAGCCGTTCGTGTCGGTGCGGGCCAACCCGGTCACCGACGCCCTGGCCCGGGAAGGGCTGCGCCGGGCGGGGCGCGCCCTGCGCCGGGCCCACGCCGACGGTGCCGACCTCGACGCCCGTACGGACATGGCGCTGTGTGCCCTGCTCAGCGGGATGGCGCTGGCGAATGCGAAGCTCGGCGCGGTGCACGGGTTCGCCAGCGTGGTCGGCGGGCTGCTCGACGTGCCGCACGGGGTGGCCTGCGCGGCGCTGCTGGTACCCGTCGTGGAGGCCAACGTGCGGGCCGGCGCCGCGCCCGAGCGGTACCGGGAGGCCGCGCGGCTGCTGACCGGACGGCCCGGCGCCACCGTGGCGGACCTGGTGGACTGGTTGCGCGAGACCGTCCACGAGCTGGGCGTTCCCCGCCTGAGCGGGTACGGGCTACGGCCGGAGCATGCCGACGAGGTGGTCGCCAAGACCGCGAAGGCAAGCAGCATCCAGGGCAACCCGGTGGTCCTCACCGACCCGCAGCTGCGCGAAGTCCTGGCGGCTGCGACGTGACCCGCACGGAGTAGGCCAGCGCGGCGGGTAGGGATACGCTGTCGCCGTGGTGACCACCGTCACGGGTACCCGCGCGGCCAGCGGCCGGCGCAACGACGCGCGGCAGCGTGCCGTGCGCGTGGGGCACTCGTGGGACGCCTCGGCCCGCCGCGCCGGCGCGTCGGCCGCCCGCGACGCGCTGCAGCTCGCCGACCCCAAGCTGCTGATGGTCTTCGCCTCGTTCGACTACGAGCTGCCCGACCTGCTGGCCGGCGTGCGGTCGGTGTCCGGGGACGTGCCGGTGGTCGGCTGCTCCACCGCGGGCGAGATCGGGCCCGGCCCGGCGCTGGCCCGGGGCGTGGTCGCGGTGGCCCTGGGCGGGCGGTTCGAGGTGCACACCACGCACGCCGTGGGCCTGCACGACAGTCCCCGCGAGGTCGGCGAGACCGTCGCGCGCGGGCTGTTACCCGTGCCGGACACCCGCTACCGGGCCACCGTCATGCTCACCGACTCCCTCGCCGGCGACCAGCAGGAGATGATCCGCGGCGCCTACGGCGTGCTCGGTGCGACGATACCGCTCGTCGGTGGCGGTGCCGGCGACAACATGCGGATGAAGACGTCATACCAGTTCCATGATGGACAGATCCTGCAGGACGCCGTCGTCGCCGCGCTCATCGGCAGCGACGACCCGATCGGGCTGTCCGTGCGGCACGGCTGGCGGCACAGCGGCGCCGCGATGGTGGTCACCGGCAGCGCCGGCAACGACGTCCACACCCTCGACGACCGGCCGGCCCTCGACGTGTACCTGGAGCGGCACCGCGCCCCCGCGGGGATCGAGGAGGACGCCGCGGCGTTCGTCGAGTTCGCCCTGACCCGGCCGCTGACCGTGGCGCGCCGCGGGGACGCGGCGGTGCGGCACGTGCTCGGCGCCGACCCGGCCGCCCGCACCGTCACCTGCGCCGGCAGCGTGCCCCGGGGCGCCGCCGCGTGGCTGGCCAGCGGCGACGCCGACTCCACGCTGGCCGCCCTCGACGCGGCCTGCGCCGACGCGGTCGGCCAGCTCGGTGAGATACCGCTGCTGGCGCTGCTGGTCTTCGACTGCGCCGGGCGCCGGGCGGTGCTGGGCGACCCGGGCGTGCAGGCCGAGCGGCAGTTGATGGCGCAGCGCGCGGGCACCGCGCCGGTGGCCGGCTTCTACACATACGGGGAGATCGCCCGCACCAAGGGCGTGATCGGGTTCCACAACCAGACCGTGCTCGTCGTGGCGCTGAGCTGACCGGGCGCCCCCGATGACCTCGGACTCGTGGAGCACGTCTCAACTGGTCGAGTTCCTCGCGGTGCTGTCGGAGCAACGCGACGAGGAGGCGGCGCTGCGGGCGGCCGTGGAGCGGGTACTGGAGGCGCTCGACGCCGAGGTCGGAGTGCTGTTCAGCCGGGATACGGTACTGGCCGTGGTCGGGCTGACGGCCCACGACCCGCAGGTCGAACAGCTGGTCGCGGCGGCCCGGGCCGGCGCCGACACGGTGACCGTCGACGGGCTGGGCAGGTGCCGCGCGGCCGCGGCGACGCTGGACCTGGGCGAGGACGCGCTGCGGATGCTGGTCGTGCGGGCCGGCACCGACGGTTTCGTCCCCGACGAGATGCTGCTGCTGCGCGGCATGGCCTGGGTGCTGCACCTGGCCCTGCGGCCGCTGCGGGTCATGGTGAAGCTCGGCGAGCGCCAGCGGGTGCTGGAACAGACCGCCCGGGTGCAGCGGGCCATCGCCAACCGGGCCCCGCTGCCGGAGGTCTTCGACACGGTCACGGCGAGCGCGCTGGACCTCTTCGGCACCGAGCTGGCCATGCTGTACCTCGCCGACCAGGGGGTCCTGATGGTGGCCTCGGTCAGCACCACCGTCGACGAACGCCTCCAGCTCAGCCGGCCGATGCACCTGCGCTCCGGCATCGGCCGGGCCGCGTACTCCCACGGTGAGCTGGTCCGCATCGACGACTACCCGGCCTCGGCCTACGCCAACCCGGAGCTGGTCGCGCGCGGGGCCCGCGCCGCGATGGCCGCGCCCGTCCGGGAGAACGGCGCGGTGGTGGGCAGCCTGGTGGCCGTCTCGTTCCGGCCGGGGCACCGCTTCACCGACGTGCAGGAGCAGACCCTGCTCGCCTTCGCCGACCAGGTCAGCATCGCCCTGTCGGACGCCAAGACGCTGGCCACCGCGCAGCACGCGATCCGCGACGCGGTCACCGGCCTGCCCAACCGGGTGCTCTTCCTCGACCGGCTCGAACAGGCGCTGGACCGCGGGGTCCGGGCGCACGTACTCTTCCTCGACCTCGACCGGTTCAAGCTGGTCAACGACACCCAGGGCCACGCGGCCGGGGACGAGCTGCTCCGGCAGGTCGGCCGCCGGCTGCGCGAGTGCCTGCGCAGCGAGGACCTGCTGGCCCGCTTCGGCGGCGACGAGTTCGCGGTCCTCGTCGAGGGCGCCGACTGCCCCGACGTCCGGCTACTGGCCACCCGGATGCTCGCCGCCGTGCAGCGGCCCTACCTCGTCGGGGGCGAGGAGGTGAGCATCGACGGCAGCATCGGCATCGCCGTCAGCGACGACGGGGCCGGCGCCGGGGACATCCTGCGCGACGCCGACACCGCCATGTACCGGGCCAAGCACGCCGGCGGCGGACGGTACGTGCTGTTCGAGCGGCGGATGCACACCGTCCTGGTCCAGCGCGCCAGCCTGGAGACCGACCTGCGGCACGCGGTCGCCCGCGACGAGCTGTTCCTGGTCTTCCAGCCGATCCTGGAGCTGCGCGGCGGCCAGGTGCACACGGCCGAGGCGCTGGTCCGCTGGCAGCACCCGGCCCGCGGGGTGATCCGCCCCGACGAGTTCATCCCGCTGGCCGAGGAGACCGGGCTGATCGTCCCGGTCGGGCGCCGGGTGCTCGCCCTGGCCTGCGCGCAGGCCGCCGGCTGGGTCACCCCGCCCGGCGGCGACGGGCCGCCCGCGGTCTCGGTCAACCTGTCCGCGCGGCAGCTCCTCAACCCCGAGCTGGTCCGCGACGTGCGCCGGGCCGTCGAGGCCACCGGCCTGGACCCCGGCCGGCTGATCCTGGAGATCACCGAGAGCGCGTTCGTCAGCGACGCCGGCACCGTCCTGGAGCGGCTCCGGCAGATCCGTGACATCGGCGTCCGGCTGGCCATCGACGACTTCGGCACCGGGTACTCCGCGCTGTCCTACCTGCGCCACCTACCCGTGGAGATCCTGAAGATCGATCGCTCGTTCATCGAGGGCGTGGTGGCGGGCTGGCAGGGGCAGGCGTTCCTGCACACGATCGTGCGGCTCACCGAGACGCTGTCGATGACCGCGGTCGGCGAGGGCGTGGAGACCCGGGAACAGCTCGCCGCGTTGCGGGAGTTGGGCTGCCGGCTGGGCCAGGGCTACCTGTTCGCGCGCCCGATGGACTCCGCGCAGTTCAGCCGCAGCCTCGCCGGCCACCGCGGCGCCGTCCTGCTCGCCGGCTGAGCCCGCCGGCCGGCACCGCCACGGCCACATATTGACGAACCTGTCACCTCCTGGCCAGGACACGCACGCCGGCGGCTGGTATGCAGTCAGACCATGACCCTGCGAATCAGACCGGCCGCGGTCGTGCTGGCGACCGTCGCGGCGGCGGCCGGGGTGGCGCTCACCGCGACCCCCGCCGGCGCCGTCTCCCCGGATGTCGTGATCAGCCAGGTGTACGGGGGCGGCGGCAACTCCGGCGCCACGTTCACCAGCGACTTCATCGAGCTCGTCAACCGGGGTAGCGCCCCGGTCGACCTATCCGGCTGGAGCGTGCAGTACGCCTCGGCGACCGGTACCTCCTACCAGGTGACCGCGCTGACCGGCAGCGTCGCGCCGGGCGCCCACTTGCTCATCCAGGAGGCGGCCGGCGCCGGGGGTACCACTCCCCTGCCTTCGCCCGACGTGACCGGCTCGATCGCGATGGCCGCGGCCAGCGGCAAGGTGGCGCTGGCCTCCTCGACCGCCGCGCTGGGCTGCGGGACCGCGTGCGCGAGCGCCGCCGGGGTACGCGACTTCGTCGGGTACGGCACGGCCAACGACTTCGAGGGCGCGGCGGCTCCCGGCCTGTCCAACACGACCGCCGACCTGCGCGCCGGCGGCGGGAGCACCGACACCGACAACAACGCCGCCGACTTCATCCCCGGCGCGCCGGACCCGCACGGCGGCGAGGGCACGCCACCGCCACCGCCGCCGAGCCGGGCGATCCACGACATCCAGGGCGCGGCGCACCGCTCGCCGTTCACCGGTACCGCGGTGAGCACGACCGGCGTGGTGACCGCGGTGCGCGGCAACGGCTTCTGGATCGAGGACCGGGCGCCCGACGCCGACCCGGCCACGAGCGAAGGGCTGTTCGTCTTCACCGGCAAGGCCCCGAGCGTCCACAGTGGAGACTCGGTGGCGGTCGCCGGCACGGTCAGCGAGTTCCGGCCTGGAGGATCGCCCACGAACCTGTCCACGACCGAGCTGACCGGGCCCACCGTGACGGTCACCGGGACCGGCGCGGCGCTGCCCGCACCGGTGCAGGTCGGGGCGGGCGGCCGGGTGGCGCCACCGGTGGCGCGCGCGGACGCGCCGGGTGACGTCGAGGCCGCCCCGTTCGATCCGGCCGCCCACGCGCTGGACTTCTACGAGTCGATGGAGGGCATGCGGGTACGGCTGGCCAGCGCGGTCGCGGTCGGGCCCACCAACACGTTCGGGGAGCTACCGGTGGTGCCGGCTGGCACGGCCGACCCGCGTACCGTCCGCGGGGGCGTGCTCTACTCCTACGCCGACCCCAACGCCGACCGGCTGATCCTGGCTCCGGCCCTGGCGCCGGTGCCGACCGCCAACGTCGGCGACACCCTGCCCGGGCCGGTGATCGGGATCCTCGACTACGACTTCGCCAACTGGAACCTCGACGTGCTGGCCACCCCGGCCCGCACGGCCGGCCCGATCCAGCCCGAGGTGACCCGCCGGCAGCGGCCGCTGGAGCTGGCGATCGCCACGTACAACGTGGAGAACCTGGCGCCGACCGACCCGCCGGCCAAGTTCGACCGGCTCGCGGCGGGCCTGGTGCGCAACCTGTCCGCGCCCGACATCGTGTCGCTGGAGGAGATCCAGGACAACAGCGGCGCGGTCGACGACGGTACCGTCGCCGCGAACGTCACGCTCGACAAGCTGGTGGCGGCGATCAGCGCGGCCGGCGGTCCGGTGTACAGGTACCGCGAGATCGACCCGCTCAACGACACGACCGGCGGGCAGCCCGGTGGCAACATCCGGGTGGCCTTCCTGTTCCGTGCCGACCGCGGACTGTCCTTTGTGGACCGTCCCGGCGGGGACGCGACCACCCCGGTCGCGGTGACCCGGGACCGGTCCGGCCGGGCCCAGCTCACCGTCTCGCCGGGCCTGGTCGACCCGGGCAACGCGGCGTGGACGGCCTCCCGGCGGCCGCTGGTCGCCCAGTTCCGGTTCCGCGGGCGCGACGTCATCGTGGTCGGCTGCCACTTCACCTCCAAGGGTGGCGACCAGCCGCTGATGGGCCGGTTCCAGCCGCCGGCACGGGCCAGCGAGACCCAGCGGCACCAGCAGGCGCGGGCGGTCCGCGGCTTCGTCGACCAGGTACGGGCGGCCGACGCCCGGGCCGCCGTGGTGGTGCTCGGCGACCTCAACGACTTCGAGTTCTCGCCGACCGCGGACCTCCTGGTCGGCGACGGGTACCTGACCGACCTGCCGCGCACGCTGCCGGTCGCCGAGCGCTACAGCTACGTGTTCCAGGGCAACTCGCAGGTGCTCGACCACATCCTGGTCTCGGCGGCGCTGGCGCGGGCGTTCTACCAGTACGACATCGTGCATATCAACGCGGAGTTCGCGGACCAGGCGTCCGACCACGACCCGCAGGTGGTCCGCTTCCCGCTGTTCCCCCTGTTCGGGTTGGGGTAGCACGCAGGCCGTAGGGTGCGAGTGTGAGCGCACCCTACGGCCAGCCCGGGTCCGACCAGTACCCGCAGTGGCCGGACCCGGCCACGTACCCACCGGCGCAGCCGGGCTACCCGCCGCCCGCGTACGGGCCGCCACCGCCCGGGTACGCGCCGCCGGGTCAGCCCGCGCCGGGGTACGCCCCGCCGGGTCCGGCCGCGCCGGGCTACCCGCCGCAGGGCTTCCCGCCGGCGCCGGGCTATCCGGTCCCCGCCGCCCCCCGCCCGCGCGGCGCCGGGACGGGCCTGGTGATCGGCCTGGTCGCGATCGTCGTGGTGCTCGTGGGCGCCGCGGTGACCGCGGCCGTGGTACTGCCCCGGGTGCTCGCCGGCAAGCCGGCCGCCGACCCCGCCGAGGAGGTCGACCTGTCCGCGGTGATCGACTACCACCAGACCAATCCGGGCGCGCTGACCGCGAGCCACAAGGAAGGGGCGATCAGCTACCCGATGGACCCGCCCGCCGGCGGCCCCCACCACCCGAGCTGGGTGACCTGCACCGGCAAGGTGTACCGCGACCCGGTGCTCAAGGAGAAGGCGGTGCACAGCCTGGAGCACGGCGCTGTGTGGATCACCTACAAGCCGGGGCTGGACAAGGCGGCCGTGGACAAGCTCGCGGCGCGGGTGCGCGGCACCGACTACACGATGCTCAGCCCCTACCCCGGCCAGCAGGTGGCGATCTCGTTGCAGGCGTGGGGCTACCAGCTCGCCGTGGACTCCGCCGACGACAAGCGCATCGACGGGTTCATCCGCAAGTACCGCGTCACGGCCTCGGCCGAACCCGGCGCGCCCTGCTCGGGCGGGGACGGCTGACCATGCGGCTGGACAAGTTCCTCATCACCGTCGGAGAGCTGCTGGGAATCCCGTCCACCGCTCACCGGCCACACGAGCTGCGCCGGGTGCTGGACTTCGTCCTCGACGTCATCGGGCCCGGCTTCACCGTCGAGCGCTTCGAACGCAACCACAAGCCCAGCGCGCTGTTGTACCCCGGACCGGCCCGCACCGACTTCGCGGTCATCCTCAACGCCCATCTCGACGTGGTACCGGCCGAACCGGCCCAGTTCCGCCCGTACCGGGTCGGGGACCGGCTCTACGCCCGGGGGGCGCACGACATGAAGGTCTCCGCGCTGGTCCAGGCGGTGGTCTTCGCCGAGCAGGCGGGCGACCTGCCCTACCCGGTGGCCCTGCAGCTCGTCACCGACGAGGAGGTCGGCGGGCGCGACGGCACGGGGTACCAGGTGGAGCAGGGCGTCACCGGCCGGTTCGTGGTGATCGGCGAGCAGAGCGGGCTCAACCTGGTCACCGAGTCCAAGGGGCTGCTCAAGGCCTACCTGCACGCGACCGGCCGCACCGGGCACAGCGCATACCCGTGGCTCGCCGACAGCGCCGTCGTCAAGCTGCTCCACAGCGTCGAGCGCCTGCTGGCCCGCTACCCGGTGCCGGCACAGGAGGCTTGGTGCACCACGGTCAACGTGGCCCGCATCGAGACGCCCAACGACGTGTTCAACCAGATCCCCGCCGCGGCCAGCGCCTGGCTGGACATCCGCTTCCCGCCAGAAGACGCGGACTTGACCGGGCGCACCGAGGCGGAGGTCGCCGCGTACCTGTCGAGCTTCTGCGTGCCCGGCGTCACGGTGGAGATCGACCACGTCGACCAGCCGCACTACGCCGACCGGGACCGCACCGAGGTCAAGCGCCTGCGCCAGGCGGCACAGCACCAGGGGTTCCCGGGCGGGTTCCTGCGCAAGCACGGCGCGGCCGACGGCCGGTACTACTCGGCGCGCGGCCTCGACGCGGTCGCCTTCGGGATCGCCGGTGGCGGGCAGCACGGCCCCGAGGAGTACGTCGAGATCGACAGCATCATGCCGTACCACGCCGCCCTCACCGAGTTCCTGCGGAGCTAGCGAGCTCCTCGGCGAGCAGGTCCATGAGCAGGCCGTCGTGGAACGTGCCGTCGAGCCCGCGCTCGTACCGGCGCATCACCCCGACGCGCCGGAACCCCACCTTCTCGTAGCAGCGGATCGCCGGGACGTTGTCCACCGCGGGGTCGATGGTGAGCCGGTGGTGACCCAGCTCCTCGACGAGGAAGCGGGCCACCAGCGCGACCGCCTCGGTACCCACCCCGCGCCCCTGGTACCGCCCGCCGAGGTAGACGTCGATGCCCGCGTGCCGGTACATCGGGTCGGTCTCTTCGTGGTACTGGACGCCGCCGGCCACCGCGCCGCCGACCTCGATGACGAGCAGCACGGTACCGGTGTCGCCGAGCAGATCGCCGGCCACGACGTCGACCGGGTCGGGCTCGCCCCACCAGCGGGTCACCGACGGCTCGGCGAGGATCGCGCACAGCGCCGCGACGTCCTCGGGCCGGCCCGGGCGCACCGTGGCAAGCGTGCCGGCCAGCCGCGGCCGGGCGGATCCGGGTGTGGTCATGCCCGTCAGTCTGCCCCGCCGCCCGGCCGTGACGCGGTCAGCGGGCCCAGGCGGGAATGTCGAGCGCGGTGCCGTCGGCCAGCGTCGCGGTGAAGCCGGCGCCGATCGCGACGTAGGCCTCGGCCGGCTCGTCGCCGGGGTTGGTGACGAAGATGGGCTTCCCGGCCGGTACCACGGCGGCGTCGCCCGGTCCCAGCAGGTCGCCGTCCTCGGTGACCCGCAGGGCACCCCGGGTCACCATGAAGATCTCCGCCTGGGTCAGCGTGTGCGACTGGTCCGACACGTACCGCGGCTCGACGGTGATCCGCCACGTGCACACGTTGGTGGATCCGCGGCTGGGCGCCGCGAACCCGGTGAACTCCACGCCCGGTACCGCGAAGCGCGGTGCCTGCGCCGCCTTGATGACGGTCATTCGATCCTCCGAGATAGACAAGTTAGCTTGTCCAAGCTGACTTGTCTATCATGACCGCATGGCTTCCTCCGGGCAACCCCTCGACATCGGCATCCTGCTGGCCGCCGCGTACCAGGAGTTCGTGTTCGAGCTCCGCGCGGCCCTGGCCGCGCAGGGGTTCGACGACACCGGGCGCTCCGACGGGTACGTGCTGCGGGCCCTCGCCGCCGGGCCGATGACGGTCAGCGCGCTGGCCGAGCGCCTCGACATCACCAAGCAGGGCGCCGGCCAGCTCGTCGAGGCGATGGAGCAGCGGGGGTACCTGGAGCGGCACCCCGACCCGCACGACCGCCGGGCCCGGCTGGTCGGCCTGTCCGCGCGCGGGCAGGAGGTGCTGCGCGCCGCGCGCCGGTTCCACCAGCGTTACGAACGGCAGCTCGTCCGCGAGCACGGGCCGGACCGGGTGGCCGCGTTCCGCGCGCTGCTGACCGCGATCGTCGGGCCGGACGCGGTCGAGGATCCCCGGCTACGCGCCCTCTACCTGTGAGCCGAACCTCACGTGCCACGGCCGCACCTGCACCTGTACCTGCAGGACACCCCGGACCACGCTCAGGTCGTCCTCGTCGGCCAGCCGCACGCGTCCCAGGTCTGCACGAGCCACTGTTGCAGGGCGACGAAGCCGGCCGGCGCCAGCGCGTACAGGTTGCGCGTGCCGACGCTGCGGTGCTCGACCAGCCCGGCGCCCTCCAGCACCTTGAGGTGCTTGCTGACCGCCGGGCGGCCGACCGGCAGCCGCTGCGCCAGTTCGCCCACCGGCAGCGGGCCGCGCCGCAGCCGTTCAACGATCCGGCGCCGCATCGGGTCGCCGAGCGCGTCCAGTATCCGGTCATGGTGCGTCATGGGTAACGGTTACCGTAGCGGAACCAATGGCTTGCCGTCCAGCCCCAGCCGGCGCCGGATCTCCTGCTGCACCGTCGCCTTGTCCAGGCGGGCGTCCAGGGTCACCACGAACTCCTTGCGCGCGAACAGCTCCAGCACCGGGTCGGTCTTGGTGTGGTAGTCCCGCAACCGGATACGCAGCGCCTCCTCGGTGTCGTCCTCGCGGGCGACCAGCTCGCCGCCGCACACGTCGCACCGGCTCTCGACCGTCGGGCGGTGGGCGATGAGGTTGTAGTCCAGGCCGCAGCGCGAGCACAGCCGGCGGGCCAGCACCCGCCGGCGCACCTCCTCGTCGGGCAGGTCCAGGTGGATCACCGCATCGATGTCGTAACTCTCCAGGAAGAACTCCGCCTGCGGCCGGTTGCGCGGAAAGCCGTCGACCACGAACCCGTAGTTCCAGTCGTGCTGGGCCAGCCGCTCCCGCACCGTCGACTCCACCAGGTCGTCGTCGACCAGCTCGCCGGCCGACATGATGCGCCGCACCTGGGCGCCGAGCTTGGTGTGGTGCTGCACGTGCCAGCGGAAAATGTCGCCGACGCTGATGTGCACGAGGTCGAACTTGTCCGCGAGAAGCCCGGCCTGGGTACCCTTGCCGCTGCCCTGGACTCCCATGATCACGTACTTCCGCATGTCCGTCACAATGACACCCGCTGGTACCGATGGCCAGGCCGCCCCCGGAGGTCGAAAAGTTGATCGAGGAGATCCTGCCCGCGGACGTCGCCGCCGTGGAGGCGTTCGACGACCCGCCCGAGGCCGTGCTCCACCCCGCGGAGGCGCCGGCGGTGACCAGCGCGGTCGACGTGCGCCGCCGGGAGTTCACCACCGGCCGGCACTGCGCCCGGCGCGCGCTGGCCCGGCTGGGCCTGGCCGAGGTGGCGATCCCGGTCGGGCCCAACCGGGAACCCCGGTGGCCGGCCGGGGTGGTGGGCAGCATCACCCACTGCGCGGGGTACCGGGCCGCCGCGGTCGCGCTGGACCGGCACCTGGCCAGCGTGGGCATCGACGCCGAGCCGCACGCGCGGCTGCCGGACGGGGTGCTCGACCTGGTCGCCCTGCCCGACGAGCGGACCCGGCTGGAGCTGCTCGCCGGGTCCCGGCCCGGGGTGCATTGGGACCGGCTGCTGTTCTCCGCCAAGGAGTCGGTCTACAAGGCGTGGTACCCGGTGGCGGGGCGGTGGCTGGGCTTCGAGGACGCCGAGATGGTGATCGAGGCGGACACGTTCACGGCGCGGCTGCGGGTACCGGGTCCGGACGTGGGCGGGGTGCCGTTGCGCACGCTGCCGGGGCGGTGGCTGGTGCGCGACGGGCTCGTGCTGACCGCGGTCGCGCTCCCGGCCTAGCGGCGCGCTCGACGGCGAACCCCTCCCGCTCGCGGCCCGACTGTGGTTGGCTCGGAGCATGGTCACGAAGATCACCCTGGCCGAGTCGGAGATCCCGCGCCGCTGGTACAACGTGCTCGCCGACCTGCCCAGCCCGCCGCCGCCGGTGCTGCATCCGGGCACGCTCGCCCCGATCGGGCCGGACGACCTGGCGCCGCTGTTCCCGATGGCGCTGATCGCGCAGGAGGTGAGCACCGACCGGTACGTGGACATCCCGGAGGCCGGTGCTCGACGTGTACCGCCTGTGGCGCCCGACCCCGTTGTACCGGGCGCACCGGTTGGAGCGCGCCCTCGGTACCCCTGCGAAGATCTTCTACAAGTACGAGGGCGGCTCGCCCGCGGGATCGCACAAGCCCAACACGGCCGTGGCGCAGGCCTGCTACAACGCCGCCGCCGGAGTGCGGCGGGTGACCACCGAGACCGGCGCCGGCCAGTGGGGCAGCGCGCTGGCGTTCGCGTGCGCCCAGTTCGACCTGGCGTGCGAGGTGTGGCAGGTTCGGGCGAGCTACGACCAGAAGCCCTACCGCAAGGTCATGATCGAGATGTTCGGCGGGGTGATCCACCCGTCGCCGTCCGACCTGACTGAGGCCGGCCGCAAGGTGCTCGCCGAGCACCCGGACTCCCCCGGTTCGCTGGGCATCGCGATCAGCGAGGCGGTCGAGGTGGCCGCGCGCCACGCGGACACCAACTACGCCCTGGGCAGCGTGCTCAACCACGTGCTGATGCACCAGACGGTCATCGGCGAGGAGGCGCTGGTGCAGTTCGGGAAGGTGGGGCTGAGTCCCGACCTGATCGTCGGCTGCACCGGTGGTGGATCCAACTTCGCCGGGCTGGCCTTCCCGTTCCTGCGGGAGAAGCTGGCCGGCCGGATCGACCCGACGATCCGTGCCGTGGAGCCGGCCGCCTGCCCGTCGCTCACCAAGGGCGTGTACGCGTACGACTTCGGCGACACCGCCGGGATGACCCCGCTGATCAAGATGCACACCCTCGGGCACGACTTCGTCCCCGACCCGATCCACGCCGGCGGGCTGCGCTACCACGGCATGTCGCCGCTGATCTCCCACCTCTAGAGCTGGGCCTCATCGAGGCGGTGGCAAAGACGCAGCGGGAGTGCTTCGAAGCGGGCATCCGGTTCGCCCGCGCCGAAGGCATCGTGCCCGCGCCGGAACCGACCCACGCGCTGGCCGCGTCCATCGAGGAGGCGTTGCGCTGCAAGGAGACCGGCGAGCCGAAGGTGATCCTCACCGCGCTGTGCGGGCACGGACACCTCGACCTCGCGGCGTACGGCAGCTACCTCGCCGGCGAGATGGTCGACCATGAGCTGTCCGACGAGGCGCTGGCCGCGGCCATGGCGGCTCTTCCGGTGGTACCGGCTCAGCCCGGCGTCGCGGGGTAGGTGCGCGTCTCGGCGGCCTTGACGGCGGCCCACACCTCCTGACCCGGGTGCAGGTGCAGGTGGGTTGCGGCGGCCGGGGTGATGTCGGCGGCGGCGGTGACCGGGCCGCTGAGCTGGACCCGCAGGTTGTCGCCATGCCGTTGCACGCCGGCGATCCGGGCCGGCCAGGTGTTGCGGGGACTGCCGTCCGGCCGGTGGGGATGCAGCGCGACGGCGGCGGGCGGGAAGGCCACGAAGACCTCCCCCTCGGCCGGGTCGGCGACGGTGAGGGTGAAGTCGGTGCCGAGGCGGACGGTGTGCTCGTGGGCGTGGCCGCGGTAGAGGTTGAGCCCGACGAGGCGGGCGACGTAGTCGGTGCGCGGCTGGGCCGTGATCGTCGCGGCGTCACCCTCCTGCACGACCTGGCCGTCCTCGATGATGACCAGCCGGTCGGCGAGGACCAGCGCGTCCAGGGGGTCGTGGGTGACCAGCAGGGTCGCACCGGGATGCTCGGCCAGGTGCCTGTGCAGTTGGGCGCGGGTGTCCAGCCGGGTACGCGCGTCGAGCGCGGCGAGCGGCTCGTCGAGCAGCAGCAGGGCGGGGTCCAGCACCAGCGCCCGGGCGAGGGCCACCCGCTGGGCCTGGCCACCGGACAGGTGGCGGGGTTTCGCGCGGGCGCGGTCGGCCAGCCCGACCCGGCGCAGCCAGGCGGCCGCCTGCTCGCGGGCGCGCTGCCGGGTGGCGCCCCGGCTGCGCGGTCCGAACGCCACGTTGTCCAGTGCGCTCAGGTGCGGGAAGAGCAGGTAGTCCTGGAACACCACGCCGACCGGGCGGCGGTGCGTGGGTGTCCACATGCGACGGTGCGGGTCGTCGACGGTACGGCCGGCCAGCTCGATGTGCCCGGCGGTCAACGGCAGCAGCCCGGCCAGAGCGCGCAGGGCGGTGGTCTTGCCGGCGCCGTTCGGGCCGAGCAGGGCCACCACCTCCCCGGCCGCGACCCGAATCGGGAGGTCGAGCCGGAACCCGGCCCGGACCACGACCAGGTGCGCGCGCAGCAGCTCGGGGTCGCCGGTCATGGGCTCGCGATCCACCGGTCGCGCAGGCTGGCCAGGATGGTCACCGACCCGGCGAGCAGGATGAGGCTGAGCACGATGGCCGCGTCGAAGTCCTGTTCGAGGGCGAGGTAGACGGCCAGCGGCATGGTCTGGGTACGGCCGGGGCTGTTGCCGGCGAAGGTGATGGTGGCGCCGAACTCACCCAGCGCGCGGGCCCAGCACAGCACCGCGCCCGCCGCCACGCCGGGCGCCACGAGCGGGAGCGTGACCCGGCGGAAGGTGGTCCACCGGTCGGCGCCGAGCGTCGCGGCGGCCTCCTCGTACCGGGTGTCCGCCCCGCGCAACGCGCCCTCCACCGCGATGACGAGGAACGGCATCGCCACGAACGCCTCCGCGACGACCACCCCCGTGGTGGTGAACGGCACGGTGATCCCGAACGTGCCGTTGAGCCACGCACCGAGCAGACCCTTGCGGCCGAACACGAGCAGCAGCGCGACCCCGCCCACCACGGGGGGCAGCACGAGCGGGACGGTGACGAGGGCGCGGACCAGGCGCCGGCCGCGGAACTCCACGCGGGCCAGCAGCCAGGCCAGCGGTACCCCCAGGGCCAGGCACACCAGCGTGGCCAGGGTCGCGGTCTCCAGCGACAGGCGCAGCGCCGTCAGTACCCCGGGCGCGGTCAACCGCCGGGGCAGGCTTGCCCAGGGGGCCCGGACGAGCAGCCCGACCAGCGGCAGCACCAGGAACGCCAGCCCGGCCGCGGCCGGCAGCAGCAGCGCCACCGGAGGCCGGCCGGTCGCCCGGCGCGCCGCTGCCACGGCCGGATCGTCGACGGCGGACACGGCGGCCGGCTACGGGACCTGGAAGCCGGCCGCGGTCAGGACCGCCATGCCCTTCGGGGAGCGGACGTAAGCGACGAACGCCTGCGCCGCCGGCCGGTTGGCCGCGTCCTTCAGGACCACGATGGGGTACTCGTTGACCGCCTGCGCGGACTCGGCGAACTCGATGCCGTCCACGCCGGACGCGGCGGCCCTGACGTCGGTGCGGTAGACCAGGGCCGCGTCGACCTCGCCGAGCTTCACCTTGGCCAACGCGGATTTCACGTCCTGTTCCAGGGTGACCGGGGTGAGTTTGACCCCGGCGGCGGACAGCGCCTTCGTCGCCGCCGCGCCACAGGGCACCTGGGCGGCGCAGAGCGCCACCTTCACCCCGGGCTTCGCCAGGTCCGCGAGGCCGGCGACGCCGTGGGGGTTGCCCTTGGGCACGGCGATGACGAGCTGGTTCTTCACCAACGTGACCGGGCTGCCGGCCGCGTTGCCGGCGTCGGTGACCGTCTTCATGTTCGCCGGGGCGGCCGGGGCGAACACGTCGGCCGGCGCGCCCTGGTTGATCTGGGTGGCCAGCGCGGCGCTGCCGGCGAAGTTGAAGGTCACCTTCACCCCGGGGTTGGCGGCGTCGAAGTCCGTGCCGATCCGGGTGAACGACTCGGTCAGCGAGGCCGCCGCGAACACCGTCACGCTTCCCGTCACCCCGGACCCGCTGGCCCGCGGGCTGGCGCCGGTACCGTTGTCGCAACCCGCCGCCAGCAGCGCGACCAGCGCCAGGGCCGCGCCCACCCGTCGTGCTCTCACGGGCCGCTCCTCCCCCGACCGGCCCCGGCCGGCGTCGGCTTCTCCACCACCACCGTGGTCGATTTGATCACCGCGACCGCCACCGAGCCGACCCGCAGGTCCAGGTCGTCGACCGCCTCCCGGCTCATCAGCGACACCAGCCGGAACGGCCCGGCCTGGATGTCGACCTTGGCCATCACGGTGTCCTTGACGACCGCGGTCACGATGCCCCGCAGCCGGTTACGGGCCGAGGACGCCTCGACCCGCTCGTCCGGCTCCCCGCCCTGGGACCGGGCGAACGCGGCGAGGTCCACTCCCTTGATCACCCGGTGGCCGTGCTCGTCGCGCACGGCGGACAGCCGGCCGGCGTCCACCCAGCGGCGGACCGTGTCCGCGCTGACGCTCAGCAGCTCGGCCGCCTCGCCGATCCGGAACACCGTCACCTCGTCGACTTTAGCGGGCCGCATCTGCGATGCGGTAGTGGGATATCGGCTCGCGGTTTCGAGCCTCTTCGGGGTTAGACGGCCGCAACCGTGGAGATCGTGGACGCTCGTCCCCCTGGACGGGCGCCCGCGTCCACGATCTCGTCGCCCGCCTACCGGCCGCGGTGCGCGTCCTCGATCACCATGGCGACGAAGGCCAGCGCCGCCCGCCGCCGCGCGAACGGGCTGCGGTACCCCGGCCGGCCACCGTCACCGCGGCGCAGCCGCAGGCACTCGTCGACGATGCGCGACCACCGGGGGTCGAAGGTCTCCCGCGCGTACAACCCGGCGCCGTACTTGGACGTGATGCCGCCGGTGGCCAACGTGTAGTGCAGGCGGCTGACCCCGAGAACGCCCCAGGCCGGGCCCCACGGGTGCACGCACGCCAACCCCGGGCGCGACAGCAGACGGGAACTGCGCCGCAGCCAGACCCTCCAGTAGTCGTCCAGGTTCCGGCGGGTCCATGCGCTCAGCGCGACGCGGCTGGTCCACACCCGCAGCGCCGCGGGCTCCGGGCCCCGCACCGGCACGCCGTGGTCGGCCAGCGTGTGCCAGGTCACTGGGTCGCACCCGCCATCCCGCCGGTGCAGCCGGCCCTCGTGCACGCCCGCGCCGGGAGCGGCCAGCGCCGGCTCCGCACCCAGGTCCTGCCACGTCACGTACGCGCCGTCGAGGAACGGCCGCCGGGCCAGCGATCGATGCGCACGTCGTAGCGCCACGAGGTCGGGCTCGGACGGCGGGCTCGCGGTGACGGCCACGAAGTCGACATCGCTCGCGTGCGGGCGGAAGTCGCCCAGCGCCACCGACCCGACGAGATAGAAACCCTCGACCAGGCCGGGGACCGCGCGGTCGACCGCGGACAGGTAGTCATCGACGACCGCCTGTACGAGCGAATGCACCTCCCGAGCCTGCCACCGGACGCGCGCGGGCGGTGCCCCGTGCCGCCCAGTCGTGGGCGACTCCTCGGCTTTCCCGGCGGCCGCTCCGGCAAACCCGCCCGCGACCGAATCGACGCAACCCGTTTGACCAGCCGGGCGGCGGAGAGTAGCTGCGCATGGATACCCAACGGCACCGGTCGCCGGTCCGCGGCACCGCGATCGTCATCGGTATGGTGCTGCTCACCGCGCTCGGACTTATGCTGGTCTATGAAACCCGTCGGGTACTGACGTGGATCGTCATCGCCGCGTTCATCGCCACCGCGCTGCACCCCGTGACCAACTGGGTCCAGCGGCGTGCCGCCTGGTGCAAGCGCTGGCTGTCGACGTTGATCGTCTTCCTCGCCGTCTTCCTGGCGCTCGCCGGGCTGGTCACGCTGTTCGTCGTACCGTTGGTGCGGGAAGGCGCGCAGCTCGCCGACGAGCTACCCCGGCTGGTCAGCGAGGCGCGGGCCGGCCGCGGGCCGGTCGGCGAGGTGGTCCAGCGCTTTCACGTCGACCGGTACCTGCAGCAGCACAGCGACCAGCTCCGGCAGAACGCCAGCGGCCTGGGCGCGTCGGCGGTGGCGTTCGTGCGGGGGGCGGCCACCACCGTCGCCGGCATAATCACGATCTTCGTGCTGGCGTACCTCATGGTCCTGGAAGCGCCCCGGCTGATCGACGCGTTCCTGGCGCTGTTCGAGCCGCGCCGCGCCGAGCGGATCCGCCGCGTCGGTACCGACTGCGCCAAGACCATCACCGGCTACCTCAGCGGCAACCTGCTGATCAGTGTGATCTGCGGCATCCTCACCTACGTGGTCCTGCTCGTCCTAGGGGTTCCCTTCGCCGGGCTGATCGCGCTGTTCGTGGCGATCGCCGACCTGATACCGCTGGTCGGCGCGACACTCGGGGCGATCGTGGCGGCGGCGGCGGGCTTCCTCCACTCCCTCACCGCGGGCATCGTCGTGGTGGTGTTCTTCGTGCTGTACCAGCAACTGGAGAACCACGTGCTCCAGCCGGTGATCCTCGCCCGCACCGTCCGGCTGAACCCGCTGACGGTGCTGGTGAGCATCCTGATCGCGGTCGAGCTCGCGGGGATCCTGGGCGCACTGCTGGCCATCCCGGTTGCCGGCATGATCCAGATCATCGCCCGCGATGTCTGGGACGAGCGGCGTGGCCGGCTCAAGCCCACGCCCACGGTCGGGGAGGACGAGCGACCCGCCGATAGCCCCGCCGCCGCGCCGGCCGGCACCGAGGCGCCGGTGTCATGACGGGCTCATCATGACCTGATCTGGTGCCCTAGGCGGGGTGGCAGTCGCATGGACACGCGTCTCAGGTTCTCTCGTTGCGCTGCCGCCGGTCACCTTGGCGAGTGCCTCGACAGTGTCGTCGGTGAGGGTGGGGCGGAAGCGGGCTTGGTCGGGGCGGTCGTAGCGGACCTGGAGTTGCAGGGCGTCGTAGAGCTTGCGTTGGAGGCGTTCAGGGGCCTCGGTGATGTTGACGTTCTTGAGGATCGGTAGGGCGTCGACGGGCGCGACTGGCAGGGACGACGAAGTGGCCGTCTCCAAGAGCGGCGTGCAAGCGAAGCCCCTCCGACCTCGACACAGCCAAGTTACGGAGCGGCAATCTTGAGCCGGTTTAGTGCCTGCCGGGCGAGGTTATGGATGGTTATGAGACGACCGTCACTTATCCGTACGATACGTTGGATCTGGTGGGGCAACCGATGGCGTTCGGCGATGATTATCGCGGTCTGGAAGGCCGCTTCCGCTTGAAGTATGTCGGCGTCGGCCAAGAGCACCTCGCCGATGGTGACCTGCTGGATGGCCTGCCATTGAGGTGGAGTCGCGGTGGTTGGTATCTCGTGCCGCGCGAGCAG
>WNFU01000061.1_pt1 | contig 114380 bp, 117 predicted proteins | sample 5400121 | NCBI WGS metagenome assembly WNFU01 (sample SAMN13153360, study PRJNA577476) | soil metagenome | isolation source: 100 cm soil or saprolite under grassland replicate 1 | place: USA:California | collected 2016-06-15 | reverse complement strand
GTAAAAGGCGACGGCAGCACCGACGTCGTTGACCATGTAACGGACGTTGACGGTGGTCATCGTTTCGTTTTCCTCCGAGCTGTTCGTCACCCACAGCAGAGGTTCTAGGACTCCGTGGCATGATATCAGGCATGCCTTTTGGACTATTTTTCTTCGCGGTCGCGCTGATCGCCGGTGGCATCGCTGCGGTGACCGGCTTCGCGATTGGCAGTTTGCTCACCCCGACACTTGCCCTCGAAACCGAGCACCGTCGATGCGGCGAGCTAGATACAGGCGTCGAGGATGCGCGCTAGTGGATGACGTGCGAGTGCGGGGCTGGGCTCACCCGCTCATGCGCACACTCGGCGAGGGAGCCGAGGGAACAGGCGTGTGTCCTATCTATGCGCTACCATGAGAGGCAGAGGGAGGACTCCACTCATGACTCGATTCTTCCCCTTGACCGTGGCGTTGGCACTCGTGACAGGGTGCGCCAATCCGTCCATAGAGCGAGTGAAGGCAGACGCCCTCGCGAAGGTAAACATCAGCACGATATTTGTCCCCCGTTTCGAGGGGAACCCTAACTTTGTTGAGGAGAGCACGGATTTCTTTGTCACGGCGCTGGAGTCAAGGGTGAAGATTCGGGTCATTCAGGGTGGTCCGTTGAGAAACGAGTCTGACGACATACGCTCCGGGTCCAATCTTGTGCCCGTGGAGGTTGCTCTCGCGGCTGGCCGCGCCCGAGGCGCGGATGCGGTCATCGTCGGCAAGGTGACGAGCTACTCAAATGGGATAACGCTGAACGGCTTCTCGACCGTCCGCCTTATTAGTGCGAAGGATGGAGAGGTGCTCGCCACCTTTCATCGTCCAAGCGGGTTGTTGTTCGGCTACAGTGAGCACCAGGGGGTCATGGCCGCCGTCAAGAGAACCGCCGAGGACATAGCCAAGGTCCTAATTGAGGCGGCTCGGCACTGATTCTGGAAACTAGCGGTAAGCAGGATCAGTTCTCAAACGCCAGCAGCGCCGACCGCATTCTACGCGACCCATTCGCGTAGCGCGATCGGCGCTCGTCCACCGGCGCTCGTCCATGCTCAGGAGTCGGAAAGGTTGTTCCGAAGTACCAAATGTGGGAAGCCTACTCGACGACACCCGATGAGGACCTACCGGACCTGGGCCCCCGGGACATCCGTCGATAGGGCGGCGCTCAGGAGGGGAGGGCAGCCTGAATGATGAGTCTCTTCCGAAAGATCTTACTGTTCATCACGTTCTATATGCTCGCCGTCGCCACGTCGGCCTCCGCCGAGTGCGCGTGGAGACGGTTATGAGAGAAGCGAGAAGGAATACTTTCTTGGTGATCGCGATCCTCTGTGCCGTGCTCCTTGACGGCTGCGTCATGCACACTGTGGGGAGCGGAGACTCCAACGCCGCCGCCCATACGATCTACAAAATCTCTGAAGAAGCAGCGTTCACCACCATTCTTGACATCTTCGCTGTCGAAATGCCGAAGCAAAGCGTGGACGACGTCGTCGAGGGGAAGTATCGCGGCTACAATGCGACGGCAACGTTCTGGATGGATTGGACCGATCATCGTGTGCTCGTGGTCCCTGCGAAGGGTATAGACAAAGACGGCCGTGAGGTTAGTGGTTACTGGTACGACATTCGGAGTAGCGGTTCGCGAATGATTGAGAATCCGCTCCGTCACAACCGAATCCGCGAGGCAATCCGACAGAAGTTGGGCAACAGAGCCGTCGTAGTCACGAATCTCCAAGAGGGAAAGTATGAAACAGACGGCGAGGCCTATCTGGGGCGAAAGCGCGACGCGAGCGACATAATCGCAGAGAGAAACAGGAAGGGTTTCAAGCGTGTCGACTCGAGTGCGCGCGCGTGGGTGCTGTGGAACCCGGTCGTCGACGCTCAGGGTCAGCCTGTCGCCGATGCGTGGTCGCCGGTCGGCGGCTTCGAATCGCAGGCCCAGTGCGAGGCGGAGAAGGGCCGCGTGACGACGGGATCACCGGTCTGCCTCCCCGACACCGTGGACCCGCGCGGGCCGAAGGCGAGCAACCGATGAGCCGCCTCCTGCCCGGCGCACGAGAGGTCGCGACGCAAGGACGAGGCAAGTGACAGGCATGACGCTGGTGGTGACACTACTGCTCGCCATCATAGGCTTTGTGGCGCTCACGAATTCGTTGGCAAAACTGTCGAAAGAACTCTGGAGCAAGGGGGAGCGCTACCAGACGCTCGTGGTGTGGATCGTGTACGCGGTCGTGCTGGGCAGCGCGTACGGGGAATCTGTCTGGGAGGAACTGGAACCGCACCGATGGCGCGAATGGCTAAAACTCCTGCTCGTGCTTGGGACGATGTGGACGGTCATCATAGCGCTGGTGTTCCTGCTGGCCCTGATCCTGTACGCCGTGACCGTCGTTCGTGGTACCGACGACGGCGAAGGGCTCGGCCTCGGGCGTCCCGGTCGTGCCGCCGAGCGTCTCGTGAAGCGCCTGCTCGCCCGCTGGAGGGCTAAGCCCGACACCGCGGACCGGCGGGGGCCGAAGGGGAAGTGAGTCATGACCGCCGCCGAGACGACCATCCTCTACGCCTTGACCACGTTGGCCCAGACGTGCGCAGCGCTGGCAGCGCTCGTCGGGGCGCTTGGTCTGTACCGTCTCCAGTCGCTCCGGGCTCGGCGCGAGGGCGTCCTACGCGATATCTCGGCCGTGCAACTGCATCCCGCGCAGGCGACCGCCCAACTGCTTGCGGGGGCGAGGACTCGGGCAAAAGACGGCCACCCGGTACTCGGCGAACTTCTTCACGACTATGACAGCGCTCCCAGTCGGATCAGGCAAAGTACGAAGGCGCTCTGGGCGTTCGAGGCGTGGAATCTGCTCGTGATCGGGATGGCCCTCGTCGGGTTCAACCATGTTGCCGCGCTCGCCGCATGCCCGTGGACGTTGCGCGCCCTCTGGCCGGTAGCATTGGTCACGGTCGCGGTCACGGCATACTGCATCTTCGCCTGGGTCAGGGAATGAGCCCCACGCACGCGCTAGAGTCAAGCACCGGCACGAGCGTCCAATAGTCGTCAGCCTCGGGCCACGGAATGAACTCCTGGCCGTGCCCGCAGTAGTTCACGATCAGCATCGGCTTCATTGGCTTCCAGCCAGCCATGAGCAGATGTCGGAGCTGGTATCGGAAGACCGGCCATAGTCGGTCGCAGTTCGGGCGTGAGCAGGGACGCGTCGGAACGCGCCGGCCATGCTCGTCGAGCCAGATGGGTGTGGCCACCACCGTTTCGTTATGGCTGCCAATTAGGCCGCCCAGTCGCACACGTCAATAGGGTGCCAGGGAACCGCCGCTGCATCGCCCCTTCCATAGCGTGAATATATATTCGACAGTCCTGCGCCGTTTCGTGAGCATCCCCTTCGTTGGCAACCCACACCCGCGCTTTCGGGTCCCATCCCTATACTTTCCAGGTCCGCGTCGAATTACCTTCGCTACAGGCGCTCAAGATTGTTCCACAAGCGACTAGAAGAGCGAGGCGGGTAAGCATTCGCGCTCTCACTCTCACTTCGGCGGTGTCTTGAGCGGCGGCTTGCCGGCGTCTGTCGCCTTCTTGTTGATCTCAGCTCGCCTGGCCGCTCGCGCTGCAGGGCGCACGTAGTAGAAGTCCAACAGCTCTTCGAGGACCGTGAGCGTGTGTTCAGCTTCCCCTGGCTCTACGTCCACGATCTCGCCGGAGTTCCTGCTCTTGATGGGATGCGTCCCGAAGTTCCCAATGACGCGGATCGCGTCGAGGTCTTCGGCCAAATCCGATGGCAGCGTCTTGCTCTCCAAGACTTTGTCGATCTCTTCGCTCAGATCACGGCCCTTCACGCCCGCCTTCTCATGGAAGAGGCGCTGAAGAGCGTAGCGGCTGATGGCGGCACTCGCGCGAGGGCTGTCCGCCAGGATGTTGCCCGCCTCGCGGCAGTCCTTGGCGAACGATTTCGGAACTTCTGCTGGGAGCGGAGTGCGGGCAACGCCCTTGGGCCAAGCGGGGTACTCGTGCTCGTAGACAAGGCTGTCGATCATCCCGCTTGCGAGCGCGTGCAGTTCTTCTCGGGGGGCGGTGCTTCGAAGGCGAATGATAGCGCGGCCACAAGCCGGGCAGATCTCCGAGTTGACGCTCCATGTGGTGCCGTCAGTCTCAGTGAGGTGCTTTCGGTTCCAATAGATCTCATTGTTCGTCGCCGCGCCGTGGTACTCGGTCAGACAATGCGGACACTTCATGCCTCACTCCGTTTCTTCTTCTTCTTCGCCCACCGCGCCCGCGCCGCCTTCTTGGCGCTCGCCGTTCGCTCTTCGGTCGTCATTGCACGCTTCCGCGCTTTGCCACCCTGGCTGGCGAACCAGCGCGCGTAGTCCTTCGCGGAGCTGAAGGTCGGGCGTTTCGGCACGCCCGCAAGTATGCAGCAATCAAAGGATGTTACGCAATAGCCGGCCCTTGCGCAGTGTGCCTACAAGCACGCATTGACAAGCGTCGGCCCGCTAGACTATTCTGGCGCTGGCTCACATGGGGCGAGCACAGTAGGGCAACCTCTCACGAAGGAGGCCCTGCAATGACGTCGGAGCGAAAGCGGATCAAGGAAGCCGTGCGAACGATCAATAATCTTGCCAATCAAGCAGAGTACGTAAGCAAAAAGCAGCATAGCGGGCTAAAGCGCGAGATCGCGCGGATAGGACGCGAGCTGCGCTCCGTCGAAATGCTGTTGGTCTCGGTTCTTTGTTTCAACGGAGCAGTCGCAGCCGCAGCGCAGAGGAGCATCGAGCATGAAGCTGAGACGTGGCTCCGCCGGCAGCTCGACACGCTCGACCCCAAGGGAGGCAAGTGACATGGGACTCTACAAGCGCCCCGACAGTGACGTCTTCTGGCTGTCCTACACCAACCTCGCGGGGAAGCGCGTCCGCGAGAGCGCGAAGACCACGGACCGCGACACCGCCAAGAACATGCTAAAGGACCGCGAGGGCCGGGTGGCCCGCGGCGAGGTGCTGCTGCCCCGCGCTGACCGGATCGCGTACGACGAGGCCCGCACCGATCTCGTGGTGTACTACGAGACCCACAAGACGCGGGACCTCTCCGAGGCGAAGGCTCGCCTCACGCACCTCGATGCGTCCTTCACCGACTGGAAGCTCGTCAGCATCGGACAGGCGGACGCCACCGCGTACGCCAAGGCCCGCCAGGGCCAGGAAGCCGCAGCGGGCACCATCAACCGCGAGCTGGCGACCCTGAGCAAGATGCTTCACCTCGCCTCCGAGCACGGCAAGCTGCAGCGTGTGCCGGTGCTCAAGAAGCTGCGCGAGGCTGACCCGCGCGCTGGCTTCGTGACGCGCGCGCAGTTCACCAGTATCTCGAAGCACCTCCCGCTGGAGCTACAGATCCCTGCCCTGGTCGGCTTCACTCTCGGCTGGCGCAAGCGTGAGGTGCAGGGCCTCCAGCGCCGGCAGCTCGACCTCCAGGCCAGCACCCTGCGCCTGGACCCCCGCAAGACCAAGAACCGTGAAGGCCGTGTGGCTCACCTGCCCGCGGAGCTGAAGGCGGCGCTAGGCGCCCAGGTGGAGCGCGTGAAGGAGCTGGACCACAAGGCCGGCCGCATCCTCCCCTGGCTCTTCCCGCACCTGGAAGGCGCCCACGCTGGCGAGCGCATCATCGACCCTCGGAAGGCCTGGGCCGAGGCGTGCAAGCAGGTGGGGCACCCCGGCATCCTGTTTCACGACCTGCGCCGCTCCGCGGTGCGGAACCTGGAGCAGGCCGGCGTGCCGCGGTCAGTCGCCATGAAGATCACCGGCCACAAGACCGAGGCCGTGTATCGCCGCTACGCCATCGTCAGCGATGCGGACCTCGCGGCTGCCGCCGAGAAGCTGACGGCGGTCCGGTAAATCCTGTGCTGCAAGTGACCGCAAACACGAACAGCCGACCAGTGAATGCGCCGGCTGTCACGTTTCGTGTCACGTTTTGGGTTCTTGGAGAAAAACCCGTCGCGTAAGCGTTGGATTTATTGGCGGGCTCGACGGGATTTGAACCCGCGACCTCTGGATTGACAGTCCAGTGTGCTAACCAGGCTGCACCACGAGCCCGAACAGGGACTTCAGAGGTTACACGGCGGCATTCGACAATGCAACCACGCCGTTGCTCATGGATGCAGCGGCTCTACGGCGCCGGCGGCACGGCGAGGTCGTAGCCGGCTTCTTTCCAGCCGCGGCAGCCGCCGTCGATGACCCAGACGTCCGTGAAGCCCATCTCCCCGAGCGCCTTCGCGCACAAGGTTGACTTGCCCCCTGCCCCGCACGTGAGGAGGATCTTCTGGCCGCGGTCCGCGAGCGCCGGATCGCGGCGAGGCAGCTCGGTATCCGCCTCGATCTCCAGCTCGCCGCGCGTGATGTTGCGTGCGCCCGGGATCGTGCCGTGCAGGGCGATCTCCCACGCCTCGCGCACGTCGATGAGCATCGCGCCGCCCCGGTCGATGATCGGCTTCGCCTCGTGCAGGCTCAGGACCTTGATCTGGCCGCGGGCCTCTCTCACCATCTGCCGAAACGTCTTACCCATCTCCCCACACCGTCCGGAGGTGGGCCAGGCTTTCGCGCGCGATCTTCTCGGGTCCCGGCGTGAAGTCGAAGGCCTCGACCGAGAGCCAACCCGCGTACTTGGCCTCCGCGAGCGCGTCGCGGATAGGCGGAAACTCCAGCGCGCCCATGCCGGGGCCGAGCCGGTTGGGGTCGTTGACCTGCACGTGCGCGATGGCGCCGGGCGCCTCGGCCGCCAGCTCGCTTATGGTCTCGGCGGGCGGGCGCCCTTCGTCGGTGAGCGCGCCCGTGTCGAGGTTGAGCCTGAAGCGCGGGTGCCCCACCCCGCGCATGAGCGCGACCGCCTCGGCCGCCGTGTTGACGAAGGTCGAAGCGTGGCGCGCCAGCGGCTCGAAGGCCACGATCACGCCGCGCGCGTCGGCCTCGGGCATGAGCCCGGCGAAGAAATCTCGCGTGCGCTTGACGGCCTCCTCACATGTCTCGCCCGGCAGGAGCGCGCGGGCCGGCGGCGAGCCCATGACGAGGATCTCGCCGCCCAGCGCCCGGCAGAGGTCCATGCAGCGGAGGAAATGCTCGCGCGCTTTCAGGCGAACGGCGGCATCGGGATGGTGGACGTGCAAGCCCTCGGTGCGGGCGAAGAGCCAGTGGAGCCCCAGCACGCCCAAGCCCATGGACTCCGCCGCGGCGCGCGCCGCGGGCGCCTCGGCCAGCGCGCGCGGGATGACCGGGTGGCCGAAGGTGTACGGCGCCACCTCGACCGCGTCGTAGCCGATGGCGCGGAGCGCGCGGAAGCCCTCGACGACGGGCAGGTGCCCGTACAGCTCGTTGCAGCAGGCGAAGCCGCGGATCAGCGCAGCAGCCCCTTGTCGGTCTGGACGACGTGGGCGAGAGAGCTGTGGCTGCCCGCGTGCTCGTAGGCGATGGGCCCCGTCCCCTTGAGGGTGCGCGCCACGGCCGTCTCGGCGAGCTTGTACTCCATGCCGTCGGGCAGCTGGACGCGGACGGCGAAGGGCTTGCCCGTGGCGAGGTTCTTCAGCGGCTCGGTGATCGTCTCGAGCAGGCCCGCGACGGAGACCTTCGCGCGGCGCTTCTTCATGTCGTGTTCGAAGTGGACGGGCACGAAGGCGGGCGGGTGCATGGTCTCGACGAGGGAGGCGACCACCTCGAACCAGGGGTTGCCCGCCTTGCCGCTCATGATCTGCAAGACCGCCTCGCGCTGGGCGGGCGAGGCCTTGACGTCCACGAAGGGCTGCACCGTGCCGCGCCCCTGGTGGAGCGGTCCCGGGAAGGTCAACACCACGCCGAACTTGACGCCGTCCATCTTGAGCGTGCCGTAGCGGCCCTTGTCCACCTTCATCGCGAACATGCCCTCGCAGCCGCCGTGGGTCGGCGGCGCCCAGAAGTCGCAGGGACACCCGGGCGCGCAGTTGCAGTTCTTGATCCACCTGCCTTCGAGCCGCCACGTGATCGCCGCCATGGAGACCTCCTTGTCAGAGCCCGCGGGAGAGCAGCCACACGCCCGAGGCCACGAGCACCACGCCCGTGCCCCGGGACACCGCCGCCAGCGGGACCAGCTTCTCGACGAGCACGAAGGCCCCGATGGCCGCGACCCACAAGAGATTCATCAGACCCGCCACGAACAGGAGCGCCATCAGGAGCCAGCAGCACCCGACGCAGAACGCCCCGTGGCGGAGCCCCATCACGAAGGCGCCGCCCGGCCCCTCCCGCCACTCGTTCAGCACGAAGCCGAGCGGCGACTGGCAGCGCACCAGGCACGCGCGCTTGAGCGGGGTCAGCTGGTAAACCCCGGCCGCGACCATGAGGAGCCCGCCGACGAAGGGCGTGGCGCGCATGGTCTCGGGCGAGACCGCCGCCGCCCGATCGAGCCCCCACTGCCCGCCCGTCGCCGCCAGGCTGAAGGCGAACCAGGCGAGCAGATAGCCGGCCACGAAGATGCCGGTGGCGACGGCGGCGCCGCCCGTCTCGGCGCGGCGACGGTTGATGGTGGCAAAGATCAGGATCATGGGCGCCGCCGAGGGCAACATCATGGCCACCATCATGACGGCCCACATGAGGAACGTGAGCGGCGGCGAGAAGGCGTGGACGGCCGCGCCCATGTCCATGCCGCCCATGCGGACGAGCCACGCCCACGCGAGCAGCGTGAGGCCGGCGATCCCCGCCGCCGCCACGACCCGGTCACGCGTCACGAGCGCCTCCAAGCTCACGAGCGTGAGTCTAGCAGAGGGGCTTGACGGTCTGATCGTATATTGTATACAATCCGCCATGCGAACCCGCGCGGCTGCACGGCGGCCGGCGTCACTGAAGCCAGCACCATTGAAGAAAGCTGCCGCGCGCGCGGCCGGCAGCGACCTCTTCCCCGCCCTGGCGCAGCACCAGACCCTCGAAGAGTCGGCGTACCGCGACATCCGCCGCGCCATCGTGGGCGGGCGCTTCGCCCCCGGGCAGCGCATCGTGGCCGCGGCCGTGGCGGCGGCGGCCGGCGTCAGCCGCATCCCCGTCATGCAGGCGCTCCGCCGGCTCGAGGCCGACGGCTTCGTCCGCATCACCCCCCACAAGGACGTGGTCGTGACCGGCCTCTCCCCGACCGAGTTCCGCGAGCGCTTCCTCCTGATGGCCGCGCTGGAAGGGCTCTGCGTCCGCGAGGCGGCGGGCAAGATCACGCCCGAGCTCCGCGCGCGCCTCCACGCGCTCCAGAAGGAGATGGCCGCGGCGCGGTCCCAGCAGGATGCCGCGCGCGCGGTGGCCGCGGACAGCCAGTTCCACCGCCTGCTCTGGGAGGTCTCGGCCCTGCCGCAGGTGATCCAGATCCTGAGGAACGCGTGGGACCGCGGCGAGTACTACCGCGTCATCATGCACGCGCGGCGCGGCGGATTCGCCCGAGAGTCGCTGGCCGAGCACGAGCAGATCCTGAAGGCCCTCGACGCGGGCGATCTCGGCCGCGCCGCCAAGGCCATCGAGCAGCACCGGATGCGGGCAATGGAGCGTCTCGAAGGTACGACCTAAAAGGAGGCATGACCATGAAGCGCCAGAGTGTCGTGATCTGGAGCCTGGGGGCGGCCGCCGCCCTTCTCTTGCTGGTCGCGGGGGCCGCGCTCTTGCCGGCGGCGCAGCCGGCCAGCGCCCAGGAGGAGCTCGCCGGCAGCATGGCGGTCTCCGTCGAGGCGTGGATGGTGGACAAGTACAACATGAAGGACCTGATCGCGCGCTTCGAGCAGGCGCACCCGAAGGCCAAGGTCAAGCTCCTGACCCACGAGGGCCTCGGCGCCGCCTACCAGCGCGTCTTTCTCGAATGGGCGCAAACGAAGAAGTCCACGGCCGATCTCTACTTCGGCGGGCTCGTGAGCCAGCTGACCATTCCCATGATCGACGACCTCCTCCTGCCGTGGGACGACATGATGACGGGCGAGCTCGCTCCCGACAAATGGATCAAGGCCTTTCTCCAGTCGGCGTGGGTCGCCGGACCCAAGGGCTCGAACTATCCGACGCTCCCCGGTCTCGGCGAGACGATGAACTTCCAGGCCAACACGGACTACCTCAAGGTCATCGAGGGCACGGACGCCCAGGGCAACCCGGTCCAGCCAACCTCCTACAAGCAGATCCTGGACACGGCCTGCAAGCTCGCCGCGACGCCCGTCCAGGGCAAGAAGATCACCGGCTTCGAGGGCGAGTACGGGCTCAACTTCGCCCCCGACACCTGGACGGCGGCCGTGGTCGCCGCCGAGGGCACGTATCTCCTGCCGGACGGCAAGGTCAACTGGGACAGCAAGGCCGGGCGCGACTGGATGGCGTGGCAGAAGGAGGTTGCAGACAAGAAGTGCGGCGGCACGCTGACCTTCACGGACAATAACGGCGCGCGCAACGGCCAGCAGGCGGGCCAGATCGCCATCATCAACGCCTCCAACTCGCGCTCCACCGAGAACAGCAATGCCCTCGGCAAGAAGAACGTCGTGCGCATGTTCAGCTATCCGGGCAAGGGCGGCACCATCGCCTTCTCGCATCAGATCTACATCCCGCGCGTCGCGGCCAACGTGAAGCTGGCGCGGGTCTTCGCGCGCGAAGCCCTCCTGGGCCGCTACGGCCAGACTTGGTCGGCGGAGAAGTACGGCAAGATGCCGACCTTCTGGGCCAACTACGACGCGTTGCCGAAGGACGACCCGAACTTCGCCGTGGTGCGCCGCGAGCTCTCGGGGCCGACGATGGGGCAGTGGCGCTACCGCGACGGCCAGGCGCTGCGCCAGGCCTACGTGGACAACCTCCAGAAGTACATGACGGGCGCGCAGAACCTGGACCAGACGGTCACCGCAATCAAGGCGGCCCAGGCCAAGCTCGACCTGACGGTGCCCGGCAAGAAGTAGGGGTCTGCGCGTGGCGCGACGGCGGCGGTGGGACCTGGAGCGGCGTCAGGCCCGCTTCGCCGTCGCGCTCACGGCCCCCGCGGGGGTCATGCTGCTGGCCTTCATCGCCTACCCCGTCGTCTACTCCTTCTTCCTGACCTTCTCCCACTTCACGATCCGCGACGTGACGTGGTTCGCCGCCGGGCTCGAGAACTATCGCAGCGTGGTGGCGGACCCGGACTTCCTGACCGCGCTCTGGTTCACGCTGGGCTACACCGTGGTCTGGGTCGCTCTCAGCATGGGGCTGGCGCTCATGATTGGCGTCTTGCTCCAGCAGGTGAGCGTGGGCGCCACGTTCTTCCGCGGCATGCTCTTCCTGCCGACCGTGGTGCCGGTGACCATGGGCTTCCTCATGTTCCAGTGGATCCTCGACCCCGCCAACGGCATCCTGAACTACGTGCTGAAGGAGGCCGGCTTGGGCGGGCTGGCGCTCAACTGGCTTTCCGACCGCAGCACGGTCTTCGGCACCCTCGTGGCGGTGACGCTGTGGGGCTTCGGCCCGTGGATCCTCCTCCTGGCCGGACTCCTCGGCATCCCGAAGGAGCTCTACGAAGCGGCGCGCGTGGACGGCGCCTCCTTCGGCCGCGAGTTCGTCTACATCACGCTGCCCCAGCTTCGGCCCACGCTCATGGTGGTGACGACGCTCCAGGTCATCACGGGCCTCAAGGTGTTCGTGCCGATCTACGTGCTGACAAGCGGGGGCCCGGCCAACGCCTCGCTCTCGCTCTACTTCCTGGTCTTCCAGAAGATCAACCAGTACAAGCTGGCGTACGCGACCACGGTCGGCTGGGTCTTCACCGTCATCGTGACGGCCTTCGCCATCATGACGGCCGTGGCGTTCCGGGTGAAGCGCGACGATGCGTGAGCGCCCCCGGCTTCAGTGGGGTCTCGTCCTCGCGCTGAGTCTTTTCTGCTTCCTCACCTTCCTGCCGTTCATCTGGGTGGTGGTGACGGCGCTCAAGCCCAACTCGGAGATCTACGCGCTACACAAGCAGCTCCTGCCCAAGCAGCCGACGCTCGCTCACTTCTGGAAGGTCTTCGACCGGGGCGATCAGCTGCCGCGCTTCGTGCTGAACACCCTGGTTTATTCGGGCGTGACGATCGCCGCGGTCTCGCTGCTCTCGGCCATGGCGGGCTACGCGCTCGGGCTCCTGCGCTTCCGCGGCTCGCAGCTCTTCGTCAATCTGATGTTGGTGCTGCTCTCGGTCCCCTGGGTCATCCTGATGGTGCCCATCCTCATGTTCGAGTTCCGGCTGGGGATCTGGAACACGCGCGAGGGGCTCATCCTGCCCTACGTCGCCCTCTTCCTGCCGCTGGCGATCTGGATCATGCGCGGGACCTTTCTGACGATGTCGCGCGAGCTCGGCCAGGCCGCGCGCATCGACGGCGCGGGCGAATTCCGCGTCTTCTGGCGGATCTATCTCCCGATGGCCCGGGGCGGGCTCGCGACCGTGGTGCTGCTGACCTTCATCCAGGTCTGGAACGAGGTCCTGCTCGCCTCCACGCTCGCCATTCACCCCGAGATCGCCAACATCAACACGGGGCTCCGCATGCTCCAGGACGAGGGGCAGGCCTTTGCCTTCGGCACGCTCTCGGCGGTCATCCTGCTGGCGATGATCCCGACGCTCGTGGTCTTCGTGCTGCTCCAGCGGCACTACGTCCGCGGCGTCAGCGAGGGAGCGTTCGCCGGCTTTTAGCGTAGCGCACGGCGAGCTGGGGCAGGACCGCGAGCATCCCGAGCGCCGTCAGCGCGACGAGCACCCGCACGGCCGTCTGCGAGAGCGTCCCCTCGCCCGCGATCGCCTCGCCTCCCGCCCAGCCCGCGTAGACGTACACCGCGGTGGCCGGCGCCATGAAGACGAACGAGGCCAGCACGTAGGGCACGAGCCCGATGCGCGTGAGCCCGAGGGCGTAGTTGAGCAGGTTGAAGGGGATGACGGGCACGAGGCGCACGAAGGCGACGAACTCCCAGCCGCCTTTGTCCACGCCCTGTTTGAGCTTCTTGAGCGGGCCCGAGAGCTTCTCCTCCGTCCACTGGCGCCCCACGGTGCGCGCGCCGAGGAGGGCGATGGTGGCGCCCGTCGTCGCCCCCACGAGGGAGTAGACCGTGCCCCAGACGGGGCCGAAGAGGATGCCCGCCGCCAGGTCGAAGGGCAGACCCGGCACGAGGAAGGTCGGGCCGATGGCGTAGAGGAGCATGAAGACCAGCGGCCCCCACGCGCCCAGGCTCGCCACGAACGCCTGGATCTGGGGCACGGTGAGATAGTGGCGCCAGAGGAAAGCGCAGGCGATGCCCGTCAGCAGCACCGCCAGCAGGACGAATCGCCTCACGGTGACTCCGCGGGAGGCACGCATGCAGTCGCCATTGTCGGGCCGACGGGAGGGAGAACGCAACCGGGGTGCGGTATTCCTTGACATGGGTGCGCGGGCCGGCCTACGGTCGCCGTGTCAGGCGCCTCCTCTTGGCGCTTCTCATCTGGTCTGCGGCCGTCCCGTGCGCCGCCTGGGCCGAAGATCTCCAGACAGTCGTCGAAGGCCGCGACTGGCATCTCGGCATCGACGTCTCCGGCTGGCTCAGCTCGCGCTACACCACGTGGGCCTTCTCAGGCTCGGCAGTGGCGTCATCGCGTCGACTCCGGCGCAGCCGGGCCATTGCGCGAGCCTGTTCGTGCCGTAGTGTAGTCGCCGCCCGCTCGGTCGCCTTGACACTTCCTGCGCTACCCTCTAGAGTCGCCTCACCCATGAATCGGATCGGCGTCCTGGCGACATCCGTGTTGCTGGCGGCGGCCTGCCTCGGCGCCGGCCCCGCCCTGGCCCAGCCCAAGCCGGGCGGCATCGTGCGCGTGGCGCTCCGGACGGAGGTCTCGACCTTCGACCCGCACAAGGGCGCCTCGGGCACCGACCACATGTACCTCTACCCGGTCTTCGACACCCTCGTTCGCTTCGACGACAAGCTCCAGCCGCGTCCGGGGCTCGCCGAGTCCTGGGAGACGCCCGACCCGAAGACGCTCGTGCTGCGGCTCCGGAAGAACGTCAAGTTCCACGACGGCACGCCGTTCAACGCCGAGGCTGTCCGCTTCAACCTCCTGCGCGCCCAGGACAAGACCGTCTCGAGCGTCGTTTCGGAGCTGACCAACATTGAAGCAGTCGAGGTCATGGATCTGGCGACTGTCAGGCTCCGCCTCAAGCGCCCCGACGCCTCGCTGGTCCTGGCCTTCACCGATCGCGCGGGCATGATGGTGTCGCCCACCGCCGTGCAGAAGCTGGGAGACCAGTTCGGAAGGACCCCGGTCGGCGCAGGCGAGTACCGGCTCGCCAAGTGGACGCCGGGGGATTCCGTGCGGCTCGAGCGCTTCCAGGACTACTGGGAGCCGGGGCGGCCGTACCTCGACGGCATCCTGATACGCATCATGCCCGACGGCGACACGCGGGTGAACGCCCTCCGGAGCGGCCAGGTGGATTTCATCATGGAGATCCCCGTCCAGGACTTCGCCGGCCTCAAAGACGAGCGCGGCATCAAGACCTCCGCAGGGCCGTCGCTCGCCTACTGGCGCATCTACCTCAACATGTCCAAACACCCGCTCGACAAGAAGGCGGTGCGCGAGGCGATCAACCTCGCGATCGACCGCGGCGCGCTCGTCCGCACGGTCATGTTCGGGCTGACCGAGGTCGCGGTCACCCCCTTCCCATCCGTGTACTGGGCCTCGAACCCCGCGCTCAAGCCTTGGCCGCACGATCCCGCGCGCGCGAAGGCCAAGCTCGCCGAGGCGGGGCTGCCCAACGGCTTCACCTTCGACATGGTGCTCGAGCCCGCGCCCGAGCACGTGCGGCGCGCCGAGGCGATCCAGGCGCAGCTCGGCGCCGTCGGCATCAAGGTGGATCTCAAGCCGATGGAGCTCGCCAAGGGCGTGCAGGGCTACTTCCGCGGGCAGGAGTTCATGGCGGCCAACTACCGCTGGACGGGTCGCCCCGACCCCGACCAATCGGTGCGCGGCATGTTCCACAGCGCGGGCTTCTACAACCCTGGCAAGTACCAGATCCCGCGGCTCGAGGAGCTGATGGACCAGGCCAAGGCCGTCTACAAGCTCGAGGAGCGGCGCGCGCTCTACCGGCAGATAGAGGAGGTCATCCAGCAGGAGGCGGTGGACGTGCCGCTGTACGTCGCGCCCGTGCTCGAGGCCATGTCGACCAACGTGGAGGGCTACCAGCCGAACCTCCTCGGCAAGCCGGCCTTCCGGGGAGTCTGGCTTCGCCCGGGCCGCTAGCATGGGGGCCTTCCTCCGGCGGCGGCTCCTCGCCGTCGTCCCGCTCGTCCTGCTGACCACGTCTCTCGTCTTCTCCCTCATCCTGCTGCTGCCCGGCGACCCCGCCGTCGCGCTGGTCGGTCTCGAGAACGTCACCGAGGAGCGCTTGGCAGCGATCCGCGCGCGCATGGGTTTCGACCGGCCGCTCTACGTCCAGTACGGGCTCTGGCTCGGGCGCGCGGCGCGCGGCGACCTCGGCACCTCGCTTCGCACCGGCCAGCCCGTCGTCGAGGCGCTCCGGGACCGGCTACCGGTCACGCTCGGGCTCGCCGTCGCGGCGACGGCCTTCGGGCTCCTCCTGGGCTTTCCGCTGGCCGTCGTCGCGGCCGCGAAGCGCGGCGGGTTCATCGGCAGCTGCGCCAGCGGCGTCGCCGCCTTCGGCGTGGCCGTGCCGAACTTCTGGCTGGGCTCCATGCTGGTGCTGGCGCTGGCGCTGCACATGCGCTGGCTGCCGGCCACGGGGTACGCGAGCCCGCTGGAGGCGCCGTGGGACGCGCTCCGCCACGCGATCCTGCCCACGCTCACGCTGGGCGCTTCCGCGGTCGCCGAGATCACGCGCCAGCTGCGCTCCGCGCTCCAGGACACGCTCAACACGGACTACGTGCGCACGGCGCGCGCCAAGGGCATCGCCGAGCGCACCGTGATCTGGAAGCACGCGCTCCGGAACGCCCTCATCCCGATGATCACGGTCTCGGGGCTGACCATCTCGCGGCTGGTCGGCGCCACCGTCGTGGTCGAGTCCATCTTCGCCCTGCCCGGCTTGGGCCGCCTGAACCTCGAGTCCGTGCTCAACCGCGACTTCCCCATGCTCCAGGGCGCCGTGCTCGTCATGGTCCTGCTCGTCATCGCGGTCAACCTCGTCTCCGACGTGATCTATGGCTGGGTGGATCCCCGCATACGCCTTTCTTGAGGCGCGCGCGGTGGCGCGGCGCTTCCGGCGGAGCCGGGCGGCGGCCGCGGGCGCGTGCTTCCTCGTCGCGCTGGTGGGCGCGGCGGCGCTGGCGCCTCTCGTGGCGCGGTGGGACCCGCTGAAGCAGAACCTCACGGACGCCCTGGCCGCGCCGTCCGGCCACCATCCGCTCGGCACGGACGACCTCGGCCGCGACGTCCTCTCGCGCCTCCTCCACGGCGCGCGGTTGTCGCTGGCGGCCGCGTGCTTCGCCGTGGCCATCGCGGCGCTCTCGGGTGTGCCGGTGGGTCTCGTGGCGGGCTACGCGGGCGGCAAGCTCGACGACCTCCTCATGCGCCTCGTGGACGCCGTCCAGGCCTTCCCCGCTCTCGTGCTGGCCATGGCCATCACCGCGGCGCTCGGCCCCGGCCTGCGCAACGTCATGGTCGCCGTCGGCATCGTCTACATCCCACGCTTCGCGCGCCTCGTGCGTGGGCAGGCGCTGGCACTCCGCGAGGAGCTGTTCGTCGAGGGCGCGCGCGCCGCAGGTGCCTCGCACGCCCGGATTCTCCTCCGCCACGTCCTGCCCAACGTGGCGGCGCCCATCATCGTGCAGGTGTCGGTCTCCATCGCCTTCGCGCTCCTGGCGGAGACGAGTCTCAGCTTCCTCGGGATCGGCATCAAGCCGCCCACGCCGTCCTGGGGCGCGGACGTCGGGCGCGGCTACCGCTTCATGCGGCTGGCGCCCTGGCTCGTCTTCATGCCGGGCCTCGCCATCCTGCTGACGACGCTCGCCTTCAATTTCCTGGGCGACGGCCTTCGCGACGCCCTCGACCCCAAACACGCAAGGAGAGAGACCGCCTCATGAGCTGGGACGACCGGATGAAGGACTTCGAAGCGCGCCGCGCTCGGGCGCGCGCGATGGGCGGGCCCGAGCGGCTAGCCAGGCGGCGCGCCGAGGGAAGGCTGAACGCCCGCGAGCGCATCGAGCGGCTGGTGGACGCGGGCTCCTTCGTGGAGCTCGGCACCTTCAACGTCTCCGACATGCCGGGCGACGAGGAGAGGACGCCCGCCGACTCCAAGGTCGCGGGGCTCGCGAAGATCGACGGCCGCCCGGTCGCCGTCTCCTCCAACGACTTCACCGTCATGGCCGCCACGTCGAGCCGCGTCGCCTCGCACAAGGAGGCGGAGCTCAAGGCACTGGCGACCAGGCGCGGGGTGCCCATCGTCTACCTCGCCGAGGCCGGCGGCGCGCGCATGCCCGACATCATGGGCTCGGCGGGCATCGCCTCGTTCGGCAACTCGACCTACTACGGCACGCGGCGCCGCCAGGTGCCCATGGTGACGGCCGTGCTCGGCCAGGCCTACGGGCTGCCGACGTGGAACGCGTGCCTCTCGGACATCGTCGTGATGTGGACGGGCGCCTCGATGGCCGTCTCCGGCCCGCGCGTGCTCGAGCTGGCGACGGGCGAGCAGGTCTCCGCCGAGGATCTCGGCGGCGTCAAGGTGCATTCGGAGGAAACGGGCTTCGCCGACCTCGTCGGCGAGACGGACGAGGAGTGCCTGGTACTGGTCAAGCAGGTGCTCTCCTACCTGCCCTCGCACGCGGGGCAGGCGCCGCCGCGCGCGGCCGTACCCGCGGGCTCGGGGTCGCAGATGGAGAGCATCGCCGACCTCGTGCCGGAGTCGCGCTCGCGCGCGTACGACATGCGCCGCGTGCTCGAGCGCCTGGCCGACGGCGGCCTTATCTTCGAGCTCAAGCCCCGCTTCGGCCGCGCGATCCTCACCTGCCTCACGCGCATCGGCGGGCGCGTGGTCGGCGTCGTCGCCAACCAGCCCATGTACAAGGCCGGCGCGTGCGACGCCGACGGCTGCGACAAGGCCATCTCCTTCCTCTGCCTCTGCGACTCCTTCAACGTCCCGCTGCTCTTCCTGCACGACATCCCGGGGTTCTTCATCGGCCGCGAGGCCGAGCGCCAGGGCGTGCCGGGCAAGATCATCAACTGGATGGAGGCCCTCGGGCAGGTCAGCGTGCCGCGCATCTCGCTCATCGTGCGCAAGACGTACGGCCAGGCCTACTTCAACATGGGCGGCGGCGACTACTCCGATCTGCTGCTGGCCTGGCCGACGGCGGACATGTCCTTCATGGACCCGGACACGGGCGTGAACGTGGTTCACGGCGCCGAGCTCGCGGCCCTCGACCCGTCGGAGCGGGCCGCGCGCAGGAAGGAGCTGCTCGAGCAGTGGGAGTGGGACACCCTGCCCTACGGCGCGGCGGCCCGGCACCTCATTCACGAGGTCATCGCGCCGGCGCAGACGCGCGACGTGATCATCCAGTTCCTCGACACCTGGGAGAGCCGTGGGATGATCGGCCAGCACCACCTCGCCAACTGGCCCACGAAGTTCTAGCCGCTCGTCAGCGGACGGATGTCGCCTCCACGCGGCGGGATGTGATCAGGTACGGCACCCAGATCAGGATAACCAGGACTCCCGTGGCGAGCCCACCGTAGGCGGCCGGTCCCATGTGGGCCGCGGCCGCCGGGATCATGGGCGCGACGCCCGGCGGCCTGGACCACGACCCGCCCGATCAAGAACGCGATCATCGCCACCGGGAAGGCCCAGCCCTGCGTAATGAAGAGAGAGACGAGCGCGCCGGCCCAGATCAGCAGCGCCGCGTTGACCGCGAGCTCGCCCACGATGAGCGGCCAGAAGAGCGGATGATAGGCGCGCGTCCCCAGTGTCGTCCGCGCGTGCCACGTCGCCGGCGGCGCCAGGCAGACGCCCACCGTCACCAGCAGGAGCCACCCGCCGATCCCGCTCGGCGTGGGCTGCGGGCTGCTCGCTGTCACCCGATCCTCTCTTCGCCCGCTGGACCCAACGACACGCTTCTGACACTCATGGCACGGGCACCGTGACCACGATCACCTTGTACTTCCCCGGCGCCACTCCTGAGAAGGAGAAGTTGCCGCCGGCGTCGGTGGTCGTGTTCAGAGTCCCCAGCTTCACCTTCGCCCCGACCAACGGCGCCCCCTTTACCGTCACGTTGCCCGAGACGGTCGAGGTACTGGCCACGACCACCCAGCGTTTGGTCGTGATCTTGTACTTTCCTGGCTCGACCGGGTCGAACTGGTAGGCGCCGATGGCATTGCTGGTCGTGGTGGTCTTGACTCCCGTGGTCTTGTTCGTCAGCTGCATCGTCGCGCCGACGACCGGCGCCCCGCCGATCGCCAGGCGGCCCTGGATGTCGATGACGTCCTTGGCGGAGACTTTGGCCACGAAAACGTCGAGGGTGCCGCCGTTGAAGGTCAGGTCAGGCCCTACGGTCACCGGGAAGGTGGCCTCGGTGGAGGTGGTGCTCCCGGTCACATAGGCGTTGCCCGAGCCATCCACGGCGATGCCGTGGCCCGAGTCTTGGCCGCTGCCGCCGATGTAGCCGGCATACACGAACGCCGTGCCCGCCGGGTTCACCTTGGCCACGAAGGCGTCGGCGCCGCCGTTATGAGTCAAGTCCGGCCCCAAGGTCACCGGAAAAGTGGCCTCGGTGGAGCTGGTGGAGCCCGTCACGTAGGCATTGCCGGCCGCATCCACGGCGATGCCCCGGCCGACGTCGTCACCGCTCCCGCCGATATAGCCGGCATACACGAGCGCCGTGCCCGCCGCATTCACCTTGGCCACGAAGGCGTCGGCGGCGCCGTTATAAGTCAGGTCGGGCCCCACCGTTACCGGGAATGTCGCCTCCGTGGAGTTGGTATAGCCCGTCACATAGGCGTTGCCCGCCCCATCCACGACGATGTCCGTGCCGTTGTCGCTGTCGCTCCCGCCGATATAACCGGCGTACACGAGCGCCGTGCCCGCCGCATTCACCTTGGCCACGAAGGCGTCGGAGAAGCCGCCGTTGAAGGTCAGGCCCGGCCCCACGGTCACCGGGAAAGTGGCCTCTGTGGAGCTGGTATCGCCCGTGACATAGGCGTTGCCGGCTGAATCCACGGCGATGCCGCGGCCCTGATCGTTGCTGCTCCCCCCGATGTAGCCGGCATACACGAACGCCGTACCCGCTGCATTCACCTTGACCACGAAGGCGTCGTTGCCCCCATTCCAGGTCAGGTCAGGCCCCACCGTCACGGGGAACGTGGCCTCGCTGGAGGAGGTCTGGCCCGTCACATAGGCATTGCCGGCTCCGTCCACGGCGATGCCGAAGCCCCAATCGAAGCCGCTGCCGCCGATGTAGCCGCAATACTCGAGCGCCGTGCCCGCCGCGTTCACCTTGGCCACGAAGGCGTCGCCGGTGCCGCCGCCAAAGGTCAGGACAGGCCCCACGGTCACGGGGAAGGTGGCTTCGGTGGAGTAGGTGAGCCCGGTGACATAGGCGTTGCCGGCTGAATCCACGGCGATGGCGTGGCCCTGCTCGTGGTCGCTGCCGCCGATGTAGCCTGCATACACGAGCGCCGTACCTGCTGTATTCACCTTGGCCACGAAGGCGTCATTGCCGCCGTTCCAAGTCAGGTCAGGCCCCACGGTCACCGGGAACGAGCCATCGGTGACGAAGGTGGTGCCGATCACGTAGGCGTTGCCAGCCCCGTCCACGGCGATGCCGTTGCCCTCATCGGTGCCGGTCCCGCCGATGTACCCCGCGTAGAGGAGCACCACGGGGTCGAGGACCAGCGGCAGGCTCGTGTCGTAGGCCCCTACGCGGAAGCTGTAGCTGTGACTGTCCGAGGCCGAAGCAGGCTCCAGGACGTAGGCCGCGGCGACCTGCACCTGTTGCCCGTCCACTTCCTGATAGACGTAGGGCGTGTCTTCCGTGAAGCCTCCCACGGGAGTGGCAATCTCCATCTGCCCCGCCTCGGTGAGTCTCACGCCTGTGACCCCGCGGTAGGCGAGCCTGATCTGACCGGGGTCGGCTCCGGGCTTGACCAGGAAGGTGTATTTCAGCCGGCCGGCCTTCCCCGAGTAGACCAGGTCGATGCCGGGCCAGAGATCGGCGTAGACGACGCTGGCATACGTCGGAAGCGCGGTCTTCCACTGTTCCTGTGGCCCCTTGAAGTAGCTCACCACCGCCGGGGTCGGCTCGTGCCCGACGGGCTTGACGCCGGGATTGGCCCCCAGGAACTCCAGCGTGATCGCCCAGCGCTGGCGCTCCGCCACGGCCGCCGAGTCAGGATGGAAGGCCGCCGTGCGCAGAGCCGGTCGTGTTTGCCGTGGCTCCGCCTCATGCTCCTGAGCCCGGCCCGTCAGGGCGAAGGTGATCCCCTCCGCGGTGAAGTAGACCGCGGTGTCCCTCCCTTGCAGAACGTACGCGACCCGAGAATCGAGCTGCCCACGGTTTTCGATGAAGTAGAGCGGGAGCTTCCCCAGGGCCGCCTGAACGCGGCGCGTGCTGACCGCATCAGGTTTCGCCGAGGGGGGGCCCGGAAGAGTAGCGGACTCCGCCGGGCTCACGGCTGGCCACACGAGAGCCAGGACCAGACCGATCAGAAGCGCAAACGCTCTCATGGGAATCTGGAATATACGACGGTTCGCCCGCCTCCGCTGAGGTATGCTCGGCGCGATGCCCGAGCTTCCCGAGGTCGAGCGCGGCCGCCGCATCGCGATGAAGGTGGCCCGGGATCGTCGAATCATCGAGGCGCGCTGCGCCGACGATCCCATCGTATTCGAGCGTGTGCCACCCGCGCGCATCCGGCGAGCCCTCGTCGGTCGTCGGGTACGGGGGGTCACGCGTCACGGCAAGCACCTCTGGTTCGAGCTCGACCGCCGGCCGTGGCCGTGCCTGCACTTCGGCATGACCGGCGACTTCCACACGGCCCCCGGCGGCCCCCCCGTGAAGCTCAAGTCGAGCCGGAAAAAACCGGACGGCTCGTGGCCGCCTCGCTTCACGAAGCTCCATCTCGTCTTCGACGACGGCGGCGAGCTCGTGGTGGCGGATGCACGGCGGCTCGGGCGCATCCGGCTGCGCCGGGATCCCGCGCGCGAGCCACCGATCAGCCGGCTCGGATTCGACGCGCACCGTGCCTTGCCCGCGTTTCCTCGCTTTCGCGATCTCGTGCGGTCGCGCGCGGCGCCGCTCAAGGCGCTGCTGCTCGATCAGAGCTTCGCGGCCGGGGTGGGCAACTGGATCGCGGATGAGGTGCTGTACCAGGCCCGTCTCGATCCCCGGCGACGCGCGAGTTCGCTGACGGATCCCGAGATCGCGCGCTTGCGCGGCGCGCTCAAGCATGTGAGAGCATAGGCGACATAAGAGGCATTGTCAGTCTCGGCCGGGCTCGGCCCGGGCCGGTCCAGCCTTGGCACAGGTCCGAGTTCTACGCCATCGACACGCGTACCGGTCGGCGGCTGTGGACCTTCGATCCCCAGGTCCTCGGGGCCGTGCACGACGGGCTGGTCGCGGTGGACGTGGCGCGGTCGCTGGTCATCTACCCGGCGCATGACGGCTACCTGCGGGCCTTGGACACAGCCACGGGCCAGCTCCTTTGGGCCCTGCAGCTCTGCGACACGCACCTCGAGCAGTGCGACCTGGAGGGCGGGGTCACGCTCGGCAATGGCCGCGCGTACCACGTCTCCAACGATTGGCTCCATGCGATCGTCCTCGACCGCACCCATCCCTTCGAGACCTGGCGTTTCCCCCGCGGGGAAATCGCCCACGGTGTCGCCACCAAGCCCGCGGTCTCCGGCGGCACGGTCTTCTTCGGCGGCTTCAACTGGTTCTGGGCGCTGGATGAGCTCACCGGGGCCGTGATCTGGTGGAGCCGGACGAGCCTGTCGAACTTCACCTACGGCTTCGACATCCCTCACGTCTCGAACAACGTCGTGTATGCCAGCGCGTCGCGAAGCGGCTACATGAAGACGATCGTGACCGCGCGCGATGCCTCCACCGGGGCAACCTTCTGGGAGCAGACGCTACCACTCGGCTTCGCGGTCAAATCCTCCACCAGCTATGGAAAGCTGTTCCTCAGCTACGTCGAGGGTCCCGATCAGGGGGGCGTCGTGGCGCTCGATCTCGCCACGGGCCGGCAGCTCTGGAAGTTCGACCATGTCGGCACGACGCGCGTGGGTCCGATCAACGGCGGACCGGCGGTCGTGGACAACAAGGTGATCGTCGCGGGGTCTGACGGCAACGTGTACATGCTGAGTCAGGCCACGGGCCGCCCGCTGTGGTCGTTCGCAACCGGAGAGTCCATGCACTCGGCCGTCGCCGTGGCGGACGGCCGGTTTTTCATCGGGGCATACAAGACCTTCCGGGCCTTCGGTCCCCTGTCGCGCCAGGTTGACGCGTCCTGTGCGCTCTGACAGGATCGGAGCAGGATGCTGGCGAACCGAAGGGATTTCCTGAAGGCCGCGGCCGTCGGGACGGGGGCTCTGGCTCTCACTCCGACGCCGCGCCGCGTGGATGCGGCTCCCAGGTCGCTGCGCATCCTGGTCCTGGGAGGCACCGGCTTCATCGGGCCCTACCAGGTGCGCTACGCAGCGGCCCGCGGTCACAAGGTGACGGTGTTCAACCGTGGGCGGCGTCAGGCGGACCTGCCGGACACTGTCGAACACCTCCAGGGCGACCGGAACAACGATCTCAAATCGCTCGAAGGGCGCGCGTGGGACGTGGTGATCGACAACCCCACGACCTTGCCATCCTGGGTCAGGCTGTCGGGGCAACTGCTCAAGGACTCTTGCAACCAGTACATCTTCATCTCTACTGTTTCGGTCTACGCCGACACGAGCAAGGTCGGGATGGACGAGACGACGCGGGTCGAAGCATACAAGGGCGACAAGGATCCCCTGGCCGTCACACCCGAGGACGTCAGCCAAGGCAGCGATCAGCTCTATGGGGCGCTCAAGGCACTGTCTGAGCGGGAGGCGCAGAAATGGTTCCCCAACCGCGCGACGATCATTCGTCCCGGCCTGATCGTGGGCCCCGGAGACACCAGCGGCCGGTTCACCTACTGGCCGGTCCGTGTCGATCGCGGCGGCGAAGTGCTGGCGCCCGGAACACCGTATGACCCGACGCAGATCATCGATGCGCGCGACCTCTCCGAGTGGACCATCCGCATGGCCGAGCAGGGCGACATTGGCGTGTACAACGCCACCGGTCCCGAGAAGCCGCGCCCCATGGGCCAGATGCTGCACGAGATCAGGCAGGCGGTCGGCTCGCAGGCCAGGTTTACGTGGGTCGATCAGGACTTCCTGCGCCGACACGGCGTTCGCGAGTGGGTCGATGTGCCGGCGTGGATGCCGCCGCGCCCGGCGACGGCGGGGTTTGCGACCATGAGCGTGGCCCGCGCGCGGGCGAAGGGCCTGACCTATCGGCCGCTCGGCGTGACGGCGAAAGACACCCTGCTGTGGGTCAAGGCGCGCGCGGCGGACTTGCAGCAGGCCTTGCGCGCGGGACTCGAGGCGGAGAAGGAAGCCGAGGTTCTCAAGGCCTGGCACGCGGCCAGGCACTAGACGGCAGGAGAGCGCACCGCCCAGATGCTGGTGGAGCGACTCGCCGCCTCGGGCGGCAAAACCGCCCCGAGAGGCCCGTCGAGCCACAGCGTCCTGAGCAAGACGATCATCCAGTCGTCGAAATAGCGCCCGCAGGATTCGCGCGCCGGTCCGGGGCGGGACGGCTCGGACGCCCCCCTCGGACCGATCACGACTTGCTCCGCTAGTTGGCGATGTCTCCCGAATCTCCCGCGTTCGAGTTGGTCCAGGTAAAGACCGTCAGGCCCTGGCCCTTCGCTTTATACGTGATGCTATAGCTCGTGACGGTCGCCGTGCTGCCGTACACCGCCCCCGGGAAATGGGCCTGGATCCAGCCTCCGGTCGTGCAGTCGCCCGGCGTGCTGCCCTGGCCCGCGCCCACCGGCCAGTCCGCAAGCGTGCCGCAGCCGCCGACCCCAACATAGCTGAACCCCGGCTGCACGGTGATCGTGAACGAGCCCTTGAACGTGCCGGTAACGCCCTCTTTCAGCTGATTACTCGCATTGGCGGGAGAGTCGCACTTGCCCGGGCTATCCCCCGAGCCCGACTGGCCATTACCGAGGCTCGAGAACTTGCCCTTGAGGAAGGTCTGCTTGACGGTCCAGCTTCCATCGGGGTTCTGGGGCAGGATTTCGAACTGGCGGTTGAACAGGTCCACCGCCCAGTTGTTGCCGCAGGAGCCCGAGTCGGGCGTCGCGCTCGCGTAGGGCCCGTCGATGATGCTTCCGCCGACCTGAGGGGCAGGCCCTGCGGCTCCCGCAATGGTTGCGACGACGAACAACATGATGGATACGAGGCTCGCCATAGAAATGAGGGAACGTTTCATGACAACCTCCTTCGGCTGGATACGATGATGGTCGAGACCACCGCGTGCGTTGCTGCCCGAGCGTTCGCAACCTAGCTCCGGGTCCCCGGTGTGTCAATGATGCAAATGCACCCCTGAGAACGCGATGCTCGATATGTCCCTGGGCACGTGAAGACAGCGGCTAGCGAAACAGCGGCACGCGGGTGTTGACGGACGGCCTGTACTCGGGCGCCGCCGCCACGCGCTCGGGCGCGACGCCCGCGGCCAAGAGTGCGCCACGCCGGCGGTGGCGATCGTGACGGCGATGGCCGCGCCGGGGCAGACGTGGGCGCCGGCCCCGAACGTGAACCCGCGCCGCTCGAGTGGGCGGAGCGGGCCCGGCTCCACGCCGAGCGACTCGTCGTCGATCCCTCGCTGGGCGCGGACGGGCGCGCGGAAGCAGTGACCGCCGCGGCGCAGAGCCACAACACGCTCGGCGTGGCCCTGGCCCGCTTGGGCCGGCTGGAGGAAGCGGTCGGGCACATCGAGCGCAGCGTGGCCCTCACCCGGGAGAACGGGCTCTTGCAGGCGGCCTGTCGCGGGCTCGCCAACCTGAGCGTGCTCTACAGCACGCTCGATCCGGCGCGGGCGATCGAGACCTGCTTGGCCGGCCTCGAGACGGCCAAGAAGATCGGCGACCTCGGCTTCCAGTCGCGCCTCTACGCGAACCTCGCGGTGGCCTACTGCGCGCTCACCAACCGCTGCGACGAGCAGGGCGTCGGCGTCGCGCACGCCGCGATCGATCTCGACCGGCGCCTCGGGCAGCTCGATCACCTGGCGGTGCCGCTCATCGTGCTCGGGCAGATCTACCAGTGTCACGGCGATCCGACCCGCACGATCGCGCGCCACCAGGAAGCGCTGGTACTCGCCGAGGAGGCCGGCGAGCCGCAGCGGCTGTTCCCCTGCTATGATGGCCTCGCCACCGTCTACCTGGACCTGGGTGACGAGGGCCGGGCGGAAGAGTTCATGCAGAAGGCCCAGGCAGTCTGCGAGCGGGCCGGGCTCGAGCCCGACGCGCTCGTGGTGCTGCCGTTCCTGGATTGACTCGAACACGACTCCAATAGGAGGAACTTGGCTCATGGCATCTCCCCTGCTTCAGTCCGGTGATCCCGCTCCCCACTTCGCGCTGCCCGCGGTCAATCGCGAGGGCCAGGTCTCGCTCGACGACTATCGCGGCCGCAGTCCGGTCCTGGTGGGCCTGTTCCGCGGGCTGCACTGACCCTTCTGCCGGCGCCAGCTCGTGCAGCTGGGCACCACGCAGGACAAGCTCAAGGCGCTGGGCGTGGAAACGATGGCGGTGGTCAACACCCATCTGGATCGCGCCCGGCTCTACTTCAAGTACCGCCCCGCGCGCGTGCTGCTCGCCGCGGACCCGGGGGCGGCGACACACCGGTTGTTCGGGGTGCCCGAAGGCACGGTCGTCGAGGACGAATTGAAAGCCTCGTGGTCCCAGGGGACATTCACGATGGGCCAGCTGCAGGCGTCACTGGTCAATCCCACCGGAGAGCTGGCCGAGCCTCAGCACGTCTTCGCGGCGAGCGAGACCCTGAACAAGCGGGACGGGTTCGAGCTGACCGAGATCGACCAGCAGATCGCGGCCGCGCACGCCTTTCAGCTGGGCGGGCACTTCCTCATCGACCGGGAAGGGATCATCCGGTGGGCGCAGATCGAGGGCCTCGAGCGGATCGGCGACCTCGCCAAGTTCCCGAGCGACGAGGAGATCCTGGCCGCGGCCCGCGCTCTCTAGGCTGGCCCGGCCCGGCCGGTGCCGATCCTGCTCGGACGACGTGGCGGAGCAGGGCCTGAGGAGGACACGCGGGGCATGGCCTGCGGCGGCACCACGACCCACATCGACTTCTGCTACGTGCGGCCGGGCGGCGAGAGCATGAGCATAGAAGGCGACATAAGAGGATTGTCAGTCTCGGCCGGGCTCGGCCCGAGCCGGTCCAGCCTTGGCACAGCGCGGATAAGACCCCTAGCGTGAATTATTCATGAAGGCCGTTCCCGCGTCCTGCACTCCCCCTCACCCTGACCCTCTCCCCCTGCGGGGGCGAGGGGATCGAAACGACTCCCTCTCCCTCGGCGAGGGAGAGGGCCGGGGTGAGGGTGGGCGCCTGTTCGCGCATAATCCGGGCTAGCATCGTGCAGCGATCCTGCCAGAGTCCGGGGACGGGGGCAAACTGCAGCGGTCGGGTGGCACATGAACTACCCCGACATCACCGCCCATGCCACGCGCGTGGGCGCCCGGCGAGTGATCCTGACGCACATGAGCCCGGACATGCTCGCGCGCGTCGAGACCGCGGCGGCGTGCGTGAATGTCCGCTCATGCAAGCACTGAGCGGCGGCCGCGGGCCTACTTCCGCCGCCGACCACCGCGCCGCTCGATGGCCGCGCCCCACGCGGCCAGGAAGGCGGTGAGGAACGCATGCTCCTTTGCCGCATCCACCGCCAGCGGCGCCAGGGCCATGGCCGTGGCCAGGGCAATGTGATAGCCCTCGGAGCGCGACGCCGCGGCGCGGCGATAGGCCGGATGCGCCTCGTTGATCCAGACGGTGGTCTCCACCAGGCGCGCCATCTCTGGATCGTCCGATCGCGGCTCGAACTGGATGCTGAGCCCGTAACGCGCCGGCCTGCGAGGGCCGCCCGATCCTGGAGGCGTCACCTCCGCCGGCGGACGCGCGGCGGGCTCCGCCGCGGCGGGCTCAGGAGCCGGCTCTTCCACCATGGGCTCGACTTCTGCCGGCGTCTCCGTTACCGCTTCGACGGGCCCGCCCACGCTGGGAATCGGCACGCTCGCCGATTCGGGCATGCCGGCGCCGCGGCCCATCGGCAGGGATCGCTGGCCTCCCGCGCGGCGCTCGACGAGCGCCGAGAGGAGCGGGAACTCCTCGGCAAGATCCACCAGCACCGCCTCGAGATCGCGCTCGACCGGCCGCGCGGCGCGCCTGCGCGCCTCGGCACCCGCCTCGCGAAGGTCGCCCCATTCGCCCAGCTGGCGGGCCACCGCCTCCTGGATTGCCTTGCGGTAAGCCAGATACGTCGCGCCCCGCGGTCCCGTCCTGATGAAATCCGCCTTGTTGAGCGTGAGCGCCTGGGCCAGCGCGGGCACTTCGATCACGCCGCCGATGCGCTCCGGAGAAGATGGCGTGATCCCCAGCCACTCCCAGCCGCGCTTGATCACCTTGCCGAACGTGCTGATGGCGAGCCCGCTCCGCTCCTCGGGCAGCGGCGCGCGGTCGCGCACGAGGTAGCCGGCGGCCGCGGGCCGGCGCTTTCGGGGCAGGCGCACGGCGATGGGCGCCCGCTCGGGCGCGCGCCATGCCTCGGGCACGAGCGCAGCGCCGTTGACCACGAACCCGACGCCTCGTGGATAGTGCTCGGCCAACATGTCTGCCAGGTCCGGATCGAGGAGGGGCTGGAAGTGACGGCGGAGCGCCGTCTCGATGAAGCCGGCATCGAGCAGCGGGGAGAGCGGGTTCTTGAGCCGGAGGCGCACCGCCGTGCCGTGGTCCGCGACGAGGCCGGGAGGCGGGATCCACTTCCACGGCGCCCGGTGCCGCGAAGCCAGGTGCCAGGCCGTGGCGGCGTGATGGCGACCGAGCCGCGTCTCGGTCAGCACCTGGTCGGAGACCAGGAGCCCGATCTTGATGCCCACCCCGGCGAAGCCGATGCCCTCGCCCCGCACCTTGGTCGTCGCCGCCACGTCGTGGTAGCGGGCGAGGTCCCGCCTGCGCATGCCCCGGCCGTCGTCCAGGATGGTCAGCGTGCTCGCGGCAGGGTCGGCGGTGATGCGGAGCATGGCGGCGCGCGAGTCGATCGCGTTGGCGACGATCTCGGTCAGGATGGTCTCTTCGGCCGCGCCCGGATAGGCGTCGCGGAGGTCCTCGAGCAGGTGCAGGAGATCGACGCGGGTCTCACCCATCCGCGATGACGTTATCCGGAAGTGGAACTTGAACGGGATCCGTGACGGCGACAAAAGCCAGCACGGGCGGGATTCTAGCAGAGTCAAGCCGTACAGCAAGAACGGAGCTGCGCAGAACAATGCCCCTCGCCGAGCTGCAAGGAAGGCAGCAAAGAGAGGAGCACGGCAAGACCCGGAAACTTCAACGCGGGGACGCTGAAATGGCGCCGAAGAAGGCCGCTAACACGTAAGATGGGCCGAGCCATCCCGATGCCCATCACGGTCCGCTTCGTCGGTTCCGGCGACTCCTTCGGCAGCGGCGGGCGCTTTCAGACCTGCATCCTGGTCGACGGGCCGGGCTCGCGCTTCGCCATCGACTTCGGGACCTCGTCGCTGATCGCCCTGGCCCAGCAGGGCATCGAGCACAACTCGATCGACGCGATCCTGCTGACGCATCTGCACGGGGACCACTGCGGCGGCGTTCCGTTCCTGCTGATCGACGCCATGCTGGGAGCCCGCCGCGGCCGCCCGCTCACCATCGCGGGCCCGCGCGACCTGCGCGCGCGCATGGACCGTATCCGCGAGGCGCTCTTTCCCGGCTCCCACGTCATGACGCCGAAGTTCCCGATCGACTGGATCGAGATGGAGCCGGGCCGCGCCCACCGCGTGCTCGACCTCGTGGTGACGCCGCAGCCGGCGCGCCACACGCGCGAAACGAATCCGACCGCGCTGCGGGTGGAGGTGGGCGGGAAGGTCGTGACCTACACCGGCGACACCGAGTGGACGGACGAGGTGGCGACAGCCGCGCGTGAAGCGGATCTCCTGATCGCCGAGTCCTACTTCTACGACAAGCCCGTGAAGTGGCACATGAACTACCCCGACATCGCCGCCCATGCCACGCAGGTCGGCGCCCGGCGAGTGGTCCTGACGCACATGAGCCCGGAGATGCTCGCGCGCGCCGATGCCGTGCCCGAGGAGTGCGCCCGGGACGGCCTGGTGATCACGCTCTAATTTAATTTGACTCTCGTGCATTACGGTGACACGCAAATGTGCGATATCGTTAAGTTGCTGGAGTAACCCAACTTCACGAGGATCATTAGCGCTCCTACGGCAGGAGATCCGCGACGGCAATGCGTGCGTGCGGCGCCGCCAACGGTGAGACGGTCTCGGTGGATCCGAGGCGATGGAGTGCGCTGAAGCGCCAGCCATACGGCGCATCGACGGACGGGACGGGCTCGCGGTAGACCTCGAGCACGCGGTCCATCAAATTCACGAGCCAGTATTCGAGGATCTGGGCGCGGGCGTAGAGACTGCCTTTGTGCTCGCGGTCGAAGGTCAGGGTGGTCTCGGCCACTTCGACGAGGAGAACGGGCCGGGTGAGGTGGCTGGCCAGGTAGTCGCGCGGGCTCCCGGCGCAAACAGCCACGTCGGGCTCCGGCTCAGATTCGTCGTCGAGCGCCACCGCCATCTGCCCCCGCACTTCCCAGCCGTGGCCGAAAGCGGACCGCAAAGCCTCCCATCGGCCTGCACCACCTCGCCAACTGGCCCACCAAGTTCTAGCAGACGGCCGATAAGGGCACCGATCAGGGCCCATGCCGTCGCCGGCCAAGACGGACTCGGTTGCTTCGTTGGCGCTAGCGGACGAAGGTCGCCTCGACCCGGCGGGACTTGATCAGGTAGGGCACCCAGATAAGGGCAACGAGCACCCCCGCGGCGAGCCCACCGTAGGCGGCAGGCCCCATCCTGGCCGCGGCGGCCGGAATTATCGACGCCAGGCCCACGTCGACGGCCTGCACCGCGACGCGCGTGATCATGAACGCGATCATGGCGACGGGGAAGATCCGCCGGCGCGCGAAGAAGAGGTAGACGAGCACGCCGGCCCAGATCAGCAGCGCCGCGTTGACCACGAGCTCGCCCACGATCAGCGGCCCGAAGAGCGGATGGTAGGCGCGCGTCCCCGGCGTCGTCACCGCGTGCCACGTCGTCGGCTCGAGGGGACGCAGGCCCCTGACGATCTCCGCCGCGATGCGGATCGGCGTCAGGCAGACGCCCACCGCCACCAGCAGCAGCCACCCGCCGATGCCGCTCGGCGCCGCCTGCGAGCTAGAGGTTATCCGCGTCGTGGCACGCGCCGCAGGCGTTGATGTACGGGATGGGCATCGCCTTGCCCGGCTCGACCCCCTTGAGCGCCTTGTTCGTCTTTCGCGGCACGTCGAACAAATGGGAAGTGATGTCGTTCATCCAGTAGGTCTTGCCGTCCTTGTTCGACAGCCCCTTCCCGAGCCCGGCCCCGGTCTGCATCGTCTTCGTCGCGTGGCAGTCCACGCAATTGATCGCTTCGTGCTCGACGCCGACAGCGCCGAACAGGACCTGGCCCTTGAAGCGCGGATCGGCGAGGTCCAGATAACCCTTCGGCGCCTGCTCGGGCTTGATCATCTTGTTGTTGTAGGCGATGACCAGGCAGAAGCCCCCGGTGGGCAGGATGGCCGGCGACTGCCGCTTGAAGGCGGGATCGAGCCTCGCCTCGTTCGGCGTGGCGATCGGCGCGACATACCCCTTCTCCTCCGCGTACATCCCGAGGGCGGTATCGGTGAGCGTGCAGACGTCCGCCAGGGGCTTGCCGGCGGTGAACTCGGTCTCGAACTTTCGGATGACGATCTCGCCCCCTCCGGGGCGCGCGTACCGAGCCTTGATGCCGGAGCGTTGCTCGAACTCCTTCATCTTCGGCTCCTCGATCCGCGCGATCCCGCTCGAATAGAGGGCGACCTCGCCTTCCTTCTTCGCCTTCTCGACGATCCTGGCCCAGTCAGCCGGCGAGACGGCCGCGCCCGCCGAGCGGACCCACGAGGGCATCGAAGCGGCGGCAGCAACCGTGGCCGAACCCAGCAGCAGACTGCGTCGGTCGAACATCGGCTTCCTCCTCATTTCACTCTCGGTGGTCGTGGTATCGGGCTGAGCCCGGTCACCGGCATTCTAGCCCGTTCTCCACTCCGATGCTCCAGCTCTGCCGGCGCACCGTGCCTTGCCTGTGGGATTTGCCTTGCCCGGTGGTTAACCGCTATCCTCCTGCGATATGGTATCAGCCACAGGCTCCCCTGTTGTCCTGACAGCGGTTGTTGTGGAATTGCGCTCTGAGGCGTGACATCGATCGTGGACGCGTCGACGTGCTCAGGCAGCGACCGCAAGAGGACCACCGCGCTGAGCGAGCGCGACGCACGCACATTGCTGTTCGTGCGTGCGATCGAGGAAGCGGACCTGGAAGGCGTTCTTCTGACGCCGCAGAGTCGCGCGGCGGCGGCGCGCCGGGCGATCGAGGAGGTGTCTCGCGCGAACGAGGAGCCACTCCGGGTGACCGGAGTGCCGCCGGGCCAGGTGTCGGGTGATACAGGAGCGCTCCTGAAGCGGGCGGATCTCCTGCGCGACGAGGTGCTGCGAAAAGCTCCCGCGCTGGTCCGTGTGGCGCATCCGTTGCGGTTCCCGGGCGCGCGCGTGCTGACAATCGCCGTTGCGGCGATCATCGGCCTGTCCACGAATCTCCTGGGGCCGGAGCGGCACGTCAGCGTGCTGGCTTTTCCCTTCGCGGGCATCCTCGCCTGGAACGTCCTCGTCTACGCCGGTCTCGCCGCAAAGGCAATCGGAAGCAGGATTGGCCGGGTGCGCGGGGCCGCCGCGTCGTACGGTCCGCTCGCCACGATGGGCCGGTGGGTCGAAGGCATGACGCTCTCCGTCTTCGCACGCCGGCTCAGCCATGGCATGGGCCCGAGCGCGGTCGCCGACGCCGTCGAGAGGTTCTACCGGCTCTGGGTCGTGACGGCGGCGCCGCTGGTCGCCGCGCGGCTAGCCGTCGTCCTGCATCTCGCCGCGCTGTCGCTGGCCCTTGGAGCGATTCTCGGCATGTACGCTTCGGGAATCGCGTTCGAGTACCGCGCGACGTGGGAGAGCACCTGGCTCGAAGCCCCTACGGTGCAGCGTTACCTGAACCTGGTCCTGGGATCGGCGGCGCGCGTGCTGGGAGTGCCGGTGCCCGACGTTGCTCCGCTCCGCGGCCCGGAGGGGGAAGGGAGTGCCGCGCCCTGGATCCACCTCTGGGCGACGACCCTCGGCCTCGCCGTCCTGATCCCGCGCGCGGCACTCGCTGGTCTCGAGGCGGCGCGCGCGGCACGCCTGCGGAAGCGGCTCCCGATCGACCTCGACTCTCCCTACTACTGGCGCGCCCTCGCCGGCGGGCGAGGGACCGCTGTGACCGTGAGCATCGTCTACTACAGTTGTGACCCGGGCATCGGTCTGCGGCACCGGTTGCACGAATTGCTCCAAGAGCTGGTCGGCGCGCGCGCCGCAATCCTGGACGGCCCCGCGCTCGAGTACGGCGAAGGGCCAGAGAGCGTTCCGGGGTTGGACGGGGACTCCGTCCCGGGCCTCTTGGTGCTGGTCTTCCCACTGGCTCAGACGCCCGAGAGCGAGGTCCACGGCGAGTTCCTCGAGCGCGTCCAGGCGCGCGCTGAACGGGCAGGCTCGCACCTGATGGTCGTACTCGAGACCGCGACGTACCGGAGGCGCATCGGCTCGGAGGAACGGGTGCGCGAGCGCCGGTCCACGTGGGATCGCCTCCTGCGAGAGCTGCACCTCACGGCTGTCGAGCTCGACGAGGCGGGAGCCGCTGACGAGCGCGCCGCGGTGGATAGCTGGGTGGATCGCGCGCGCCGCGGAGTCTGGACAGGGCCGGCCTGAGGCGGACGCCGTGACCACGGTCACGCTGAGCCTGATTTCTCACACCAACGCAGGGAAGACGACACTCGCCCGGACGCTCCTGCGCCGCGAGATCGGCGAGGTGAGAGACCAGCCCCACGTGACGACGATCAGTGAGGCGCATCCCCTCCTCGAAATCGAGGATGCGCGCCTCCTGTTGTGGGACACGCCGGGCTTCGGGGACACGGTCCGGCTGCTGAAACGGCTGCACCGCGAGACCGACCCGATCGGGTGGTTCCTGCACCAGGTCTGGGACCGCGTGCTCAACCGCGCCCTGTGGTGCAGCCAGGAAGCGGTACGGAACGTCCGCGGGGAGGCGGATGTCGTCCTCTACCTGGTCAACGCGGCCGAGGAGCCGGAGTCGGCCGGCTACGTGCAACACGAGCTGGAGCTGCTGTCGTGGATGAACCGTCCGGTCCTCGTGCTGCTGAACCAGGTCGGGACCGACGGCGCGGGCACGACGTTGGAGCACTGGCGGCGCTACCTCGCCCCGTTCGAGATCGTGCGCGGCGTGCTGTCGCTCGACGCGTTCAGCCGCGCATGGGTGGAGGAGAGCCTCGTCCTCGAGCGCGTGGTCGATCTGCTGGACGGGGAGAGGCGGACCGCGATGGTCCGCCTGGTGCGGGCGTGGAACGAGCGCAATCTGGGCGTGTTCGAGCAGGCGAGCCGGGTCATGGCGGAGTACCTCGCCGAGGTGGCGACCGATCGGGAGCCGATCGGGTCCCGATCGGGTCCGGCAGGTTCGTGGATTCTGGGCGCGCTGCGGGACTTGCGGAAGGTATCGCGCATCGATCGCAACCGCGCCATGCGGGCGCTCTTCGACCGGCTGCAGGCGGCGACGCGTCGGCTGATGGACCGATTGATCGAGCTGCATGAGCTCTCGGGCTCGAGCAAGGCACAGATCGAACGCCGCCTCGATGATGTGGCCCTCTCGGGCGACGAGGCGATGAACCCGACAACCGGAGCCATTGCGGGGGGCCTCCTCAGCGGCGCGCTGACCGGAATCGTGGCGGACATCGTCCATGGAGGGCTCACGTTCGGCGGCGGGTCGGTGCTCGGAGCGATCCTCGGCGCAGTCGGCGGGTACGCGCTCGGTGGAGCCTACCGTCTCGCCACGGGGCCCGAGCCCTCTGTCCAATGGCAGCTGGCGGCCTTGGATCGCCTCGCCGGGGAGGCCCTGCTCCGCTATCTCGTCGTCGCGCACTTCGGCCGCGGCCGTGGCGCCTACAGTGATCTCGAATACCCCGCGCAGTGGGCGGAGGGGGTGGAGGCCCAGTTGAAACCACGCCTGGGTGCGTTGCACGGGGCGTGGCGCCACGCCGCCCGGGAGGGCCGGGCTTCAACCGCGGAGGTGGCCGAGCGCCTCCGGCCGGTGCTGCACGACACGCTACGGGACTTGCTGCGCCAGCGGTTCCCCGATGCGGCGGTCCTGTCCTAGAGGGGTGAGCGGTCCAGGCTCCACTCCGGTCGATCATCGGATCGGCTGCCGGGGTGGAGGCAGGACCTCACCCTCATGGACTTTCCACGCCCGAATATCTGCGGGGGTCGACGGGGGAGCCTCCGGGCGGCGGCGGCGCTGTCCTCGCCGGTGACGTTGCAGCCCTGCGATCGTCGTCAAGACGAACTCCCGGCATCGCCGTTGCCCCCCGGGCGGCGCCCGCCTCGTAGCTGCCTTCCGTTTCGGCCGGCAGGATCGCGGTGGTGGGCGCCGGTTGACCAGCGCCCTTCACGGTCAGCTTTTCACGGGACGGCCGTGCCTTCTTGAGGAATTTCGGCGGCGGGACGGCCGTCTGCGCGTGTGAACGAGATGGCTTCGCTCGAGGCTCCTGCTCGTAGCTCACGGACGGAGCCGTCGGATGGTGCGTGGCCGCGCCGTCAACTTCGGCGCCCGTCGTCTCGATCGGAGCCGGGGGCGCTATAGGCGGCGTGACGGCAGGAGACGGATCCGATGCGACAGATGTGGCCCTGGTGCCCGGGTCCCGCAGGTGCCAGCCGCCGAGGGTAGCCAGCAGGAGCACGCCGGCGGTCACCGTTGTGACCGCGGCTGCCCGGGCGCGGCGGCGGCGGCGGCGCTCTTTGAGAAAGCGACAAATCCGATCCAGTTGCGCCTGGTCTTCTTCGGCGCTCCGCCTCTCTTCCCCCGTGACCCTAGGCCGAGGGGCGGCCGATTCAGACGCCATCTTTCAATTCCTCCACGGAGAGACGCTGCCGGATGGAGGCCGCCGGCAAGCCTGTTCGAGCTTGCTGGATTCCCATCTTGTACCGCAAGTCTGCGCACGAGTGATAAAAAGAATCAAGAAGTACCACGTGCCACACTCTAGCGGTGCACCGCGCGCGCAGGCCCCCACCTAAGGACAAGGGCCCTTGTCGGCATGCCCGCGCTCGCCGTAATCCCCTCTGAGAGTCCTGGCCTACGCGGAGGCGGCCATCGCCAGAGGCCGAGTGCACAGCTCCAGGGCAGTCGGGGGCGGGCGTGGCGCCCCGGTGGCCGCGTTCAGGACGCCTGGGGGATGCACGGACCGGGGCCGGGCCTCAGGGCGCCGAATCGTGGGCCCGGTCTCCCGCGCTCGGGTTTTACCCAGGAGGGACAGTCAACGCTCTGCTGACGCTCCAGTCGCGGCTCAGCGCGGCGGGACCAGCACGATGTCGAAGCGCGCGGCGAGCGCGCCCGGCTCGGCGCCGTTGGCGGGACGGAGCGTCACCGACAAGGCGTCGCGGACGCCCTGGCCGCCGAAGTAGGCGGGGTTCTCCCGCCCCGGCTCGCCCACGACGTACATCTGGGTCACGAGCGGGCGGAAGCGCGGGTGCGTGACCTGGAAGTGGATGTGGGGCGGGCGCGATTGGTAGGGCACGGGGCGGATCGTCCGAAACTTGTACGCCCCCGTGGCGTCGGTGCGGGCCTGGCCGTATCCCTGGAAATCCGGATCCCGCCGGCCCGGGGCGCCGTCCTTGGGAAGGAGGTAGCGCCCGTAATTGTCCGCCTGCCAGATCTCGACGAGCGCGTCCGCCACTGGCGCACCGCTCGTGTCGGTCACGTGCCCCGTCAGGAGAAGCACGGTGCCCTGCGCGTGGGCGACGCGCCCCTTGACGACGACCAGGTCCGCGTCGCGATCCTCGGGCAGCACGCTTGGGTAAAAAGGCCCGGGCGTCTGCTCCGGCGTGGGCGCGAGCGAAGCGGCCCACGCGCCTGCCGCAAGCACGAGCGCTACTGCTAGCAAGACGAGGCGGGGCAACACGGTCAGCTCCGCCCGGCGAGCACGTGCTCGATGCGCTCGAGCTGCGCGCGGGTGCCGAGGGCCAGGAGCCGGTCGCCGGCGGCCAGCGCCATGTCGCCCGGCGGGTTCACGAGGGGATTGCCGTCACGCATGATGGCCAGCACCGTCGCTCCCGTGGCCTGGCGGAGGGCGAGCGCTTCGAGCGTGCGCCCCACCGCCGACGTGTCGGTGCCCACGGCCACGGCCTCGATGTTGAGCGCTTCGTTGCCTCGCTGCAGCGCCGTCTCGAAGAAGTCCACGACCGTGGGGCTCAGGATCAGGTGCGCGAGGCGATGACCGCCGATGGCGTACGGGCTGATGGCGCGATCGGCGCCCGCGCGGGTGAGCTTGGGCACGCTCGACTCGTCCACCGCGCGCGAGACGATGTAGAGCTTCGGGTTGAGCACGCGCGCCGAGAGCACGATGTACATGTTCGTGGCGTCGTTGGCCGTGGTGGCGATGAGCCCGCGGGCGCGCCGCACGCCGGCCCGCTCGAGGACGGTGTCGTCGGTGGCGTCGCCCTGCTGGCAGAGCCAGCCATGCTCCTCGGCGTGGCGCATGATGCCTTCGGCCGGGTCCACGACCAGGAAGGGCACGCGCGCCTCCGCCAGCTCGTGCACGGCCTGGCGCCCGACGCGACCGAGCCCGGCCAGGATGATGTGCCCGCTGAGCGCCTCGATACGCTTGTCCATCTTTCGTCTCCCCGTGGGGTCCGCCAGCCGCACCGCGACGAGATACTCCATCACGACGCCGAAGGTGTAGAAGAGGCTGCCGACCCCAACGATCGCTACGACCATCGTGAAGATGCGGCCGGCCGAGTCGAGCGGCTTGACCTCGCCGTAGCCGACGGTGGTGATCGTCGTCACCGTCATGAAGAGCGCGTCGAGCCACGTGCCGCCGACATGGCGCCAGAGCCAGCCGTAGCCTACCGTCCCGGCGACGACGACGGCGAGCACGAGGGACAGCGGCAGGACCAGCCGCGCCCGCAGCCTCGGAATGTCCGCGCCTGGGACCACCTGTCCGCTGTCAGGCATGGGTCTGTTGGAGTCCGGGGGGAAGCGGCGCCGCTCCTCCCCCGTGCGCCCCCACCGCATCGATCATCATGTCCGCGACGGCGGCACGCCGCTACCGTGGAAGCGCGGTCAGCGCCTGGGCCATCTCGCAGCTCAGCGCGGCCAGCGCCCGGCTCGTCGCCGACACCGTCGCTAGGCTATCATAGCCACTCGCGCGGCGTCGAGCCGCGGGGTTGCGGTATGCTGGCGATCGTCATGGGACAGCCGTCGGGCGAAGTCGTCATCTGTGGCGCGGGCATCGCGGGCGTTGCCGCCGCGTATCACCTGGCGGTGCGGCGCGGCGTGCGCGACGTCGTGCTGGTGGACGAGCGGCCGCCGCTCACGCTGACCAGCGACAAGTCCGCCGAGTGCTACCGCAACTGGTGGCCCGGCCCGGGCGACGACATGGTCGCCGTCATGAACCGGAGCATCGAGCTCCTCGAGCAGCTCGCCAGCGAGAGCGGCAATGTCTTTCGCCTCAACCGGCGCGGCTATCTCTTCGCGACGGCCGAGCCCGGGCGTGTCGACGGCTTCGTCCGGGCGGCGGACGAGGCGGCCGCCCTCGGCTCGGGCCCCGTGCGCCGGCACGCGACGGCGTCGAGTGACTATCGGCCGTCGGCGGCCGACGGGTTCGACCCGGCCCTTCGGGGCACCGACCTCGTCACCGAGCCCTCGCTCATCCGTCGCCACTACCCGTGGCTGGCCACCGATACGATCGCGCTCCTCCACGCCCGCCGCTGCGGCTGGTTCAGCGGCCAGCAGCTCGGCATGTATCTGCTCGAGCGCGCGCGCGCGCACGGCGTCCGGCTCGTCGAAGGGCGCGTGGAGCGGATCGATACCGCCGGTGGGCGTGTGCGCGGCGTCGACGTGCTGGGGCCGGGCGGCACGCAGACGATCGGGACGGCGCGCGCCGTCCTTGCCGCCGGGCCATATATGAAGGACGCCGGCAGGCTGCTCGGCGTCGATCTGCCTCTCTTCTGCGAGCTCCACGCGAAGATCGCCTTCAACGACGCGCTCCACGCCATGCCCCGCGTCGCGCCCATGACCCTCTGGGCCGATCCCATGACCATCGCGTGGTCCGGGCCGGAGCGCGCGGAGCTGGCCGCTTCCGCCAGGCACCGGCGTCTCGTCGAGGAGCTGCCTGCGGGCGCGCACGGCAGGCCCGAGGGCGCGGGCGAGAGCACCTCCGTCCTCGGCGTCTGGACCTACGACGTCGAGCCGCTGGAGCCGGTCTTCCCGCCGCCGTTCGATCCCGCTCACCAGGAGGTGGTCCTGCGCGGGCTGGCGCGAATGATTCCGGCGATGGCGCCCTACCTGGAGCGCATGCCGCGATGCTTCGTGGACGGCGGCTACTACACGAAGACCCGCGAGAACCGCTTCCTCGCGGGCCCCCTGCCCGTCGAGGGCGCCTACATCATCGGCGCGCTCTCGGGTTACGGGATGATGGCGTCCAACGGCGCGGCGGATCTCCTCGCCGACTACATTACCGAGCGGCCCCTGCCCCGCTACGCGCGGGCCTTTCACCTCGACCGCTACGACGACCCCGAGTACAAGAAGCTCTTCGAGACCTGGGGCGACTCCGGCCAGCTCTGAGCGTCAGAAGCGGAATATGCCCGATCCAGCCGCGCTCTCATCAATCGCATGACGGCGGCATGCCGATCCTCCGGAAAAAGTTACCCGCGGGCGAGTAGGATTTACTGTCCCGGCCGCGCGGCAAGCTCGATTGCAGCCATGATTTCTCCGCAAGCCCGCGTGAAACAAGGACACGGCCCCCCGGCACATTTCCTGCTCTATCCGGCCCGCAGAAGTGACCTCACCCGTCGAGGTATTGAGCGGAGGTTGGGCCATGTCCGGGACAATGATCGGAGCCGCGCTGGTGCTCCTGGGCGCTCTTGGCTCACAGGGCTGCGCCGCGATCGGGCTCACCCTCTTAGGAGTCGGCGCCGGCGTGGGCGGCGGCACCGGCGTCTCCTACACGCTCGACAGCATCGCCTACAAGACCTTCACCGCCTCCGAGGCGGATCTCCGCGCCGCGACGCTCCAGACGCTCAAGCGGATGGCGATCGAGGTGACGGAAACACAGAAGATTGAAGCCGGCACCGCAATCACGGCCACCGCGGGGGACCGCACGGTCGAGATCGAGATCGACCGGATCACCCCCAGGACCTCGCGCTTGAGGGTCGTCGTCAAGCAGGGCTGGATCTTCAGAGACCGCTCCACGGCCGCCGAGATCATCGTCCAGACGGCGGACACGCTCGATGGCAAGTCGGCCTTCGCCAAGGGCAATCGGTAACGAGAGGAGGACGTCATGAGAACCCAGTGGATCTCTTCGATCGTCGTGGCCGTTAGCCTGGTCGCCAGCGTCGCGGCCGCGCAGACCGCGGCTGCGCCCGCGGCCGCTCCTCCTCCCCCGGCCCCAGGCGGAGCGTTCGAGAAGCTGTCGCCGGGGAATCAGAAGATCGCCCTCGCGATCTTCGACTCCGAGCAGCGCGCGACGACGCTGGCCGGCCCGGCCAAGCCGCTCTCGCTCGATGAGATAGCCGCGATGAAGCAAGGCGGCAAGGGATGGGGCGTGATCTTCAAGGAGATGAAGGCCAATGGCCTGGTTCAGGACAAGAACCTGGGGCAGGCAGTCAGCCGGAGCCACCGGCTGGGCACCGGCACGATCGCTGCCCGGACGACGATAGGGCCCACGAGTGGAAGGACGATAGGACCCGCGAGCGGAAGGACGATCGGGCCAACGAGCGGAGGAACGACGATAGGGCCCACGAGCGAAAAGACGACGATAACGACCGCGAGCGGAAGGACGACGACGGCGACCGGCAGCGAAAGGACGGCCATAACAACCGCGAGCGGAAGGACGATGACGGTGGACGGCCTTGACCGGTCCGCCGCCGCTGCCAGACAGCGAGGGTCCGGGTCGGACGCTTCCCGCGGAGATGCGGGAACGGCCGCGGCCAGCCGCGGCGGTGACAGCGGCAGCGGCTCGAGCGCTGCGCGGGGGGGAAGCGGGAGCCATGGAGTAGGGCGCGGAAAGTAGTGAGCGAAAGGCCCTTATCGGCGACTGGCGGTCCGGAGCTGGCGCACGATGCGACGCAGCCGCGCCGGATCGATAGGCTTCTCGAGCAGCACCGCGGGGCTGACGCAGGCCGTGTCGGCCTCGAGGTCGCGCCGGAGTTCCGCGGCGAGGAGCACGAGCGGAGCGCTCGCGTTGAAGGCGCGGAAGATCCGGGCAACCTCCCCCCCGCTCCGCGCTATCCCCCGTGTCGGCGGAAGCCCCAGATCGATGACGCCGAGATCGAACCCGCCACTGCGCATGAGGGCTATGGCGTGCGGCGCGGTGGCGGCGGTCTCGACCAGGCAGCCTTCCGCCTCGAGCGAGGCCCGGAGACCGTCCCGGCTGCCGGCGTAGGGATCGATCAGGAGAGCGCGAAGCCGCGGGCCCTGCCTGTCGACCTCGAGGACGCTCTCCATAAGCCTCTCTGCATCCGGATTACGCAACCGGGATGCCAAGGCATGGCGCGAGCCGAGTCGTCGCAAAGGCCCCCAGCGGGCGTGGCTGGGCGCGTGCCGACCACTACGCTGTCTTGGTATCGTGTAAGGCTTACCAGGACGGGTGTAAACTTTTCGTTACAGGCGGGCCCCCCGCGCCCTAGGGCGCTGTGTTCCAGTACCTAAGCCGCCCGCCCCGGGATTGCACGTCGTTTGCAGCGAAAGTTAGCAATGAGAGTCCGATCGCCGGCGCCTACCTCAACGACTTCGCGAGCTGGATCGCAACCCAGGTCCGCGACCAGGTCCTGGCCGAGCGGCTCGCCGTGGTGGATCCCCACCACTTCGCCAGCGTCGAGGAGCTTCGGGAAGAGCACCGTGAACTCGGTCGAGGGGTGCGCGTTCCGGATCCCGTATAACAGTCGTTGAAAGGAGGCGCCACATGTCTCTCCCGTGCAGCACGTGCGGAGCGGCGGTCCCGTACACCTTCGAAGCGCTCGGCTGCATCCAGTGCGGCCGGGCCTGTTGTCCGGATTGCGGCGTGCTAATGGAATCGGCCTGGTACTGTGCTCGCTGCGCCGAGTCCCTGATCGAGCAGCCTCCAGGCCGCCGATAAGGGCCCATCTGCGGCGATGAGCGCTTGCGCGAAGAGGCCCAGCCGCCCAACTGACGTCATCCACATTGAGGCACGATGAAGGCGGCGCCCGCGGCCGCAGGTTCAACCCGTACAGGAGTACGCCTCACCCGCGGGATCTACTCAGCCCTCGTCTCGCGCCGGCCACTGGCCGCCGCTCAACTCGAACCACGGGGCGCCGCCTCGCATCTGGATCCCTCCTCGACGGCTTGGACTTTCGTACGTGCGCCGTGCTTCCGCAGATGGATCCTTTTCAGCCGCCTGACGAAGCGGGGCTCCCCGAGGGGACCTGGTAGAGGTACTCGCGCAGGTGCTGGACCTCCTCGTCCCTGTCATGAATGACCGCCCGCATGAGGTCCCGGATCGAGATCATGGACAGCATCCTCGCCCCGCTCGTCACGAGCAGGTGGCGTATGCCGGCGTCGTCCATGGCGCGCATGGCCGACTCGTAGTCCATGTCGGCGTCGGCCGTGATCACGCACCCGGTCATGACCTCACCCATCATGGTCGAGGCTGGCACCAGGCCGTGGTGCAGCACGCGGCCTATCACGTCGCGCTCGGAGAGGACCCCGGCGAGCTTGGTGCCGTCCATCACGATCACGATGCCGACCTTGTGATCGGCCATCAGCCGCACCGCCTCGGACACCATGGCCTTCTTCTGCACCGTGAAGAGAAACCCCGATCGCATGATGTCACGCAGTGTTTTCATCGCTCGCCCTCCTTGGCGCCAGCGGCGGTCGAGGCCGCCAGCGTGGTGGCCGGCTCTTCGGGGATGCGGGACAGCTCGCCCAGGAGCAAGCCGGCCCAGCGGTAGATGTTGTGCTCCCGCACCGTCTCGCGCATGCGGGACATGCGGGCGCGCTGCTCCTCGGCGGGCATCTCGACCGCGCGGCGAATAGCATCGGCCACGCCGTCGAGGTCGTACGGGTTGACGAGCAGCGCATCCCGCAGCTCGGACGAGGCCCCGGTAAATTGGCTGAGGATGAGCGAGCCCCCGTTCTCGCGCACCGAAACGAACTCTTTGGCGACCAGGTTCATGCCGTCGTGGAGCGAGGTGACCAGGCAGAAGTCGGCGTGACGGTAGAAGGGCCAGATCTCCCGGTGGTCGTGGTGGCGCTTGACGTAGTGGACGGGCCGCCACTTTCGAGTGCCGAAGCGCGTGTTGACGTCGCGGACCGCGGCGTCCACCTCCGCGTCGATCTCCTGGTAGCGCGTGATGCTGGAGCGGCTCGGCGCCGCCAGCTGGACGATGACGACCCGCTCCCGGTACTCGGGGCAGCGCTCGAAGAAGCGCCCGACGGCCCGGATGCGCTCGGGCAGGCCCTTGGTGTAGTCGAGGCGCTCGACTCCGACGCCCAGGAACTCGCAGGAAATCCCGAGCCCGCGCAGTAGGTCTTCTCGGGTAAGGCGCGGCGGGTTGGCCACGAACTCCGGCGCCACGCTGATCGGGAACGGCTTGACGAGCGTCGTCCGCTGCCCGCGCGTGACGGCGAACTGCTCCCACTCGACCCGCGCTTCGATGGCCCGCTCGGCCGTCTCGAGGAAGTTGTTGCAGTAGTACTGGGTGTGAAAGCCCACCAGGTCGGCCCCGAGCATGCCCAGCAGCAGCTCGTGCTGCCACGGGCAGATCCCGAAGGCCTCCGCGTTCGGCCACGGGATGTGCCAGAAGATGGCGACGCGGGCGTCCGGGCGCTGCCGCTTGATGAGCGCCGGCAGCAGCGCGAAGTGGTAGTCCTGGATGAGGATGAGGGGCGAGTCCACGTCCGCGGCCTCCTCGAGCAGGGCCGCGGCGAATTTCTCGTTGACCGCCGTGTAATGGGCCCAGTCCCCGGGACGGAACTGCGGGCGGGTGTGCACGAGGTGGCAGAGGGGCCAGAGCCCCTCGTTGGCGAAGCCCGAGTAGTAGCCCGCCTCCTCCTCCTTGGTGAGCCAGACGCGGCGCAGCGTGTAGCGCGGGTCGTCCGCCGGCAGACCGAGCCGGCCCGTATCGTCCGCCGTCTCGCGATCGGCGTCGCCGCTGGCCTGCGCCATCCAGACGCCGCCGCAGGCACGCATCACGGGCTCCATGGCCGTCACGAGACCGGAGGCCGGGCGCTCAGGCTGGATCTGCCCGTCGCGCCAGACATGGCTCAGCGGCTCGCGGTTCGAGACGACGAAGAGCGGGGAGCCGCCAAGGCGCAGCTTGACGAACTGCTTGAGCCGCTCCTCGGTCCAGAGCGTCTCGCCCGAGAGCCGCAGCGCCGCCTCCTCTTCCGCCGCGGCCTGGGCGCGGTGCAGGCTCTTCGCCAGGACCGACACTTCGCGCGCTATCGGACCGAAGAGCTTGGAGTCCGAGAGCTCGAGCGGCCCCGCGGGCGGCCCCCGGCGCAGGGCCCTCGTCCAGCGGGCCATGCTGGCGAGCGGCTGGATCACGCTCATGCGGACGATCAGCAGGGCGAGTGCCGAGAGAATGAACACGAGGACCAGGAATCGGACCCCGTTGGTCTGCCAGATCCGCCACTCGGCCGTGGCCAGAGGCCTCGCGTCGAGCACGATGAGCAGCATCCCGATGAATCGCTCGTCCCGATGCACGGGGCTGGCATAGACATAGGCTGGGGGACCGGGCAGGAGCGCGAGCCCGCGCCGCGTCCCCCTGGTGTTCAGGGCCGCCACCACCTCGGGAAATGCCTGCGCCACGGCGGGGCCCATGTCCGGCGTCGCGGCCAGGAGCGCCCCGGTGCGGTCGAAGAAGGCCACGCCCTGCCCGCGTCGAGCGAACTTGGCGAGGAGCCGCTCGAGCGCGGGCCGGCTTCCTCGAGCGAGGGCGGGCTCAGCGGCTTCCTTGAGCGCCTCGCCAAGGACAGCCGCGCGCTGGGCAAAGCTGTCGAGCAGGATCCGCCGCTCCTCGACCACCTGGAAATATGTGAATCCTCCGATGACGATGAGAGCCGTGAGCCAGATGGCTCCGATGAGACGAGCCGTGACGCTCATAGGGCCGGCCGCCAGCCGACCATGGCCGCGAGACGCTCGAGAAGCTGGTGCACGCCTTCCACCCCGTCGAGGCGATAGGTCGCGCGGGATGCGAGGTCGGGCGGCCCGACGCGCACCGTGATGGCCTGACCCAAGAGCGCCTCGAATGCCAGCTCATCCGTCCAGTCGTCACCCATGTAGATGGAGAGCACGGGCGGCACGAGCGCCTGGAGCGCCCACGCGCGGATCTGCAGAGCGCAGTGCCCTTTGCTCCAGGCCACCTGCGGCAGGATCTCGATGGCCTTCGTGCCGTGAAAGATCTTGAGCCGGCCTCCCTCGTGCTGGATGGCGCGTGCCAGCTCGACCTCGACCTTTTGCCGCGCATCGTCCGGCACGTCGCGGTAGTGGACGGTAATGCCGAGTCGCTTGGCCTCCACGCGCATCCCCTCGATCCCCTCGGCCTGCCGCACGAGCGCCTCGCCCAGCGCCCGCACCGTCCGCTGCTGCGCAAGCGCCTCGGGATGGCTGAAGGCGATGCCCGGCCCGTCGATCTGAAGGCCGTGGCAGCCGGCGTAGACCGCGCCGGGTACGCCGACACGGGTGGAGACATCGGCCAAATCCCGGCCCGAGATGATGGCCAGACGGACCTGCGGCGATCGAGCCAGCGCGGAGAGATGGCGCTGCACACCTTGTATGAGGCAGGCGTCGTCGGGGTTCGCCACGTGCGGGGTCAGCGTGCCGTCATAGTCGGTCATCAGCAAGAGGCTGCGGCCGTCGCTGAGCCAATCCCCCAGCCAGTCCGTGAGCACTTTGGAGTCTTCGCCCGGGTCTGCTCGCATGGAGGTTATTTATGGGCAACGGTCATGCCAGAAACCGCCTGATACCCCTGCGCCTTAATAGCCCGCCTGGCGCGGACTTAGGCGTGTCGCCACCTCGAGCCTCGCCGGAAGGAGGTAAGAGTTACCGAGATATAGGAAAGGTTTACACGATACGGGCGGCGCGATTCGACTCAGCGCGGCCGTTTGCTCAGCTCATCCGCCAGGATATAGGCCTTGTCGGCGAGAGTGAACGCGCGCTGGATGTCCCTCGCCTGGAGCGCCTCGCGGGCCTTGTCGAGGAAGCTCTGGACGGTGCGCAGGCTGTCCCGCTGAGCGGAGGCGAGCTTCGCCGGATCGATCTGGCGCAGGCGCTGCTCGGTGCCGTCGAGGCGCTGCTGCGTGTCGGCGCGGAGCCGTTGCTCGTCCGCGGCGCTCAGCACGGGTGACAGCACGGGCGGCGTCACGTTGGCCGGGGCCGCCGGCGTGACGGGCGCCGGCGTGCCGGGACGGGGTGGAGGCGGAGTCATGACGCGCGACGCGGGCGCCGCCGGCGCAGGCGTCGCTCGCGGCGCCGACTCGTCGGGCTGCTCGACGCGGGCCCCGGCCTGAGCCGGTGGAGGCGCGGGGTCGAACCAGCTCTTGATCGTCGCGCAACCCGTGAGACCCAGGCAGGCCGCGACAGCGAGCACGGCGAGCCTCACCGCGCCTCCCTGAACGGCAGCCTGACCGTGATCGTCGTGCCCCGCCCGACCTCGCTCCGCACGTCGATCGAGCCGTCGTGCATCTGCACGATGCGGTAGACGACCGAAAGCCCGATGCCGGTGCCTTCTGGCTTGGTCGTGTAGTAGAGCGTAAAGATGCGCTCGACCTCCTCGGGCGCTATGCCCACGCCCTCGTCCGCCACCTCGACCAGGAGCGTGTGACCCTCGGCCCGGGCGCCGACCGTAACCACACCGGCCCGCGGCATCGCCTGGCAGGCGTTCTGGATGAGGTTGAGCAGGGCCTGGCGGAGCAACTCTTCGTCTCCCTCGACAGGCGGAAGCCCGGGCGACACCTCGATGGAAAAACGGATCCCCTGGCTCTGCCACTCCGCCTCGACCAGCACCACGGCGCTCTGGAGCAGGGTCGCGACCTCGATGGGCTTGAACTCCAGCTCGTGCGGCCGCATGAAGCGCAGGAAGCCTTGGACGACCCGGTCGAGGCGCCGGATCTCGCCGCCGATCACTTCCAGGCTCTGCTGCACCTCCGGGGAAGGCGCGTCCAGACGCTCCTTGAGGAGCTCGAGATGGATCATCATGGCGTTGAGCGGGTTCTTCACCTCGTGAGCCACGCCCGACGTGAGGCGGCCGAGCGCCGCCAGCCGCTGCGAGTAGCTCACGAGGGACTGGACGGTCACGTGCGCACGCTCGGAGAGCATGGCCAGGCGATCGGCCTCGAGCTGCTGCCCCAGGCGCTGGAGCTCCCCGGATAATTCCTGGAACTCATTGTGCGCCACCCTCGAGGGCGCGATCTCGAATTCTCCGCGCGCGAGCCGCCCGACTTCCCGCGTCAGGGAGCGCAGGGGCTTGAGCATCAGCCGGGCCAGGGCCCAGGCCGCGAGCCATGCCAGCGGCAGCGACACCGCCGCCAGTGTCAGGCTCTGGCGCAGCGCCGAGTTGACTTCGCGACGGAGCAGCGTCGTGCTGAGCCCGAGCCGGATGCTCCCGAAGGGGGCGCCGTTCAGGCTCATCGGCAGCACGACCTCGTACGTCTGACCGGCGTGGTAGAGGGTGAGGAAGCGCGTGACGGCGTCCTCATTCAGGAGCGCGGTGAGGCTCGGGCGGGCCGGCGTCGGAGTCCCCTCGCGCGGCCGCTCGCTATGGATGATGATCCGGCCGGCGCGGTCGGCAATCAGCACGTACAGCAAGTGCGGCGAGTAGCCGACGCTGGCGTCGAGGAAGCCGCGCAGCTCGCCGTCCCGCCGGAGCAGCTCCTCCGGGTCCCGCCGCGACCCGCGCAGGATCGAACGGCTGCTCTGGGCATAGATCTGCCGGGCCACGAGCTCTGCCTGGCGCCCCGCCTCCTCGATCACGACGCGGGTGAGCTGTGCCAGGTGCACCGCCGTCGTCACCGCCACGAGCAGCAGCGCGACGAGGCTGACCGCGACCGCCTCCTTGACGCCGATACCCAGGTAGAGCTTCACGCCCCGTACGCCTTCAGCTTGTTGTGCAGTGTTTTGAGGCTGATGCCCAGGACCTGCGCGGCCCGCGTCTTGTTGTTGTCCTGGGCTGCCAACGTCCGCAGGATGAGCTGCTTCTCCGCCTCCTCGAGGCTCGTCCCGATCGGCACGGCCAGCGGATTCCCGGACGCCGCGGCCACGCCGTGAGCCGGGGCGCCATGAGCAGGTGCGGACGCCGTGTCCAGGCCGCCATGCCCGGGCAGCTCGGACAGGTGCTCGAGACCGATGCGTTGATCGCCGCAGACGATGACCGCGCGCTCGAGAGTGTTCCTGAGCTCGCGGACGTTCCCGGGCCACGCCGCGACCTCGAGCGCCGTCTGCGCGGCGGCGTCGACGCCGCCGATGCGCTTGTCGTATTTCGCGTTGAACTCCGCGATGAAGGCCTCGACGAGGAGCGGGATGTCCTCACGGTGTTCGCGGAGCGGTGGCAGCGCCAGGCTGACCACGTTCAGGCGATAGTACAAGTCCTCGCGAAACGACCCGTCTCGCAGCGCCTTCTGCGGATCCTTGTTCGTGGCCGCCAGCACGCGCACGTCCATCTTGACCTCGGCGCGGCCGCCCAGCCGCCTGACAGCGCCGCCCTCGAGGACGCGGAGGAACTTGGCCTGCGTCGCCGGATTCATTTCGGCGATCTCGTCGAGGAAGAGCGTGCCCTGATGCGCGAGCTCGAAGCAGCCCGCCCGGCGCTCGAGCGCGCCGGTGAAAGCGCCCTTCTCGTGGCCGAAGATCTCGCTCTCGAGCAGTGTCTCGGGAATGGCCGCGCAGTTGACGGCAACGAATGGCGCCCGTGCCCGGGGCGAGAACTCGTGGATGGTGCGCGCCACGAGCTCCTTGCCCGTGCCGCTCTCCCCCGTGATGAGGACCGGCGCCGGCGTGGGCGCGGCCATCTCGATCATGCGGTACACCGCCTGCATGGCGGGCCCGGTCCCCACGATCTGCCCCACGCCCATGACCTGCCGGAGCTGCCTGCGCAGCAGCGCGACCTCGCGCACCGCCTCGCTGCTGGATGCCGCCTTGGGAATGAGCAGCTTCAGGCGCGCCACGTCCACGGGCTTGGTCAGATAATCGTAGGCGCCGTCCTTCATGGCGGCCACGGCGGTCTCGATGGTGCCCTGCCCTGTCAACAGGATGACCGCGGCGAAGGGCACTTCGTCGCGCAGCGCCTTGAGGAGCGCGTGGCCGTCCAGTCGGGGCATGACGAGGTCAGTGATCACCACGGACGGCAGCACCGCGACGGCTTTCTCGAGGGCCTCCTGCCCGTCGGCGGCCTCTTCGACGGCATAGCCCCAGCCGGAGAGCAACGACACCAGCCCCCGGCGGGCGGCGGTCTCATCGTCGACTACAAGGATCTTGAGGCCTATCGGCTCCATATCGCTTCGCAGGGTACCCCCAAGACAGTCCAGGGCGAGGTCAAATCCTCTACATAGGCTGTGCCAGCTCAGGCATTGTAGTCAAGAGCCTGCAAAAGCAAGCCTTTTCGATACCCAAAGCCTGGTCCGGCACACCAGCCGTAGGCGCGCGGTAATGATTACACGGTCACATGTAAGGATTACCCGCCTTCGACCGTATGGCCTCTTCGATAGGGGCGGTTCGAACCTGAATACGCCAAGTTTCGCGCTGGCCTAGAGGTTGCACTCCGAGCGGAAGCTTCGATCGCCGTCAACCCTTGAAGGAGGAGAATGCAATGCTTCGGATGACAAAACTGGCCGTGCTGGTGCCTGTCATGCTCGTGGCCGTCTCAGGCTGCGCCACCAAGGACTGGGTCCGCGACCTCATGGGCAAGAAGGAAGTCGAGATCGGTCAGCGGATGGATGGCCTCAGCGGGGAGATCAAGACCACCCAGGGCGACGTCAGGACGACCCAGGCGAATCTCGGCGAGACCACCCAGGTCGCGCGTGGCGCCGGCGAGCGCGCCGACGCCGCCATGAACAAGGCCGGGAACGTGGACGGCCGCATCACGCGCCTCTGGTCGAACCGCTACAACCAGAAGGCCGTGGACACGGTCGAAGTCTACTTCGGCTTCGACAAGGCCGAGCTGTCGGACGGCGCGCAGACGGCGCTTCTCGGCGTGGTCAAGGAGCTCCAGGCCAGCCCGACCCTCATCGTGCGGCTCGGAGGCTTCACCGACCCGACCGGCAAGCGCGACTACAACTATGCCCTCGCCCAGCGGCGCGTCGAGGCCGTCAGGCGCTTCCTCGTGGACAAGGGCGTGGAGCTGTCCCGCGTGCAGGCCATCGGCATGGGCCCGCTCGACGACCGCGGCGTCCCCGGGGAGAAGAAGCGCCGCGTCACGGTCACCTTGATGACCGATCTGGACTAGCCGCGGCACGAGCCTGGGCGACCCGGGACTGGCACATACGATGCACCCGTAGTCGGCATGGAGGAACCGCCCATGCGATGGAATTGTTGGACCCGGGTCGGTTTCGCAATTTTCGCTCCCGTGCTGGTGGCTGTCCTGCTCGCGGCAGGAGAGTGGGCGCAACCGCCCGCCTCGGCGCAAACCGGTGGAAAGGCGGCCGATGGAAAAGTGACGGCCTCCCAAGCTGCCAAGCCCAAGGCGGGCGCGACGCCCGAGCGCGTTCGAGAGCTCCAGCAGGCGCTCACGGACGCCGGCTATGACCCCGGACCCATCGACGGAAAGTTTGGCCCCCGGACGAAGGCCGCCCTGCGGAAGTACGTCGCGGTGCCCCCGCCCAAGGTCCCGAGTCCGGCGGACAAGGTCATCTCGCAGTTCAGATCGTCGAGTGAACCACCGCAGGGTCAGTGAGGAGGGTGACTCCATGGTCTTCCTGTACGCGCTGATCGGAGTGCTCGGGGCAGCGGCGCTGATCTTCACGGTCCAGAATCCGGAGCCCGTGTCGGTGAATTTCCTCAACTGGCGGAGCGTCGGGATGCCGCTGTCCCTCCTGCTCCTCCTGGCGGTCTTCCTGGGCCTCGTGGTCGCGTCCGTGAGCGCCTTCGCCAAGCAGATCGAGCTGAAGCTCAAGATTCGCCGTCTCGAGCACCAGATCGCCAAGCTCTCCGCGCCGGCGAGGCAGCCTCAGCGCGTCGAGCCACGGCGGATAGACCAGGTACTGCCTGGAGCCTGAGCGCGCGCCGCGTGGTGGGCGGAGCGAGACTCCGGCGCGCGATCAGCGCGCCGCGCGGCTGGAGGATGTCGGCGTGCCCGCGATCAGATCAGCATGGCCGGTATCGGCGAGGAACCGCCGGATATCGGCGAGCGGAGTGACCAGGGTCTGGCCCGGCATGGGCACATCGATGTACCAGGGCGACTCGCTCCCCTGGGATGTCACGCGCGCCGTCCGGTACCCCTCGACGAGCCCGATCAAGCCGCCGCTGCGCGCTTCGTAGACCCCTCCGCCGCTCGACCCGTAGCTGACGGAGGCATCCACCATGAGGTGCGAGGCCGACTCGCGGTCGGCGGCATCATCCCCGTGAACCTGGCTCACGATGCCGCCGGCGAGCACCATGTTGCGGCCCCACGGGAAGGTCAGGACCCAGATCGCCTCACCGATCCTGGGAGCTTCCGCCGGGCGGGCGGGCACGCAGTCATGGCTCTCGGCGCGGAGCAGAGCCACGTCGACATCGGCGGTCTCGCGATGCGCCAAGACCACGGCACTGGCCTTCGTGCCCTCGCCCCGCTGCCGGCCAAAGAGCAGATAGATCGCCTTCTGCCCAGCCGCGCCCGACACCGTGTGACCGCTCGTCAACACGAAGCATTCCGCGCGATCGGAGGCGGTGGGCCGGGACGCGATGATCACACCCGAGCCCGTGCGAAAGCGCCGGCCTTCCGGATGCTCGAGAACGATCTGGACGGCGGAGGGCAGCAGCCGCGCGAGCACATCCTCGCGGCTGGGCGCGGTCAGTCGAGCAATGGCGCAGCCATACCCGACTGACGCGATCACGACGACGACGGCCACGGGCCAACCGAGCGTTCGAAGCCGCGCCAGCATGCAGTCACGAACCTCCTGATGTTTATTTTACTGCGAATCCCCAGCATCATACAGCGGCCCCAAGCGTCGCGCCCAAGCATTGCGCTGCGAGTCGCGCTCAGCCCGCGGTCTCCGCTCGGTGGCACAGCGTTTGCTGCCTTTGGGGGAAGTGCGCTATCGAATCATCATACCGGACAGCGGGAAAGGAGTACGCATATGTGGCGCAGGGTCCAGATTTTGAGCGCAATAGGCGCGATGCTCGGTCTCATCGCCGCGCCCGCATGGGTTCGGGCGGAGCAGTCCATGCCCGGTTCCACGAGCGCGCACACAGATGCCTCCCTCGAGGGCACAGTCAAGAAGGTCAACCCGGCCACGAGTACGGTGGAGGTTTCCATCGGTCGGTTCGGCCTCTGGGCAAAAACCCTGGAGGTGAGTAGCGACACGGAGATCCGGATCGAGGGCCGGAAGGCCAGCCTGGAGGACTTGCATGAGGGCGAGAAGGTCAAGGCTTCCTACGAGACGCGGGTTGGGAAAAGCTTCGCCACCAGCATCGAGGTGATGCCGGCGCCCCAGCCCGGTGAGACTCCCGGCCAGGCGGGACCGAGAACGCAGTAGCTGGCTCTCGATTCTGACCGATCACCTTCCCCGGCGCGGCCGCCTTATGATCGCGGCGCCCGCGAGGATTGCGCACCCGGCGCGCTGAACTCCGCCTGGTGGGCCCGCATCCTTCGGGCGAGCTCGGGGTACGAGGCGGTCCGCATGATCCGGTCGAACTGGGTGCGGTAGTTCGAGACGAGGCTGACGCCCTCGATGAGCACGTCGTAGGCGAGCCAGCGATCGCCGCGGCGGACGAGGCGGTAGTCGACGGGGATCTCCGTCCCCTGCTTCGTGATGAACTTTGTCCTGACGGTCGCGGTCTCGCCCTCGATCGAGTCGCCCGCGTAGACGATCCGCTCCCCGCTGTACTGCTCGATCCTGTTGATATACGACCGCTCCAGCAGGTCGGTGAACAGCGACACGAACTCCTCCCGCTGGCTGTCGTTCAGGCTCTGCCAGTGCTGGCCCAGCGCGCGCTTGCCGGTCTCCGTGAAGTCGAAGATGGCCTCGGCCTGCTTGCGGATCGCGGCCCTCCGCTCGGCCGTCATGGAATCCTGCCTGAGCTTCGAGTCCTGGACGATCCGGATCACCTGTTCGACCGAGCCCTTGAGCTGCTCGGTGGGCGCTCCGGCCCATGCCTGCGCGGAGAAGAAACACACCAGGCCCGCCGCGGAGACGGTCAGCGCGCGTCGGACGAATCTGCCCATAGGGCTCCGGGCACCTCGTGCGATCGACATATCACACCCCATGATTGGTCACTTCTAGATGTGCCGGTCACACCCCTACGATCTGGACGTGAACCTGCCGCTCGCGCGGGCCGTCGAACTCCGCGAGAAGAATCGACTCCGATCCGTCGAGCAGCAGGTCGCCGTCGGTGATACCGAGGGCGACGCCGTGTCCCAGCAGGCTGGCGCGCAGGTGCGCGGTCGCATTGCCGCGCTCGCAGTCCGACAGGCGCGCATCGTTGTGCTTGTACTGCGCCCCGTCGTCGATGACGCCGCCCATCAGGCGCGCGAGATCCTCGAGGAGCGCGGGCCGGAACTCGGCGATCAGCACGGAGCACGTGGTGTGCAGGCAATTGGCGATGACGAGGCCGCTATGAACAAGACCGCCCTGGAGAGCCTCCCGCACCTGCGAGGTGATGTCGATGGCCTCCCGGTGCGTCTCGCTCGACACCGCGAAGGTTTGCCGCAGCACCTTCAGCCCGTCCCGCTGGCTCAGCGTCGTGGTCATGGCGCCGTCGTCTCCCATTTTGCCTCCGTGAGTGCGCTCGCGAGCACGGCCTTCAGCTTCGCGACGTCCACCGGCTTCGGGAGAAAGGCGAAGGCCCCGTGGGCGGTGGCGATCAAGAGGGCGTCGAGGCTGCTGTGCGCGGTGAGCACGATGACCGGCATCGTCGGCCTCGTGCTTCGGACCGCGCTCAGCAGCTCGAGCCCGTTCATCACGGGCATCACGACATCGGTGATCACGGCCGCCGGGTCGACCGCGGCGATTCTCTCGAGAGCCACCCGGCCATCGGGCGCGGTTTCCACCTCGTAACCCCACGCCATGAGCAGCCCTCGCAGCCCTGTCAGGGTGGATGGATCGTCATCCGCGATGAGAATTCGCTGTGCCATGTGCCCGAATCCTGACCTGGCCGGCGGTTGCGTTCTCCTCGAGCCGTCTAGGCGGCGTGCCTGAGCATCGTCGGATCCACCGTGATCCGGTCCACGAGACGGGCCGTCTTGCCGGTTCTGAGTGCCTCGCGCAGGACGAGGTCCACGGCCGCCTGCCGCAGGCCGGCCCGGGGAGCCGTACCGGTCACTTCGACCATCACCGGTCTCCCGTTCCACAATGAAATGTGGATTGTCGCCGTGATTGGAAGACGCGACAGCATCGGATCGGTCATGAGCGCGTCGGAAATCCTCGCCTGAAGCGCGGCCGCGTCCTGGTCCCGTTTCTGCGCGCGATCGTAGAGCTTCACCCCGATGCCAACGATGAGCAGAAGGAGAATCACAGCGGAGACAAGAACGAACCCCGTGCTCGCGTCGACGACCTCCGGCCCGGCCACCGGCGGGACGCCCGGTGAATAAGGCGGCGGAGTCGAAGGCGCCTGGGCCCACGCGCGGCCCACGGTACTCGTCAGTCCGATCACAGCAAATCGCAGTATCCAATTCATGACGGTTACCTCCTCCGTATGACCGGTTTTGCATCGGCCGTGCCATGCCACGCTCCGGCGTATCGCCGGGCGCATTCCCGTATTCCGGACTCAATTCTCGTGCTCGTAGCCCCCATGAACCGACCGCGCGCGGCCGCGACCGGGTCACCCGTTCTGGCTGCGTGTAAACTTTGCACACAACCGACTCGCTCAACTTTCAGCCACGTGGCCGGCCATGTGGGCCGCTTCGCTCCTCCAGCGCCGAGCCTTGTTGTGGAGCGTCTTGGGGGTCGTGCCGAGGATCGCGGCGGCGCGCGTCTTGTTGTTGTTCACCGACGCCAGCGTCTTCTGTATCAGCTCACGCTCGCCCTGCTCGAGCGTCGTGCCCACGTGCAAGACCACCGCGCCGTTGTGATCCGCGCCCGGCGCCGCGTTCGACCCGAACGGGAGGCACGCGGGCGTGATCAGATCCCCTTCGCAGCCGACGACCGCTCGCTCGATGACGTTGCGGAGCTCCCGCACGTTTCCGGGCCAGGCATGCTCACGCAGCCGTGCCATCGCGGCATCATCCGCTGACTTGACCTGGCGATCATACTTCGCGTTGAACTCCGTGATGAACGCCTCGACGAGGAGCGGAATGTCCTCGGGCCGGCTGCGGAGCGGCGGCAGAGAGATGTTCAGCACGTTGATCCGGTAGAACAGGTCCTCGCGGAGCGCCTTGTCCTTCACGGCCTGCGCCGGGTCCCGGTTCGTCGCCGCCACGACCCTGACGTCCACCGACAGCTCGGTCTTCGCTCCGAGCCGGCGGATGACGCCGTCCTGGAGGACGCGGAGATACTTCGCCTGGAGCGCCGGACTCATCTCCGTGATCTCGTCCAGGAAGATCGTGCCGGCATCGGCCAGCTCGAAGTAGCCGGCTCTCCGCTCCGAAGCGCCCGTGAACGCGCCTCGCTCGTGCCCGAAGAGCTCGCTCTCCAGGAGCGTGTCGGGAATGGCCGAGCAGTTGACCGCCACAAAGGGCCCCTTGGCCCGGGCCGACATCTGGTGAATGGTGCGAGCGACCAGCTCCTTGCCGGTCCCCGTCTCTCCAGTGATGAGAACGGGGGCCGAGCTCGCCGCGGCGAGCTCGATGAATTGATAGACCTCCTGCATGTGCGGACTGACCCCCAGGAGCGGGCCGAACCCTCGGCTCTCCCTGAGCTGGCGCCGCAGCAGGGTCACCTCCCGGAGCACCTCGACCCGCTCGACGACCTTTTCCAGCAGCACCCCGAGCCGCTTGGAGTCCACGGGCTTGGTCAGGTAGTCGTACGCGCCGTCCTTCATCGCCGAGACCGCGTTTTCCACGGTGGCGTGACCTGTGAGGAGGATCACGGCGGCGGCCGGCTCGAGGTCGGCCAGGGGTTTCAGGAGGGCCAATCCATCGACCTCCGGCATGACCACGTCCGCGATCACGACGCTGGGGTGGAACTCGCTGGCACGCTCGAGTGCATCCCTGCCGTTGACCGCCTCCGCGACCTCGTAGCCCCACGTCGAAAGCAGCGACGCCAGTCCGGTTCGGGCGGATTCCTCGTCGTCGGCGATGAGAACGCGGTGTCCCATGTCACACCTCGCAGAGCTTTTTTGAGTTTCATTCCATCAAAGAAGCGCCATTCTCCCGGTGAGGCCGGCCTCAGAGCGAGCAAGCGATGTGCCTAACGTAGGGTTCTCGCACCTTCGAGCCCGAATCTGGCTGTAAGGAACGCTGGTTACGGTCAGGCGGGCGGGCGGATCCGGGCTCGGATTTGACATCGCCTCGAGCGTTTCGGTCGCGCCTCGGAGAAATTTTTACCGTGCAAACTCGACCGGTGGGAGTTTCTGCCCGGCCAATACGCTCCCGGAGCCTGGATGATCTGTATTGGTTCCTGGTCAAAGTCAGTGGTTAGCGGGCTCCTACCCCTAGTCCTCGGAAGCTTGATCTTTGGCACGAGGAATGCGGCGCGTAGGTAGGACCACCGAGGGGAGGACCGACATGTCTGAGTCGATCAGTGAGCTCCTGTCGTCGGTAGTGGGCCTCGTAGTCTTTTACTTCCTCTGGCAGTCCTTCTTGAGCGGCGAGCAGCTCGGACGGGACCGCCGTAGACATCTGCGTCACGGACATCCCGTAAGTGGGTCCGGGATGAGCCGTCCGACGCGCGGGTGACAGACGGGGTAATCGCTCACGAGCCATCCTGGCCATGGCAATGGCGGGCTGGCGCGGAGTTTCGCTCATGCCTGAGTTGATCGCGCCGATCGCCGTCGCGATCGGAGTGGTCTGCCTCGCCTTGGGGCTCCGCGCATTCCTCCTGAGGCGCCTGGCTCGGGCCACGGGTGCGGAAGGCTGGGACTCGTGGGATGCGCGCGTGCCCTCTCTGCTCTGGTGCCTCGTCATGGGCGCCTGGGCGGGCCTCGAAGCGGCGAGCCTGCCGCCACGGCCGGCAGCCCGGTTGGAGCTTCTCCTCCAGGCCCTCGTGATCGCGACAACCACCCTGACCGGCGCGGGCCTCCTGGTCGTCGGCATCGCGCACTTTTCCCGCCAGCACGGTCTCACCTTCGCCCTGACGGGCCTCGCCCAGGCCGTCATTCGCGCGGTCGTGATCGTGGTCGGCGGGCTCGTCGTGCTGGGGCATCTGGGCATTGCCATCACGCCGATCCTCACTGCGCTCGGCATCGGAGGTCTGGCGGTCGCGCTGGCGCTTCAGGACACGCTGTCCAACCTATTCGCGGGATTCCACCTCCTGGCGGACAGGCCCGTCCGTGTCGGAGACACGATAAGGCTCGAGAACGGCATGGAGGGCATGGTGGAGGACATCGGGTGGCGCTCCACGCGGATACGCCAACCGGCCGACGATCTCGTCATCGTGCCCAACGCGAAGCTGGCCCAGAGCATTCTGACGAACCGCTACTCCAAGAGAACGTCCGACCGCCATCTCGATCTGCACGACATGGAGCGCCGGTGAGCGCGGCCGCCCGGCAGCTGACTCGGGCCGGGCTCGGGTTCTGATGATTCTCGCGCGATTGCGCCCTGCCCTGATTGAAATCGGCCAGTTTCTCGCATCACTCTGATTCACGACAATCATCAGAAGCCCGACGCGCGCCTCCCCGGGGCGTGGGCCACCGGATCCAGGTCGGGCGGGTCCAGGTCGGGAGCGCCGGCGCCGTTGTCGTGGCGCAGCTCGAAGTCGTGCTCGAGCGAGGCCAGCGTCTGACGGATCCCGGTCTGGGACAACTCGACTTGTGACGCCATCGTCGGCCCGATGAACCCCTGGCGACGCCATTCGTCGGCCTTCGCCTGCACCTTCAGCCGCGTCTGGTCCCACGCCACGTTGGCGAAGACGTCCACGTGCTCGCGGGCGAAGCCTCCCTCGCCGTCCATCGAGAACGCGAGGCACGACACGAGGGGGAGGCAGTACGGCCCCGTGACGGCGGTATTGATGGCGACGGGCATCATCGGCATCACGTGAGACCCTCGACAGTTGCCGCTCACGAAGTGACCAAGCGTGTAGGGCTCGACCACCTCCTCGGGCGCCGGAAAGTTCCCCTGGGTCCGGATGATGGCGACGGGATCGTCCTTGCCCGTGTAGCGGCCGGCGATACTGTGCAGCCGAGTGGTCGAGACGGAGGCGATCTGCTCTTCGGGTCGATGGCGCGAGTTGATCGCCTCGATGGCGAAGCGATCAGGGTTCTGGAGAAGGCATGCGAGGTCCCAGACCCGCTCCGGGACGTCGAGGCGAATGAGGCGGTCGCCGCGGCCCGCGTGGTCCATGTCCAGGACCGTGGTGGCGAAGCCCCGGCGCATCTTCGGATTGAGCAGCAGGCCGCCATTGTGCATCGGGTCGCAGAAGGCGGCGTACAGCGGGTAGCTGTAGGCGCCCGGTCCGCACTTGTCGGCCGCGAACACGAGGAAGGCTTCCGCCGGCCGGTCCTTGTTCGCTGGATCGCGGTAGAACTCGATCTCGGCGACCGCCGGGCCGGCGCCTCGCACGTTCCCGGAGGGCGCGTCGGCGAGCAGGTCCTGGCCGGCTGCGCACAGCCCCGCGTCGCTCGCGACCGAGGCCGCGATCATGAAGGTGCTCCAGGCGAACCGATGGACCGGGGCGGCGCCGACTCCGTGCCGGTGGCTCATGATGATCGCGATGTCGTCTCCCGTATGCACGGCGATGCCGTCGATCAGGAGACCTCCATCTATGGCGTTCTCGACTCGCCCACTGACAACCTCGAGCATGGCATCCGAGGGCTTCGTGTGACCGCCGATCGAGCCCACGTCGGCCTTGATGACGGACAGCGTGATCTTCATCGTGCCGCGATCGCCTGGGACATTTTCCCTCCACGCTCTCGCTGCGCGGCCAAGCTCGCGAGGCCGGTCGAGCTCATGCGGGCGATCACGAGAACCACGGGCGCAAGCCCGATCAGCGCGATGATGAACGCCGCCGCCTCGAGCAGAGTCGACGCGCCGTCGAGAAGGATGAGCACCAGCGATGCGCTCATGCGTGCCAGCACGACTACGCCGAGCACTTGTCGAAGCATTGCCATGATGTAGCCTCCCGTTGAATACGTTACCTGAATGGCAGCATCAGGCATGCCACTGCCGGTATGACCCAAAATTCAATCGGTTCGCGGCCCTCGCGCGAGGACCTGCGACCCTGTGGCGGTCCGAAGCTTGTAATTCGTTCCAGCGGGCTGTAAGGCTTACCCAGCGCTGCCCTTGGATTCCGCTTGAGATGAGTTCTCCTTGGGCGTTTGCTCTGCCTTCTGCTCGGCCTTCTGCTCTGCCTACTGCTTGGCCTTTTGCTCGGCCTTCTGTCTCTGCTCCGGGTCGAACCCGGGGAGAATTGCCTTGATAAACGCGTTCTGGAGAAGATGGCCCACCACTGCCCACGTGCTGTAGGCGGGCTGGTCGGCCCGTCCGGTGATCGTGACCACGGTCGCGACCTCCTGGCGCGGGCGGTTTTTTAGAATCTTCGCTGCCAGCCCGACGGCGCCCTGGTACAAGCGCTGGCCGAAAGTTTTGGTCGGTTCCGGCTCTCCGGCGGGGGTGCCGACCTTGACGTCACGAAAGAGCGGCTTGACATATCCCGTGATGACATCATTGGTGACCTTAAGCTCGGTGAACACGGACATCTCGCCCGCGGCGACGTTGAAGCCCCCATAGTCGTGCACGAGATTGTTCATGCGCGCCATGTCGGCGTTCTCGATGCGGGCCGAAAGCTGCATGTCGTATCCGCCCGTGCGGGGGCGGAGCGTCATCAACGCGTGCGCCTCGCCGCTGCCCATGAACCGGCCTTTGAGCCGGGCGACGGAGGCGCCTTCGATACGCTGGTTGCTGAGGTTCTCGACCGTGAGATCCGCGTCGGTCAGGTCCACACGGTACTCGGGCGAGGCCGCGCGGTTCACGAAGACGAACGTGCTCTTGGTGACCTCGAGCCGGTTGATGCGCAGCTCCATCGTGGGCTCGTTCGCGACCTGCTTCGCCGCCTTTACGGTCTCGTCCTTCCGGGCCTGCTCGGCCTGCGCGGTGCCTGGTTTGTGGATGTATTCCAGATGCACGCCCTGCACGGCCATCCGGTCGAGGGCGAGCTTCGTGATCGTCGGGGCGTACTCGACGTCCCCGGCCAGCGAGAGCGTGCCCTTCGTCACCGACATGTTGTACCGGTTGGTAACCGGCTTGAAGTAGTCGAGCTCGATTTGCTCGAGCTTGAGCGCGGCCTGGATCCCTGCGTGCGGCTCGGCGAGAAAATCCGCGTGGCCGTCGAGCCAGAGCTTTCCGGCATCGAAGACGACGGCTTCCACGTGGAGGTCGGATGGATAGACGCGATCCTTGGACTTGATGTTGCGGATGTTCTCCGCGTTCGCGTTGATGCGGCTCAGGCGCAGCGGCTTGAAGGGGCCCGCGTCGACGTAGGTCAGCTCGCCCTCGCGCACGACCAGTTTGTCGATCTTGAGGTCGAGGGCCACGGCCTCGAGCGCCTGCTGCCAGCCACGGTCCTTCAATGGCACGTCGCTGGCGACCTCTGCCTGAAGGTGCTTGAGGTTGACGTAGAACGCAGGCTGGTCGAATGTGATGGTCGCGACGATCTTGCCGTGGATCAGGGCCTTCCAGTGGAGGCTCGCCTTCAGCGAGCGGAGGAGCGCCACCGGCGGATTCGGGTTGGCGTCCTGGCGGAGCGTCGCGTCCACCAGCTCGAGGGACACGGTCCACGGTTGGACGTGCAGTTTAGGGACAGCGACCGTGTAGCCGGTGAGCCGGCCGTTGATCGTACGTTCCATGTACCGGCGCACGGGCTCGTCGCTGAACAACGCCGCCATCACAATCAGGGCGACGAGGCCGACTCCGAGCCCCGTCCACCACATCCAACGCCGTCCGCGTGGCATCCTCATGGCCTTGGTCTCCGCGCGCGCTCGGCCGCCCGGGCCGTCAGCAGCTCCTCGGCTGCGTGAACGTGACGTGGACCCGGTCGCCTTCCTTGAGCTCCCGCAGGGTCTCCCGCGAAGCGAGGTACTCGCGGCTCTTCCCGTCGGGCTCCCGGATCGTCACCTTGCCGTTGGCGGTATCGACCTTGACGACCTGGCCCTCGGCCGTCCCGGACGTCACGGGCCCGCTCTGCTGCGGGTCACAGACAGGCGTGGCCTGTTCCGCGGCGGCGGCTGTCCATAAGACCGAGGCCGCGACCAAGCCCGCCAACGTGGCCCTTCGCGTAATCATTGATGCCTCCTTCAGTCCTCGCCTCGCTTACCTCTTCTCCCCTGCCGGCGCCTGTCCCATGCTGGTGCGCGGCGTGTAGCTCAAGTCGTTCCTCACCGCCCTGACGCCAGGCACGTCGCTCAGAACCTCCGAGGCGTGGGAGCTGATCATCAGGCTCTTCACCTCGCCGGTCAGGGTCACGATGCCGGAATCCACGCGCGCGTTGATCTTCGCGCTCCTGAGCTGCGGATCCGCCTTCAGCCGCTGCTGAACCACGCTCGCGATCGCCTTGTCATCGGTGTCGACCTGCTTGCGCTCCGCCGGGTCCACGACCTGGAGCTCGTTTCGCACGCCCTTGACGTGCTCGACTCCCTTGACGGTCTCGGCCGCCGCGATCTTCGCCCGCTCGGAATCCACCTTGCCGCGCAGCATGACCACCCCGTCCCTGGTCTCCACGCTGATCTGGCGTCCTTTGACGCGATCGTCGCTGAAGAGGGCGATCTTCGCCTTCGAGGTCACCCAGGCATCGGTGACGTCGCTCTTGGCCTCCTTCGCCTCGCTCTTGGCCTTGCTCCCGAGCTCCGCCGCCTTCTGCTCCATTTTCTCGGTCGCGCTCGGCTTCTCGGTCGCGCTCGGCGTTTCGCTCATGCTATCCGCGCGCGTGTAGGCCGGCGCAGCGGCGAGCATCAGCGCGGCGACGCCCAGACTCGTGATCGCCCGGTAGCGCATCGTCTGTGTCCTCCTTTTTCCCGCTCGAGCTCTCCGTTCACACCGCGCCATGGGTCGCTCCTCACAACCGGGTGAGCGTCCCGCTGTCCCGCCGGTACTGCCCCGGAGCGGTCGCGGCCTCATCCTCGGTGGCGGTGTCGAGGGACTCGGTGGCGGCGAGGACCTGGACACCCACATAGCCGCCCGATACGTAGGCGCGCTGGAGTTGCACCCAGGACAGCCCCATCGCCATCGCCCCACGGACAGCGCTATTAAGAGCCTTGTTGACGGCGGCGCTGATGCCGGCGTCCGACGTATCATCGAGCGGAACGGTCGTCTCGATGAGCGCCACGCCATCTGGCGCCGAGTGCGCGAGGGACGGCGCGAAAAGCCAAGCGATGCCGCCGATCAGCACCGACATCCACAGCACCCTTCGCAAGCGAGTCATGGGGGCTTTTCCTCCTTACGCCATGCCTTGCGATGGGCGTGCCAGACACCGACAGCAGGGTAACCGCGCGAGAACGCTGCCGCTGGCATCCGGGAAACGCCGCGATGCTCCAGATCCGGTAAGCTTGACCGGGAACAAAGGACTACGGCCTCGCCGCCGCAGGTGCCCACACGCTAGCTCCGGGCGGGGGCCGTCCGCTCCACGCTGTCCTTGAAGCGCTGCTCGACGATCTCCCAATTGACGTTTTCGAGGAAGGCTTCCACGTACTTCGCCTTTTCGCCCGCGCCATAGTCGACCATCCAGGCGTGCTCGAACACGTCGAGCACGAGGATCGGGTGCAGCCCGGCCGGATGATTGACCTCGTGGTCGCTCACCCACCAGTTGAAGAGGTGCCCCGAATGCGGATCGTGATAAAGGATGACCCAGCCGATGCCGCGCATGGCGGCCGTCTGGGCGAAGTCCTCGCGCCATGCCGGCAGGTCGCCCCATTCCTCGGCCAGTGCCGCCGCCAGCACGCTCCCGGGACTGAGGGAGGCGCCGGCCGCCAGGTTGCCGAAGTAGTACTCATGGAGCACCATGCCGTTGAACTCGAACCCCAGGCGCCGCTTCAGCTCCGCCCACTGGCGCGATCCCACCCGCACATGATCCAGCTCCTCGAGTGCCTCGTTCGTGTTCTTCACGTAGCCTTCGTAGAGCTTCCAGTGTTGCTCGATCTGCTTCGCCGAAATGCCCTTCAAGGCCATCGGCTTGAGGTGCTCCTGTACGGGGTACTTTGCCGTCGCGTTCAGCGTCGCAATCACGATCCAGTCCTCCCTTTCTCTCCCTGCTCGGGTGAGCGGCTGAAGGGCCGCGTGAAGAAGGTCTTGACGCTGTGGCCGAAGGAGGTCGCGCCGTCGCGGACATGCTCCCAGGCGTTCTTGGCCTTGGGCTTGGCGGCCTCGCCGGCTTCCTTAATCTTGTCGCCGGCCGTCTCGGCGCCCCCTACCACGGTCTTGCCGATGCCTTTCGCGGTGTCCACGACGCCTTCGCCGACCTGCTTGGCCCCGCTCTCGACCTGCCTGGTGCCCTGCTTGACCTTGGAATCCTCCGTCGCCTTCGAGTCGTCCTCCGACCAGGCTGGGCCGGTTCCAAGCAGGCCCAGTACCAAGAGCATGGCGGCGAGACTTCCCAGTGCTTTCATCGCGATATCCTCCTCTTCACTCTCGGCCAGTGGGAGTGTCCCAGCGGTACCAATCGCAACCCGCATGCCAAGCGCGGATCTGAGCCGGATGCGGGCATGCGCAAGGTTTGCGGCCGCTTTAAGCGCCCGGCTATCAATGCGGCCCCCATCGCGACGGCAAGCGCCTTTCGACGGGGATGTAATTAGGTCGGGGCATGTAAGCTTTACCGATCCGGGAGCGACGACTCATGCCGCCGATGGTCGCGCTTCGCGGCATAAACTGGCGGAAACGATGCGCGTCACGGGCCATGTGAACTCCGCGGCCCGTGGCACGGAGGTTGCCCAGGTCCTTGACAGAGATGCCGCTGACACAAAGAAAGAGAAGAGGAGGATTCCATGCCCCACGTGCGTGCTCGCCAACGGAACAGCTATCTGGGGATCCGCTATCTTGCCCTCTGCTGCCTGGCCCTCTTCACCGCCGCGGGCTGCACGATCACGTCACCACGCGGCGTACTGCCTCCGCCTTCGGCTGAGGTCCTGCCCGCCGATACGCATGCGCTGGCCTACGGCAGTACGACAACCGAGGTGCTGCAAAACCCGGAGATCGCTGAGAAGGTCCGTGTGCTCTTCGGGACCGACTGGCCGGGAGCGGCGGCATACTTCGATCAGGGTGGGCCGATACGGATGGTTCGCATCGGAGGCACTGACTATATCGCCGTGACCGGGTGCGTGCCTGGCCGTTGCGATTCCCGGCACGTGCTGCTCCTCATCGAGGCCGGCGGCTCGCGGTTGCTCGCACGGCTCGACGAGGGTGGCTTCGCCCACTACTACGGCTACGGCAGCGAAGGCGTCATGAGGGACACCGCGCCGAGGATCGTGGACAGCGGGTTCAACGCTCTCTACTTCCGGTCGGGGAGCGCGTCCCCGAGCGCCCGTTCCTGACCGTTGGCCTCCAGGGACGCTCGGAACGGCTGACTCCCGGCGTCCGACTCCGCCGTGCTGGCATGGTCCAGTTCGACCAGCCAGAACGGCGGACGGCCGGGGGCGACTCTCTCGAGTACCGTCACGCAGACGTTGTAGACGGGGACGCCGCTCCGAGTCCGTCCCTCGAGACGTCCATGATGGGCATGTCCGTGAAGGACGACGCTCACCGGATATCTGAGCAGGGGCTCCTCGAGCCGGCTCGATCCGAGGTATGGAAAGATCTCCGGCGACTCCCCCTGCACCGTCTCCTGGATCGGCGAGTAGTGGAGGATGGCCACGCGCTGTGCGCTTCTGAGCCGGGCGAGGGCCGACTCGAGCTTGAGCGCCTCGTCCACCGTCTCTCGCACGAAGCGCTTGATGATCTCCTCACCCCAGGGCTGGAGCGCCCGCACCCCGAATCCGCCGCCGAGGCCCTTGACGCCGGCGAAGCCGACACCTTGGATCTCGCACGCGTCGCCATCGAGGAGCTGCACGCCGGCCTCGCCGAAGATCGCCTTCACGTTCTCCACTTCGCCTGACTCGTAGTCGTGATTCCCGAGAACCCCGACGATCGGAACGCCCTTGGCGGCGCCGAGCTCCTTGACGAGCACGCGGGCTTCGTCCGGGAGCCCGTAGTCGGTCAGGTCCCCGCACAGGACCAGGACGTCGGCGGCGGCTCCCATGGCGGCAAAGAGTGGCTCGAAGGCGCCCCGGGAGGTCTTCTTGCAGTGGAGATCACCGACGGTGGCGACCTTCATCCTGTCCCTCCGTCTCGGCAATGATCGCGGCCGTCCAGTGCGCGACGTCTTCGGCGGTCATCGGCCCATGGGGCGCGAGCCGCCCGTCCGCGTAGCCCCAGCGCGAGACGTCGGTGAGATATTGCTCCCGCGAGAGCAGCGTCCCCTGGCAGAGGCGCTCGTCCGAAGCTGGTTGTCGCGACTCCCGTTCGAGCAGCCGGCACAGGGCCAGCATGACGCCCGAGGGAATGCAGGCGCGCTCGCCGGGATAGATGAAGCCGAAGAGTGTCAGATGGTTGAGCAAGACCCGCCAATGCGGGCCGAAACGGGCCATGAGCCTGTGCCAATCGAGCTGCCCGTGGCAGGCGCGGATCAGGTGCGAGATGTCCGCACCGTCGTAGCGCTCGCGCTCCATCACAAACGCCTTGGACCAGATCATCTCCTCGGGCGGGCACAGCCGCACGGGCACGCCGAGCACGGTCGCGGGCACGGCGTGAGTGAACCAGGCGCCATCGACGTCGGCGACGCCGTTGCCCGAGCTGTAAATGACGTCGATGTGATCGCCTTCGACGCGCGCTTTGCCCAGCCAGTGCGGGAACGTCAGATCCGTCTTGAATCCGCCGGCCGACAGCGCTCTCAACAGCGCGAGGGCGTCGCGCCGGCAGGCGAATATGTCGAGGTCCTTCGTACCACGCACGCCCTTCGTATAGTGCCGCAGCGCGTAGCCGCCGCCGACGAGGAATGGGATTGCCGTCCGCGTCATCTGGACAAGAGCGTGCCGGTGGCGCCGACGTCTCTTCACGGCGTCGCGATTCACGCCCGCTCGGGCGGCCCGATCCGGGGCAGTGGAACCGGCGATCGGCATGAACAGGAATCCTCCGGTGAGCCGATCACGCAATTTCAATGCCGTGGCCAGCGGGTCCGCCCGATCGGCAACCTTCTGGAAACGTTATCGAAGAAAGGACGAGCCGAAAACCTTGGCAGATCAGGGCCCGGCTGCCGCGTCAAACTTACCGGGTCGGCGAGTAAGTCCTTCCGCCATTGGCATTGCCTGGGGATCCTACGCAGCGCGCGGCACGACGAGTCTTGGGGCTCCGTGTCGGGCGGGCTCCTGCCCGACCCCATCCCTGTTCAGCCAGTCCGCGAGCCGATACGATCCGCCGCTGCCGCACCCTGGGCACGCAGCCAGCGAGGCGTCGAACACCGTATTGCAGTCCAGTTCGAGACACAGGGACGCCGATGCGAGCAGCAGTCCGAATGGCCGATCCCTTCGCATATGGCGCTTCTACCCTGGGGCTCGGCGCTCGAGCGCCGTCAGGGCAGCGTACCGGCGAAGCTTGTCGTGAAGGGTCTTCGCGCTGATCTGGAGGGTCTTCGCCGCGCGGCTCTTGTTCTGGTTCGCCCAGCTCACGGTTCGGAGAATGAGCTCCCGTTCACAGTCCTGGAGCCGTGTCCCGACGGGGACGGAGAGCCATTCGACATCGCTGCCCGGCGCCGATACGTGGTCGATGCCAGCGGCCGCCGGAATCGCAATCGGCAAGCAGCCGGGCGTGACGACGTTGCCCTCGCACGTCAGAACCGCCCACTCGATGCTGTTCCGGAGCTGCCGGACATTGCCCGGCCACGCCTGGGCCGAGAGGATGTCGAGGGCATCGCGGTCCACGCCCTGCACGCGCTTGACGTACTTCAGGTTGAACTCGGCGATGAACGTCTCGATGAGCAGGGGGATGTCCTCCCGGCGCTCCTGAAGCGGCGGGAGCACGAGGGAAAACACGTTGAGGCGATAGTAGAGATCCTCGCGGACGAGCCCGGTCCTCACGGCCACCTTCGGGCTCCGGTTCATGGTGGCCAGCACACGGACATCGATCTTGATCTCCCGGGTGCCGCCGACGCGCCGGAGCACTCCCATCTCGAGCACGCGAAGGAGCTTCGGCTGCAGCGCCGGCGGCATCGCCGTCATCTCGTCGAGGAGGATCGTGCCTCCGTGAGCCAGCTCGAAGCATCCCTGGTGTTGCGCCCAGGCGCCCGTGAAGGCTCCCCTCTCATGGCCGAACAGCTCGCTCTCGAGCAACGCGTCCGGCAGCGCCGCGCAGTTGACCGCGACGAACGGTTCGGCGGCGCGCGGAGACATTGCATGGAGCGTGCGGGCGACGACCTCTTTGCCGGTCCCGGTTTCGCCGCTGATGAGGACAGGAACAGTGGTCGGCGCCGCCGTGGCGATCATGCTCCGGATCTCTCGGAGCGCGCGGCTCCTGCCGACGAGCAGCGGGGCGCTCTCCGGCTTGGGCGCTCCGAGCAGGGGGCGGGGATCCGGCATCAGTGGACCTGGGGAAGCGCCGGGGGGCGAAACCGAGGAGCGCGGCACGACATGCGAAGGAGGATGCACGGAGCACGGTAACGGTGGCAATCGGGTGGAGCACCCGATCGGCCAGGGGAAATCCCTGCGAAGTGCCTCAGGGATTTACCCGACGACAGGGCAATCACTGCATGGTAATTCCTTCCAGATTCTCATCGTTTTTGCCTGCTCGGGACTCGCCTCCCTTCCGAACCCATGAATTTTTCATTACATTCCCGTGGCATGTCTCTTGCGCCTGATCGGCGATGTAGATCGAGCGAGGCGGCCTTGGTGCCGCTCGCGCGAGCCAATAGGAAGCCGCAAGTCAGCCTGTACGGTTTGTGGCTTCCTATTGGTTTGTCCGCGGGGTTCGAATCGCTGCGAGGTGATGGATGCCGGTCTCGGTTCTGATCGTAGACGACCATCAGGAGTTTCGCAGGATCATCAAGCAGGTTCTCCAGGCGGATTCCGACCTTGCCGTGAGCGGTGAAGCTGTCGATGGTGAGGCGGCAGTCGAGTATGTCCGTCACCGCCAGCCGGCGGTCGTGCTCATGGACGTCGCCATGCCGCGGCTCGACGGCTTCGAGGCGACCAGGCGGATCAAGGCGATGCGGCCGGACACCAGGGTCCTCATCCTGACCGTTCACACGCAGGAGGGGTACCCGGAGCGGGCGCGCGAGAGCGGGGCGGACGGCTTCCTGCCGAAGCAGGACGTCATTGCCCGTCTGGTTCCGACGATTCGGGAAGTGCTGGGAGGGCGGCGCGAGCAGACTGCGGGCTGATCCGCTCGCGCCCGCTGGATCACAACAGCGACGACGTCCTGCCGGGACCGTTGACGGGCAGCAGCACGGTGAAGGTCGCGCCCTTGCCCTCTCCGTCGCTGCTAGCCGACACGGTACCCCCGTGCAACTCGACGAGGTGGCGGACGATCGCGAGCCCCAAGCCCAGGCCCCCATGCTTCCTCGTCAACCCGGTGTCGGCCTGCCGGAACCGCTCGAAGACGTACGGGAGGAACTCGCGGCTGATTCCGGATCCCGTGTCACTGACCGTGATGCGGGCGTGGTCGCCGACCCGGGCGAGCGCGACCTCGACTCGGCCGCCGTCGGGGGTGAACTTGATGGCGTTCCCGAGCAAGTTCGAGATGATCTGGGGAAGTCGCTGCGCGTCGCAGACGATCACCCCGATCCCGGGGTCTGTTTTCACGCTGACCGAGATACCCTTGGCCTCCGCGATGGGACGGAGGGACTCGATCGCGGTCTCGACGACGGGCGCCGGATCGATCCGCTGCGGGTGCAGCGTCAGCTTTCCCGCGACGATCCGGCTCACGTCCAGGAGATCCACGATCATCTGATTCTGGGCACGCGCATTCTGCTCGATGATGTCGATTGCGCGCGCCGCTCCGGCCTGGTCGAGCCCGCCGGACCGGAGCAGCGTCGCCCAGAGCAGGACGACGCTCATCGGAGTCTGGAGCTCGTGGGACAGCATGGCGAGGAACTCGTCCTTGGCCCGGCTGGCCGCCTCCGCCTCGACCCGCGCCGCCCGCTCCGCCTCGTGGAGGCGCGCCCGCTGTATCGCGAGCGCCGCCCGATGGGCGACGAGCCGCAGCAGATGAAGGTCGTCTTCGGTGAAGTGGCGCAGTCCCAGGCTGCCGACGTGGATGACGCCGATCAACCGCCCATCGACCTTCAACGGGGCGCCGATGATGGACGTGACCCGCTCTTTGAGAAAGAGACTGACCACGTCCACGGTGGCCAGATCCTCGATGATGAGGCCGTCGTCGCTGGCGGCGATTCGTCCCGCGACCCCTCTGTTCACGGGGATCTGTATCGCTTCACCGCTCTCCGCCCGAAGGCCGTCCGAGACGATGGGCACGAGCAGCTGACCGCCGCCGTCCAGGAGCAGGACGGTCGCCGTGTCGCTCCCGAGCGTGAGACTCACGCGTCCCAGCAGCGCGCGCAGCAGCTCTTCCAGGCTCAACTCGGGCAGCGCTGCATCCATGACCATCTGGAGCCGGCGCAGGGTGGATGAGGCCGCCTCGGCCTTGACCCGTGTCGACCGCTCGTGGCTGAGCAGCCGCTCGCGCTCCTCGTCCGCGCGCTTCCTGTCCTCGATGTCAGTACAGGTGCCGATCCATCTGGCGATGCCCCCCCGGCTGCCCCGCCAGGGCACGGCGCGGATCGCGTGCCAGCGGTAGACCCCGTCGGCGCGGCGGAGGCGGACTTCGATGCGGAAGGGCTCGCCCCGCGCCAGCGTCCGGGGCCAATCCCCCTCGTGCTCGCGCACGTCGTCGGGATGGACGGCCGAGATCCATCCGAGGTCCCGTGACGCCTCCGCCGTCATGCCCGTGTACTCGAACCATCGCTCGTTGCAGTAGGTCCCGCGGCCGTCGCTCATGGTCGAGAAGACGACCACTGGCACGGTGTCGGCGAGGATGCGGTATCGCTCCTCGCTCCTGCGAAGCGCCGCTTCCGCGTGCTTCCGCTCGAAGAAGAGCGTCGCCACCAGGAGCATCGTCACGCTGATGACGCCCATAAAGAGTTGCAGCAGCAGAAACAGCTGGTTCGGCGACACGCCCGGTGACGAGCCACGGCCCACAAGGATGGCCGCCACGGCCGTGGCCGCGAGGAGCGCGAGGAGCGTCGCCACCTCGCGGCGGCCGAAGCGGAGGGCCGCCCACAGGAGGGCCGGAATGGACAGGAACCTCATTGGAAAGCCCGGCTCCGGGAAATGGATCAGCTCGAAGAACACGATGATGCCCGTGGCGATGGTGGCCAGCACCAGCGATCCCGCTTCGAGATAGCGGCGGCGCAGATCGGCGAGGGAATGGTCGGCAGCCCAGAAGAGGAGGGGCGGGGCGACGACGAGCACACCCGTCGTGTCGCCCAGCCACCAGGTGAGCCAGATCGACTCGTAGCGGGCCCACGGCGCGAATCCTGCCAGGCTCAGACTCGTTACGCCGACCGTGGCGCTGATCATCGTGCTGCAGAGACCGGCCAGGGCGGCGAACTTGAAGACGCCGCCGACGCGGTCGAAGCACTTGGGGCCGTTCGCAAAGCGGGTGACCAGGTACGAGCCGACGACCGCTTCGAGGGTATTGCCCGCCGCGATGGCGCTCGAGGTGGCCAGAGAGCCCGCGGTGGCCTCGTTCACGAGAAAGGCCCCGACGAAGATGGCGGGCCACACGCGGACGCCCATGAGCAGGAGCGCGGCGAGCGCGATGCCGGAGGGGGCCCATATCGCGCTCGCGCTCGGATGGATGAGGGCGAGTGACAGGCCGATCTTGCCCGCGACGAAGTAGAGCGCCGCGACGCCGGCGGCGCGGAAGAGGTATGCGGGGGAACGGAAGTCCGCCGGCATGGTCACGGCTCGATGAGCCCCTGGCGTATCGAATACCGGACGAGCCCGGCCGTATTGTGGATCCCGAGCTTTTCCATGATGCGGCCGCGGTGCGACTCGGCTGTCTTCGCGCTCACCGAGAGGATCCGGGCGATCTCCTTCGTCGTCTTGCCTTCCGCGACGAGCTGGAGCACCTCGCGCTCGCGCGCAGTGAGCGGGTCCTTCGGCAGCTCGGACTTGGCGAGGTACGCCTGCACCGCCGCCCGTGAGACGCTTGGGCTCAGGTACACGGCGCCACGGGACGCCTCCTTGATGGCGTGGACCAGCTCTTCCACGGCCTGCGTCTTTACGACGTAGGCGGAGATGCCCGCGCGGAGCGCCGACAGGACGTGGTGGTCTTCGGTGTACAGCGTCAGGAGGATGGTGGCCGTCCTGGGCGAGGCCTGCATGATCTCGCGGGCGGCATCCAAACCATTGAGTCGAGGCATGGCAAGATCGAGTACGGCGGCGTTGGGCCGGAGTTGGCGGGCAAGCTGCACGGCCTCGTGGCCGTCCGAGGCCTCCCCGACGACCGTGAGGCCGGCCTGTTCCAGGAGCGCTCTCAACCCTTGGCGGACGACGACGTGATCGTCTGCCAGCAGGATTTTGAGCGACAAGGGCGACCCCCCGAGTCCCAACCAGGAGCCTCTCGGTGACGAAGCGCCCGGGCTTCCGGCACCATACTCAGTCAGAATCGTAGCCGAGACCGTCGAGGATCGCAAGCAGCAGCGCGCGAAGTCGGAAATATCTACCGTGTCACAAAGTAAAACCTCTCGACCTCCGTAGGCGAGTTCGGGGCGCCGCCAGAAGTTCCCTCATGTTTCCATTGGATTTCGCTCGGCAATCTTGCTGGCACGACGGTTGCTCTCTTTTCCCTGTGGCAACCGTTGCGAAGTACTGCACAGCGCGAAAAGGAGGCCTCCATGCTTTACTACTCGCTGATCTTTCTCCTGGTTGGGCTCGTGGCCGGCGCCCTGGGTCTCTTCGGCGTCGCGGCCGTGGCCTCGCAGATCGCGTGGCTGCTCTTCCTCGTGGGCGTGATCCTCCTCGTGGTTCACCTCGTCACAGGACGAAGCACCCGAGTTCTCTAGGGTGAAGACGCGGCTCCTCGGCGAGGTGGAGGGGCGAAAGACGTTCGTCGTCGTGTTCGACGATGGCGATGAGCCGATCGAGGCGCTGACCGAGTTCGCGAGGCAGGAGAAGCTTTCCGGGGCGCACTTCACCGGTATCGGGGCGTTCAACTCCGCCACGCTCGGGTTCTTCGACCCATTCACGCGCGACTATGCGAAAATTCCGATCGCCGAGCAGGTGGAAGTGGTCTCGCTGGTGGGCAATATCGTCCTCCACGAGAATCACCCGAAGGTGCACACCCACGTCGTGGTTGCCAAGAGGGACGGCACCGCGCTGGGCGGGCACCTGCTGGACGCCCGCGTGTCCCCGACTCTCGAGGTCGTGATCGAGGACTCGTCGCGCCGGCTCAGGCGCAGGTTCGACCAAGCGAGCGGCTTGGCGCTGATCGACCTGGGCTGAGCAGGGCGGTCGGCTTGCGTGGCGCTCGCCGTGGCTAAATGGACCGCATACCATCGTCTCGTGGAACTGGGGGATGCCGACCGGTGGGTCAAGTGGCGGACACCGGGAGCGGGATGTCCGCCGACCTGGTGCCGCGAATCTTCGAGCTCTTCGTCCAGGGGCCGCAGGTCTCGAACAGGATGCCCGGCGGTCTTGGAGTCGGTCTGACCCTCGTGCGCCGTCTCGTCGAGCTGCACGGCGGTACCCTGGCTGTCTCGAGCGACGGGCTGGGACGCGGGCAATCCCCAGCAGTAGTCTCGCTGGAGGATTAGGTGCTCGCGCCCGGTCAGCAGTCCGCGGCGAGAGGCCGATCGAGCGCGCGATCGAGATTGGTCGCGGCGCTAATGAGACCCAGGTGTGTCAGGGCCTGAGGGAAATTGCCCAGCGATTCTCCGGAGAGCCCGATCTGCTCGGCGAAGAGGCCCACGTGGTTGGCGTAGGTCAGTGTCTTCTCGAACATGAGCCGAGCCTCGTCGAGACGGCCCGCCCCCGCCAGACAATCCACCAGCCAGAAGCTGCACGCGCTGAAGGTCCCTTCGCTGCCCTCCAGCCCGTCGGGAGCGGCCACGGCGGGATCGTAGCGCTGTACGAGGCTGTCGGTGACGAGCTGCTGCTGGATGCGCTCGAGCGTGGCGAGGAGCCGCGGGTCCGTCGGCCCCATGAACTTTACGGCCGGCATGAGCAGGAGCCCGGCGTCCACCGACGAGCTTCCGTCGTACTGGCTGAAGGCGCCGAGCTTCGCGTTCCAGCCCTTCTCGAGCGTGTCCTGATAGATGGCGTCGCGCGCGGCGCGCCACTTCTCGTAGGGGCCGGGCAGGCCCCGGGCCCGCGCGATGCGCATGGCGCGCTCGAACGCGACCCAGCACATCACCTTGGAGTGCACGAACTGCTGGGGCTCGCCGCGGATCTCCCAGATGCCGCTGTCGGGCTTCTGCCAGTTCCGCTCGAGCCACTCGAGCAGCGCCCGGAGATTGGCCCACATGTCGAACGACAGCGGCGCCGCGTGCTTGTTGTACAGGTACGCCGCGTCCATCACCTCGCCGTAGATGTCGAGCTGGAGCTGGCGGTAGGCGTCGTTGCCGACGCGCACCGGCGCCGAGCCCCGATAGCCGCGGAGATGGGTGAGGATGGTCTCGTCCAGGTCATGACGGCCGTCGACCGCGTACACGACCTGGAGCGTGCCGTCCGGCTCAATCTCCTGGCAGCGGGCCTCGAGCCAGCGCATGAAGGCGCCCGCCTCTTCGGTCAGCCCGAGGCGGAGCAGCGCGAACAGGGTGAAGCTCGCGTCGCGGATCCACGTGTACCGGTAATCCCAGTTGCGCGCGCCGCCCACACGCTCCGGCAGGCTGGTCGTGGGCGCGGCCACGATGGCGCCGGTCGGCTCGAAGGCCAGGAGCTTGAGCGCCAGCGTCGAGCGGTCGACACCCGCGCGCCAGCGCCCCGCATAGCGCGACCGTGACAGCCACGCGCGCCAGAAGGACACGGTCTCGTCGAATAGGCCCTGGACAAGGCCGTCCTGGGTCCGCGTGAACGCATCGCCCGCGCCGCCCACGGTTTCGAGCACGAAACTCGCCCGCTGCCCGCGTTCGAGGCGGAACTCCGCCACCGCCGCGCCCCCGTCGATGCGCACGGGCACCGTGCCCGTCAGCGACAGCGTCAGCCCGGGCGCCTGGAACAGCACGCCGCCGTCTTGAGCCGTCGCCTCGTGGCGGGCCCGGCCATAGTCGAAGGCCGGCCGGCACACCAGCCGGAACAGCAAGGCGCCGCGCACGGCCGTAGCGACGCGGACGAGGCGCCATGGACGCTCCGGCTTCGCCGGCTTCGCCGACAGCGGCATGAAGTCGACCAGCTCGGCCAATCCATCCGGATGGAGGAAGCGCGTGATGAGCACGTTCGTGTCCGGGAGATACATCTGGCGACTCTGGAGGGCGTCGAGATGCGGGCAGATCTGCCACATCCCGCCCCGCTCGTCGTCGAGGATGGAGGCGAAGACGCTCGGGGAATCGACGCGCGGCGCGCAGCACCAGTCGATCGCGCCGTCGGTGCCGACGAGCGCGACCGACCGCAGGTCGCCGATGATGCCGTGCTCCTCGATCGGCAGGTAACTCATGCCCCGACGCTCACGCGGCCCTCACCTGCTCGAGGCCTCGCAGCGGTTCTCCTTCTCCCGCCAGGCTCCGCCAGAGGCCTTGCACCGCTCCTCTTCGGAAGGCCCGGCACACGCCGAGAGTCCCATCAACCCCGCCAGCGCGACGGCAGCGATCCTCCCCAGCCACCTCCCCATCGGCATTCTCCCGCCTCCGGTCCGGCATGGGCGGCGACGCGGAGATTACGCCGCCAGCCTCGTAGCCTCGGCGATGCCGCGACGCCTTGCGCGGGCACCTCCGGCAAACCAGCCGAGCAGCGTGCCGTACGCGAGGTGGCCGGCGAGGAGAACGATGGCGGTGACCACGATCACCACGCCACCGGCCTCGTCGCTGAACGGCCCGACCCCCATCAGCGGCATGACGAGAAGCTCTGCCAGGCCCCAGAGGATGAGGCCCCACAAGGCGCCCCTGAGCCACGGCTGACCGGGCAGGACACGGGACACGAGATACACGTAGATGAGCGGCAGCGTGATGCTGCCGTTAACGAAGTGGAGAAGCATCGCCGGCAGCCAGTACGAGGCCTGGTCGATCATCGTGGCGAGTCCCGGCGGCTCGCTCATGACGAGAGGAGCGAGCATGTACAGCATGACCGTCATAACGGCAGTCCCCACGAACCCGCCCAGGATGGCCGACCCCGGATTGGGACGCATGCGGGGACTGGGACGCATGGGGGCACTGGGACGCATGAAGGGGCCCGGGGCGCCGACCAGGCCCCTTACTTAGGGTCCACGGCGGGATCCCTCAACTCGAGCGAGGTCGCGAACTTCTGCCCCTCCCGCTCTTCGTACATCGCCCGGATGATGGCGCCGGGCTTCATCTCGAAGTGCTGGACGAGGTTGTCCGGTACCGCCACTTGGGTCCCGTTCGAGAATATGATCCACCGGCCCTTCACAGCCAAGATCTTGCCTTCCACCACCTGGCTGGCTGCCGTCACCTCTGGCTCCTGCTGCGCCTGCGGACCCGTCTGGGCAAAGCCCACGAGGGACTGGCCGGCGCACATGGTCAGGACCACCGCCGCGATCGCAAGGGCCCGACTCATACGCTCTCCCTCCTTGGTTCGGCACTGTGACCTACCCGTGCCGTCCTTTCCTTTGTGCCGCAATTGCCGTGCCGGGAGTTCACAGGCTCGAATGGCTATGCAGAGCTGGCTTTGGAGGTCGGGGAAAGCAAGATCTGCCGGCGGCGGGGAAGACTTACCCGGTAAACCCTTCCACTACGGCAAGCGCGCCAAGACCTTTCGGGCTTCGTCCTTGCCCGTGAATTGACCGGGCGAGTTCGCAGCCATCTCCAGCGCCCTCCGCGACGTCTGCGCATCCCCGGTCATGAACGCCGCCATCCCGAGGTGGTACTGGATCTCGGGGTTGTCGGGCAATTTCCGTGCGCTATCTCTCAACATGCTCAGGGCCTGCTGGTAGACGCCGCGCTTGTAGAGAATCCAACCGAGCGTGTCCGAGATGTGCGGCTCGTCCGGCGCCACTTCTTTCGCTCTCTGGGCCAGCTGCAGCGCCTTGTCCTTGTTCCCGCCGGTCTCCGAGAGGAGCCACGCCAGGTTGTTGGCGGCCGCGGCGAAGCGCGGGTTCAGCGCGAGGGCCTTCTCATAGGCGTCCCGGGCCTTGGGCATGTTGCCTTTTCGCTCGTACGCAGCGCCGAGCAAGGTCAGCGGTAGTGGATCCCGAGGGCTGGCCTTGACCGCTTCGGCGAGCTTTTTCAACGCCTGGTCTTGCTTGCCCGAGCCGTCATAGAGGACGGCCAGCCGCACGTACGGGCTCACCAATTGCGGATCCAGCTCGAGGGCCTTGGCGTACGCCTGCTCAGCCCACCCCTTCTCGCCGCGGGCCTCGTACACGGACCCGAGCAGCTGGTACAGCGCGCCTGATGTCGGCGCGAGCGCGATCTGGCGCTTGACGCGCTCGAGTGCCACATCGGGCTTCTTGTCCGCGAGGGCCAGGCCGACGAGCCGGGCCATCGGCTCCGCGAAGTCCGGGGCCAGGGCCAGCGAAGCCTCGAACTCCCGTGCAGCCTCTGGTTGCCTGCCCTGAGCCACGAGCGCGATCCCGAAGAGATAGGGCCCTCGCGGATCCTTGGGCGCCGCGGCCATAATCTTGCGGAACGCTTCGGCCGCCTTCCCAGGCTCTCGCTTGGTCATCAGGTACGCCGTGCCAAGAAGCTCCCAGGCTCGAAGGCTCGGCTGAGTCACGACCAGCTTCTCGAGCGCCTCAATCGCGGGCTGCACGGCCCCAACCTGGAGATTCAGCTGGGCGAGGAGGAGCGTGGCGTCGGCAAAGTTCGGGGCGACGGTGATGACCTCTTTGAGCTCGGTCCTGGCCTGCTGGACATTGCCCATCTGCAGATTGGTCAGCGCGAGGAGGTAGCGGGCCGGCGCGAGCTGGGGCTCCAGCTTCAGCACCGTCTGGAACATCTGGATGGCCCGGTCGCTTTCGCGCCGGGCCATGTGGACTTGACCGGCGATGAGGAGCGCGTCGAAGTCCGACGGGTTCTTGTCCAGGATGACTCGCGTTGCCTTCAGGCAATCGTCGTATCTGTGCTCCTTGAGGGCGATCTCGGCGAGGCGGCGCCAGGCGAGGAGATAGTCGGGCGCCTTCTGGGTGATCTCGTCCAGCATTCGCCTGGCCTCATCCGGCTTCTGCTGCAGGAGCTGGAAGTCGGCAAAGCGAATCCGCGCCGGCGAGCCCGGAGGCGCCAACTCGGCTGCGGCCTTGTACTCCTGCTCGGCCCGGACCGTGTCACGCTTGGACATGTAGAAGTCGGCCAGCGTCATGCGGGCTTCCACGGCCTTGGGCTCCTTGGTCACCGCCCACTGGAGCGCTCGCTCGGCTCCCACCGCGTCACCCATGAGCAGGTACAGACGGCTCAAGGCCACGTCCAACGTGGCTTTGTCCTTCAGCTCCCGCTGAGCGGCCTCGAGCCGAATGACTGCGTCGGCGACCTCCTCGGGCAACCTCGCAGCGCCGGCGAGGAGGAACAAAGCCTCGACATGCCTCGGATCTTTCTCGAGGACGAACCTGGCCTCTAGGGTGGCGTCCTTGAGCTGGCCCCGGGCGAGGCCTATGGCCCCGAGCAGAAGGTGGACTTCGAGATTCCCGGGCTCGAGCTCCTTGGCCTTGAGCAGGAAGGGGTAGGCGTGAGCCAGCTCGCGCTGGTTATAGTAGGCCAGACCCACCTGACGCGTGGCGCGAGCGTTCGTGTCCTCGTACCGCAGCGCGTTCCGGTATTCGATGATGGCCTCGCGATACTGCTGGCGTGCGAAATACTTGTCGCCGCGCTCCAGATGACGGGTCTTCTTGGCTTCGGGCGACCGTGCGCACCCGCTCCCGACCGTCACGAGCGCCAGCAACAGCACCATCGACACCCGCAAAACCTGGCTCATGTGCATGGACCCTCAGTCGGGAAGATAGGTGTTGAGGACCGGGTACATGGCCCGGACGTAGTCGACCAGCAGGTCCGAGGTCTCCTGCACGCTGCCGTAGATGGGGCTCGAGAGCCGGACCAGGGCGCCATCCGTCCGATTCCTGAAGACGGCATTCCTCACCAGCTCGACCCGCGCGGCCACCTCTCCCGCCACGGCGCGGCCCTGGGACTGGTACCAGTACACCACCAGCTGCTGGTCCTGGTCCTTCTGGATCAGGTACTGGTTGACACGAATGGTGCCGTAGGGCGCCGGCAGGGCGATGGGCACCGTAGAGGCCTCGAGAGGCTCCCACCCCGCGCCTGGCAAGCAGTTGCGCGGCGAGTGCATCTGGGCGCCCTTCCGCTGTGTGTCCCAGTAGCCGATGTACACCCACAGGCTCCGCCCGGCCGGGTCCACGTAGCGGCGCACGAGGTAGTCCTTGACCTTGAGGATGTTCAGCGTGTCGGCGTCGAAGATCGTCCCTTCGCGCCCCTGCCAGCTTCCGAGCTCGGCCGGGAAGGCGTCGAGCGTCTCTCGAATCGGCACGGGCTCGCCCGACGAGCGCAGCTGCGTGACCAGCAGCGCGCTCATGAGGAGCGCCCCCGACAGCGCCAGGCGGACCGACGTCTTCATGCGCCTCCTCCAACCCGGGTGAGCCGGCGGGCGGCCCGGCGCCGCTGGGCCAGCTGGATGAGCCCGTGGACGGCAAGCAGGCAGACGAAGGCGAACACGAAGATGAGCCAGCCCGAGAAGGCGTGGAAGAAGCCCTGGGCATACCAGGGCCCGAACCACTGGCCGACGAGGCCAGTGGCGACGATGCGCCCCGCGTTCGCCAGGATCGTGACGGGCACGGCCGAGGCCACCAGCGCCGTGATCGCCCAGGGCCCGCTCAGCGTGAAAGAGCCCCAGCCCACGGCCAGCGCCAGGAGCGAGATGAGCGAGCGGATGCCGCTACAGGCTTCGGTCACGCCCAGCGTGATCTGGCTCAGCTGGATCACGTTGCCGTCTCGAAGCACTGGCACGTCGATCAGATCGAGGACCCACACCGCAGTCTGGGCGGCCACGTTCTGGAGCGGGAACGCGATGGCGTAGAAGAGCGTGGCGGGCAGCGGGATCATGAAGAAGAGAAAGCCCAGCGGGAAGGCCAGCGTCCGCAGCCACGCGCGCCCCAGATGGAACAGGACGAGCCCCGCGATGATCACGACGAGCGAGCTCCGCGCGAGAAAGAGCTCGCTGGCGATGTCGCCCACGAGCAGGGCCCCGACTCCCGCGATCAGCACCGCCAGCCCGGCCCAGCTGCCCCGAACCGGGAGCGCGGCCAGCTTCCATCGGAGCTGCCAGACCAGGAAGCCGCTGACGAGAGGGACCAGGAATCCGTGGGAGTAGTTGGGGTCGTCCCACCACTGCGCGACCAGGTCGCGAAGGATGCTCCAGTAGAGCGCGCCCAGGAGGACGGCGAAGACAGAGACGACGGCGCTCGCGCGAAGCCACTCGGACGCTCCACCCTCGATCTCGTCCGCTCCGGCGACGATCAGGTCGGGATGGGCGCGGCTCATCTAGGCACCCGGCCCCTGGTGGCGCCGCGTCAGGTCCACGAGCACCTGCTCCGGGCGCGCCTCGGCCAGCACGGCCGCGGCTTCCTCGCCTCCGTTGCTGATCACCAGCACCTGGGCATGGGCCAGCAGCGCCGCCGCGTCGTCGCACAGCAGCGAGGCGATATGGGGGATCTCCTCCTCGATGTAGCGCCGGTTCGCTCCCGTGAGACGGGCCACCGACACGCTCCGGTCGAGGATCCGGACGTCACAGCCCTTGCCGATCAGCGCCTCGACCACGCGCACCATGGGGCTCTCGCGGAGGTCGTCCGTGTCCGGCTTGAAGGAGAGCCCGACCACACCCACGCGCTTGCGCTTGGTCTCGAGAACCGCCTCGATGCCCCGGCGCACCTGGCTGTCATTGGACGGGATGATGGCGCCCAGCAGCGGCACGGCCACGTCGGCCGAGCTGGCGGCGTAGAGCAGCCCTTTCACGTCCTTGGGCAGGCACGAGCCCCCGAAGGCGAATCCCGGATGGAGGTAGGCCTCCGAAACATTGAGCTTTCGGTCCATCAGGAAGACCCGCATCACCTCGTGGGCGTCCACGCCGAGCGCCGCGCACACGTCGCCGATCTCGTTCGCGAAGCACACTTTGAGCGCGTGGAAGGCATTGGCCGCGTACTTGACCATCTCGGCCGTCGGCAGCGCGGTGTGGATGAAGGGCGCGCGAACGTCGGCATAGAGCGCCTGCAGCAGCGCCGCCGTCTCCCCGTCCTCGCACCCGACCAGCGTGAGCGGCGGCGAGACGAAGTCCCGGAGCGAGGAGCCCTCGCGCATGAACTCGGGGTTCACCGCCACGCGCACGCGAGTCTCCGCGTCCGCCCCGGCGCCGGCCCGGAGCGCCGGACGCAGCAGGCGCTCCGTCGTGCCGGGTAGCACGGTGCTGCGGAGGACGACGGTGAAGGCCTTCGGGCGCGCCGCGAGGGCTCGGCCGATCTGTTCGCCGACGCGCTCGACGGCGGTGAAGTCAGGCTGGCCGTTCGCGCGCGCCGGAGTGCCGACGCAGATGAGGGCCAGGTCGGTGCCGTCCACCGCGTCCTCCACGCTCCCGGTGGCGCCGAGGCGCCCCTGGCTCACCATCGCCCCGATGAGGTCGCCGAGTCCAGGCTCGACCACGGGCGACTCACCCCGCGTCACCATTTCGACCTTGTCCGGGTTCACGTCCACACCCATGACCTCGTGACCGGCCCTGGCGATGCAGGCGGCCGTCACGCATCCGACGTAGCCGAGCCCGAACACGCTAACGCGCATGATTGTCCACCACGTGCTCGCAAAGGGTTTCGAACTGACGCGACACCTGGGTCCAGGAATACCGCTCCTCGACCAGCCGGCGGCCTGCCGTGGCGAGCGCATGGCGCCGCTCGGAGTCGTGGAGGAGAGACACGACCGCCCGGGCGAAGTCGTCGGGCTCGTCGGCCTGGAGGTAGTGCTCGCCTGGTGAGAGCGGAAGCCCCTCGGCGCCAACGCGCGTCGCGACCACGGGCTTGCCCATGGACAGCGCCTCGAAGATCTTGAGCCGCGTCCCGCTGCCGACCCGGAGCGGCACCACATACACCTGCCCCTGGGCCAGATGGGGCCGGATGTCCTCCACGGTACCTGTGAGGTGCACCCCGGCCGCCGCCGCGGCCGCCCGGAGTCGCGGGCCTGGACTGCGTCCAGCGACGGTCAGCGAGACCTGGGGCACCTGGCGGCGGATCACGGGCCACACGGCCTCGCAGAAGTGCAGGATAGCGTCCTCGTTCGGGTACCAGTCCATGGATCCGGTGAACACGAGCCGGCCCGGGACTTCGCGGGTTCCGTTGGGCTTGAAGTACTCCACGTCCACGCCCGTCGGCACCGACCAGATCCTGGCGCCGGGAACCAGCCCTTCGAGTAGCCGGCGATCGGTCTCGGACACGGTCACCGTCGCGTCCGCGCCCGCGCACACCCGCGTCTCGTAACGCCGCATCTTCCGCCACTCGACTTCGAGCGGGAGGCGCCGCCATGGTCGCCGCTCCGTACGACAGAGACGCCTCCAGATCAGGTGCTCCACGTTGTGGGCGAAGAGCAGGGTGGGCACGGGGGTCCCCTGCGGCACATTGGGAGCCGCGGCGAGAAAGTCGGCCACGCAGAGATCCACCGACCCCGACGCGAGCAGGGACTGGAGATCCCGCCCGAGCGCTGGCACGCGGCAGCGCCAGAGATCCACCGGCAGTGGCGACGCCCACGAGCGCGCCAGCGCCGCTGCGAAGCCCGCCGACCCCCGCTTGGGAATCGGATGGAGGAACGACTGCACGCGCTCGCAGCTCGAGAGCGCTCGAGTCAGCTCTGCGGGCTCGTCACCGGCATCGTGGGTGGTGAGGAGCGTGACGCGATGCCGCTTCGACAGCTCGGCCAGCATGTGAAAGCTCCTGAGCCGCCCGCCCGACGTGGGAGGCCAGAGCCCGCCGACCTTGACCCAGACGATGCGCAGGCTCATGCGCCCGCCCTCAGCGCCGTCCCCAGATCATCGCCATCCAGGAAGACCCGCTGCCACAGTTCGAGATTCACGAGCAGCCAGAGGCGGTCGCCGTGCTCGCGGAGGCCCTGGCGGTGCTCCATCGCGAGCCGCTCGAGGGCGACCGGATTGAAGAAGCCCCGTTCCAGCGCCCGGTGGCCCAAGACGAACTCCTCGACCAGGGGCCAGAAGCGGCCCCGCAGCCAGCGGCCCACCGGAACGGGGAAGCCCATCTTGGGCCGGGTCAGGATGGCGCGCGGCACGAGCTCCCGCACGGCCTCGCGTAGCGCCGCCTTGGTCCGCCAGCCGCGCACCTTGAAGTGCCCGGGCATGGCGGACACGTGCTCGACGAACTCGTGGTCGAGGAACGGCACCCGGCTCTCCACCGATGCGGCCATGCTCATCTGGTCCTGCTTCATAAGGAGTTCGACCAGGTAGGTCTGCATGTCGGCCCGCCCCATCCGCTCCAGTCTGCCGCCCGGACCTTCGCCGTAGAAGCGGAGCGCCTCCGCGTACGGATCGGTCCCGGCGAATCGCGCGCCATCGGCCCAGAGATCCCGCTGCATCCAGGTCGGGAACACCGCGAAGTTCTCGAAGAAGAGACCGCGAGGGCCCGGCGGAAGCGCCAGAAAGCTCCGCTCGGCGTACCGGCGGAGCGGCCCCGGAAGTCCCCGGGCGAGCTCGGCGGTCAGCCGTCGCACCGGCTGGGGAGTCAGGGCGTTGTAGACGTCCCCCAGGCGCTGGTTCAACGCCGTCACTCGGTAGCGGTTGTAGCCGAGGAACAACTCGTCCGCGCCCTCGCCGGTGAGCACAACCTTGACGTGCTGTTGCGCCAGCCGTGAGACGAAGTAGAGCGGCACGCTGGAGGAGAAGGCGATGGGCTCGTCCTCGTGCCAGACCAGCCGCGGCAGCGCCTCGAAGAATTCCCTGGGCGACACGATGATATCCCGGTGATGGGCGCCCACCGCGTTCGCCACGAGGCGCGCGTATTCGAGCTCATTGGCGTCGGCTTCGGTGAAGCCCACTGAGAACGTGCGGATGGGCTCGCGCACCATGGGCGCCATGAGGGCGGCAAGGGCGCTCGAGTCGATGCCGCCTGACAGGAACAGGCCGAGCGGCACGTCGCTCATGAGATGGCTGCGCACGGCCGCTCCAAGATGCGCGCGGACCTCCCGGGCGCGCTCGGCGAGCCCGGCAGCCCGGCCGTCGGGCTCCAGGGGAAGCCGCCAGTAGCGGCGCTCCCCGATCCCTTCCCCCGGGGACCAGGTCAGCGTCCGGCCCGGCTCGAGCTTTCGCACGCCACAGAAAAAGGTCTCCGGGCCCGAGACGAAGCGGTTGGCGAGAAACTCCGGCAGCACTGCCTCGTTGAACTCGGGGCGGAGACGGCCAACCGCCAGGATGGCCTTGATCTCGGAAGCGAACAGGAGCTGCCGGTCGGTCATCGCGTAGTACAGCGGCTTGATCCCGAGCCGGTCGCGCGCGAGGAGCAGACGGCTCCGGCCTCGATCCCAGAGCGCGAAGGCAAACATCCCCTGGAGCCGCTCGACACACCGCTCGCCCTCCTCCTCGTAGAGATGGAGGATGGTTTCGGTGTCGCTCCTCGTGCTGTAGCGATGGCCGCGGGCGACAAGGTCCGGGCGCAGGCTCGCGTGGTTGTAGATCTCGCCGTTGTAGGTGATCCAGCAGGAGCCGTCTTCATTGGTCATGGGTTGCTGGCCGGTTGCGACGTCCACGATGGACAGGCGGCGATGGCCGAGGCCCACGGGGCCGTCGATCCACAGTCCCTCCCCGTCCGGTCCCCGGTGGCGGAGGACATCCCGCATCCGCTTGAGCACCGTTTCGTCCACCGTGTCTCGCGGATTGAAATTAACGATGCCGACGATCCCGCACATGGCCCGCTACCGCCTCTCCACCGAAAAGCCGCGATCGTCGAAACGGACCACCTCGCTGCCGCGGCCGAAGGAGAGTCCCGTGAGGCCGGCACCCTCACCGCGGAGCGGCGCCACCTCCGGGGCCGGCCCGGCCACGTCTTCAATCGGCACGACCAGGGAGATCACGCGCACCGGGAGGTGCGCCACCATGGAGTACACGAGCATGGGTGCCGGGCAGCGCCGGCCGTAGGCCAGCGACACCCAGCCCTGCATGGGAGCCAGCTCGCCCTCGTGGACCTCGCACTTGAGAGGTGACGCGGAGAAAGAGCGGATCAGAAGTCCGGGGCCTTCCGGACTGCCGGCCCGGGCCCACTGGGCCGCATCCACGGTCACGGGCATCGGCCCCAGCTGAAAGCGCACGGCCACCATGTGCTCCGCGGCCCCGTGGAGGTCGTCCACCAGGATCCAGTAGCGCGGCTTGACGAAGAGCACGCGGCGCCGATGCACCACGGGATCCTTGAGCCGCGCATAGCCGTCGTGGAAGGCATCGGCGAAGTCGTACGTCGCGTCGGACTGCCAGTGCTGGAGTCGCGCCGCGGGCCGCCGAAGCCAGCGGAAGGGCGCCGTCGGCACCGCCTGGCTCTCCCCGTCCAGCGTGACGGTGCTGTGGGCCACGGTTCCGCGGAAGTGATCGCGCCAGCGCGAGTCAGCGTAGCTGAAGGTGCCCGGATCGACCAGGCAAGGCTCGCCGAACGCCGCGCACTGGATGGAGAGAAGGTCGGCGTGACCGTGAGCCCCGCTCATCGGGCAGCCGAGCGGGCCCGTATCGAAGATGAGCTGATGGGCGCGGGACCCCCAATCGCTCCGCATCACGGCATAACCGCCGTCCGCGAAGCGGCGAGACGGCGGCCCGGATGGCCTTTCGGGGGCGAGCTCCGAAAACGCGGCCGCCCCGCCAGCTCCGAGCAGCCATAGCGTCTCGGGTGCCAGTCCTCCGGCCGCCCACGCGTAGTCTGGACGGCCGAAGAGCGCGGCCGCGGTCGAGAAGAGATCCCGAAAATCGTCGCCGGCCCGGGGCGCCAGGGGAAGGAGGCGGCCACTGTCGGCGTCGCCGATCTGCGGCATGGACCCGTTGGGCCAGCGGATCGCCAGCAGGAAGTCGAGCATGCGCTCGAGGCCCCCGCGAATCGTGCCGGGGAGCGCCAGTCCGTTCCGCCTGCCCAGCAGCAGGAGATGGAGGTAGATCTCCACGGTGTAGCGCTGGTAGCACGTCGCCTGCTCGAAGTAGACCCCGTCCGGGAGGACCTGGCGCGAGAGCTCGTCGGCGAGAATGCGGATGCCCGTCTCGCGCCACCGGAGTGCCTGCGGCATCTCGGGAGTGAGCACGCCCGCGTAGAGGAGGCCGAGGGCTTCTCCCGTGAGATGCGTGTTGGGGGAAAAGTAATAGGAGAGGTAGCGCTCCACGTGGGTGGCATGAGCGACGATGGCGCCGCGCACGGCGCGGACGAGATCCGGCGTGAGAGCCGCCGATCCTTCCAGCAGCGCCAGCAGCCAGCACCACGACATGAGGCGCAGCGCCGCCTCCAGGCTCGACGTCCAGTTGATTCCCGTGCCGGGCGGATTGTCGGCCATCCAGTGGGTGAGCCGGCCCGCGACGCTCCGGGCATAGCGCTCATCTGCCGTGAGCCTGTAGGCCTGGGCGAGCCGGACCAGCCACTGGTGCCGGTTGAGCTCCCAGACCACCTTGGTGTCGCCCACCACCTTGGGATCCAGCGGGTCGAGCCGGCTCCAATGCGCGAGTGGAGCTCGAAGGGCCGTGGTGGGGTCGCGGTGCCAGTCCACGGGATCGCCGAAGCGCAGCCCCTCGTATCCCAGGAGATCGAGTCGTCCCTCGAGGGCCGCGTCGGCCGAGGCAATGAGCCTCTCGCGCGCCCCCGGCACTTCCCTGTCGAGGAGCGTGGACATCTCGCGGTACCCCGCCCCTCCGAAGAATCGCCACGGGTCCACGGCAGACGCGCCCGACGAGCCCTGCCGGAGCTTGGCCTTCGTCTCGGCTGGCGTCTCGGAGGGCATCTCGGCGTGCCCGAGGAGGCCCAAGCGCTCGAGCTGCTTCGAGGCGGCCTGCCGGCTGCGACAGACGAGCTCCGGCAACCCCATGTCCACGAGACGCCCGAGCCTCACTGCGCCCCTCCGCGCCACTGCCGACTCGGTTCGACGGCGACGCTCCGGCGGAGACCCGTCTCGGCCTCGCCCACTGCGATCCCTGGCTCGAGCAGCCGGCGGAGCGAACAGTCGAGGACGAGGAGGCCCCAGAGCTGACCGCAATGGTCCGGGCGGCGCTGGGCCTCGTAGAGATCGAGCAGGGCTCCTACCGCGCCGGCTCTCACCCCGACCTCGCCCAATCGCGTGGTCTCGCCCAGGCGATCCCTGAAGAAGGTCGGCAGGATCCGGGAGAACCAGACCGCAAGCGGGACGCCGAAGCCTTGCTTGGGCCGCGTGAGAACGGCATCGGGCACGCGTCCCCGCAGCACGCGCTTGAGGAGGTATTTGGACTCAGCCCCGCGCATGCGGAGGCCGGCCGGCAGGCCGCAGGCGAACTCGACGAGCGGGTGATCCAGCAGCGGCACGCGGGCCTCGAGCGAGACGGCCATGCTCATGCGATCGAGCTTGGTCAGGATGTCGCCGGGCAGATAGGTCTGAAGGTCGAGATCCTGTAGCCGCGAGAGCGCGTCCAGGCCCTGCCCCTCCCGCAGGGCGATACTAAAGGACGTCTCCACCCCGTTTGCGCCGTCGCGCTCGAGGAGGCCGTCAAGCTCCCGGGCCGGGAACAGCGAGACGGCGTCCAGGTATCGCTCCATGCGCGGCAGCGAGAGGTTGTAGAGATAGTTCTTGCCGCGCGTGCCTTTCGGCAGCGCGGTGCTGAGACGCCGAAGCGGGGCGCCGAGCCCGGAATCTCCGACGAGCCCCACCAGCCGGCGGCGCCGGTCCACGAGGTACCGCTCGTAGCCGGCGAACAGCTCGTCTCCGCCGTCCCCCGACAGTGCCACCGTGACGTGCTGGCGGGCCAGCCCCGACACGATGTAGGTCGGGATGGCAGAGGAGTCGGAAAAGGGCTCGTCGAAGGCCGCGAGTACCTTGTCGAGCACGACCAGATCCTCGGGGCCCACGAGGAGCTCGTGATGCTCGGTGCCGAAGGCCTGAGCAACCTCGCGGGCATAGGGCAGCTCATCGAACCCGGGCTCCCGGAACCCGATCGAGAAGGTCTTGACGCGGGCGCCCATTTCCTTCGCCATGATGGCCACAACGGTCGTCGAGTCCACGCCGCCGCTCAGGAAGGCGCCCAGCGGCACATCGCTCACGAGGTGAGATCGCACCGCATCGGTGAGCCGCTCCCAGAGGAGCGCCTCCGCGTCAGTCGGGGCAGGCGCCCCGCTCTCGAAGAAGGGCGTGGAGGACCAGTACCGGCGGCTGTCCACGATCCGCCCATCGCGGACGGTCAACGTGTGCCCGGGCGGGAGCTTCGCCACGCCGTCGAGGATGCTCAGCGGGTCCGGCACGTAGCCGTGCTCGAGGTAGAGGGCCGCGGCCCGGCGGTCCACGGCGCGGACGATCCAGGGGCTCTCGAGGAGAGCCTTGAGCTCGGAGCCGAAGACGACTCCGTGCGGCGTGGTGGCGTAGTACAGCGGCTTGATGCCGAGCCTGTCGCGCGCCAGGAGGAGGGTCCGCCGGGAGGCGTCCCAGACCGCCAAGGCAAACATGCCGCGCAGGCGCTCGACGCAGCGCTCGCCCAGGTCCTCCCAGAGGTGGACGATCACCTCGGTGTCCGAGGCCGTGGCGAAGCGGTGTCCCCGCCCCGTCAGCTCGGCCCGCAGCTCGCGATAGTTGTAGATCTCGCCGTTGAAGACGACCCACACGGTACCGTCCTCATTGGCGAGCGGCTGGCTGCCCGTGTCGAGGTCGATGATGCTCAGCCGGCGCATCCCGATGCCGAGCGCGCCGTCGCGGTGGACCCCGCCACCGTCGGGCCCGCGGTGGACGACCGCGCGAGCCATCCCCTCCAGCACGTCGGCGGACGCGGGCTGCTCGCGATCGGTGCCGAACACCCCGAAGATCCCGCACATGTCAGGAAGCCACCGTGCGGTCGGAGGTTGGCGTGCGACGGAGCGCCCACACGAGGAGCGGGTAACCCACGTACGCATAGGCCACGAGTGCGACGGATCCCCAGAACACCGGCGCCGCGAGTGTCATCACGCGATGGCGCGAGAGATCACGGCCGCGCGCCGGTGCCCGTGGGCCGCTGGGCCGCCGCCGGGATGTCGAGCGGACGGGCATCGGCCGCCATCGCGCCGCGGCCGAACAGCACGATCTTCACCGTGTCGACGAGAATCCGGAGATCGAACCACACCGACAGGTGCTTGATGTAGAAGAGGTCGTAGCACACCTTCTCGATTTCTTCCTCGAGGGTGTTGGCGTAGCCGAAGCGTACCTGGGCCCAGCCCGTGACGCCGGGACGAACCACCGCGCGAAGCGAGTAGAACGGCGCGCACTCCGCGAGGAGCTCGAAACTGTCGACCGGGTGGGGCCGCGGCCCCACCAGGTTCATGTCTCCGCGCAGGATGTTCACGAACTGCGGCAGCTCGTCGAGCCGGAACTTCCGGAGCCACTTGCCCACGCGCGTGATCCGCTCGCTATTGTCCTTTACCCAGAGCGTGCTCTCGCTCTGGGTCGGGTGCATGGTCCGAAACTTGATGAGAATGAAGCGCCGCCCGCCCAGTCCGACGCGGGCCTGGCGGAAGAACATGGGCCCCGGGGAGTCCAACTTGATGGCCAGTGCGACAAGCCCGCACAGGGGCAGGCAGACCACGAGGCCGATCACCGACGCCACGACACTCATCGCCCTGGACAGCGCGAGGTCGAGCGGAGACGTCCTGAAGCCCTCCGAAAAGATGAGATGGCTCGGCACCAGCGATTCGAGCGGCAGCTTGCCCGTGAGACGCTCGTAGACGTCCACGGCGTCCTCGACGTGAATGCCCCGGACGCGCGCGTCAAAGAGATCGCGCACGGGCAGACGGCCGCGTCGCTCGCTCAGCGCCACCAGGATCCGATGGGGCTTCGTGTCCTCGATGATCTTGTCCAGCCGTTCGAGAGGACCCAGAAGCGGGCACGGCAATCCCGCGGCCTCAGCCGGGGGGCCGTCATCCACCATTCCGACGAGGGCGTAGAGAAACTGGGGCTGGGCTTCGATCTCCTGGACGAGCCGCCGGGCCAGCGGACCCGTCCCCAGCACGAGCACGCGTTCGACGAAGGGCCCGCTCCGCATGAGACCATACGTCAGCGCCCGAAGCGGCAGCAGCAGGCACACGATGACGACCAGAGTCGACACGAAGGGACCGTCGGCCACTCGGGTCTGGGGGAACAGCGCGTAGAAGCCGGCCAGCAGGATGAAGGCCACGCCAAATGCCTGGAGGAGCCTTGGCACGAAGGCGCCGAAGCTTCGGACGATCCGCAGGTCGTACAGATCGTTGTAGTAGAACGCGACGACGCAGCAGAAGGACAGCACCGTGGCCTGGCCGAGCAGGGCCGCTACGTCCACCCAGTCTAAGATCACAGGACGGAGCCAGAGGAAGGTCATCGCCGATACGGCGACGAAGAGCGCTCCGCCTTCGAGGAGCGCGAGCATGCGCGCCATCAGCGGGCCTCAGCCGCGAGGGCCAGGACGGCCTCGGCCAGCTTGCGGGAATCGTGGTGGACCTGGACGCCGTCCTCGAACAGGTCTCCCTCCACCGTTCGGCAACCCAATGCGCGGAGCAGGAGGGCGTCCATGGACACGGGAACGGAGTGGCTGGCGGCATAGTGGACGGCCACCTTCTCCGGTATCGGGGCCGTGTTGAGCAGCACGTCGTGGATGGTGACCTGAGGCGCGTGACGGCGCAGGGCAACCAAGTGGTCGACCGCGGTATAGCCGTCGGTCTCGCCGGGCTCGGTCATGAGGTTCATGACGAGCACCACCCGGGCGCGAGACTGCGCGATGTCGTCGGCCAGCTCCTTCAGAAGCAATGGAGCGATCAGGCTCGTATACAGGCTCCCAGGCCCGATCACGATGAGGTCGGCGGCGGCGACTGCCTCACGGGCCTCGGGCAGGGCGCGCGCGAGCCCCGGGTGGAGCGTGAGCCGCCGGATCAACCGGCCGGTGGACGCGATGCGCGTTTCGCCCTCCTCGCGGCTGCCGTCCTCGAATTCGGCCCGCAAGATGACGCTCTCGTCCGTCGAGGGCAGCACGCGCCCCCGGATCCCAAGCATCTTCCCGCCGCGCTCCACGGCCGCGCAGAAGCTCGGCTCGAGCTCGTGGAGCGCGGTGAGGATGAGGTTGCCGAGGCTGTGGCCACCCACGTCGATCGTGCCCTTGAAGCGGAAATCGAAGATCGCCGCGAGCGTGGATTCGTCGTCGGCAAGGGCCAGCAGGCAATCCCGGACGTCGCCCGGGGCCGGCAGCTGGTACGCCTGGCGCAGCCGACCGGAGCTGCCGCCATCGTCCGCCACCGTCACAATGGCCTTGAGGCACTCGCCGTCGCGGGCCGGCAGCCACGGGTACTCCGGGGGAAAGAGCGCCGCCTTGAGGCCGCGCAACAGGATGGGCAGACCGGTTCCCCCACCGATGGCCACCACGCGCGGGGGCCGTCGCCCGGCGGATGCGGCGCACGGCATAGTCTCGGTCGGAAGCGCGGCGGACCCTACGGAGGTTCCGATGTCGCGGCCGAGGTCAGCTGTCTTGCCTGGTAAGCTCACAATCGGCCGTCACCTTCCGCCCTGTCGCAGCCGGTGACGGCTTCGGATCCGGTCTCTGGTCTGGCGCCACCAGCGCAGCTTGGCACCGTCGGACCGCGCCCCGTACGGGACGCCGTAGCCATATCCGTAGGCGTGGAGGCCGGAGAACATGCGGTCGTCGCCGTTGAACACGAGACCCACGATCTTCTCGGGCGCCAGCACGTTGAGCGTCTCTTCGAGGAGCTTGCGCGGGGACCGGTGGGCCCGGACCACGACCAAATAGCCGTCCACCCACTTGCTGAGCACCCGGCAATCCGGAATGGGAACGACGGGCGGCACATCGAGGATGATGAAGTCGTAGCTGCGGCGCGCTTCCGCGAGGAGCTCGCCGAACCTGGGCGACTTGAGCAGCTCGTAGGGCGCGTCCGCCGAGCGCCCCGCCGTGAGCACGGAGAAGTTGAACGGCGTACACGGCCGCACGAGCCTGTCCAGATCGATGCCCGGATCGAGTAGCGCGTCCGCGAGTCCGAGCACGTCAGGACCCCTCAGAACCAATTGCTGGGCGACCGAAGGGGCGCGGAGGTCGGCGTCCACCAGGAGTACCCGCGCCTTCCAGTCCTGGGCCAGCGCCCCGACCAGGTTGATGGCGGTGGTGGTCTTCCCGTCACGTACGACCGGGCTCGTCACTCCCAGCACCACCAGCCCGGCCTTCCGGTGAGCCTCCTCGATCGTGTAACGGAGGGCCCGGTACTGCTCGGCCGCGAAGGAGGCCGGCGTGAGGAGACTCACGAGATGCGGGTCGACTTCGCCGCCCGTGTCGGCGGCGACGGCCGGAGCCCGCTCCGCGACCCTCACGGACGGGCGGGCTGTGGGCACGGCCTCCTCGGGCGCCCTCGCGATCGGGGGAACGATTGGAGGAGCGACTGGAGGAACGTCTGGGGGAACGACTGGGGGTACGGAGGGTCGGCGCTCTTCGTCCCGCCGGCCGCGCTCCCGCTCGGCTTGCTCGAGTGCCTTGAAGAACTTGCTCATCGGTCGGTCGTCTTCATCGGAGACACGAAGGCACCCCAGACCCACCGCAGCCATCTCATCTTCCCGCCGCGCTTGGCCCCGGTGTCGCGCAGCCCGTCCTCCATGTACGCGATGGCCTCGTTCACGGCGTCGCGGTCGATCCGGCGCTTGCGGTCGGCGTAGCCGAACACGAGGCAGTGGTCGCAGAGAATGTTCATGACCCGCGGAACTCCTTCCGTATACGCCGCGATGCGGGCCACCGCGCGTGGGGTGAACAGCCCGAAGTCGCGCGTGCCGGCAATGCGCAGCCTGGCGTGGATGTAGTCGCCGGTCTCACTCAGAGTGAGCGGAGGGATCGTGCACGAGAGTCCCACCCGCTGCTTGAGCTGGCGAAGCTCGGGCAGTCGGAGCTTCGCCCGGAGCTCGAGCTGTCCCGACAGGATGATCTGCAGCAGCTTTTCCGTCGGTGTCTCGAAGTTCGAGAGGAGCCGGATCTGCTCCAAGGTGCCCGGTTCCAGGTTCTGGGCCTCGTCGATGACCAGCACCGTGATCTGGCCGGCGCGCCTGCGCTCGATGAGGAAGTTATAGAGGGCCGCGAGCCGCTGGGCGCGCGACTCGCCGCTCTTGCTGATGCCGAAGTCCTCGAGCACATACTCGAGGATCTCGTCGAAGGGCAGCGTCGAGTTGAACACGTAGGACACAGCGGCGCCCTCATCCAGCCGGCGGCGCAGTGTGTGGAGCAGCGTGGTCTTGCCGGTACCGATGTCACCCGTCAGGACCATGAAACCCTTGTTCTCCTGAACGCCGTAGATCAGCTGGGCAAGGGCCTCGCGGTGCCCCGGCGACATATAGAGAAACTTTGGGTCAGGCGTCGCGTTGAACGGCTTCTCTTTGAGACCGTAGAACTGGAGGTACACGGCTCAGGCCTTCACATCCGGCCCTGAACGAGAATCCAGACGAGCTGCTCGTTGCCCGTGGCGACCAGATACGAGGTCACGACCACCAGCACCAGCCCCAGCACGGCCGCGACGGCGCCGAGGCGGAAGCGGCGGTGCTGGCGCGCTGTGTCGGCCTCACTGGCGATGGGCGGAATACTGGCCAGCACCGGTACCAAGCTGAACCGCCGCAGGTCGTCCATGCTATGGAACGAGGTGTCGAGCTGCTCGGCCAGCGCCACGGCCCCGGCAGCGAGCATCAGCGAGACGAGGAGCGCGACCCCGATGAAGCGGTACCGCTTGGCCAGGGCCTCCCGCGGCGGCACGGCCGGATCCAGGATCCGGAACTGCTCGCCCTTTTGGCGCTGCTCCATGCTCTCGGCCAGGTGCGCGTCCTCGTAGCGCTTGAGCAGCGACTGGTAGAGCTCACGCGTGCTCTCGTAGTCCCTGAAGACCCCTTTGTACTCCTGCTCCCGGCGCGGCACATTGTCCACCCGCGACTGGTAGAGCCCGATGGTGCTGCGGAGCCGTTTCGCCTCATTCGTGAGAACGTTGCTTTCGGTTTCGGCCTCGCTCCGCGCCTCTCGGAGCCTCATGAGGTAGGGCGAGGTGGGCGTGGCCGGCTTGGCCTCGACTTTCGTCTCTTTCGCCTCGGGCTTCGCGTCGGCCTTGCGTTCGGCGATCTGCTTCTCCAGGGCCGCGATCTCGGCCTTGGTCTGGATCACGTCGGGATATTTCTCGCTGAAGCGGGTGAGCAGCGTGGGCAGCTCCCGCTTCAACCGCGCCAGCCGCGCCTCTGGACTCTCGGGCTCGAACACCGTGCCCACGGGCCCTCCTGGGCTTGTTACGCCACCGATGACGCCCATGGTCTCGGCCTCGGCGATCTGGCTGGCGAGGAGCCGCCTCCGCTCGCTGACCCGCATCTGGCTGTCGAGATTCGCGCGGAGCTGCCCATCGAGCCGATCCAGGGTCGTCATGTTGGTTTCCATCTGCTGGGGCAGCTCACCCACGTACTTGCGCTTGAATTCGCTGACCTGCCGCTCCTGCTCGTCGAGGCGCTTCTTCGCGTCGTCAAGCTGGACCTTGAGGAACTCGCTTGTCCCCGAGGCCTGGCGCTCCCGGACCTTCAGGTTCTCGTCGATGTAGAACGACGCCAGGGTGTTGGTGACCATCGCCACCGTCTGGGGATCGCTCCCGCGGTAGCTGATGGCAAAGGCCACCGTGGCCTCCGGGCCCTGCCCCTTCATCTCCACGCCCTTGAGCTCGAGCTTGATGTCCTGGCGCATGCGCCCGATCACGTCGTCCGTCGCCATCCTCTTGCGCGCTTCAGGATAGAGATTGAATCGGTCGATCATCGCCTCGAGCCGCGAACGACTGAGGATCTCCTGGTTGATGGTCTGGAGGCGTGTTTCCAGCGTGCTGGTCACGGTAGGCCGGACAACGCTCTCCGGCACCTGCTGGCGGTCCACGAGCACCGTGGCCGTGGCCTGGTAGATATCGGGCAAGGACATGGCCACGCTGACGGCGGCCGTCAACGGCACGAGGAAAACCAGTACGGCCAGCCACTTTCGGCGGGCCCATACGCTCTTGGCCAGCTCGAAGGCTTCGGATTTACCCTGCGCTGCCTCTGCCATCTCTCCGCGCTCCTTGGCTTGTGAGTCCGATTACGGCACGACGACGATGTCGCCGTTCCTGAGATAGAAATTCTCCTCGCCTCCGGAGCCGCCTCTCAGCATGTCCATGAGCCCCTGGTTCTTGACGACTTTCGGGTAATTGAACGGAATGCGCTTCATGCCGGTGCCCTCGGGACGAAGCACCACGACCTGCGAGCGGGCCGCGAAGGGCGTGAAGCCGCCGGCCAATGCGAGCGCATCGAGCACGGTGGTCCAGCTCTTGAGGTCATAGCGCGCCGGCTTTAACACTTCCCCGATGACCGAGACTTTGAAGCTTCTGACCTCGGTCACGATCACGGACACCTCGGGCTCCGGGATGTACTCGGCCAGCCTCTTGGCCAGGACGTCCCTCAGCTCGAGGGTGGTGAGGCCCGCCGCCGCCACGTCGTTGATGAGCGGGAGCGAGATCTTCCCGTCGGGCCTCACGGGAACAGTCTTCGTTACGGCTTCATTCTTCCACACCGAGATCAGCAGGACGTCCTCGGGCCCGATTCGGTATTCGGCCGGATTTCCGGCGGTTGTGTTCTGCTCCGCGGCTGCGGGGCCTGTCGCGGGCTTGTCGGCCGCCTGCGGCCAGGCAGCGGTCAGCGGCACGGCCAGCACGAGGAGTGCCACGACAGCGGAGCACAGTCTGTGAGTAGTCACGGGTGTCCTCCCACGGGTCACAGGGTGACCCTCATGGAGCGCTGCTCGGACTCCAGGCCCGCCTGCTTGATCTTGTAGAGCAGCGCACGGTAGCTGATCTTCAGCAGTTTGGCGGCCTTCACCCGGTTCCATCGCGTGTGCTCGAGAACCCGGGCAATGGCCTCCCGCTCTGCTCCCAGGGCGGCGTCACGAGCGATCTGCTTGAGGGAGAGCTCCTGCATCTGGACAGGGCCCGTCGCTTCGCTGCCATTTCCCTCGGGCTTGACCCGGGGCAGAGCCGCCCGGCTGAGCAGCGGATCGTTCAGCACGATCATCCGCTTCACCAGATTCTCCAGTTCCCGGACATTGCCCGGGTAGCTCTGGTGGGCGAGGTGCTCCATGATGTGCGGCGGGATGGCGAAGCCCGCGCGGTTGAAGAGCTTCGAGTGCCGCTCGGTGAAGTAGTTAACCAGCCGCGGGATCTCCTCCGGCCGCTCCCTGAGCGGCGGCACCACGATCTGGATGACGTTGAGCCGATAGTAGAGATCCTCGCGGAAGTGGCCGGCCGCCACCGCCTTTTCGAGATCTTGGTTGGTGGCCGCGATGATCCGGACATCCACCTTGATGGTGGAGCGGCCGCCCACCCGCGAGAACTCCCCGTCCTGGAGGACATGGAGCAGCTTGCCCTGGAGGGCGGGATGCAGATCGCCGATCTCGTCGAGGAACATCGTGCCGGTATCGGCCGCCTCGAATTTCCCGATCTTGAGCTGATGAGCACCCGTGAAGGCTCCCCGCTCGTGCCCGAACAGCTCGGACTCCAGAAGCTCTCGCGGGACGGCGGCGCAGTTGACCTTGACGAAGGGCCGCCGCTGGCGGAAGGAATGGTGATGGATCGCGCGGGCCACCAGGTCCTTGCCCGTGCCGGTCTCGCCGCAGATCAGCACGGTGATGTCCACCTGAGCCGTCTGCTCGATGACTTTCCGGACCTCCTGCATCCGAGGGCTGCGCCAGAGGCTGATCTCCTGCGCGAGGCGCTGGGCCACTTCGTCGCCCGAGGCCCGGCCTGTCAGCCGCGCAGTCTCGACCCGCAACCCCTTGATGGCGTTCTCCAGATCCTCGGGCTTGAAGGGCTTGACGAGAATTTCGTCGGCGCCGTGACTGGAGGCTTCGCCGATTCGCTGGCTGTGTGAGGAATCGCAGAGCATGATGACGGGCCCCGGATCGGAGGCCTGGAGGCGCAGTTGGCGAAGCAGGTCGATCCCATCCGTCCCGTTCCCCTCCATCTCGAGGAGACTGAACAGAAATCGCCTGCCGATGATAAGACTCTGGGCCTCGGCCGGCGAGCCGGTGCTGACAGGCTCATAGCCCCATCCCTCGACGAGTTTCGCCAGTTGACTCCGGAGAGCCGGTTCAGCCTCTACGATGAGAACGGATTTGTCGGTCATATTATTTGGCTCCCTCGTGAAGCGGGCGATGGGGTATGGGCAAGCTGGATGCCAATATTCCCAAGACGCTGGATTCCAGTTGGAAGCTACGAATTTTGCGTCCCTTTCCGGCGTCGTGAGCGGCCCGAAGGAGTCAGCAGCCGGCAAGCTGATTGGGCATTTACTTCCCTATGAGTAGGTAGAAATGTAACTCCCTGGGAAGTAAACTGATCAGATCCTGAAAGAGACAGCACGAATCTTTATGCGACTTTGCATGGATCTACATTTTTGGGGGGGGATCCACAGAAGTCCTAGACATGTGACTGGCGGTTGGTTCAGTACAGCCGGAACTTCTCGGTCGCCGTTAATCCCAGAGTGATGACATTGTCTCGCAAATCTGAGACCCCGGCGGCGGCGCCGGTCCCCTGCTGCTGAAGGTACCTGTACGAGGCCACGAAGTTCAGCCAGGACAGCAGCCTGTAGGTCAGTGTCGCGCTGGCGGTGTAATTCGTGACGTCCAGCGTCGAGCCCGTCGACCCTGAGCCCGTCGATTCCGTCTTGGACCATCCTGCGCCGACTGCGAGCATCAGCGCCTGCGAAGCCTGAAAGGATGCGGTGCCGGAGACAGATTGGGTCGTGCTGATGATACCCGTCACACCTCCGGTGCCGGTGGTCCGGCTATACCCGAGGGAGATCAACCCCTGCCCCTTGGAGAACACCTGGGCGTATTGGGTCGAAGTGGTGTAGTCAAGCTTGTAGGAGCCGTCGAACTGTTTGATCCAGATCGGACCCGTACTGGAGGTCACCGTGATGGTCGGTCCCCAGTGCACGGCGAGGGTGATCTGGGGCGAATGGGTGTCGATGTCCGGCTGCTCGCTCACCTGGAAGAGAGAATAGACGTACTGGACGCCGCCGGACACGATCGGCGTCAGCGCTCGGGAGACGCCCCCGGTGAACGTGTGGGTCGTGCTGTCCGTCGCGAACGATGAATCCGACCGCAGGACGTTCATCGAGTAGGCCAGCGTCGCCGTCGTCAGCGGATCCAGCTTGTAGCTGAGGGCCGGCGTGACGGTGTTGCTCGTCGAGGCGAAGCGTCCGGTCGTGATCGCGACGTCGGGCGTGACGAGGGCAGGATTGACGTTTCTGGTGTAGGTGTCGCTCAGCGACAGCGTGAGGCGGGACGTCGGCGCATAGCTCAGAGCGCCGGAGAACGCCACGTTGTCGGTGTAGGTGTCGAGCGAGGGGTTTTCCGCGTACACCTGCATGGTGAGGCCTGCCGACAGGGTCAGCGTGAACGGGTAGTCTTTGAATTCGAGCGCCAGCCCTGGGATCAGCGAGGTGACGAAATCGCTCGTGGGGTTGCTGGACAACGTCACGTTGCTGTCGTAGGCCTCGGTCACCCCGAACGACGGCGTCACCCAGATGCTCTGCGCCTCGGCCGGCGCAATGCCACCCGGGCCGAGCAGGCCCGACACGACCAGGACGATCAGGAGTCGGGTAGGACCAGGCAAGAAGTCGGCACCGGAGGTGCGCCTATGAACATTCAAGGCCGGGGTGGCGTCGACTTTGGATCGAGTCCGCATTCGGCGATCTTGGAAAGAACGGTCTTATAACTCACCTTGAGCAGCCGAGCCGCCGCAGCACGGTTCCAATGTACTCGCTCGAGCACCTCGGACAAAGCTTTCCGTTCCGCCTCACGGGCGGCCCGCCGAGCTACTTCGCGCAATGTCAGGATCGCGTCCTCGCGGGGTCCAGACCCGGCCGCCTCGTTGTCGCTCGGGAGGGTTTTCGGCTTCAGCGGCTGCGAGCCCTGGAGCCGCCCGAGGATCTCTTTCTGCGCGCTCGGCGCACTGCCCAGCACCACGAGCCGACGCATCACGTTCTCCAGCTCCCGTATGTTCCCCGGCCAGTCGTATTCGATGAGCAGCGTGACCGTCTCCGGCGTGAGGAGGATCTGGCGGTGATACTGCTTTTGGAACTTCTCGAGGTAGTAATGGACCAGGAACGAGGTCTCTTCCCTCCGCTCCCGGAGAGCGGGCACACGGATCTCGACGACATTCAACCGGTAGAACAGGTCCTCCCTGAAGTGGCCGTGACTCATGGCCGCCTCGAGGTCCCGGTTCGTGGATGCAATGATACGGGCATCCACCTGGATGGTCTCACGCCCGCCCACGCGCGAGTATTCGTGGTCCTGAAGGACATGGAGCAGCTTGGCCTGAAGGCTCAGAGGCAGATCGCCGATCTCGTCCAGGAAGAGGGTGCCCTTGTTGGCGAACTCGAACTTGCCGAGCTTCTTCCGGTAGGCGCCGGTGAAGGCCCCCTTCTCATGGCCGAACAGCTCGGACTCGAGCAGCTCGGCCGGGAGCGCCGCGCAGTTGATCTTCACGTAGGGCTGCTCCCACCGCTGCGACGCATGATGGATGGCCCGGGCGACCAGGTCTTTGCCGACCCCACTTTCGCCGCGGAGCAGAACGGTCGCATCCGTGTTTGCCACCTGCTCGACGATGTCCTTGATGACCCGCATCTTCGCGCTTTGCGCGAGCAGCGGGGCATACTCCGTCACGTAGCGCTCGCCGAATGCGGACCGGGCGGACGCCGGCCCATTCGCGCCATTCGCAGTGCCCGTCTCGACCGCTGCGCGGATCGCCTCGCGGAGCACGAAGCTATCAAGGGGGCGGACAAGCACATGGATATTGCCGTCTGCACAGCCGAGGCCTGCCGCCGCCGAGTCAGGATCCACCAGGATGAGAAGCGTACCCGTGTCGCGTGACAACTGGCGGAGCACCGCAGAGTCCATGGCTTGGCCCGGGAGGTTGACGACCACGACGGGAGAGCCGATGTCCTTGAGCTTTGGGAGGGCCTCGCTGAGGCAGTCGGTCACCACCGACCGGAGTCCAAGTGCTGGCAATGTCGTGCTAATTCCGCAGTCGTCGCCAATGATCAGCACAGTCGGTTCTGGACTCATGGCTCCTCAGGTCGCGGGACGCTATGTGTAATCTCGTGCACAGTAAGGGAGGTTGGCATCCCGCGTGCTGGGTGTCAACCTGCAAAATTCCCGGGACTGGCACTCACTAATTGGTTGATAATGCGTCGAAAAATCTTCATCCTTCTGTAGGGGGTTCAATGAGGATCCTGATCGTTGAGGATCAGCAGTACGTGTCAAGCCTCCTCGCCGACGCCGTGAGGATGCAGGGCCATGAAGTCATCGTAGCAGGTGGCGGCGCCGAGGGGCTGGTTCTCATAGATCGCGAACACCCGGATGCGGTGTTTCTGGACATCCTCATGCCCGAGCTCGATGGCGTGGAAGTGCTTCGGCGAATCCGGCAACGCTCACAGGAGCTGCCCGTCGTCGTCATCACCGGAGGAGCGTCAGCTCGGCAGAGGGAGGATTTGCTTCGTCTCGGGGTGGCGGACTTCGTGGACAAGCCGCTACTGCTCGATCAGATCCAGCAAACCCTCAACAAGGTGGTCAAGCTGTCGTCCCGAGGGCAGGGGCGGAATCAGGAGGGAAGATAGGCGCGGTTCCCTCCGTCGGTCTGCGCCCGGGTCATGAGGTCCACCGCCTGCTGAAGCAGCTCCCTGCCGCTGGTCGCCGTCTGAGGATAGCAACCCCCGCCCGCGCTCAAGGTAACGCCAGTCGTCGCGCTTCCTCGTCCCGTCGGCGCTTCCACCGTGGAGCTGAGCCGTGCCACGATTCCCGGCAAGTGTTGGGTCTCGGCGCCGATCAGCAGAAAAGCCGCGACCGACGTGTCGAGATTGGCAGCCACGTCCGTCGCACGGAGCTCGTGGACGGTGAGCTCGGCGAGATCGTCCCGCCAGGCTTGGGCTGCCTTCGTCTCCGGAAGGTCCGCTCCGAGGCAGAGAACGGAAATCGGGTACTGCAGGCGGGCGGCCTTGTGGACTTCGAGATCGACCAGAAAGTCGAACAGTGCTTTTTCGACCAACGTCTTCTGGCCTCCTTGTCGGCACCGAGCCCCGGAGGTCAGGGCCGCGCTCCAGTGCGCCGTGCTCCAGGTTTGACTTCTGGGGCTGGAACCCCGTGCAATTCCAAGGCCGCCAGGAAAAACCAGCGGGAACCGGCGGTATTCACTCGAAGTTCCGGGTGAAGCCGGCGAACTTTGTGACGTATACATGACACACAATTGGGTACGTAGCTGCTCAGTCTAGGAAATTCTCTGCAGAAGAGGCTACGTGAAAGAGGGCTTCCGCAAGCGCCAGCCAGATCATGTCGCCGGGTGCCACGTGTCCATTTTTAGACGTAACTGGCATGATATGTGTAACGCTACCTCTTTGGTAGACTTGCCAGGCATACGACTCGATACGGGCACCCGGGAGCCATACGATCAACAGTCCGTCGCTCACGCAGGCAGTCACATGACCACGCCGCCTGACGGTCCCGCGCCCGTGCACCACTTCGGGCTCGGCGCGCGCCGTGCCAGGGTCGTGCCGGCGGCGGGCGCCGGCACCCATTGGTGGAGGCCCGCGCCTGCGGGCCCCGAAGCCTCTTCGCCGGGGGCCCCGACCGATCCGTCCAGCCGGCTGCCATTCGTCGCCCTGGTTCTTTTCACGACGCTTCTCTTCCTGTCTCCGCAGAGTTTTTTCCCCGCCCTGCAGCCCCTCAGGCTGCCCTTCGTCGCCGCCTGCTTGGCACTCACCTCCTACCTTCTCCACCGCCTCTTCCGCGGTGGCCCATTGACCGTCAGGGTGAGGGAGCTAGGCTTTCTGGCCGCGCTCCTGGCATGGGCCGTGATCACAGTCCCGTGGTCTTTGTGGCCCGGCGGTAGTGTCGATACGATCCTCGACCTCTACGCGAAATCGCTGGTGGTCTTCTTCCTGATCGTCAACCTGGTCATCACGCCGACCCGTCTCCGCCGCATGGCATGGCTTCTCACGCTGCTCAGCATCCCGGTGGCAATCACCGCCATCGCAAACTTCCACGCCGGTGTGTACGTGCTGGGAAGCAACACAAGGATCGTCGGCTACCAGGCGGCTCTGACCGAGAACCCGAACGATCTGGCCCTGCTCCTGAACGTTATGCTGCCCCTGTCGGGGGGCCTCCTGCTCGGCGAGCGGCGGCGTCTGGCACGGGCCGCGCTCCTGGTCATCATGCTGGGCGATGTCGGAGCCATCGTCGCCACGTTTTCACGGTCGGGCTTCCTGGTCCTGGCCGCCACCACGGCCTTCTTCCTGTGGAAGATGGCCCGGCGGCGCGGAACCGCGCTGGCGGCCCTCGTGGTCATCGCGGCCCTGGCCTGCGTGCCGCTTCTGCCGGGCGGGTACCTGCAACGGATCGGAACGTCGGTGGACATCGACGCCGACACCACCGGTTCCTCGGAAGCTCGCTGGGAGCTGACGAAGGCCGCCATCGTCTATTTCGCACATCATCCCGTGATGGGTACGGGCATCGGGACAGGCATCCTCGGCCTGAACGAGCAGCTCGGGCCTCAGTGGCGACAGGTTCACAACGCATATCTCGAATACGCCCTCGAGCTGGGACTCCCGGGTTTCATCTTCTTCTTGTCTCTGCTGGGCTCTGCGCTCAATGGCACACGGCTCGCCGAGCGTCGCCTCAGGGCTGCCGGGGCGCCTACCGCCGTGCTCTCGCTGCACGACGGCATCCAGCTCAGCCTTATCGCCTTCGCGGTCGGTGCCCTGTTCAGCCCCGGGGCCTACGGCTGGGTTTTGCACTATGCGCTGGCCATGGCGGTGGCCTCCCGCATTGCCTTCACCTCCTGGAACGCTCCGGCCGCTGCCCGACGGGATCGAGAGCGGACCCCGTGATATCTCCCCGGCGGTCGTCGGTCCTCCTCGTTGGCGACACGCTGGCCGTGGGCGGGACGGAGCGCCAGCTCACAGAAATCGCCCGCGGGATCGCGTCGGCTTCTTCGCGCTGGGACGTGCGAGTGACGTGCCTGCGGGCCGAAGGGCCTCTCCGTGCCAGGCTTGAAGAAGCGGGGCTCGAGCCCTGGAGCTGCGGAGCGGGCTCGCTGAAGTCGCCCGCGCTCATCCTGGGGATCTGGAGGCTCGCGCGTTATATCCGGCGTCACCGGATCCGGGTTATTCACTCCTTCGATTTCTATAGCAACGTATACGGCGTGCTGGCCGGCCGGCTCGCTCGCACGGCGATCACCATTGCGAGCCAGCGCGACCTCGGGAACCTTCGCCGTCCCGCGCAACAGCGGATCAACCGCTTGATGCTGCGGCTCGCCCACTACGTGCTGGCCAACTCCCAGGCCGCCGCCGCCGGGGTGCGGCAGGGCGGCCGGATCCGCCCAGGGCATCTCGTCGTCGTGCCGAACGGGGTTGACACAGCCAGGTTCGGGTCACTCGAGCGCGGCAGTGACGCCCGGCGCGTCCGGATCTTCGGGACCGTCAGCAATCTCCGGCCGGAAAAGGGGCTGGCCGATCTCGTCCGGGCCGCCGCGATCGTTCGAGACCGGTACCCGGAGATCCGCCTGGTCATCTGGGGCGAAGGTCCGCTGCGTCCGGAGCTCGAGGCGCTCAGCAAGAGCCTCGGCCTGGACCAAGCCGTGCAGCTCCCGGGACATACCCACGACGCGGAGAGGGCGCTTTCTACGATGGACGCGTTCATCCTGCCGTCGCTCAGCGAGTCGTGCTCCAACGCCCTCCTGGAGGCCATGGCCGCGGGTCTGCCTGTCATCGCGTCGAACATCGGGGGCAACCCCGAACTGGTGCTCGACGGCAGCTCAGGTCTGCTGGCGCGCCCCGGCGACCCCGCGGACCTCGCCCGGGCCATGGCGCACCTGATGGACGATCCGGCCGGGGCCGCCGCGCTCGGCGCGCGCGCGGCCCAGCGGGCCCGCACCGAGTTCAGCCTCCCCGGCATGCTGGCGGGGATCGAGGCACTCTACGTATCGGCGCTCGAAGGCGGCCGGGTCGAGCGGCTTCCGGCGGCCCCGGGCAAGGCCGCCTGATATCCCATGCGCGATTTTCCGCGAGGGTGCCGATGATCCTCACGGCCAAGAGGCTCGAGACCATCCGCACGACGCTCCGCTGGCTCCCGGCCTATGCGCGCCAGCGGCTCGCGCCTGGACCCAGGCGCACCCGGCCCCTGCATCTCGTCGTCGCGCTGGCCGATCACTTCGAGCCCTCGTTCTGCCGGGCACACCCCGCCACGCACGCCGGCCGGGATGAGCAGCGGCAGAGCGTCGAATCATGGTGCCGGCGGTATCCCGGCGTCGTCGCTGCGTTCCGCGACACCGATGGCTACCCGTTCCGACATACGTACTTCTTCCCCGCCGAGCAGTATGACAAGGCCGTGGTCGAGCCTCTGGCGGAGCACTGCCGGGCGGGATGGGGGGAATTGGAAGTCCACCTGCACCACGGGATGGAGACACCGGACACTCCGGACAATACCCGGGCGACGCTCAGCGAGTTCCGCGACGCGTTGGCCGACCTCGGGTGCCTGTCCCGGTGGGACGGCCGGGGCCCGCCGCGTTACGCCTTTGTGCACGGCAACTGGGCGCTCGCCAACTCGGTGGACGGCCGCTACTGCGGCGTGGACGAGGAGATGGAGATCCTGTCGGACACCGGCTGCTACGCGGACTTCACCCTGCCTTCCGCCAACAGTCCGGCCCAGGTCACCAAGATCAACTCGCTCTACGAGTGCGCCCTGCCGCTCCGACAGCGCGCTCCCCAGCGCCGGGGGCGCGACCTGCTGGTCGGGCGGCCTCCGGCGACATTTCCGCTGATCGTCCAGGGTCCCCTCGGGCTCGATTTTCGCCGCCGGCGCGGCATGCTCCGCCCCATCCCGAGCATTGAAGATGGCGCCCTCATCGGCACGAATGCCGCGAGCATGCGGCGCCTCGCCCTGTGGACTCGCGCCGGCGTCAGCGTGAAGGGCCGCCCGGAATGGATCTTCATCAAGCTTCACTGCCACAGCATGGACGCCGACGACGAGGAGGCCGTGCTGGGCCCCCCGGCGCGACAGTTCCTCGAGGCGCTCACGGCGGACGCCCGGCGTGAGGCCTACGGAATTCACTTTGTCACGGCGCGCGAGATGACGAACATCATCCTCGCCGCCTGCGACGGCAAGGAAGGGTCGCCGGGCGAATTCAGGGACTACCGGCTCCGCTCCATCACGCCGCCGCGCCTGCCCTGAGATGCCGGCTTCAGTGTCCCCGCACCCCAGCCCGCCCCCTGTCAGCGCGCCGGCCGCTACCGCGCGTGTCCTGCTCGCCGCCCCTTCGCTTCGTTTCCTCGGTGGGCAGTCCCGCCAGGCGGTGCTCCTCCAGGACTGCCTGCAGGCGGAGCGCGGGGTTCAGGTCACGTTCGTGCCGCACGACCCAAAGCTCCCGGGGCCTCTCGGCTGGCTGCAACGCATCAAGTACGTCCGCACCGTTCTGACGTCGCTCGCCTACTGGGGCCTCCTGCTCGCCCGCGTCCCTCGCCACGACATCGTCCACATTTTTTCCGCTTCGTATACCTCCTACCTGCTGACCGCCGTGCCGCCCCTGCTGGTGGGACGCCTGTTCGGGAAGAAGGTGATACTCAACTACAGAAGCGGAGAGGCCGAGGATCATCTGGAGCGCTGGCCGCGAACCACCCTGACCACGATGCGCCGTGCCCATGCCATCGCCGTGTCATCGGGCTATCTGGTCGAGGTGTTCCGGCGCTTCGGGCTCCGCGCGCACGCGATCCCCGACATCGTGGAGCTTGGCCGGTTCCACTTCCGCGAGCGTCGTTATCCGCGCCCGGTGTTCCTGACGAGCAGGCTCCTCGAGCCCCTCTACAACGTCGAGTGCGTGCTCCGGGCCTTTGCGCTCCTCCAGGAGCGCCACCCGGATGCCCGCCTGACCGTCGCAGGCGACGGCAGCCGGCGGCCGCGGCTCGAGGCCCTCGCGCGCGAGCTCGGCCTCCGCCACGTGGACTTCGTGGGACCCGTGCCGTTCGAGCGCATGCCCGCACTCTACGACGCGGCCGACATCTATCTCCAGGCCCCCGATCTCGACAACACGCCCGCATCACTTCTGGAATGTTTTGCCTCCGGTCTGCCGGTGGTCACATCGGATGCGGGCGGGATCCCCTTCCTCATCCGTCACGAGCAGGAAGGGCTCCTCGTGTCCCGAGACGATCACCGCGCCCTGGCGGCCGCCGCACTGCGACTCCTCGAACATCCGGATCTCGCCAGGCGCCTCGCCTCCCAGGCTCTGGCCGTGTGCCAGCATTACACCTGCCCGCGCGCTCGAGCGGGCTGGCTGGCTCTCTACGGCGACCTCGGGGGAGCCTCGTGAGAAGATCAGCGCTCATCACGTCCGCCGCGATCCTGCTGCTGGCCGCGGGACTCGGCGGGGGCGCTGCATCGCTGGCCGCGCCCCCGACTCCGCCAGAAACCCTGCCCGAGCTACCGAGGGAATACGTGGATACCGCGGTGGTGCAGTCAACGGGAAAGGTCCTGCACGTGCCCGCTGGAGGCGATCTGCAGGCCGCTCTCCACCGCGCCCAGCCGGGCGACGTCATCACGCTTGCGCCCGGCGCCACCTACCGAGGCCCCTTCGCTGCGCCGAAGAAAGCCGGGGATCTATGGATCACGGTCCGGACCGGCGCGCCCGACAGCGCCCTGGGACCCGCAGGCAGGCGGATCAGCCCTGCCCAGTCCCAGCTGATGCCCAAGCTCATCGCCGGGAGCGGCTCCGTGCTGGCGCTGGCGCCCGGCGCCCACCACTACCGCTTCATCGGGCTCGAGATCAGCCCGGCACCGGGGACGTTCCTCTACAATGTGGTGAGCCCCGCCTCCGAAGCCAGGCAGGACGCCGACCAGCCCCATCACATCATCTTTGACCGCTGCTATCTCCACGGGGATCCGGCGAAGGGCTCGCGGCGGGGCATCGCATTGAACGGCCGCCACATGGCCGTGATCCACTCCTACCTGTCCGACTTCAAGGAAGCGGGAGCGGACAGCCAGGCCATCGCCGGCTGGAACGGCGCGGGCCCCTTCAAGATCCTGGACAATTTCCTCGAAGGGGCGGCGGAGAACATGATATTCGGCGGAGGCGATCCCGCCATCTCAGGGCTCGTCCCCTCGGACATCGAGATCCGTGGCAACACCTTCGGCAAAGATGCTGCCTGGAATCCGCGCGGGAAGGCCGCCGACGCGCCTCGGTGGACCCTCAAGAACCTCTTCGAGCTCAAGAACGCCCGAAGGGTCCTGATCGAGGGCAACGAGTTCAGGGATTACCTCTGGGGCCCGGCCATCGTCGTGACGCCGAGGAATCAGAGCGGCACCGCTCCGTGGTCCACGGTCGAGGACGTGACCATCCGCCACAACGTGATCCATGGGGTGTGGTATGTGATGACGGTGTCCGGCTCCGACGAGTACCACCCGAGTCGCCCCACGGCGCGCGTGCTCTTCGAGCACAACCTGGCGTACGACCTGAGTGATCCGAGGGCTGGCGACACCAATCCCAAGACGATAATCGTGAACCAGGCGCCCGACCACCTCGTTATTCGGCGCAATACCTTGTTGACCAACCCCGGTCTCGGTTCGTCCTTGTTCGTCTTCGCCAATGCCCAGTTAAGGAAAGGCCAGGGCTTCGTTTTCCGCGACAATATCGCCCACGTGGGCGCCTACGGGCTGGGCGGCGAAAACCCTCCTCTCGGCAATACCCCGGCGACGCTCCTCGACGGGCATTTCTCGTCCTGGATCTTCGAGGGCAACCTCCTGATCGGCGCGCAGCCCGCCGATCGCGGGAGGTATCCAGCCCGCCAGCTCTGGGAAGATTCACTCGACAAGGTGGGCTTCGCGGACGTCGCGGCGAAGGACTTCCGGCTGTCCGCCAGGAGCCGCTACCGGATGGGGGCGGACGTCGCCTCGATCTCCGCGACCATTGGCCGCTACATGACGCCGACGCGCCCGCCCGCCACCCGATGACGACCTCTCCCGAAGCGCCGGCCGGCGCGCCGGAAGCCGCGGCCGACCAAGAGCGGCACCTTCGCACCGACCACCTCCTGGTCGGGGGGCTTGGTGAGCGGACGGCCAGGGGCGCCGTAGTCACGCTGGTCTCGCAGGCGCTCAAGTTCCTGATAAGTCTCTCCGGCACGGTCATCCTGGCACGCTTGCTCACCCCCGAAGACTACGGGCTCATCGGCATGGTGGCTGTTTTCATCGGATTCATCGGGGTCTTCAAGGACTTCGGACTTTCGGCAGCCACGGTGCAGCGCGCGGAGGTCAGCCACGCCCAGGTCACGAACCTCTTCTGGGTGAATCTCACCATCGGCGTCATTCTCGCGCTCGTTCTCGCGGCGGCCGCGCCGGGACTTGCCCGCTTCTACGGCGACTCTCGTCTGACCGTCATCGCGGACGTGTTGGCCATTGGCTTTCTCCTGGGCGGCCTCACCAACCAGCACGAGGCCCTGCTGCGGCGGCAGATGCGCTTCACGAGCCTGGCGATCGTGGAGATCGTCGCCATGCTGGCGTCTGTTTGCACCGCTGTGAGCCTGGCCTGGTACGGCGCACGGTACTGGTCCCTCGTCTTCAGTCAGATCGCCCTCGGAGCCGCCACCACCGCCTGCGTGTGGATGCTCTCCGGCTGGCGCCCGGGCCTGCCGACCCGCCGGTCCGGGGTCCGCTCGATGCTGATCTTTGGCGGCCACCTCACCGGATTCAGCGTCATCAACTACTGGGCTCGGAACCTCGATAACCTGCTGATCGGCCGTGTCTGGGGCGCCTCACAGCTCGGCCTCTACTCGCGGGCCTACCAGCTGCTGCTCCTTCCCATCGACCAGATCACCGCGCCCATCACCGCGGTCGCCGTGCCGGCCTTGAGCAGGCTGGCCGACTCGCCCGAGCGCTACAGGCAAGCGTATCTCCGTATCCTGGCAAAGCTCGCGATGGTGACGATGCCGCTGATGGCGTTCCTGATCGTCACGTCCGACTGGATAGTGCGGCTCGTCCTCGGCAGTCAGTGGATGGGCGTCAGCCCCATTTTCGCATGGCTGGGGCTTGCCGGCCTCATCCAGCCCCTTTCCAGCACCGCTGGTTGGCTCCTGATCACCCAGGACCGCACGCGCGAGATGTTGCAATGGGGCACTATCGGGTGCACGATCATCATCGCGTCTATCTGCGCAGGCTTGCCCTGGGGAGCCCTTGGGGTTGCAGTCTCGTATTCCCTCTGCAACGTTCTCATCGTGCAGCCATTTCTCCTATGGTTCGTCAGCCGGACGGGCCCGGTCCGCGCCTCGGACGTGCTTCGCGCGATCGCGCCTGCAGCATGCGCCTCGCTCTGTCTCTTTGCGGCCCTCGGCCTGCTGCGACTCTCGCTCGACGCCGTCGCTGCACCGCGAGGGCTCGCGCTCGCTGCCGCGGTCGCCATCCTCGTCGTCCCTTTGGTGTTCCTGGTGCTGCCCTCGGGCCGCCTCGTGCTGCTGGATACGGCCTCCTCGCTCCGTGGAATAGTCTCGTTTCGCAGGAGCCCCTGACATGGATGCGTCCGTCGAGTCCTTCTACAACAGCTTCGCTTCACGCCTCATCGAGGACTACGTCCAGAAAAATGATCGCGTCCAGCATCAGCTGCGTTTCCTAGCCGCCGCCATCCCCTCGACTACGCAGTCCATCCTCATCCTTGGCTGCGGATCAGGAGAAAGCGCGCTCTTCGTGGCGACACAGGTGGCCACGGCGGCTCGAATCCTGGGCCTCGACATCAGCGATGCCAACCTGCGGGTCGCCCGACAGGTCTTCCGCCACGAGCGCATCGTGTACCAGAAGGCTGACCTGACAGCCACGTCACTTGCAGGGCCATGGGACGTGATCATCCTTCCCGACGTCTACGAGCACATCCTCCGGGGCGAGCGGGGACGGCTTCACGCGCAACTCAGGTCCGCCGTCGGCAAGCGCGGACGGATCCTGCTTACCGTGCCGAGTCCGGGGAAACAGGCATCCCTCTACGCCTCAGGCAAGGGACTGCAGCCGGTCGACGAAGTCGTCACGCTCGAAGATCTCATGCGCCTGGCCGGTGACGTCAAGGGCACCGTTACATACTTCAACAGCATCTCCGTTTGGGAGACGAACGACTACCTGCACGCCGTGATCGAGCTCGACGCGGATCACGTCCGACCGATCGAAGACAGCGACTGCAGCCCGATCAAAGGATGGCAGCGTCGAACGCTCTGGAGACGAGTATGCGACGCGTTCCTTTACCGTCTGCACGGGATCCGGTTGCGCGATTCCTGGCGCCGGCGGTGGCTGCGGCGGCGGCTGTCGGCGAGGGAACCTTAGCCTTGGCGGCACAGAATCGACCCCTCGGTCCCGATCCCGGTCGGTTCGACCGGGCTCACTGCGTTCTGACCCTGCTGTTCGAAGCCATCCGACGGCTCGTCGAATCCGAACATCTGCCAAGAGGCGGGACCCTGCTCGACTACGGGTGCGGCGACACGCCGTATCGAACGTTATTCGAGACAAAGTTCGAGTCGTACGTCGCATATGACGTCCCGGGCAACGACAAGGCAGACCGTGTACTCGGACCTCATGGAGAGATTTCTGTCGATTCGGACAGTGTTGACTGCGTGCTCTCGACACAGGTGCTGGAACATGTCGACGAGCCGCAGCGCTATCTGCGGGAAGCATTTCGCGTCTTGAACCGATCCGGGACCCTCGTCCTGTCTACGCACGGCGTCTGGCCCTACCATCCCCATCCAACTGATTACTGGCGTTGGACGCGGACCGGCCTGTCGCGCGAGCTCCAGAAGGCCGGGTTCGACGTGGTCACCGTGCACAGCGTCCTGGGGCCGGAAACTTCGGCTCTCCAGCTATGGCAAGATGCTACAATTGAAAGATGCCCGAGGATGTTTCAAAGGGCGTACGCTATGTTCTGCCAGGCGATAATCAGAGCGATCGAGCGCCGGCGGAAATCCGGATCTTCCGATGACGCGGCAGTTTACGTCGTCTTGGCTCGCAAGATGGATCCCGCTCACCCCTAGAGGATTTGCCCGCGACATGTCCCAAGACGCTCACCCGGCTGACAAGGCGGCTACGAGACACGCGGCAACGGGTTCACGGTGCATCAGCGTGGTCACCCCGTATCTGCCGGCGGTATCGGAGACGTTCATTCTGGGTCACATCGAGGGGCTCCCGGCAAAGGTCGTGCTCGTCTACGGTTGGCCGCCCAGCGTGCATGGGCGGCCGGTGCTCTCCACGGCGCGCCGGGGGGCTCACAAGCTGTGGCGGATGGTCTCGGGGGAGGACCTGGATCGAGTCACTACGACGGCCTACGTCAAGGCGTTCCGGCGCTATCGGGTGGCCGCGGTTCTCGCCGAGTACGGCACCACGGGCGTGCTCGTGGTTGACGCCTGCCGCCAGCTCGGCATCCCCCTGATCGTCCATTTTCACGGGTTCGACGCGAGCGTCCATGCCATCCTGAAAGAAAACGCCGAGCGGTACCGCATTATGTTCCGGGAGGCGGCCGCGGTGATCGTAGTGTCGCGGTTGATGCAGCGCAAGCTCATCTCCCTGGGGGCACCGGCGGAGAAAGTTCACTACAATCCCTGCGGAGTCGATTGCCGGGAATTCGCTGACGCCGATCCCGCGGCGGCGCCCCCGGTGTTCATCGGGGCGGGCCGGTTCATCGAGAAGAAAGCGCCCGACCTCACGCTGCAAGCCTTCGCCGAGGTCCGTCGCGCGGTGCCTGAAGCGCGATTGCGCATGGTCGGCGACGGGCCGCTCCTGGACCGGTGTCGCGAGCTGGCCATTGAACTCGGAATCGCCGACAGCGTGACCTACCTCGGAGTCCAGCCTCATTCGGTCGTCCGGGAGGAGATGCGTCGGGCGCGGTGCTTCGTCCAGCATTCCGTCGAGGCGCCGTCTGGCGATTCGGAAGGCACGCCTGTGTCCGTCCTCGAGGCCGGCGCCAGCGGGCTGCCGGTCGTCTCGACCCGGCACGCCGGCATCGCCGATGCGGTGGCGGAAGACGAGACCGGCTTCCTCGTTGACGAGCACGACGTGGCCGGCATGGCATCGCACATGCTGCGGCTCGCCACGGATCCGGCGCTCGCCGGAAAGCTGGGTCGGGCAGCCAGGCGGCGGATCCAGGAGTCCTTCTCGAGGGACAAGAGCTTAGGCCGCCTGTGGACGATCATCGAGTCCAGCATTCCCGATGGGCTCCGCCAGCGAGGCTCGGGTGAGCCCCCCCCTTCCGACCTTGATGCCCGCTGCCGCTCCTGATCATCACCCACTCTTGCTCCCAAACGCAGAAGTGCAACACTGCGGGTGCACCTGCTCCAGTTGATGGGGCTGGTAGGATTGGCAGTGTGGATCCCGTTCCCCCTAGAGGATTGGGTGCGCTATGTCGAAGGACGCTCATTCGGCTGACGAAGTGGCCGAGAGAGACGCGTCGACGCGCTCACACCCGACCATGCTGTTCGTCCCAAGCCGGCGTTTCACAAGCCGAAATGTCCGGGCCTAAAGCCCGGTACGTGTTCCTGCTACCCTGGTCACTCGCACTTCATGGCGGCGTAAACACCGTCGTGGGCGGCCTCAGCGAGGCCATGCGCAACCGCTATGCCCCGTACGTCGTGATCACAGGATGGGAGCGACCACCGGTAGGCCATCACTGGTTGCGGCTGCCGGAGCCCGCTCGTCCACTCCGTAGCGCATTTGGATTTGTGATCCGGTTCGTTCCGAACTTGCTGCGTCTGCGAAGAATCATCACTGGAGCTGTCGCGGTGAATCCCCATTTCGTGGGCCTCGAGATTCTTCCTCTCGCCGTACTCAGAGCGTTGCGGCTATCCCCGACGCTGATACTCTCAGTACACGGAGCCGATATAACGCTGGCGCTGAGCGCATCCAGGTGGAAGCGCTCTTTGTTTGCCTGGATGCTTTCCTCGGCTGACCTCGTGGTGGCCTCTTCACACGCCCTCGCGGCGGAGGTTCGCCTGGTAAGTCCGAAGGCCAAGGTCGTCGCAGTCTGGAATGGCGTTGCACCGCGCGAGGTTGATCCCCATCGCCCTATGGCAGCGCCATATATCGTGTGCGTAGCTGCTTTCGTGAGGAAGAAAGCCCACGACGTCCTCCTGTCGGCTTACAGCCGTATCGCGCAGGAGCGGCCTGATCTACGACTGGTTCTGATCGGCGGAGAAGGCCCAGAGCGACCTAGAGTCGCCTCCATCGTCCACCGGCTTGGCCTTGGCGACAAGGTAGATGTGATGGTGAATCTGCCAAACGATGAGGTCTGGCGCTGGATACGCCACGCTGAATGCTTCGTTCTGCCATCCCGCGAGGAGCCATTCGGCATTGTCCTGCTCGAGGCGGCGCACACCCAAACGCCCGTGGTGGCAACGCGGGTAGGTGGCGTCCCGGAATTTGTCACCGACAAGGTGCACGGTCTGCTCTGCGAGCCCGACCAGCCAGACCAGCTCGCTGAAGCCGTGCTGGCCACACTCGCTGATCGCGCCGGGGCGGAAAGACGGACACGCGCATTCTATGAGCACGCGCATCAATTCACTTGGAGCAGAGCCTTTGACAGGTATCGTTCCAAGGCGATTCTGCCATGAGGCACTTATGCTTCGAGCCTGGGTAAAGTCACACCTGACTCTTGCGGTGCGGGAGGCGCTCAGGCGGACCGTTATGGAACTCCGGCTCCAGCAGCGCCACCGGGCAGCAGTCGCCAAGGCTCGTCATCTGCGCGGCCCCTTGAAGGTTCACCTCGGCTGCGGGCCCAACCTCAAGCCGGGCTGGGTGAACATCGATCTCCTCGACCCACACGCGGACCTCGCCCTCGACCTCCGGGAGCCATGGCCTTTCCCCGACCGTTCCGTGGAGCTCATCTATAGCGAGCATTTTTTCGAGCATCTCGACTTTCCTGCCCAAGCCGAACACGTGCTCCGGGAGAGCTACCGCGTGCTCCAGCCCGGCGGCATCTTCAGCGTCGGCGTTCCCGATGTCGCTCAGCATTTCGGTCCCTACCTTCGCGGCGATGCCGCGTACTTCGCAGGCTTGTGGAATCCCAAGTATCCCGATTGGCTCAAGATTCCCATGCACCTGATCAACTACACATTCCATCAGCTCGGCGAGCACAAGTATGCCTACGACGAAGACATCCTCAGCTTGGCGCTGCGCGCCGCAGGGTTCACGTCGATCCGGCGCCGCGACTTCGAACCGGAGCTGGACGTGACGGCGCGGGCGGGGACGCTCTACATCGAGGGCACGAAGCCGCACTAGGAGCCTGTCGGAGAAATCATGACCGTCAGAAAAAGTGGGATGGCAACCCCACAAACAGCCCGCTCCGGGCTTGCTTCCGCGCGACGAGGCGGCAGAAATGACCCCGAAGTGGAATGGCTGTCCTGTCGAATGCG
>WNFU01000382.1_pt1 | contig 114595 bp, 104 predicted proteins | sample 5400121 | NCBI WGS metagenome assembly WNFU01 (sample SAMN13153360, study PRJNA577476) | soil metagenome | isolation source: 100 cm soil or saprolite under grassland replicate 1 | place: USA:California | collected 2016-06-15 | reverse complement strand
CGCCCCCTGGGGGGCAGGGTCGCCTGTTCACGATCACCGATCTACGTGTTCACCATGCCGATCGTGGTGTTCACGATGGACCGATCCCGCTGTTCACGTTGGACCGATCTGGGCGTTCAGCTTGGACCGAAACCCGCAGCCTCGACATCACTGACCAGAATGGAGGCCAGGAACTCCGCCTCGCGCGTCTCAGCGGGGTGCACAGTGTGAACGCCCTCGCAATGAACCAGGAGGTGTTATTCAACGCCCGCATGACGATCCTCTTCGGCGAGAACGCCTCGGGCAAGACGGGCTACGTCCGGATTTTTAAGAGAATGGCTGGGGTTCGGGCCGCCGAGCGCATTCTCCCAGACATCAAGGCTGCAACCTCGCCCGCAACGCCCCAGGCCACGATGGGATATACCCTCGGTGGTTCAGCCATGGAGCACCAGTGGAGGAACGAGGCTGGCGTTCCGCCTTTCACTCGCATCAGCGTGTTCGACGCCCGAGCGGTGTCCTTTCACGTCGACGAAGACCTCACATACACCTACACCCCGGGTGACCTAGGCCTCTTCCGGTTCACCCACCAGGCCGTCGAGGCAACGAAGACGCGGCTTGAGGCCGCTCGCGACGCCGCCCAGCCAAAGGGGAACTCGTTTCTTGCCCAGTTCCGACGTGACACGCCGCTGTACGCGAAGATCGAGGCGCTCGGTCCTTCAACCAACTTCGGGGAACTCGAGACGCTGGCGGCGGTCACGGAGGATGAACTCGCGACGCTCGAGACCATTCGTGAAACGGTTGCGGCTCTAGAGCCACAGACCGTCCAGGCTCGGCTCCGTCTCGCCCGAGAGGATCGAGACCTCTATGTCTCCGTCCTCTCTGTCGCACGGGCCATCGCAACCTTCCCATGGGGCGACTACGACGCGGCGGTCGAAAGGGTGCGCAGGGCCGCAGAGCGCCAAGAATATGCGGCCGAGCAGGCTTTCGCTCAGGAAGGCCTTCCGGGCGGACTCGGGACCGCATGGCGCGCATTCATTCAGGCGAGTGAGGAGTACATCAAGGATCTAAGCGAGCACGACTATCCACACGACGACGCACAATGCCTCTACTGCCGGCAAAACCTCGGCCCGGCTGCGCTCCAGCTGGTGCGCAAGTATCGTGATTACTCTAATAGCACACACCGGCAGGAGCTCGATGCGGCTATACGGGAGCTGAGTGCTCAAAGCACGAGGATCACGGCGCTGGATTTCGGGGGCCTCGGGTCCAGCCTCCGCCGAAGGCTAGCGGGAGAAGAGCGGCGGGAAGAAGTGGTCGAGAAGGCCCTCGGTCTAATCGACGCTAGCACGCCGCTGCAGGAGCAGGTGAGACAGGGGCGGCCGGTCAACCCGGGAGACACCCCCATTCTTGCCGGACAGACTGAGTCGGCGGCTCTCCTCTCAATGGCAAGGGCTGAGGAGCTGATCGCCGCGCTCGAAGCCCAAGCAGCCGAGCGTGAGCGCGAGCGTACCCAGGAGACAGCCAAGCTCCGCGAGCTGGAAGCGAGATTGGCGCTCCGGGCATTGCTGCCCGAAATCCGGGCCTACGTCGAGCGTGCTAAGTGGGCCAGCCGGGCTCTCACACTCATCGCCTCGCGCTTCCCGCAGCTCCTCAGGTCATTGACCGAGGTGGCAAAGGAGGCGAGCGAAGGGCTACTTAACCGAGATTTCGAGCACCACTTCATGGAAGAGTGCGCGGCTCTTCAGGCCCCTCACGTGAAGCTCGACTTCCCCGGCCGGAAAGGTCAGCCGGCGAGGCGGAAGTCCCTGTCCGCGGACTATCGCTTGAGCGACATCCTATCTGAGGGTGAGCAGAAGGTGATTGCGCTGGCAGACTTCCTCGCCGAGGCGTCCCTGCCGAAGGCCTCTGCACCCATCATCTTCGATGACCCGGTGACTAGCCTGGACCATCAACGGCTGGGCTATGTCGTCGACCGCCTCACTCACCTCAGCAAACGGAACCAACTCATCGTGTTTACGCACGATATCTGGTTCGCTGTTGAGCTGCTCGCCCGGTTCGAGGATGAGCCAGGTGCCTGCACCTATTACGAGGTTTCCAGTGCTAGTGGAGTGAAGGGCCTCATTACAGAACGCACCCATCCCCGGTGGGATACCCCTGGCAAGATCGGCCCACGTATTAACACGAATATCGACCAGGCCGGAAAGGCTGCCGGCGATTCGCGCGATGCCCTGATCGAGAGAGGTTACAGCCTCATCCGAACGTGGTGCGAGGCTGTGGCCGAGCAGGAGCTGCTGGCGGGAGTAACGCAACGGTACCAGGCGCAGGTGCGGATGACCAAACTGCCACAGATCAAGGCCGAACGGTTAGGGGAGACGATCTCGGTGATCCTTCCCGTGTTCGAGAAGGCGTGCCGGCTTACAGATGCCCACTCGCAGCCGCTCGTGACACTCGGCGTGAGGCCCACGCTCGAGGAGCTGAAGGCGGACTGGAAGACCATTTCCGAGGCCCGCGACAAGTATCGAAAGTGAAAGGGCGCTCTGCCAGGCTAACCAGCAGGCCGAGACGTGTTTTCGGAGACTCACTTGGGTTGGTCATCGGCTTATACGAGTACCGCAATTCGCTAAGAGAGACCTAAAAGGGGGGCGGGGCGGCGAAAGACTTCGAACGACCATCGGAATTCAAATGCCGGGGGCTATATTGTTGAGTCAACATCCCGTAAGTGTCTGACTCGGAACAGCTAGCGCGTGGCGGACTGTAAACACGGGTTCAAATCCGCTCGGAAAATCGCCGTCAATATCCGGAAGAAGAGTCGGCCCACGGCGGTGAGCCGTGGGCCGGGCAAGTACTGCGACTCTTAGCGCGCTAACTGATGTTCAGACGTGCTGCGGATTATGTTGCTCTGGCATTTCTCATGGGCCGCCGTTTTCTATCATGCTGGATTTGCTGGCATGCGCGTGGGGGCTAACTGTTTCTGGAAGTTCAGGCCCGCGTGACGTATTTGATCACCTGCGTGTAGAATTTGGAGCTCGCGGGCGACTCGACTCGTGGGGCTACCCGGCCCAGGTATGTCGAGGCTGCCAGCGGCGCTACGCGGGTGGAGGGCGGGGCGAGCGGGCCCGGTCACGCGGGCACAAAGCAGTGTGGGTGTGCCGAAGCTCGCGGTGTAGACTGACCGCAGGATCGAATCATTTGAGCCCGCGCGACAGGCAGCCTCCCCGAAGAAGCGTGCGGCGCCGGCCCGGGTCGCAGGCGGAACCCCCCCGCGCTGAAGCCTCTGTACAGGAGCTGCGCGAGAGCGAGAATCGGCTCCGCGCGCTCATCGAAAGCGCGTCGGACCTCATCACGGTGCTGACCACGGACGGCATCATCAGGTACGAAAGTCCGTCCGTTCATCGGCTGCTCGGCTGGCGGCCAGAGGAACTGATCGGCCAGCGGCTGTTCGATTACGTCCACCCCGACGATGTCGAGCAGGTGGTCGCAGGAATAGCGAGGCGCCTGGACGATCCCGCGAGAGTGAACCCCCCGGTGGCCTTTCGTGTCCGAGCCAGTGACGGCTCCTGGCACTTCCTCGAGGCCTATAGCCGCATGTCCACGGATACCGCGGGTGCCGTCACGCTGGTCGTCAACTCCCGCGACGTGACGCGGCAGCGGGACCTCGAGGAGCAGCGGCTGCACGCCCAGCGTATGGAGTCGGTGGGCCGCCTGGCGGGCGGTGTGGCCCACGACTTCAACAATCTGCTGATGGTCATCACTGGGCGCAGCCAGCTTGCCCTGAGCCGCTTGGCCCCGGACGACCCGGTGCGCCGCGACATCGAGCAGATCGCGATGACGGCGGAGCGGGCAGCCCGGCTCACCCAGCAGCTTCTGACCTTCAGCCGTAAGCAGGTTCTCCAGCCCGAGGTGATGGACCTCAACAGGCTGGTCGAAACGATGGAGGCCAGCCTGCTGCGGCCGATAGGCGAGCACATCGAGCTCGTTACGACGATGGCATCGGCCCTCTGGGCGGTGAAGGCCGATCCCGCCCGACTGGAGCAGCTCATCATGAATCTGGCCCTGAATGCGCGGGATGCCATGCCCGCGGGCGGCCGCCTGGTCGTGGAGACGGCCAATGTCGCCCTGGGTGCCGAGATGGCCGGCGCCCCCGCCGGCGCGTCGCCGGGTGACTATGTGCTGCTCCGGGTGAGCGACACCGGCGTCGGTATGGACACGGCGACACGGGCACGCATGTTCGAGCCCTTCTTCACGACCAAAGAGATGGGGAAGGGAACTGGACTCGGGCTGTCCAGCGTGTACGGCATTGTCCAGCAGAGCGGCGGCCACATGACCGTCGAGAGCGAGCCCGGGCAGGGGACGACGATCAGGATTTATCTGCCTCGGGCCGCGGCCGAGGTCACAGCGGCCGAGCCGGGGCTCGTGGAGCCGGCGGCCCGCGGGATCGAGACGGTCCTCCTGGTCGAGGACGAGGAGGACGTGCGCGGGGTCGTACGGGAGACACTGGCTCTGGCCGGCTTTACTGTGCTCGTGGCGGCGAGCGCGGACGAGGCCGAGCGGATCTGCCGCGAGCACCCGGGCCCCGTCCACCTGTTGCTCACGGATGTGGTCATGCCGCGCGTGAGCGGCGTCGAGCTGGTTGCGCGCCTGCGCCCGATTCGGGCGGCCATGAGGGTCCTGTACATGTCCGGTTACGCCGATGACACCGTCCTGCGCCGCGGCGCGCTCGAGTCCGGCGCGAGGCTCCTGCCCAAGCCCTTCACTCCGGGCTCCCTCATCCGCTGGGTACGCGAGGCGCTCGACGGCCGGTGATGGCGGGCCGGCTCAGGACGCGCGCGTGCGGTCTCGGGCTGGGCCTACGCGGGCTTCATGCGGGCAGAGTGCGCGGTGAAGAAGGGCGACCGAGGCGGATGGGGCACTCGCGCGAGGGCGTAGGAGACATCAAGCTCAGCACACCTTCTGAAGCCGGCCGTGACTGAGAACGGGTGCTATGCTCGGTATGCTTCCGGGGCTGGGAGGGACTCGAACTACCCTCAGAATTCAAATCCCCGGATAAGGGTTCACCTCGTTCGCGAGGTAATGCTCGAAGGGCGTCGGATTGGTTTGTCTCGGCATTTCTCATGGGCCGCTGTTCTCTATCGTGCTAGATGTGTTCGCATGCGCCATCTGTGACCTACCGGTACGCAAGGGAGGACATGGAGGCTCCACGGTCAAGCCTTGCCCCCCGATTCTCTATGTCGGATATGCGACAGACATCGTGTGGTAGGCAGTATTAAAGTGTGAGAGATCTCGATATTGTCTATCGATGGCATGGGCGCAGCGGTTGAGCAGACACAAGGAGAGCATCCCTGTTAGATGCTTCGAGAAGATCGACTCCGGTGGCAAACCGGATCCTGGCCGGTCTGCCGCCCAAGGACTATGCGCGAATCCTGCCCCACCTGACACCCATCCCACTGGAGTTTGGCCAGATCCTGTGCGAGCCGGGGAGCGTGATGCAGTGGGCGTACTTTCTCGAGACGGCGATCGTCTCGATTCTCTTTTTGGCGGCCGATGGAACGTCGATCGAGGTGAGCTCGGTCGGCATGGAAGGAATGATCGGCGTCCCGATCGTGCTCAAGTCTCACACGGTGCCCTATCGCATCGTGGTCCAGCAACCAGGCACCGCCTCGCGGATGAAAGCCGACGTGCTTCGAAAAGAGTTTGACCGCTGCGGTGCATTTCATACGTCATTGCTAAACTACGTGCATATCCTGATCGTGCAGCTTTCCCAGTCGAGCGCCTGCAATAGGTTCCATACCATACGGCAGCGCCTGTGCCGCTGGCTGCTGGCTTCCCACGATCGCGCGGGATCGAACGAGCTGAAGTCCACACAGGAATTTCTCGCCGAGATGCTGGGCGTGAACCGCGGAAGCGCCAGCGAGGCGGCCAGCGCCTTGCAAACGGCGGGGCTCATCCGCTACCGGCGCGGCCGGATCACCGTTCTCAATCGCGCCGGCCTGGAAGCGGCGGCGTGTGAGTGCTACCAGGTTGTCAAAGGCGAGGTCGACCGCTTCTTCCGCTCCTAGCGATGGGTGAGCAACCTCGATGAGTCCGGTAACGCCTGGCGGAGTTTCCCGTCGAATCCTGGTGGCCGATGACGACCCCGACGGGATGGAATCGCTGGCGATCCTGCTGCGCGCGGCTGGCCATGAGGTGCGGGTCGCACCGGATGGTCCATCCACGCTGGAAGTCGCGAACGACTTCCGACCCCACGTGATCTTTCTCGACCTCGGCATGCCTGGCATGGACGGCTACGAGACCGCCCGCAAGCTCAGGCAGATGGATGGCCTTGAAAAGACGCTGCTCGTTGCCTTGACCGGCTTCGGCCGGGCATTGGACCGCCAGCGGGCGAATGATGCAGGGTTCGACGAATTCCTCGTCAAGCCCGCGTCTCCCAAGCTCTTGTGCGACCTCGCCATGCAAGCTCGCCGCTGAACCGGGTACCGAGCCCGAAGCGGGCTGGCGCGTACGAAGACCCGATGCCCCGGGAAGGTCACGACGATCGTCCGCGAGCCTCTGGGGCCTCGAGTCCAAGAGGTTCCGAGCTCGGTCAAGGTGACTCAGTAATTCGTACCTCATTCGACGACGGCTCGCGTATCGAAACCGGACAATACGCGGCGCGCAGTCCACGGGGCCTCCTTGGCATAGGGATTGCTCGTTTCCTCCCGTGTGGCCTCGTGGCTATGAAACACATCCTCGGCCTCTATCCATATGCGCCGTTACGTGTGTTGCTGCTCGATCCCCACCTGCCTGCGTGGCTTCCCACGATCACACTTCACAATCTGCGGGTGGGCGCGGCGAGCCTGAGCCTCCGTTTCTCCCGCACGGGCCACGGCACCGATTACGAAGTCCTCGACAAGCGCGGCACCCTGCACGTCATTCGGCAACCGAGCCCGTGGTCACTCACGGCCAGCTTTGCCGAGCGTGCCAAGGGCGCTGTCAGCAGCCTGTTGCCCTGGTAGGGGCAGGCCGCGCACGAACGCCCATGACACGGTTCAGACTAGCTATTCCGGCCCTCCTTCTCGTGGTGGCGTCTGGCGCGAGACTCGAGGCAGCGCCCATCGAGGTTCGGCTGGTCGAGGGCACGGCACACGGCCTGCTCCTGGTCCGGTCCGCAGCCGGTGAAATCTTGGGCCACGGTGATTTTCTTCAATCTGCGCACAGCGACCACGTGGAAAGCCGGCTCATCCTTCGCTTCAAGGACGGCTCACTGCACGACGAGAGGGTGGCCTTCGTGCAGCAACGCGTCTTCACCATGCAGAGCTACCGGCTCGTGCAACGCGGCCCGTCGTTTCCCGAAACGCTGGAGGCCGCGCTGGAGCGAAAGGCGGGGAGCTACAAGGTGCAGTCGCGGCGGGGTGGTAAGGCAGAAGCAGTCAGTGGCGTCATCGACCTTCCTCTCGATGTCTACAACGGCATGGTCCCGATGCTTCTGAAGAACCTCTCGTCAACTGCCGGTGAGACCGTGCACATCGTGGCCTTCACGCCCAAGCCAAGGCTGATCCAGCTCGAGCTGGTTCCCAACGGTAAGCAGCGGCTCTTGACTGAGGAACACGCCCGCCAGGCAATGCGTTACGCGCTCAGGCCCAAGCTGGGTGCGGCCCTTCGTGTCTTCGCCACTGTCCTAGGCAAGGCGCCAGCGGACCAGGAATGCGTGATCCTGACAGAGGAGGTTCCCGCCTTCGTGCGGTGCGACGGGCCCCTGTATCTCAAAGGACCAGTCTGGCGGATCGAGATCACGAGCGCCCGCTGAAGTCTCGCCGCCGGGTCTTGCTCCAGGCTGACCGCCAATCTCACCGAGCTGGCCAGAACGTCTCGAAATTCGCTACGCGATGTCAGATGACCGCGGATTGGTTTGTTCCGGCTTTTCTCATGGGCCGCTATTCTCCATCATGCTAGATTTGCTCGCACGCGCGTGGGGCAACGTGTTTCTGAGGCTCGGGCCTGGCTGAAGTCGCGGCGGTCTTGTCTCGTCGAGCGCGGAAGGAGCGACATGCGGACGGCAGACGGCATATTCCTGGGTGTGATGGCGCGAAGCTGGAAGCAGTCCCGGGCGAGGCGCCCCCGGCCGGGCGGCCATGAGTGATGCGATCGCCGCCCTGGGGGACTTCCCGCAGGGCGTCCGATGGGGCCGCCGGGTGCGCCGCGTGGCCCGCAGCGGCGTGGTGGTCGGCGGCGCGATCGTCGCGCTCCTCGTCGTCGGCGTCGCCGTGTTTGCCGGCGTCCTGGCTCCCCACGCGCCCGACGAGCCGAACTTCGACCTGATCGAAGCCCGGCCGGGGCCGAAGGCGTGGTTCGGCACCGACCGCTTCGGCCGCGACATCCTGAGCAGGGTCATCCACGGATCGCGCATCTCGCTCTACGTCGCCGTCGTGTCGATCGGCGCGTCGATGCTGCTTGGCGGGGGGCTCGGCCTCACGGCCGGGTATGCCGGCGGCTCGTGGGACAATGCCATCAACCGCGTGATGGACGTGTTCTTCAGCATCCCGGGCCTGCTGCTCGCGGTCGGCATCGCCGCCATGCGCGGGCCCGGGGTGAACAGCGCCGTGCTCGCCATCGCTATCGTCTACACCCCGCTCTTCGTGCGCGTCATGCGGGGCCCCGTCCTGGCCGAGCGTGAGAAGGACTACGTCGAGGCCGTCCGCGCGCTCGGCGCGACGCGGGTGGCCGTGGCGCTCAAGCACGTGCTGCCCAACGTGCTCTCGCCCTTCGTCGTCCAGGGCACCGTCGCCTTCTCGCAGGCGGTGCTGATCGAGGCCTCGCTGAGCTACCTCGGGCTGTCGGCGCAGCCCCCGACGCCCTCCTGGGGCAATATGCTGAACGAAGGGCGCACCTATCTCGAGACCGCGCCGTGGATCTCAGTTTTTCCGGGCATCGCCATCATGGTGACGGTGCTCGCTTTCAACCTGCTTGGAGACGGCCTGCGTGACGTGCTGGACCCCAACTCGCAGTAGCGACGAGCCACAGGAGGAACACCGATGACGATCGACCGCGCGCACTCCGACCCGACCCGTCCCAGCTCCACCGGCTTGACGCGAAGGCAGCTCCTGAAGTTCGGAGGCGTGACGCTCGGCGCCCTGTCCCTGGGCCGGCAGGCCTGGGCGCAAGCGCCCAAGCCGGGCGGCAGCTTCATCTCGGCCCAGAGCACCGAGGCGACAGGTCTCGACCCGCAGCTGGTCCCGGCCTTCTCACGGAGCCGCCGCTCGCCGATGATGTACAACCAGCTGATCCGCTTCGACGGCGACATGAACCCCGTGCCCGAGCTGGCCGAATCGTGGCAGATCAGCCCCGACGGCCTGGCCTGGACCTTCAAGCTCCGGCAGGGCGTGAAGTTCCACGACGGCCAGGAGATGACGTCCGCCGACGTCAAGTTCACGTTCGACCGGCTGTTCGAGAAGTCGCCGGGCAAGTCCGATTTCGTCGCCGTGGACAGGGTCGAGCCCGCCGGCCGCTATGCGGTCAAGTTCCTCACCAAGGAGCCGTTCGCCGGTCTCCTGGCGGCGCTGGGAGGATTCTGGGGCTTCATCATCAGCGAAGCCGGCATCAAGAAGCATGGCGACCTCAACAAGGCCGCGCTCGGCACCGGGCCCTTCATGCTCGAGGACTGGAAGGTCGAGCAGCAGATGTCGCTCAAGAAGCACCCCAACTACTTCCGCAAGGGCCTGCCGTACATAGACCAGCTGACCCTCCGCATTATCCCGGACGAGGCCAACATCGTCGCTGCGCTCAGGACCGGGCAGATCCACCACGCCTTCATCGAGGACAACAAGAACTTCAATCTCCTCAAGGAGGAGAAGGGATTGACCGGGTACCGCAGCTCGCGGCTCGGCTACGACTTCCTGAACATCAACGCGAGCCGCGGCCCGCTCAAGGACGTGCGGGTGCGCCAGGCGATCAGCTGGACGGTGGACCGCAGCCAGGTGATGCGGGTCGCGGCCTCCGGCTTCGGCCGCCTGACCGCGCCGGCGACGGCGCCCATGAAGCAGTGGCAGCTGCCCGAAGAGCAGTGGATGCGCTACTACAAGCCCGACGTGGACAAGGCCAAGAAGCTCATGGCCGACGCGGGCTTTGCCTCCGGCTTCACCGTGAAGCTCGGTGTCATCCCGACCTTCCCCACCATGGTCTCGGGTGCCCCGGTCGTCGCGGCCCAGCTCAAGCGCATCGGCATCACCGCCGAGATCGAGAACGTCGAGTACGCCGTGTGGATCAAGCGGTGGCTGGCCAAGGACTTCGACATGACGATGAACACCACGCCCGGCTACGCCGACCCGGACACCGCCTTCTTCCGCGCGCTCCACTCGACGAAGGGCCAGAACTGGAACAGCTGGAGCGTGCCGGAGCTCGACGCCCTGCTGGAGGAGGGACGCCGGACCATGGACGGCAAGAAGCGGAAGGAAATCTACGATCGCGTCCAGATCCTGATCCTGGAAAACGTCCCGCACCTCTGGCTCTTCTCGGCGGAGACGATCGACTTCACCCAGGCGTCGGTCAAGGGCTTCAAGCAGCACCCGACGACGCTGCTGTACGGCTTCGAAGGAGTCTGGCTGGACAAGGCCTGAGACGGTCTCCCAGGGAGCCTCCACCAGCGCATGAGCCGGTATCTTGCGGTGCGTCTGTACTCGATGGGCCTGACGCTCGTCGGGCTCACGGTGCTCGTCTTTCTGATGCTCCGCCTGGTGCCGGGAACGGTGGTCGAGCAGATGATCGGTGCGGACGCCGTCGTCAGCCAGGCCATGGTCGACGAGCTCCGGCGCTTCTTCGGGCTCGACCAGCCGTGGTACGTGCAGTACCTCGGGTGGATCGGCCGGCTCGCGCACGGAGACCTGGGCACGTCGTGGCGCACCGGCAAGCCCGTGATCCTCCTCATCCTCGAGCGGCTGCCGGTGACGCTCGAGCTGACGATCCTCTCGGTGGGGTTCGCCCTGGCGCTCGGCATGCCGGCGGGCATCCTCTCGGCGATACGGCGGGACCGCGCGATCGACCAGGTCACGCGAGTCGGCACGCTGGTGGGGCTGTCGGTGCCCGTCTTCTGGCAGGGTACGATGCTCATCCTCTTCTTCTCGCTCTACCTCCGCTGGATGCCGCCGATCGTGTGGGTGGACCTCGTCACGGATCCCAGGCGAAACCTGACCATCATGCTGCTGCCCGTCGTGTGCCTCGGCACCGCCAGCGCCGCCAACATCGCGCGCACGACGCGCGCGTGCATGCTCGACGTGCTGCGCTCGGAGTACGTGCGGACCGCCGCGGCCAAGGGGTTGGCCCGCCGCGTGGTCGTGCTGAAGCACGCGCTCAAGAACGCGCTCATCCCGGTCGTGACGGTCGTCGGGCTTCAGGCGGGCATCCTGCTGGGCGGCACGGTCGTCGTCGAGGAGGTGTTCACGCTCCCCGGTGTCGGGCGGCTGGTGCTCTGGTCCATCTACCAGCGGGACTACCCGGTGACACAGAGCACCATCCTGTTCATCGCGGTCCTCTTCATGGCCATCAACCTGGTTGTCGATCTTCTCTACCGCTACCTGGATCCCCGGATCCGGTATGCGGGCTGAGCCACGGGAGGCGTCCATCTCATCACGCGGCGGTACCGGTTGGAGGACGCGAGTGAGGTCTTCCGTGCCCTGGCGGCCGGTGGGCTGGGCCGGGGGCTCATAATCTTCTCGTCGTGAACAGCGGGAGGAGCCGGGTGAGAGAGCTGGTCTTCGGGCTCGAATTCAGGGGAACTGCGGGACCCAGCGGCGGGTCGGCCACGACCCGCCGCGCCCGGACGTCGGCGCCGAGCCAGACGCTCCGCACGCTGCTGGTGGCGGACGCCATCGAGACCGGGGTGGAGCACGTGAGCGGGGATGCCGCCACGCTGGATTCGACGGTCGAGCGCTTCTCCGACGGCAGCTTCGTCGAGGAGGGGACGATCAGCTACGGCAGGCTCGGCCGCGTGTCGTTCTCGACCCTCGGGAGGGGGACGGTGGGACCGAGCCCCGCCGAGGGGTGGGTCCACGGCGCGGTCATCTGGGTCGTCACGGGAGGCGAGGGATGGTTCAGCGGGGCCCGGGGCCTCATCACCTCCAATTTCATCGCGAGCGCCGAGGGTGAGGTCATAGACGATCAGTTCGCGCGCCTCTATGTGCCCTAACGGCGCGCGGGACGATGCCGGCAGCTCGCTCGCGCGGGCGACGGGACACGTGGTCAGCATCCTCTGCATCCCGTACGGGTATACGGTGACGCTCTGGTGCGCTGGGGTGCTGACGATCACGCGGTACGGGATGCCGTCGGAGTCATCCCGGTCTGGGGCATCACGTGGAGCGACCTCGGCAGCCCCGACCGGGTGCTGCGGCTCCGGCGGCAGGTCGCGCCGCAGGTTCTGGAGCTCGCCCGCGCCTGACCAGGTTCAGGCCGGGGTTGGGTCCGGCTCCCCTTCCTTGATCGAGAGCACCTGGTCGCCTGCCTTGAGCGTGGCCGACCACGTGATCCGGATGGCGTTGTTCACGCTCTGGTGCGCCGGGCAGCCCTGTGGATGCGCAGCCAGTGCCCGCTCGGCGGCCTCACGCGCCTCCGCCGGCACGGCGAGCTCGTAGTGCACGTGAATGGCCTTAATGTGGATGGTCTTGCCTATGCCGGCTATGCGGCCCTCGACCGTGGCCGTGTAGGACTTCCGATCGTACTCGATTTTGCGCCCTGCCAGGGCGCCGCGCAGCGTGCCGTACATTCACCCAGCGACGGCAGCTACGATGTGGTCGAGGGTGGACGCGACAGGCGGGCCCGGTGGCACGCCGTAGTATTCGCGGAGCGCGCCCTGGACGCCGTACACGACCGGCTCGGGCACCTCTCCCAGGAAGGCGTGGCGGGCGCCACCGCGATACTCGAGCCGTGCGCGGGAGATGTATTCGAAGTTCTCAGCCATGGAAAGCCTCCGTCGTGAGCGCTGCCGCCGTGCTCGAACGCTGCGCGGCCCGCGCGGGTGTACAGCACCACATCCACGTATTCTGCTCCACATGGGGCCTGGCTGGGCTGCCCGGGTGAGAGGTGGGGCCTCTCGGAGTTTAGACTCGGTCGCCGGTGCCCGAGATTCGTCCGGCGCCCGAACCCGAAAGGCGAGCGGGCGAGTCCAACCGGGCAATGGAGCCGACCGCCGCGGTACCGTCCAGCGCTATTGGGGGCTCGTCGGCGGCTAAATGGCCGCCGCGCCCCGAGTTGACATGGCGTTGACATCTCCCCCCGGCCGCCTGTTAGGGTAGCGGCGTCCACAGAAAGGATTCTCATGGAGACGGAGCCCTCGAAGAGCAACGGTTGGTTCTCGGCCATGGCGCCGCTCTGGCCGCTCGGCCTGGCGCGGATCCTCTATGGCCTGCTCTGGTGGCAGCAGTCGAAGTGGAAGGTGCCCTCGGACGATTTCGGTCGGAAGTCCGGCGGGGGGCTGTGGTTCTGGGTGCAGCAGGAAATCCAGTACCCCACGGTCCCGGCCTTCAAGGACTTTCTCGTGAACGTCATGATCCCCCATTGGACCTTTTTCGGCTACCTGACGCTGGCGACGGAGACGTTCATCGGGGTGACGCTGATCCTCGGTCTCTTCACCCGGCTCGGGGCCCTTGTCGCACTCGGCATGGCGGCCAACATCACGGTGGGCATTCTCAGCGTTCCCCACGAATGGGCCTGGACCTACGTCATGCTGATCACGTTCGCCGCGGTCTTCCTCCTGACAGGCGCCGGCCGAAGCTTCGGCGTCGATGCTTTCCTCGGCCCGCGGTTGGAGGATGCGGGTACCCGGGGCAGCCGCCCGGCGCGCATCCTGAGCTGGCTGACCTAGGATCACCGCTTGGAATTCAGCGTCGGCGTCGGCCTCACCAATGCGTGTGACCTGGCCTGCGCCCACTGCTACCGCGACACGGAGCGCGTCGACCAGCTTACGGAGTCCCAGGTGCTCGGCGTCTGCGACGCCGTGCCGGTGCGCTCCGTCAACCTCGGCACCGGCGAGAACGGGCTGCACCCCGGGTACGCGGCCATCGTCACGGCTCTCGGCGCTCGCGGCGTCAAGCTTTCGCTGACCTCGAACGGGTACACGATCGAGCGCTCGTCCGACGAGACGCTCCAGGCGTTTCGCGAGCTGGAAGTCTCCATCGATTTTCCGACCGCGATCGAGCAGGACGCGTTCCGAGGCCCCGGCAACTGGCGGCGCGTGATGGCGGGCATCGCGCGGGCCCAGCGGCTGGGGATCACGGTCACGGTCCTCTCCGTGATGATGAAGACCAACTACCGGCGGCTCGCCGACATCGCCAAGGTCGCGTTTGCCGCGGGAGCGAACTATCGCGTCAATGTGTACCAGCCCGTCAAGACGGATGCCTTCACGCTCTCGTACGAGGAGTTCTGGGATGGCTTCAGGCTCCTCCTGGCAGCGACGCGTCTCGTCAGCACCACGGAGCCGATTCTCAACGCGATGCTGGGAGAGCCGTTCGCGGAGGGCTCCGGCTGCGGCCGCCAGACCGTGCGCGTCACCCCGAAGGGTGACGTTATCCCCTGCGTCTACTGGCAGAAGTCAGACCTGCGTGTCGAAGAGCTCCCGGCCCATGGATCCGAGGGTGTGCTGGCTTCACCGCAATTCGCCCGGGTGCGGACCGTCCCCGAGGCCTGCGGCGGCTGTCCATTCGTCGCGACGTGCCACGGCGGCTGCGCCGGGCGGCGGGAGCTGGCCGGCGGGGTCGAGCTTCCCGATCCATACTGCCCGCTCGTGCGCGGCGAGCGCGTCGACCTCGACTGGGCCCGGGCCGAGCGGCGCGACCTGCTGAAGACCGGCAGCGCTTGCACGACGGTCCTAGGGCGCGCCTAGCTGCCGGGGGCACGGCCCCCGCGTGACTGCCGATGCGCACGACGCTCATCATCCCGGCGCTCAACGAGGCGGGTATCATCGGGCCACTGGTCTCGAGGATTCCTCCTGGGATAGTGGACGAGGTGATCGTGGTGGACAACGGCTCCACTGATGGGACGGCCGAGGCCGCCGGGAAGGCCGGCGCCCGCGTGGTGAATGAGCCGCGCCGCGGCTACGGCTCCGCCTGCTGGGCGGGCGTCGGAGCCAGCAGCCCGGGCGCCGAGATCATCGTCTTCCTCGATGGAGACGGGAGCCAGCGCCCCGAGGAGCTGCCTCTGGTGCTGGCGCCTATCCTCGCCGACCGCGCCGACATCGTTCTCGGCGTCCGGCGGCTTTCCGGCAAGCACCCGGCGCATGCCGCCCTCGGGACCCGCGTCGTGGCGGGCTTCATCGCGTGGCGCTACGGGCGGCGCATCACGGACATCGGACCGTTTCGCGCCATTCGCGCGGAGCTGCTCCGGCGGCTGGGCATGCGCGATCGGGCATTCGGCTGGCCGGCGGAGATGGTCGTCAAGGCGGCGGCGCTCGGGGCGCGCATCGAGGAGGTGCCCGTGTCCCACGGCCCGCGCCTGGCAGGCGATTCGAAAGTGTCGGGGACCATCGTCGGGAGCGCGCGCGCCGGCTACGGGTTCCTTCGAGCGGCGCTCCGTGCGGCGCGGGAGGTCCGATGATCGGCGCGCTCGCGGCCGGGATCGGCCTGACAGTTTCGTGCGCCATCATCGCCTCGCTTGGCAACCTGGTCGAGGCGCCGCGGCTCTTCCTGGTGCTCGTGGTCGTCGCCTTCGTGTGCTATGCGGCGGGAATCTGGCGCCTCGCCGCCCGGCCTGGCCCGCGGGCGGCGCTCGTCATCGCCGTCGTGGCGGTTGCCGCACGGCTCGTGCTCCTGCCCGCGTCCCCGACGCTCTCCACCGACGCGTATCGCTACGTGTGGGACGCGCGCGTGGCCCACGCCGGAATCAGCCCCTACCTCTACGCGCCGTGGGCGAAGGAGCTGGAGCCGCTCCGCGACGGGGAGGTCTTTGCGAAGCTGAACCATCCGACCTGGCGCACCATTTACCCGCCGGGCGCGCAAGCGTTTTTCCAGGCCGTCTACCGTCTCAGGCCCGACAGCGTGCTCGCGATGAAAGCCGCGCTGGGGGTCAGCGAGCTGCTCGGCGTCGCGGCGGTCATCGGGCTCCTGCGGGCGAGCGGGCGGCCGGTCTCGCAGGTGGTGATCTACGCCTGGAACCCGCTCGTTCTGCTCGAGGTGTGGGGGATGGGGCATCTCGAGGGGCTCGTCGTGCCGCTCGTAGCTGGAGCCGCGTGGATGGCGCTCCGCTCGCGGCACGCCGTGGCGGGCGCGCTGCTGGGATGTGGGACACTCGTCAAGATCTACCCCGCCGCGCTGCTGCCCCTGCTGCCGGTGGCGGCATGGCCGGCCTTCCTCCTCGTGGTGCTGCTGGGCTACGCACCAGCGCTCATTGCCGGGAGTCCGGCAATGGGATCGTTGCCTCGCTACGTCGCGGAGGAGTATTTCAACCCCGGCATACTCCGCTCTGTGCTGGACGCGCCCGCGCTGACCATGGCGGCGGCGGCACTCTGGCTGGCCACGGCGAGCCTGACGCGACGGGACGCGGCGCTGTCGGCCAGGGCCGTGCCGCTCATCGGAGGCCTCGTGCTGTTGAGCCCCAACATCTTTCCGTGGTACGCGGTCTGGCTCGTGCCGTTTCTCGCCGCGGTGCCGTCGGCGCCGTGGATTGCCTTCACGGGCAGCGTGATGTTCGCGTACGCCTTCTTTCTCCAGCAGCCGTGGGCCGTTCCGGGGTGGGCCCGCGCGGTGGAGTTCGCCCCGCTCGTCCTCGGCGCGCTCTGCTGGATTGCCGGGCAGCAGCTCGCGCTCCGCTGGCAGGGCCGCGCCGCATGACGCCCCTGCCGCTCCGGCCGTCGCTGCCGCGGTCGCTCTACCTCGAGACGACCAGCCGGTGCAACTCGCTCTGCGAGACCTGCATCCTGACCTTTGGCGGGCGGGAGCCGCAAAAGGATCTCGGGTGGACGGAGTTCCGCCGGATCGTGGACCAGTTCCCCGTCCTCGACCGCGTGCTCCTTCACGGGATCGGCGAGCCGCTGCTGAATCGGGAGCTCCCGCGCATGATCAGCCACCTCAAAGGGCGCGGCGCGAACGTCGTGTTCAACTCGAACGCCATCACGCTGTCGCCGAAGACTGGCCGGGACCTCATCGACGCCGGGCTCGACGAGCTCCGCGTCTCGCTGGACGCGAGCACGCGGGCCACCTACGCGCGCATCCGGGGCGTGGACGCCTTCGACAAGGTCGTGGAGAACCTGGAGCGGCTGGCCGCGCTCAGGCGGGAGCTCGGCGCCCCGCACCCGCGCGTGTCTCTGTGGCTGACGGCTCTCAGGGACAACATCGACGAGATTCCGGGTCTCGTGCCCCTGGCCGTCCACACCGGGGCATCCGCGATCCATCTCCAGCGGCTCGTGTACAACGGGCTCGGGATGGCGACCGAGGAGCAGTCACGCTTCGGCAGGCTCGAGGCGCGCGAGGCGGAGATGATCCGGTCGGCCGAGGGAGCCGCGCAGGCCGCCGGGGTCGTCTTCTCGGCTTCCGGGGCGGCCGCGCCCGAGGTGAGCCTGTCGGCCCCGCGGGCCGCGGAGCCCTGGAGCGCGTGCCGGCGCCCCTGGAGTCTCGTGTACGTCACCGTGCACGGCAACGTGCTCCCGTGCTGTATCGCGCCGTGGATCACGAGCGACTACGACGGCATCATCCTCGGGAACCTGTACCAGGAATCATTGCAGGAGATCTGGTGGGGTGATCGGTACCTGGCGTTCCGGCGCGACCTGCAGACGGCGTCACCACCCGAGCCATGCCGCGGGTGCGGGGTGAAATGGAGCCTGTAGCTCGGGCATCGGTGCTGCCGCCGGCGGTCGCTGTGATGGCGAAGGCGCCGGGCATGGCGGTGGTCAAGTCTCGCCTGCACGAGTCGCTCGGTGAGGAGCGTGCGACCGAGCTGTACCGCTGCTTTCTCCTCGACCGTCTCGATGCCATTGCGGCCCTGCGAGACATCGCGGGCGTCGTGGCCTTCACGCCTCTCGAGGGCGAGCCGCACATGAGGGCACTCGCCCCTCCGGGCCTCCGGCTCGTGCCCCAGCGGGGAGCGGATTTGGGCGAGAGGCTCTCGAACATCCTCTCCGGGCTCCTCGACGGCGGGCATGCCGGGGCGATGGCGGTGGACAGCGACAGCCCGACGCTCCCGCTCGACTATGTGTCAGAGGCCGCGCGGCTCCTGGCCGGCGGAAAGCACGACGTGGTGCTCGGGCCCTGCGAGGACGGCGGCTACTACCTGATCGGGCTGCGCTCGCCCCAGCCCCGTCTCTTCGAGGGCATTCCATGGAGCACAGCCGGCGTCCTCGCCGCCACTCAGGCGAAGGCCCGCGCCCTTCACCTGCGCGTCGCCCTGCTCCCATCCTGGTTCGACGTGGACACGGAGTCGGACCTGCGGCGACTCCACGCGGACATGGCCGCCGCGGGCGGCGGTCCGCCGCGGACCTATGCGTGTGTCGGCGAAATCTTTCGCGCGGCTGAGACCGAACGGAAGTAACTACCTGCTCTCCAGCAAGGCCGCATCGCTCGATGCGTGGTGGGACGCGGGGACCGTGTCCAGCCGGGGCAGGAGACCGGCGCCGCCCGCCACGAGCCCGCAGGCGGCGGAAACGATGCCGAGCGCCAGAGGCAAGCCCGCAAGGTCCGCGGCGAGGCCGATCAGGGCAGGTCCTGCCAGGTACCCGAAGTAGCCGGTGCTCGCGACGGCGGCCAGGGCGGTGGCTGCCGGGAGGCCGGGCGTGCGCCCGGCGGCGCTGAATAGAACCGGGATCAGGTTGGCGACGCCGAGGCCGACCAGGCCGAAGCCCAGGATGGCCGCGGCCGGATGCCCGATGAAAAGCGAGACGGCCAGTCCCGCTCCGGCGAGCGCGCCGGAGGCTCGCAGGAGCGCGGCCGGCCCCATGCGCTGAGCGAGCCGATCGCCGGAGAAGCGACCGACCGCCATCGCCAGCGAGAAGGCCGCGAATCCCGTGGCGGCCATCGCCGGCGTGGATCGGAGCGAGTCACGGAGATAGACGGCGCTCCAGTCACCCACGGCGCCCTCGGCGAGCAGGGCGCAGAAGGTGAGCAGGCCAAGGCCGATGAGCGCGGCCGGCGGGCGAACGAAAATCGGATTCGCCGGTCCCTGGGCCGGTCGAGTGGGCACCAGCCTTCCCAGGGCCAGGCCCACGGCGCCGAGCGACACGATGATCGCCGCCATCAAGTGCGTTGCTGCGCCGAGGCCGAGGGCCATGGCTCCGGCCGCCCCAGCGGCGCCTGCCAGTCCTCCGAGACTGAAGAGAGCGTGGAACGAGGACATGATCGGCCGCCCGTAGTCCTTCTCGACCAGGACCCCCTGCGCGTTCATGGCCACGTCGAGCGTGGCGTTCCACGCTCCGAGGAGCCCGAGGACGACCACGGTCAGCACCACGCCGGGGGTCAGCACTGGGAGCGCCACCGTGGCGCAGAGCCCGACGGCAGCGGCCGAGGTCACGACACGGCTACCCAGCCTGCCGACCAGCCAGCCCGCGATGGGCAGCGCGGTGACGGCGCCCACGGCCATCCCGAGCAGGCCCAGGCCAAGCCCGGCGTCCCCGATCCCGAGCCGGCCTTTGAGGTCAGGGATATGGGGCACCCAGCTTGCGATGAGCGCGCCGTTGACGAAGAAGAACACCGCCACGGCACGGCGCGAGCGGTAGGGAGCGGATCGGCGTGGCATCAAGCCGTTGGACACGGGATAAGCGCCGGAGGTTCGAGCCTGGCGCGAACCCGCTTGCGGGCCACGCGAGTCTAACGTGCCGTGCAAACCCTGCTGGCCGGACACCCGACTCGCCCCGCGCGGATCCTGATCCTGGGAGGGGGCTTCGCCGGCGTGTATACGGCACTGACCCTCGAGAAGATTCTCAAGCGCGAGCTCCGCCGCCGCGAGGTCGAGATAGGCCTCGTCAGCCGGGACAATTACCTCACCTTCCAGCCCATGCTGCCCGAGGTGGTGTCGGGGAGCATCGGCATCCTCGACACCATCACGCCGATACGCCGGCTCTGCCCACGCACCAATCTCTATACGCGGGCGATCGAGGAGATTGACCTCGGGAGCCGGCGAGTGACGCTCGCCTCCGGAGTGGGCTCGCGCCAGCTCCATGTGGAGTACGACCACCTGGTCATCGCGCTCGGCAATGTCACGAGCTTTGCCGGGCAGCCGGGTCTCGCCGAGCACGCGCTGCCCTTCAAGTATTTGGGCGACGCGCTCGTGCTGCGGAACCACGCGATCAACGCGCTGGAGGAGGCCGATATCGAGCGCGACCCCGGGGCCCGTCGCGGGCTCCTCACCTTCGCCGTCGCGGGCGGCGGGTTCTCCGGCGTGGAGGCCGTCGCCGAGCTCAACGATTTCGTCCGGGCCGCGGCCCGGAGCTTTCGGAATGTCCGGCCCGAGGAGATCCGCGTGGTCCTCCTCCACGCGGGTGGCTTGATCCTCCCCGAGCTGCCGCAGGACCTCGCCGAATTCGCCCAGCGGCTGCTGATGAAGCGGGGCGTGGAGATCAGGCTCAACACGCGCCTGGCCGGCGCCACCGCGGAAGCGGCCATCCTGGCCGGCGGCGGGCGCGTCGAAACGCGGACCCTCGTCAGCACGGTGCCGTCCGGCCCGAATCCCGTCGTGGCGCCGCTCGCATGTCCGAAGGACCGCGGGCGGATCCTGACGGATCCATACCTCGAAGTGCCGGGGCATCCCGGGGTGTGGGCTGTGGGCGACTGCGCTCTCATCATGGACGCGCGCACAGGCGAGGCCAGTCCGCCGACGGCCCAGCACGCCATTCGCGAGGGCCGCTGCGCCGCGGAGAACATCGCGGCCGCGCTGCACGGCACGGCCAGAAGGGCCTTTGCCTTCAAAGCGCTCGGCAAGATGGGCTCGCTCGGACACCGCTCGGCGGTCGCGGAAGTCTTCGGAATCAAGCTCTCTGGCTTCCTCGCCTGGTGGCTCTGGCGGACGATCTATCTGATGAAGCTTCCCGGGCTCGACCGAAAGATCCGCGTCGCGGTTGACTGGACGCTCGACCTCCTGCTTCCGGCCGAAATCGTGCAGCTCAAGACGGATAGGGCGGTGTCCATCCGCCGCGAGCACTTCGAGCCGGGGCAGGCGATCTTCCGGGAAGGCGACCACGGCGACTGGCTCTACATCATCGAGCGCGGGGAGGTCGAGGTGCGCAAGCGCGTTCCCGGGCAGGGGGAGGTCGCGCTCCGGCGTCTCGGGCCGGGCGACTGCTTCGGCGAGATCGCGCTCCTGGGCGATCATGTGAGAACAGCCAGCACCCACAGCCTCACGAGCGCCGATGTCCTGGCCATTGACCGGGATGCCTGCCACGCCCTGCTCTCGACCCTGCCCCCGCTCCAGGACTTTTTCAACAAGCTGCTCGAGGAGCGCACGGGCATGGGGCCCGAACCCGGCGGCCCCGTCGACGTGTCCAATGCCGTGGCCGTGCACACCACCCACGAGGAGATGCGATGAACGAAGAGCCTTTGAAGGGCCAGATCGCGCTGGTGACCGGAGCGGCATCCGGCATAGGCGCGGGCGTGGCCAAGGCCCTGGGCGCGGCGGGCGCCGCGGTCGCTATCAACTACGTGACGAACCCGGAAGCCGCCGAGGCGGTTGCGGCGGAGGTTCAGGGGCTCGGAGGCAAGGCCATGACGCTCGAGGCCGACGTCTCCAACGAGGATGATGTGCGCGAGATGTTCCGGGCGCTCTTCGCCGCCTGGGGCACGATCGACATCCTCGTGAACAACGCGGGCCTGCAGAAGGACGCGGCCTTCACGGACATGACGCTGGCGCAGTGGAATACGGTCATCGGCGTCAACCTGACGGGCATGTTCCTCTGCGCGCGCGAGGCCGCGCGCGAGATGGTCGACCGCGGGATCCGCGCCGATGTCTCTCGTGCGGCGGGCAAGATCATCTGCATGTCGTCCGTGCACGAGGTCATTCCCTGGGCCGGCCACGTCAACTACGCGGCGTCCAAGGGCGGCGTCCACGCTTTCATGCAGTCGCTCGCCCAGGAGATGGCGCCGCACCACATCCGCGTCAACTCGATTGCCCCAGGCGCCATCCAGACGCCGATCAACCGCACGGCGTGGGACACGCCCGAGGCGCTCGCGGGCCTGCTCACCCTGATTCCCTACGGGCGCATCGGCGTGCCCGAGGACATAGGCAAGGTCACGGTGTTCCTGGCCTCCGACGACTCCGACTACATCCACGGCCAAACCCTCTTCGTAGACGGTGGCATGACGCTGTACCCGGAGTTCGCTCGTGGCGGATAGCCCCGATCGTCTCGCCCACGGTCAACATGCCGCAGGCATGTTGAGGATGAATGACGGCATGACGCTGTACCCGGAGTTCGCCCGTGGCGGATAGCCGCGACCGTCTCGCTTTCGGGCGGGAGATCACGAGAGATCTGGCCGCGGCCGAGTCTCGCGAGTGGCTCTGCACCAACGGGATTGGCGGCTTCGCCTCGGGAACCGTGGCGGGGCCGCTCGCGCGCCGGTATCACGGGCTCCTCGTCGGAGCGCTGACGCCACCGGTAGGTCGGACGCTGCTCGTCGCCAAGATCGATGAGGCCGTCGAGTACGCGGGCGCTCGTCTCGAGCTCGGGGCCAATCGGTGGGCCGACGGCACCGTGGCGCCCGAGGGGTACCGCCACATCGAGAGCTTCAGCCTGGATGGCACGACGCCCGTGTGGACCTTCGCGATCGCCGACGCCCTGCTCGAGAAGCGCGTGTGGATGGAGCAGGGGCGAAACACCACCTATGTCCGCTACACGGTGCTCCGGGCCGCGGGTCCTCTCACCCTCCGGCTCGAGGCCTTCGTCAACTACCGCGACTACCATTCGACGAGCCGGGGCGAGGGCTGGGGCATGACCGTGGAGCCGGCCGAGGCCGGGCTGCGCGTCACGGCGTTTCCTGGCGCGCGTCCCGTGCTGGTGGTGGCGCCCGGGGCCCGCTGCGAGCCGACGCACGTCTGGTATCGGGGCTTCGGCCTCGCGGTCGAGCGGGAGCGTGGGCTCGACTGGGCGCAGGACAATCTCCTGGCCGGCCGCTTCGAGGCCACGCTGGGGGCCGGCGAAGCGCTCACGATCACCTGCTCCTGCGAGGCCGAGCCCTCGCTGGACGGTGAGGCGGCCTGGCGCCGGCGCCGCATGCACGAGGCGGAGCTCCTCGCGGCATGGCGGCGCACGCCCGCCGGGTCGCAGACGGCGCCGGCGTGGATAGAGCAGCTGGTGCTGGCCGCCGATCAGTTCGTGGTTGCCCGCCCGCTCATGGACGATGCCGGCGGGCAGTCCATCATCGCCGGCTATCCTTGGTTCGCCGACTGGGGGCGTGACACCATGATCGCGCTGCCGGGGCTCCTGCTGGCCACCGCCCGGCACGACATCGCTCGCCGCATTCTGACGACATTCGCCCGCTTCGTCGACCGCGGCATGCTGCCGAACCGGTTCCCCGACGCGGGCGAGGCGCCCGAGTACAACACGGTCGACGCCGCGCTCTGGTACTTCGAGGCCATCCGGCAGTATCACGAGGCCACGGACGACCTGCAGCTCGTGAAGGATCTGTACCCGGTTCTCGAGGAGATCGTCGCGGCGCACCGACAGGGCACGCGCTTCGGCATCGGCGAGGACCCGGCCGACGGGCTCCTCCGGGCAGGAGAGCCCGGCGTTCAGCTCACCTGGATGGACGCCAAGGTGGGCGACTGGGTCGTGACGCCGCGAATCGGCAAGCCGGTCGAGGTCAACGCCCTCTGGTACAACGCCCTCCGCTCGATGGCGCGCTTCGCGCGGCTGCTCGGCGCGGTGGCGGAGCCGTGGGATAGCATGGCCGATCGCGTCGGCGCCTCGTTCGACCGCTTCTGGAACGAAGCGGCCGGGTACTGCTTCGACGTGCTTGACGGGCCCCAGGGCCACGAGCGCGCGCTCCGGCCGAACCAGATCTTCGCCGTCTCGCTGCCAGAGAGCCCCTTGGCGCCCACCCGGCAGCGGCGCCTCGTCGAGTCGTGCGGCCGCCACCTGCTGGCTTCCTTCGGTCTCAGAAGTCTCGGGCCAGCGGAGCCGGGCTACCGGGGCCGCTATGAGGGTGGGCCCGCCGCGCGCGACGGCGTCTACCACCAGGGCACGGTGTGGGCATGGCTCCTGGGTCCCTTTGCGCTGGCGCACTTCCGCGTGCACGGCGACAGGGACGCGGCGCGCGCCCTGCTCGTGCCCATGGCGCATCACCTGAGCGACTTCACGGTCGGGAGCATCGCCGAGATCTTCGACGGCGACCCGCCCTTTTCCCCGCGCGGCTGCCCGGCCCAGGCGTGGAGCGTGGCCGAGACACTGCGCGCGTGGGTGGCGCTTCGAGCCATACGGGAGACGGCATGACAACGACGCGGACGCGGGCGAGGGCGACGGCGGAAGAGCAGCGTCTCGAGGAGGCGCGTGAGCGCAAGGCGCACTGGCGACGGTGGGGACCCTATCTGGCCGACAGGCAGTGGGGCACGGTGCGGGAGGACTACTCAGCGCACGGCAACGCGTGGGACTACCTGCCGCACGACCACGCGCGCTCCCGCGCCTATCGCTGGGGCGAAGACGGCATACTCGGTATCTCGGACAATCACCAGCGCCTCTGCTTCGCGCTGGCGCTCTGGAACGGCCGCGACCCCATCCTCAAGGAGCGCTACTTCGGGCTCACGGGCTCGGAGGGCAACCACGGCGAGGACGTCAAGGAGTACTACTTCTACCTGGACGCCACGCCGACGCATTCCTACATGAAGGGGCTCTACAAGTATCCGCAGGGCGAGTTTCCCTATGCCCGCCTCGTCGAGGAGAACCGGAACCGCGGACGGCGCGACCAGGAGCTCGAGTTGCTCGACACGGGCGCCTTCGAGGAGGGCCGGTACTTCGACGTCACGGTTGAATACGCGAAGGCCGCGTCCGAGGACATCCTGGTCCGCATCACGATCGCGAACCGCGGCCCCGAGGCCGCGCCGGTCCACGTGCTGCCGACGCTGTGGTTCAGGAATAGCTGGGCCTGGGACCACGGCAGCAAGCGGCCGCGCCTCGCGCGCGATGTCCAGGCTGCGGAGAGGGTCATCCTGGCCTCGCATCCGCAGATGGACGGCGCGTACCGCCTCGTCTGCGAGGGCCTACCCGAGCTCCTGTTCACCGAGAACGAAACGAATGCCGAGCGTTTGTTCGGCGCGCCGAACGCCTCGCCCTATGTCAAGGACGCCTTCGGCGAGTACCTGATCCGCGGGCGCAAGGACGCCGTCAACCCCCTCGAAGAAGGCACCAAGGCCGCCGCCCACTACGCGCTCAGCCTCGAGGGGGGCGCAACCGCGATCCTCAGGCTGCGGCTGACGCGCGAGGGCACGGCGGAGAGGCCCAAAACGTTCCGGGATTTCGATCGCGCCTTCGAAGCGAGGCGCCGCGAGGCGGACGACTTCTACGCCACGGTGGTCCCGGACCGTCTCTGCGCGGACTCGAAGGACGTCATGCGCCAGGCGCTGGCCGGCATGCTCTGGAGCAAGCAGTGGTTCCACTTCGACGTGCGCCGGTGGCTCGAGGGCGACCCGACCCAGCCGCCGCCGCCCCCGGAGCGCCGGCATGGCCGCAACGCCGAGTGGACGCATCTCTACAACGGCGACGTCGTTTCCATGCCCGACAAGTGGGAATACCCCTGGTACGCCGCATGGGACCTTTCCTTTCACACGATTTCCCTGGCCCTCGTCGATCCCGACTTCGCCAAGGACCAGCTCATCCTCTTCCTGCGCGAGTGGTACATGCACCCGAACGGGCAGATCCCGGCCTACGAGTGGGCCTTCGGCGACGTCAACCCGCCGGTGCACGCCTGGGCCGCGCTGCGCGTCTACAAGATCGAGAAGCGGATCCGCGGGACGGCAGACCGGCGCTTCCTCGAGCGCGTGTTCCAGAAGCTCCTGCTCAACTTCACCTGGTGGATCAATCGCAAGGACCCCGAGGGTAAGAACGTCTTCCAGGGCGGGTTCCTCGGTCTCGACAATATCGGCGTCTTCGACCGCTCGGCGCCCCTGCCAACCGGCGGCCACATCGAGCAGTCGGACGGCACGGCGTGGATGGGGATGTTCTGCCTCAACATGCTGGGCATAGCGCTCGAGCTGGCCCGCGAGGACCCGACGTACGAGGACATGGCCTCCAAGTTCTTCGAGCACTTCATGTACATCGCCCAGGCCATGAGCCGCATGGGGCATCAGGGGATAGAGCTGTGGAACGAAGAGGACGGCTTCTTCTACGATGTCCTCCACACGCCGGGCGGCGCCCTCCCCATGAAGGTGCGCTCCCTCGTGGGTCTGGTGCCGCTCTTCGCGGTGCAGGTGATAGAGCCCGAAGACCTCGAACGCCTGCCGAGCTTCAACCGGCGGCTCCGCTGGTTTCTCGACAACCGCGAGGACCTCTGCCATCTCGTGACCCGCCAGTTGACGGGCGAGGGCAAGAAGCGGCGCCTGCTCTCGTTGGTGAGTGGCGACCGCCTCGAAAGAGTCCTCCGGTTCATGCTAGACGAGCGCGAGTTCCTCTCGCCCCACGGCATCCGGGCGCTCTCGCAGCATCACCGCGACCATCCCTATGTGCTGCACGTCAACGGCATGGAGCACCGGGTGGGCTATGAGCCCGCCGAATCCTCCACGGGGCTCTTCGGGGGCAACTCGAACTGGCGGGGGCCGATCTGGTTCCCGATGAACTTCCTGCTGGTGGAGTCGCTGCAGCGCTTCGACTATTTCTTCGGCGAGACGTTCACGGTGGAGTTCCCGACGGGATCGGGCCGGCGCATGAGGCTGTGGGACGTCGCCGCGGAGCTCTCGCGGCGGCTCACGTCCATCTTCCTCCGCGGCTCGGACGGCCGGCGGCCCGTGCACGGCGGCTTCGAGACCTTCCAGCAGGATCCGCACTGGAAGGACCTGGTGCTCTTCTACGAGTACTTCCACGGAGACAATGGCGCCGGCATCGGCGCCAGCCACCAGACGGGGTGGACCGGGCTCGTCGCCAAGCTCCTCCAGCAGAGCGGGCGGTGATGATGCTTGACGCGCTCAGGCGGCACTGGCCCGAGTACCTGGCCGAAGCCGTGGGGCTCGGACTCTTCATGGTCTCGGCCTGCCTCTTCGGCGCGCTCCTGTGGCATCCGGCTTCGCCGGCTGCCCGCGCCGTGCCGGACGGTCTGGAGCGCCGCTTCCTGATGGGGATGGCGATGGGGCTGACGGCCATGGGGCTCATCTACTCGCCCTGGGGACGGCGCTCGGGCGCTCATCTGAACCCGGCCACGACGCTGACATTCTGGCGGCTCGGCAAGGTATCGGGCCCGGATGCGGCGTGGTACGTGCTGGCCCAAGCGGCGGGCGGGTTCGGCGGTGTTCTGCTGGTGGCCGCTTTCATCGCGCCGGCTCTCGCTCACCCGGCCGTCCACTTCGTGGTCACGGAGCCGGGGGTCGCCGGGCCGGCGGTCGCGCTCATCGCCGAGGTCGCCATCACGTTTCTCTTGATGACCGTCATACTTCACGTCTCGAACACGGCGCGGCTCGCGCCCTTCACGGGCCTCTGCGCCGGCGCCCTCGTGGCGGCGTACATCACGCTCGAGGCGCCGCTCTCGGGCATGAGCATGAATCCGGCGCGGAGTCTCGCCTCCGCCGCGCCCGCGGGTGCCTGGGAGCATCTCTGGATCTATGTCCTGGCGCCGCCCATGAGCATGCTGGCGGCGGCCGAGGTCTATGTCAGGCGACGGGGCCTGGCGGGCGTGTACTGCGCCAAGCTCCATCACGGCGGCGGGAGCCGGTGCATTTTCCGGTGCCGCTTCGGCGAGATGCCGGCCGCGCGGCCCGCAACGACAACCCTGACCGCGGCCGCCCGGCCGTCGGCGTAACGAGGAGGCCATATGGCAGCGCACTATGACGTGATCATCATCGGCACGGGCGCGGGCGGCGGCACGCTCCTCCACGCGCTCGCCCCGACAGGCAAGCGCATCCTCGTCCTCGAGCGGGGCGGCTTCGTGCCGCGCGAGCTCCCGAACTGGGACACCAAGGCGGTCAACCTGGACGCCCGCTACCACACCAAGGAGATCTGGCGTGACAAGGACGGCCAGCCCCTCCACCCGCACACCAACTACTTCGTCGGCGGCAATACCAAGTTCTACGGCGCCGCGCTCTTCCGCCTGCGCCGCGAGGACTTCGACGAGCTCAAGCACTGGGGCGGCGTGTCGCCGGCATGGCCCATCTCCTACGACCAGATCGAGCCGTACTACTTTGCCGCGGAGCGGCTCTATCACGTCCACGGCGAGCGGGGCGTGGACCCTACGGATCCGCCCGCGAGCGGGCCCTATGCCTATCCGCCCGTAGGCCACGAGCCCAGGATTCAGCAGCTCCACGACGACTGGGCTCGGCTCGGGCACCGTCCCTTCCACGTGCCGCTCGGGATCATGCTCGACGAGCGGCAGCGCTGGAAGAGCCCCTGCATCCGCTGCGCGACCTGCGACGGCCATCCCTGTCTGGTCAACGCCAAGTCCGACGCCGACGTGGTCTGCGTCAAGCCGGCCCTCGAGCACCCGAACGTCACGCTCCTGACGAACGCCATGGTCACGCGGCTCGAGACGAACCCGTCGGGGCGCGAGGTGACCACGGTGCACGTCGAGCGGGACGGCGCGAAGGAGACCTATTCCGGCAGCATCGTCGTGGTCGCGGCCGGCGCGATCAACTCGGCGGCGCTGCTGCTGCGCTCGGCCAATAGCAAGCATCCGCGGGGGTTGGCCAACGGCTCCGATGTGGTCGGGCGCCACTACATGGGTCACGTCAACTCGGTCCTGATGGCGCTGTCGAAGTGCCCCAATCCGACGGTGTTCCAGAAGACGCTGGCGCTGAACGACTTCTACTTCGGCGCCGAGGACTGGCCATATCCTATGGGCCACATCTCCTTCGTGGGCAAGCTGGACGGCCAGACGCTCAAGGCGGGGGCGCCGGCCGTAGCGCCCGGCTGGACGCTCGACCTCATGGCCAAGCACTCCCTGGATTTCTGGCTGACCTCGGAGGACCTGCCCGATCCGGACAATCGGGTGACGCTCGACCGCCAGGGCCAGATCGTGCTGAGCTACGCGCCGAACAACGAAGAAGGACACCGGCGCTTGATCGAAAAGCTCAAGGGCCTGATGAAGCAGCAGACCAAGTGCGGCGTGCATGGCCACGAGTGCCACGAGGGGCTCTTCGCTCGGAGCCTCTTCCTGGGGCAGCGCATCCCGCTGGCGGGGGTCGCGCACCAGAACGGCACCATCCGCTTTGGCGTAGACCCTCAATCGTCGGCCCTCGACACGCAGTGCAAGGCCCACGAGGTGGACAACCTCTACGTGGTCGACGGGAGCTTCTTCGCGTCGAGCGCGGCCGTCAACCCCGCGCTCACGATCATGGCCAATGCGCTGCGGGTGGCCGACCACCTCAAGGAGCGGCTGGCGTGATGCGCGCGCTTCTCTGCCTCGCAGTGACGGCCGCGCTGCTTCTGGGCGGGGCGCCCGGGCTCGCGCCGCGCGCGGCCGCCCAGACGCTGGCGCGGGGCGTCGGCGCCATAGGCATGACGGTCGGGGACATGGAGCGCTCGGTCGCCTTCTATTCCGCGGTGTTCGGCTTCGAGACAGTGACCGACGTCGAGGTCTTGGGTGACGAGTACGAGCAGCTCCAAGGCGTGTTCGGGCTCCGGATGCGCGTGGTCCGGATGCGGCTCGGCGACGAGTCCATCGAGCTGACCGAATACCTCACACCCACAGGCCGGCCCATGCCGGCCGGCTCGCGGGGCAATGACCGGTGGTTCCAGCACGTCGCCATCATCGTGAGCGACATGGATCGCGCGTACGCGCGTCTCCGCGAGCACCGGGTCCGGCATGCCTCCCCGGCGCCGCAGCGGCTGCCGGACTGGAATCCGAATGCCGGCGGCATCCGCGCATTTTACTTCAGGGACCCGGACGGGCATTTCCTGGAGGTGCTGTGGTTTCCGGCCGGGAAGGGGAACCCGAAGTGGCGCCGCCCGAACGACCGGCTCTTCCTCGGCATAGACCACACGGCCATCGTCGTCGGCGACACGGAGACAAGCCTCCGCTTTTACCGCGACCTCCTCGGCCTGCGCGTGATGGGCGAGAGCGAGAACTACGGCCCGGAGCAGGAGCGGCTCAATAATGTTTTTGGAGCCCGGCTTCGCATCACGACGCTGCGGGCATCCGAGGGGCCCGGCATCGAGCTCCTGGAATATCTGACCCCTCGGGACGGCCGCCCGGCGCCGGACGACCTCAAGGCCAATGACCTGGCGCACTGGCACGTGCAGCTCGTGGTCGCCGACGCGGAGGCGTCGTACCAGGCGGTGCGCGAGGCGAGAGCCTCTCTCGTGAGCCGTGGGACTATTCCGCTCCCCGATGCGCGCCTGGGATTCCGCCGCGGGGCGCTCGTCCGCGATCCCGACGGGCATGCGGCCCTGCTGGTGGAGCCCTAGCGAGCGCGCGGCCTCAGTGAAGCGACGGCGCCAGGTGGCGCGTCAGCTGCTCACGCAGGGCCATGCGCGCGCGGTGGAGCCGCGACTTGACCGAGGAGACCGACTCGCCGAGGATTTGGGCCGCCTGTTCGTTGGACAGCTCCTCGACTTCCCGCAGGACCAACACGGCCCGATAGGGCTCGGGCAGCTGATCAATGGCGCGCGAGAGGACGCCGCGCGCCTCACCGTCGAGGAGCTCCGCTTCGGGAGTCCGGGACCAGTCGGCCAGCAGATACGAGCGGTCGCCTTCCCGGTGGCCGTCTTCTTTGAAGGTCGGGAAGTGTTCCTCGAGGCTCACCTCGAGCTGGGCCCGCTTGCCGCGCCGCTTGAGCAGGGCCGCATTGGTCGTCACGCGGTATATCCAGGTGCCGAGGGCCGCGCGCCCCTCGAAGCTGTCGATCTTGCGCGCCAGGGTGAGGAAGACGTCCTGCACCACCTCTTCGGCGTCGGCATCGCTGCGGGTGATGCCGCGGGCCACCCGGAAGACCCGCGAGGCATGGCGCTGCATCAGATCCTCGAGGGCCGACGTGTCGCCGCCCCGCAGGCGCTCCACCAGGACGCTTTCTGACGTGGCTTCCATGCTAGCCCTCCTGCGGCTTGAGCTGCTCGGCCACGAAAGGCGAGCAGTTGGAGAGCCGCGTGTCGTGGCCGGCCAGCTCGCGGAGCAGGGCCAGGCCGGCGCGGTCAACGAAGGCCACTCCGGCAAGGTCTACGGCGAGGCCCGTCAGTCCGCTCTGGGCGCGCGCGCAGGCGAGTCTCAACTCGTCCACCCAGGGGCCGATGAGCCGCCCCTCGAGGACCAGGGTTACCGTCCCGCCGACATTCCTCACTGTGTCGATCTTGAGCATGGGCTGTGTCGCTCCGGCCGGGTATACAGGCAAAGGCTGTGCCTCGAGTCCGGTCTGACATCTCGCGACCGAAGTAGCTGAAAAGACGTGAACCGACGCAGCAGGGAAGTCGGTGAGCTGGCAGTGGCCCACGACGGTCCGTGGCTTGCCACGAACGATCGTGGTCGAGGCCTACGAGCGGCCGTGAGTGGAGCGCTTGATGCCGAGTTTCTCGAGGCGACTCCGAAGGGTGTTGGCGTGGAGCCTGAGGATGGCTGCCGCGCCCTTGGGCCCGTCGATGACCCAGCCCGTCTGCTCGAGCGCCGCCAGAATGTGCTCGCGCTCGACCTCTTCGAGGCTCGGCAATGGACGAGGGGACACGGTGCCGCCCGGCCGGGCAGGAGGGGCCGCGCCTCCTGCCCGGGACACGGGGGCCGACAGCATGGTGGACCTGAGCTCGAGGGTGGAGGCCCGCGAGAGGATGACCGCGCGTTCGAGGACATTCTGGAGCTCACGGACGTTGCCGGGCCAGTCATAGGCCGTCAGGCGCGACATCGTCTCGTCGGTCACCGCGGTCACGGGCTTGCCGAACTTCCGCGCGAATTGCGCGAGGAAGAACATGACGAGCAGCCGGACGTCCTCCCGGCGCTCGCGGAGCGGCGGGACCTTGAGGGGGAAGACGTTCAGCCGGTAAAAGAGATCCGGGCGGAAGCGCCCGTCGGCAACCGCTTCCTCGAGATCGCGGTTGGTCGCGGCGATGACGCGCACATTCACCGGCTGGGTCCGGCTGCTGCCCACCGGCTCGAACTCGCGCTCCTGGAGCACCCGCAGGAGCTTGACCTGCGTTTCCGGCGGCAGCTCGCCCACTTCGTCGAGGAAGATGGTGCCGCCGTCGGCCAGCTCGAACCGCCCGATTCGCCGCTCTATCGCTCCCGTGAAGGCGCCCTTGACGTGACCGAAGAGCTCGCTCTCCACGAGACCCGCCGAGATGGCGCTGCAGTTGACCTTGACGAGGGGGCGTCCCCGGCGGGCGCTCCGGGCGTGGACGGCCCGGGCCACCAGCTCCTTGCCGGTGCCGGTCTCGCCGATGATGAGCACGGTCGAGTCCGTGGGGGCCACCTGCTCGACTTGGCGGAGGAGAGCCACGAGCGGCGGGCTGTTGCCCACCAGCTCGACAAAGTTGTGCTCCCGCTGAATCTCCTCCTGGAGATACACGCTCTCGCGCTCGAGGCGGGCTTTGAGCGCGGCAATCTCCTCGTAGGCCTTCATGTTCTCGATAGCTAGCGCGACCTGGTTGGCAGCCTCCTGGAAAAAGGCCGCGTCGGCTTCGGAATACTGGTTGGGGTTGACGCTGGCCACGGCCAGGGTGCCGATGCTCCGGCCGCGGACGACCAGCGGGACGATGACGTAGGAGCGCACCCCGTCGGCATAGGTACGCTCTTCGGTCGGATACTGCCGCTCCACCTCGAGGTCGCGGCGGAGCAGCATCTTTTGCTCGCGGAAGACCCGGCCCACGTGACTGTCGTCGGCCGGCATCTCGAGACCGACCATGAAATAGCTCGAGGGCAGGGAAGACTGCAGCACGAAGAGCCTCAGCACGTCCCGTTCGGCGTCATGGAGGAAAATGGCGGTTCGGTCGAAGGGAACCACCCGGCCCAGGGCTTTGGCTATCGCGTCGAAGAGGGCGTCGCGGGTCAGGTTGGCGATCAGGGCATTGTTGATCTCGAGCAGGGTGCGATAGCGCCCCGCCTGGTCGGTGGAGGCCGGGGCGCCGGGCCGGCTCTGTTGAGGGGATGGGGGCGCCATGCGTGGCATTCTACCCCGTGCTCCAAGCCGAGAATTGTCACGAAGGAGTGAACCTCGGAGGGGGATGCGCGTGTCTAAGAGGCAGGACAATGACCGCCCATGAGGCCGGAGCCAGGAGTTTGACCTGCCGGGACGCCATCGGCCTCCTGGCCGATTACCTGGAAGGCGTCTTGACCCAGGCGCAACTGGCCGAGCTCGAGGCTCATCTGGCGGAGTGCGAGCCGTGCCAGGCCTATCTCAATACCTACCGGCGGACCAAGACCCTGACCGCCCAGGCCGAGCGCGCCGAGATGCCGGCCGAGATGCGGCGGCGTCTCAGCGAGTTCCTGATCCGGCAACTCACCCGCGAAGCTCGCTGAGAGACTTCGTCCGAAGGGTGCCGGATTCTGATGTCCCGGCGCACTGCGCGGACGCCGCGCTAGCCGGCGGCGGTGCCGGATGCGGCGGGCTTATGGACCTTCGCCGGCATGTGGACGAAGAGCTCGGCCGGGTTGGGCTTGGCGACGGCGGGCTTGGGCGGCTTCATCTCGTAGGTGACCGGGCGCTGGTGATCGGCGTACTGCCGGTTCTGGTTCACGACCCTGGCGAACTTCCACAGCATCTTGACGTAGTTGGTCTGTCCGCGCATGAGGGCGCGGACGGCAGGCACGCCGTATTTCGGGATCGCGCCCCAGCCCAGGTGCTTGCGGTTCAGGATGTCCTGCGTCTTGACCAGCTCGGCGTAGAAACGGTCGAGCGGCATGCGCGTGGGCAGGACCGCGTGCGCCACGTCGAAGAGGCGATAGTCGCGCGTGGCCAGGCGCCGCGCGTCGGTGAACCAGATCTCCGTGCCGGGGTAGGGCGTCGCCACCGTCAGATGGACGATCTCGGGCACTGTCATCGCCCACTCGCGGACCACCTCGAAGCGCCGCTCGTCCCAGTCGCAGTCGGCGATGATGTTGACGGCAACCGTCAGCCCCAGCTCCCGCGCGATCTCGAGCGCCTCGAAGTTCTCTCCCGGCGTGACGCGCTTGCGGTGGAGCTTGAGCGCCTCCTCGTCGAGGGCTTCGAGACCCAGGAACATGTAGTAGAGCCCGAGCTTCTTCCAATAGGCGAAGAGATCGCGGTTCTTGATCAGCACGTCGCAGCGCGTCTCGAGGTAGTACTGCTTCTTCACGCGCCGCCGCTCGAGCTCCTGGCCGATGGCGAAGCCGTGCTCGGGGTGGATGAAGGCGACGTCGTCCACCAGAAAAACGTTCGGTTCGCGGATGGACGCCAGATCCAGGGCGGCCTTCTCCGGAGACGCCTTCCGGTAGCTCCGGCCGTAGAAAGTCCACGCGCTGCAAAAGGAGCAGTCCCAGGGGCAGCCGCGCGTCAGCTCCGCCGAGGCGCAGGGGTCGAGCACGCCGATGAAGTACTTGTGCCGCCGGCTCGCGAGGTCGCGGGCGGGCAGGAACCGGTCGAGGTCGTCGAGGAGCGTGGGCGCGGGGCCCTGGCCGTGCGGCGTCACGACGCCGGGCAGCGTCGAGAGCTTGGAGTCGCCGATGGCTTCGAGCACGCGCGGGGCGATGACTTCGCCCTCGCCGCGGACCACGCAGTCGATCGCGCCGCGGCCGTGCTCGAGCAGCTCGTCCGCGATGAAGGAGCCGCTGTGCCCGCCGACCATGAGGAAGCAGTCGGGCAGGAGGCGCTTGGTCTCCTTGGCGAGATCGATGACCTCCGGCACGTTGGCCAGGTAGTTCACCGAGAAGCCGACGGCCTGGGGCCTGAACGCGTCGAGCAGGGCGCGGTAGTCGGCGTGGGAGAAGATCTGGAGATCCAGCATCCGGACCTCGTGGCCGGCCGCGCGCACGGCCGCGGCCACGCGCTCGAGGCCGATCGGCTCGAGGCGGAGGTACAGCTCCGAATACATCAACGCACTTGGATGGACGAGTAGGACGCGCATGACGGGGGAGTATACCCGCTTACCGGGGCGTGCGCACTCCGAGGCCGGTCGAGGGGCGGCCGCGCGCCTTCTGGAACACCGCCCGGTAGGCCTCGAGGCCGCCGTCCCTGTGCAGATGCGCTCCCGCCCAGAGATAGATCTGGAAGAGCCGGAACACCCGCTCGCCGTAGCGCGCGCAGAGGTCGAAGACGGGAGCGCCGGGGCCGGCGACCCGTTGACGGAGGAGCCGCACGGCGTAGGGGATCGGTTCCGGGGCCGGCATCGCGCAGGAGAAAGTAGACGAGGGCCGGCGGGGTGTCAAGGGCATCGAAAGCCGATTGACAGGGAGGCTTCTTGGGAAGATTCTCGGACGGAGAGTGGACGCGCCCGAGCCCCGGACCGACTCGCAGATATCGCCCGCCCGCAGGTGGGCCATCACCTTCTCCGTGATGATGGTCACCGTCATGCAGGTCCTCGACAGCAGCGTGACCAATGTCGCGCTTCCCCACATGCAGGGCTCGCTGTCGGCCGGCATCGAGGAGATGTCCTGGGTCCTCACCTCCTTCCTCGCCGCCAATGCGGTCGTCATCCCCGCGACCGGCTGGCTCTCGGCGCGCTTCGGGCGGCGGCGATTCTTCCTGATCTGCACGGTGCTCTTCGCCGGCAGCTCGTTCCTCTCGGGGATAGCGCCGAACCTGGAGTTCCTGGTCGCCATGCGGGTGCTCCAGGGGCTCGGAGGCGGGCCCGTCATCCCGATGGCGCAGGCGATCATGTGGGAGATCTTCCCCCTGCGACAGCGGGGCACGGCGATGGCCGTGTGGGGGGTCGGCATCATGATGGCCCCGATCCTGGGACCCACCCTAGGCGGCTGGATCGTCGACAACTGGTCCTGGCGCTGGATCTTCTACATCAACATCCCGATCGGCTTCCTGGGCTTCCTGATGGTCAGCGCGTTCCTGTTCGACTCGCCATTCGCCAAGAAGTCGCGCGGGATAGACGCGGTGGGACTCGTCCTCATGGTCGTCGGATTCGGCTGCCTGCAGCTCGTGCTCGACCTCGGGGAGAAGAACGACTGGTTCGACTCGGACCTCATCGTGGGGCTGATCGTCCTCGCCGTCTGCGCGATCACCGGCTTCCTGGTGCGCGAGCTGATGGCCGCCGAGCCGATCCTCGATCTGAGCGTGTTCAACGACCGGAACTTCGCGGTCGGGACCGTCTGCATCGCGCTCGTCGGCCTCGGGTTCAACTCGAGCATGCTGCTGATCGCGCTGTACACGCAAAAGATGCTGGCCTACGACGCCTGGAACTCCGGTCTGGTGCTGGCTCCCGGCGGATTCGGCACGATGCTGGCACTGATGATCTCGGGGCGCCTCGTGGCCCGCATGGATCAGCGGCTCATGCTGGCGGGCGGGTGCCTTCTGAGCGCTATCGCCACGACGCTCATGACGCGGCTCACCCTCGGCATGGACTACTGGAGTCTCGCCTGGCCGCGATTCCTCCAGGGGTTCTCCATGGGCTTCATCTTCGTGCCGCTCCAGACGCTCACGCTCGCCACCATCCGGCTGGAGCGCCTCGGCAACGCCACCGCCGCATACAACATGGTCCGCAACGTCGGCGGCAGCGTCGGCATCGCGCTGGCCACGACCCTCCTGGTCCGGCGCAGCCAGGAGCATCAGACCACGCTGAGCGCACATATCAACGTCTGGAGCGCCGACACGGCGGGGCGGCTGAAGCAATGGACCGACCACTTCCAGAGCCAGGGCGCGGACTCGTTCACGGCCGGCCGCCAGGCGCTGGCAATGCTGTACCGCAGCACGGTCGAGCAGGCGCAGATCCTGGGGTATGCCGACGACTTCTGGCTGATCACGGTGGTCTTCGTTGCGATCTTGCCCTTGATCCCGCTCATGCGACGGGTTCGCGCCGAGCAGAACGAGCGCGCTCGGGAGGGCCCGGGGAGGGTCGAGCCGCTGCCGGCCCCCAACGAGTAGTCCGGTACTGGGCCAATGTGCTTCGCCAGATCCACTTTAGTCCTCGCCTCGCGGCAGGGCCGCTCAGCTCGAACGTCCACGTTCTCGGTCGCCAGCGACGCTCAACGTACAGCCACGTACGCCAGGAAAGCTGGCTCCCTCGGGCGTGGCCGTTCGAGCTGAGGGGCATAGCCCGAGGCGAGAGCTGAGTTGGTCTGGCTCGCAACGTGACACGTACAAGGGTTGTTGACCCTTTGTCCCCTTGGGGCTACTGTCAACAGCCGGCGCTACTGTTGAAAGGTCGCCCGCACTCCCGCGGGCGCGCCGGCCGCGAAAGGTCCGCCATGCCCTGTCCGCGCTGTCGCCATGAGGATCCGGCGTCGTCGCGCTTCTGCACCGAGTGCGGCGCGCGCCTCGCGCAGTCCTGCGCGTCCTGCGGCGCCGAGCTCGCCGAGGGGGTGCGGTTCTGCGGCGCGTGCGGGTTGAGCGTCGAGGCCCAGCGTAGCGGGCAGACGCGCTTCGCCTCGCCGGAGGCGTATACGCCACGGCACCTGGCGGAGAAGATCCTGACTTTGAGAAGCGCGATTGCAGGGGAGCGCAAGCAGGTGACGGTCCTCTTCGCCGACCTGAAGGGCTCCATGGAGCTGCTGGCCGACCGCGACCCGGAAGAGACGCGGAAGCTCCTCGATCCCGTCCTCGAGCACATGATGGACGCCGTCCACCAGTACGAGGGCACGGTCAACCAGGTCATGGGCGACGGCATCATGGCGCTCTTCGGCGCCCCGGTCGCCCACGAGGACCATGCCGTGCGCGCCTGCTACGCCGCGCTCCGCATGCAGGAGTCGGTGAAGCGCTATGCCGAGGAGGTCCGGCGCTCCGAGGGCATCCCGATCCAGATGCGCGTCGGGCTGAACTCCGGCGAGGTCGTCGTGCGCTCGATCGGCAGCGATCTGCACATGGACTACACGGCGGTGGGCCAGACGACGCACCTGGCCGCCCGCATGGAGCAGATGGCGACGCCGGGCACCATCCTGACTACGGCCGGGACGGTCAGTCTCACCGAGGGCTGGGTCGAGGCGCGCTCGCTCGGCCCGATGCCCGTCAAAGGCCTCGAGGCGCCCCTCGAGGTCTTCGAGGTCGTCGGAGCGGGGTCTGCCCGCTCGAGGCTGCAGGCCTCGGCGCGGCGCGGCCTGTCGCGCTTCGTCGGGCGCGCGCCCGAGCTCGACCAGCTCCGCGAGCTGATCCTGCGGGCGGCGGCTGGCCGCGGGCAGGTGGTTGCGGTGGTCGGCGAGCCCGGCGTGGGCAAGTCGCGACTCTACCACGAGATCATCCAGGAAATGCCGCGCCCGGCCTGGCTCATCCTCGAGAGCCGGTCGATCTCGTACGGCAAGGCGACGCCTTACCTGCCCATCGTGGAGCTCCTCAAGGGGTATTTCCAGGTCGAGTCGCGCGACAGCGCCCGCCAGATCCGCGAGAAGGTCACCGGCAAGCTCCTGATCCTCGATCCCGCGCTCGAGGCGACCCTGCCCGCATTCCTGACTCTCCTCGACGTGCCCGCCGAGGAGGCGCGATGGCAGGCTCTCGACCCCTCGCAGCGGCGCCAGCGCACGCTGGACGCCGTCAAGTCGCTGCTCCTCCGTGAGAGCCAGGGGCAGCCGCTGCTCGTCGTCTTCGAGGATCTCCAGTGGGTGGACAGCGAGACGCAGGCGCTCCTCGACAGCCTGGTCGAGAGCCTGCCACTCGCCCGCATCGCGCTCCTCGTCAACTACCGGCCGGAGTACAGCCACGGCTGGGATGCCAAGAGCTACTACACCCGGCTCCGGCTCAACACGCTCCAGGCCGACGGCGCGGGAGAGCTGCTCGAGGCGCTCCTGGGCCACGACGCGGGGCTCGAGCCGTTCAAGCAGCTCCTGATCGCGCGAACCGGCGGTAACCCGTTCTTCCTCGAGGAAAGCGTGCGCACGCTCGTGGAGACCGGCGCGCTGGCCGGCGAGCGTGGGCAATACCGCGCGGCGCGGCCGCCGGCCACCATCCAGGTGCCGGCGACGGTCCAGGCCATTTTGGCCGCCCGCATCGACCGCCTGCCCGCGCTCGAGAAGCGCCTGCTCCAGTCCGCCTCGGTCATCGGCAAGGACGTGCCCTGGGCCCTCCTCCATGCGCTCGAAGAAGTGCCGGACGAAGAGCTGCGCCGAGGGCTCGCGTGCCTGCAGTCGGCGGAGTTCGTCTACGAGACGAGCCTCTTCCCCGATCTCGAGTACACCTTCAAGCACGCGCTGACGCACGAGGTCGCCTACGGCGCCCTCCTGAACGAGCAACGGAAGGCCCTGCATGCCCGGCTCGTCTCGGTCATCGAGCGCATGGCGCCGGGCCGTCTGGCCGAGCAGGTGGATCGCCTGGCCCACCACGCGCTCCAGGGCGGGCTGTGGGACAAGGCCGTGCTCCTCTTTAAGAAGGCCGGCGCCAAGGCGGCCGGGCGGAGCGCGTACCGCGAAGCCGCGACCTGCTTCGAGCAGGGCCTCGCAGCGCTCGAGCATCTCCCCGGAAGCCGCGCGCGGAGCGAGCAGGCGGTGGATCTGCGCTTCGACCTGCACAACGCGCTCATCCCGCTGGGTGAGGTCGGCAGGATGCTCACTACGCTCGAGGAAGCGGAGCAGTTGGCCGTCGCACTGGGCGACCAGCGGCGGCTCGGTCAGGTGGCGGCCTACATGACCCAATGCTTCTGGTGGACGGGCAAACCCGAGCAGGCTATCGAATCGGCGCAGCGCGCCCTCGCGATCGGCCAGGCGCTTGGCGACCGGGCGCTCGAGGCCGTCGCCACCCAGCGGCTCGGCCAGGCCTACGCGAGCCTCGGCCAGTACAGGCGCGCGGTCGAGGCCTTCGAGCGTCACATCAAGGCCGGAACCGGCGAGCGCGGCGGAGCGGGGTCGCTCCGCTCCGCCGCATCGCTGGCGTGGATGGCGTGGTGCCTGGCCTATCTCGGCGATCTGGCCGAGGCGACCGAGCGTGCCGAAGAGGCCAAGCAGCTCGCCGAGGCGGCGCAGCACGATCTCGTCCTGGCCATGGCCTACGCCGGTGTGGGCCGTCCCCACCTGATCCGGGGCAATTTTCCGCTGGCGGTGTCCTGGCTGAGGCGGAGCGCCGAGATCTGCCGCCGCGGGAACTTCGCGCCATTCTTCCTCCTCGTGGCGGGCGACCTGGGCCAGGCCCTTGCGCTGTCCGGGAGCGTCGACGAGGGGCTGGCCCTCCTCGAGGAGGCCTCCGCGCAATCGGCGGCACTGAGCGTGCTGCCAACGCATGCCTGGAACGTGACCATGCTCGCGGAGATCTGCGCGCTGGCGGGCAGGCGGCCAGAGGCGACGGCCCATCTCGAGCGCGGCCTCGGCATGGCCCGTGCCCACAAGCAGCGCTGGCTCGAGGCCGAGGCCCTGCGCATCCTGGGGCAGCTCCGCGCCACCGGCAAGCCCATGGATATCGCGGGCGCGCGCGCCGCGTTCGAAGAGGCCAGTGCGATCGCGCGGGACATGGGGCTCCGGCCCCTTCTCGGCCGCTGCCAGCTCGCGCTCGGGCGCGCGCTCAACCGCGCGGGCGAGCGCGGGGCGGCACGCGGGCCCCTCGAGGAGGCCGCGGCGCTCTTCACCGGTATGGACATGCGCTTCTGGCTCGACCGGGCTGAGGCGGCCCTCGGGGACAGGCCCGGGCGCTGACGTTCCTGCTTCTGGCCTCGCCGCCACCCCGCATGGGATAATCCCGCCGTGATCTGGCGCGGCTCTCTCTTCCGGAAGTACGCGGTCCTCTTCGTCGTCCTGGTCAGCGGGGCGCTCGTCGCCAGCGGCGCGGAGGAGCTGTATTTCTCCTACCAGGAGAGCAAGGAGGCGCTTGTCGCCCTCCAGCGCGAGAAGGCGCTCGCCGCCGCCGCCCGAATTGGGGAGTTCGTGACAGAGGTTGAGCGCCAGATCGGGTGGACGACCCAGCCCTCCATCGTGGCGCCCTCGGCAGCCATGGAGCAGCGCCGCGCCGACTACTTCCGCCTCCACCGCCAGGTGCCCGCCATCACGGAGACCAGCTACATCGACCCACAAGGGCGGGAGCAGCTCCGCCTCTCGCGCCTGGCCATGGACGTGATAGCCAGCGGAGCCGACCTCTCGCAGGAACCGCGCTTTCGCGAGGCCAAGGCGGGCCGCACCTACTTCAGCCCCGTCACTTTCCGAAAAGATTCCGAGCCGTACATGACCATTGCCCTGGCCGGCAGCGGCGGCAAGGGCGGGGTGACCGTGGCCGAGGTCAACCTGAAGTTCATCTGGGATGTGGTCTCGAAGATCAAGATCGGCAAGGCCGGCCACGCCTACGTTGTGGACTCCCAAGGCCACCTGATCGCCCACCCCGACATCAGCCTGGTCCTCAAGAAGACCGATCTCTCGAAGCTGGCTCAGGTGAAGGCCGCGACGGGAGCGGTGGCGCCGGGCGTCAGCATGCCGAGCATCGCGCGGGACCTCGACGGCCATCAGGTGCTCTCGGCGTCGGCCCCGATCGCGCTCGTCGGCTGGGCTGTCCTCATCGAGCAGCCGCTCTTCGAGGCCTTCGAGCCGATCCGCTATTCCATCCTGCGCACGGTTGCGCTCGCGCTCTTCGGCGTTCTCCTGTCCATCCTGGCCAGCCTGGTCCTCGCGCGGCGCATGGTGCGCCCCATCAAGGCGCTGACGGAAGGCGCGGGGCGCATCGGCGCCGGTGACCTCGCGTACCAGCTGGACGTTAAAACGGGTGACGAGATCGAGGCGCTGGCCGGCCAGTTCAACCGGATGACGGCCCAGCTGCGCGAGTCCTACGCCAACCTCGAGCAGAAAGTCGAGGCGCGCACGCGCGAGCTGACCGAGACCCTCGAGCAGCAGACGGCGACGGGAGAGATCCTGCGCGTCATTTCGGGCTCGCCGACCGACATGCAGCCGGTGTTTGACACGATCGTGCAGAGCGCCGTGCGGCTCTGCAACGGCATGACCGGGGGGGTGTTCCTCGTCCGCGATGGGACGCTGCATCATCCGGCGAACTACGGCGGCTCTCCTGAAGCGCTTGCCGCGACCCGTGCGCGGTATCCCCGGCCCGTTGGCATGGACACTCCGCCGGGGATCGCGATCCTGACGCGTTCGGTGTACGAGGAGTCGGACATCGAGGGTCCCTCAGTAGCCCCGTTCACTCGAGAGGTCGGGCAAGTGCTCGGATTCCGAAGCGTGGTCACGGTGCCGATGCTGCGCGAGGGCGAAGCCATCGGCGCCATCGCCGTGACGCGCCGGGAGCCGGGTAGCTTTGCTGGCCGGGAAGTGGCACTGCTGAAGACGTTCGCGGACCAGGCCGTGATCGCCATCGAGAACGTGCGCCTGTTCAAAGAGCTGGAGGCGAAGAACGCGGATCTTGGGGAGTCGCTGGAGCAGCAGACGGCGACGGGCGAGATCCTCCGCGTCATCAGCAGCGCGCAGACCGACGTGCAGCCGGTGTTCGAGGCGATCGCGGCCAATGCGCTGCGGCTCTGTGACGCCACGTTCAGCACCATCTTCAGGTTCGACGGCGAGCTCATTCACCTCGAGGCGCTTCGCAACGTCTCCCCGGAGGGCACCGCGGCCATTCGCGCGGCATTCCCCATGGCGGTCGGGCGGGGCGGCGCGAGCGCGCGATCCATTCTCACTCGCAGCATCGTCCACATCGCCGACGTGCGCGAAGACCCCGAGTACGCGCTCCAGGGAGTGTCGCAGGCGGCCGAGTTCCGGAGCATCCTCGCCGTGCCGATGCTCCATGACGGCAAGCCGATCGGCGCGATCACCGTGGCGGGCCCGGCGGCGCGGCCGTTCCCGGACAAGCAGATCGCGCTCCTCAAGACCTTCGCCGACCAGGCCGTCATCGCCATCGAGAACGTACGGCTGTTCTCGGAGACCCAGGACAAGACCCGGCTGCTCGAGATCGCCAACCGGCACAAGTCGGAATTCCTGGCCAACATGTCCCATGAGCTGCGGACGCCGCTCAATGCGGTCATCGGCTTCTCCGAGGTGCTGCTCGAGCGGATGTTCGGCGAGGTCAACCCGAAGCAGGAAGAGTATCTCCAGGATATCCTCTCCTCGGGCAAGCACCTGCTCTCGCTGATCAACGACATCCTGGATCTCTCGAAGATCGAGGCGGGGCGGATGGAGCTCGACGCGCAGCCCTTCGATCTGCCGGCCGCCCTCGACAACGCGCTGACGCTCATCAAGGAGCGCGCGGCGCGCAACAGCATCGCGCTCGAGGTCCACGTGGATCCCCGGATCGGAGAGATCCTGGCGGACGAGCGCAAGGTCAAGCAGGTGCTGTTGAACCTCCTGTCCAACGCCGTCAAGTTCACGCCCGAGGGAGGCAAGATCACCATGAGCGCGGTGATGAACGGGGAGGCCGTGGCCGTGTCGGTTGCCGACACGGGCATCGGCATCGCGGCCGAGGATCAGGAGACGGTCTTCGAGGAGTTCCGCCAGGTGGGCACGGACTACGCGCGCAAGCGCGAGGGGACAGGGCTGGGCCTGGCGCTCGCCCGCAGGCTGGTCGAGCTCCACGGCGGGAAGCTGTCGCTCCAGAGCGAGCTCGGCAAGGGGTCGACTTTCACCTTTACCATCCCGGTGCGCGCCCATGGCCGGTGAGCTGATTCTGATCGTCGAGGACAATGAGAAAAACCGGAGACTGGTGCGCGACGTGCTCCAGTTCAAGGGCTACCAGACGATCGAGACCGAAACGGGCGAGGAGGGAGTGGAGCTCGCCCGCAGCCGGAAGCCGGCGCTGGTCCTGATGGACATACAGCTGCCGGGCATGGACGGCATCACCGCGCTCAAGCGGCTGCGCGAGGACCCGGCCACGCGCGGGATCCGCGTGATGGCGGTGACGGCGTCAGCCATGACCCAGGACAGGCAGACTATCCTCGCCGCAGGCTTCGACGGATACCAGAGCAAACCGATCAACGTGAAGGGCTTCCTCGAGGCCGTCCAGGAGCTGCTCGCCAGGCCATGAACGATCCCGCGCGCATCCTCGTGGTGGACGACACGTCCGCCAACGTCAAGCTCCTGGCCGACGTCCTCGGGGCGCGCGGCTACGCCGTCAGCACGGCGGCCTCGGGCAAGGAGGCCCTCGACAAAGTCGCCGCCGACGGCCCGGACCTGGTGCTCCTCGACGTGGTGATGCCGGAGATGTCGGGCTACGAGGTGTGCAAGGCGCTCCGCGCCGATCCGGCGACAACACGGCTGCCCGTGGTCATGGTCACCGCGCTCGACCCGGCGCAGGAGCGGGTCAAGGGCATCGAGGCCGGCGCCGACGACTTCCTGACCAAGCCCATCAACCAGCCGGAGCTCATGGCGCGCGTGCGCTCGCTGCTCCGGGTCAAGCAGCTCTGGGACGAGCTGGCCGAGCTGAACCGCACCCTCGAGACGCGCGTGGCCGAGCAGGTCGCCCAGCTCGAGCGGCTGGGCAGGCTCAAGCGCTTCTTCTCCCCGCAGCTGGCCGAGGCCATCGTCTCGGGCGGCGCCGAGGACCCGCTCAAGAGCCACCGGCGCGACATCACCGTGGTCTTCCTCGACCTGCGCGGCTTCACGGCTTTCGCCGAGACCGCGGAGCCGGAAGAAGTCATGGGGGTGCTGCGCGAGTACCACGCCGAGATGGGCAAGCTCATCCTGGCCTGGGAGGGCACGCTCGAGCGCTTCACCGGCGACGGGATGATGATCTTCTTCAACGATCCCGTTGCCGTGCCGGACCCGGCGGAGCGGGCGGTGCGGATGGCCGCCGCCATGCGCGAGCGCGTGGCCGAGCTGGCCGTCGGCTGGAAGAAGACCGGCTTCGATCTCGACTTCGGCATCGGCATCGCCCACGGCTACGCGACATTGGGCGCCATCGGGTTCGAGGGGCGCGTCGACTACGGCGCCATCGGCACCGTCACGAATCTCTCCGCCCGCCTCTGCGCCGAGGCCAAGCCGGGCCAGGTGCTCCTCTCCCAGCGCGTGCTGACCGCCGTGGAAAGTCTCGTCGAAGCCGAGCCCGTGGGCGACGTCTCGCTCAAGGGCATCAGCCGGCCGGTCAAGGTGTTCAACCTGCTCCGTTTCAAGAGCTAACGCGATGGCGGATCACATTTCCCTCTCCCCCGTCTCGGGGGAGAGGGGCAGGGTGAGGGGGCGGTGGCATCGACTCGACCCTCACCCCGGCCCTCTCCCTGGAAGGGAGAGGGAGTAGAGGATGGCGGCCATTTCTAGGTTGGTCACCGTCGGCGCGGCGCAGCTCGGTCCTATCCAGCGCGCGGATGCGCGCCCACAGGTGGTCAAGCGTCTCCTCGAGCTTCTGCACCGGGCCAAGGCCCACGGCTGCGACCTCGTGGTCTTCCCCGAGCTGGCGCTGACGACCTTCTTCCCGCGGTGGTGGATGGAGGACCAGGCTGAGATCGACGCCTTCTTCGAGCGCGAGATGCCGGGGCCAGTGACGCGCGCGCTCTTCGACGAGGCGCGCCGGGTTGGCATAGGATTCTATCTGGGCTATGCCGAGCTGGCCGCCGAGGGCGGCACGGCGCGCCGCTTCAACACGTCCATCCTCGTGGACGCGGGCGGGCGCATCGTCGGCAAGTACCGCAAGATCCACCTGCCGGGCCACGCCGAGCACGAGCCGTGGCGCGCCTTCCAGCATCTCGAGAAGCGCTACTTCGAGGTAGGCGATCTGGGCTGGGGAGTCTGGCGGACTTTCGGTGGGCTCCTCGGCATGTGCATCTGCAACGACCGCCGCTGGCCGGAGACCTATCGCGTCATGGGGCTCCAGGGCGTCGAGATGGTCCTGCTGGGCTACAACACGCCCGTGCACCACCCGCCGGCGCCCGAGCACGACCTGCTCGGAAATTTCCACAACCAGCTCTCCATGCAGGCGGGCGCCTACCACAACGGCACATGGGTCGTCGGCGTCGCCAAGTGCGGCAGGGAAGAGGGATGCGACATGATCGGGCAGAGCCAGATCATCGCGCCTTCCGGGGAGACCGTGGCCATGTGCACGACGCTGGGCGACGAGCTCTGCGTGGCGCGCTGCGACCTCGACCTGACGCGCTCCTACAAGGAGACCACGTTCAACTTCGCCCGCCACCGCCGCCCCGAGCACTACCGCATGATCGTGGACCGCACCGGCGCTATTCCACCTAGGTGACGCGCTCTCGCCTGAATGGCGAGAGGGCCCCCCTATTCCCCTCTCCCCCGCCGAGGGGGAGAGGGCAGGGTGAGGGGGGCAAGGCGCACGGCAGCGTTCGTCGACGCCGGTGATACACTAGACGTCCCATGAGCGACGTGAGGGTTTCCTCCAGGGAGCAGGCTTCCATCACGGCCGGGCTCGGCCAGTTTCCATTCCGCGCCGAGCTCAGCCTTGCCCCGCTCGTCCGCTACTGGGAGCAGGAGGTCGCGTGCGGCTGCTCCGTACTCGGGGACGTCGCGGCCACCGTCCTCGACCAGGTGCGCAAGGCCCCGGCGTTGACCGCGCCCGTCGTGGACCCCGTTGCGCTGCGGGCGCACGAGGACGTGCTCCGCGCTCTCATGCTGGCGGTCATCTCGCCGACCTTTCAGGAGGAGGGTTACGCGGCCGCCCTGCTGCCGTTCCGCCTCCAGACCTTTTTCGCCACGCCGGCTTTCACGCGCGACCTGACCGACGCCGGCGGCGTCCTCAAGGGCCGGGTCCAGGCCGACGCCTCGCTGCTGGCCGACGTGCGCATCATGCACACGTACTCGCTCATCCTGCATCGCCTGTACGGTATGGACATCGGCGTCGAGTACCCGTGGATCTCGATCGTGACCGATCTCGAGACGGGGCTCGACCGCCACTTCAAGCTCCTCCTCGACCGCCGCTTTCTCGAGGTGGAGGTCGTGGGCGAGGCCCCGGTGCTGACCGAGGAGACGCGGCGGCGGCTGCGCTCGCTGGTCGGGGATCCCGCCGGGCTCATGAAGCTCCTGCCGCCCGAGAAGTTCGTGATCCGCGGCTTCTCGGTCGTCCGCGCCATCGAGGTGACCGAGCAGGAGGTGCTGTCCTCGATCGAGCGCGATCTCATCGACAAGGAGTCCATCGTCTCGCCGGCGCGCTTCAGGGAGCTCCAGGCCAAGCTCCGGTCGCTGCTGCGGCGGCCGGAGGTCGAGCTGGGGGTCGCCGCGGTCGAGGGCGACCGGGTGCTGATCCTCAATTTCGGCGCCCGCCTGGAGCACTCGTGCATCTTCGCCGACTCGACGCACTATCGCTTGAGCGACTTCGCGGGATCGATCTACGAGCGGGCCTCGATGGAGCGAAGGCCCGTGATCGTCGAGGACCTCGAGGCGTTGCCGAACCGGACCCGCGTCGAGGAAGGCATGCTGGCGGTCGGCTACCGGAGCGTCATCGTGGCGCCGCTCATCTACCAGGACGCGATCATCGGCAGCCTCAAGCTCGTCTCGCCCACCCCCGGCTCGCTCAGCATGGCGTTCGCGCCGCACCTGCTCCAGATCCTGCCGCTCTTCGCGATGGCCGTGAAGCGCAGCATGGACGAGCTCAACAACCGCGTCCAGGCCGTCATCAAGGAGCAGTGCACCGCCATCCATCCGGTGGTCGAGTGGCGGTTCCGCCGCGCGGTGCTGAACAGCATCGAGCGTCCGGGCGCCCTGGGCGAAGGGCCGGCCGGCGAGATGGAGCCCATCGTCTTCCGCGATGTCCACCCGCTCTACGCGCTGGCGGACATCCGCGGCTCTTCGACCCACCGCGCGTGGGCCATCCAGGCGGACCTGCTCGCGCAGCTCGGGCTGGCGCGGGACGTTCTCGCCGCGGCCCACCGCGCGCGGCCCATGCCCATCCTGGACCAGCTGCGCCACCGGGTCGACACGCACGCCGACGCCGTCGAGCTCCACCTGCGGACGGGCGACGAGGCGGTGCTGGTCGGCTTTCTCAGGACCGAGATCGAGTCGCTCTTCGACCACCTCCAGAGCTACGGGTCCGAAGTCCGGGACCGCATCGAAGCGTACCGCGCCGCGATCGACCCGCAACTGGGCGCGGTCGGGGCGAAGCGGCGGGCTTTCGACGAGAGCGTGACGCTCCTCAACGAGGGAATCTCGACCTACCTGGACGCCGAGGAGCGCGCCGCCCAGGCCGTCTGCCCGCACTACTTCGAGAAACAGAGGACGGACGGGGTGGACTACAGCATCTACGCGGGCGCCTCGCTCCTCGAGGACAACGGCTTCACGCCGCTGCACCTCAAGAACCTGCGACTCTGGCAGCTCATGGTGGCCTGCGGGATCGCGGTGCAGGCGGAGCGGCTCAAGCCACGCATGCCCGAGCCGCTCGACATCACGAGCCTGATCCTGGTCCAGCAGGCGCCGCTTGCGATCCGCTTCCGCTTCGACGAGAAGCGCTTCGACGTGGACGGCGCCTATAACGTGCGCTACGAGATCATGAAGAAGCGCATCGACAAGGCCGTGGTGATGGGCACGACGGAACGGGTGACCCAGCCCGGGAAGCTCGCCATCGTGTACTCGCAGGCCGCCGAGGCCGCGGAGTACCGCGACTACATCGCCTACCTCCAGGCCCAGGGCTACCTCCACGGCGAGGTGGAAAAGCTCGAGCTCGAGGAGCTGCAGGGTGTCTCGGGGCTGCGCGCGCTCCGCGTCGCTGTCAATCTCGGCAATGAGCGTGTCGCGGGTAGCGGGACCGTGATCGACGTCGCGGCAGGCCGTCGATAAGGGTCCTTCTCGACGGCCTGCACCTCCTGCTTAGGCTGTCCTCCGCGGTTCGCTTCGAGTAGTATTGGAGCCCGGCAGCGATCCCTGACATCTCCCGAGGAGGACGTCCGCGATGGCGAAGCTCAAGTTTGGCGCCTGGATCCCCACCTATGCCTGGAGCGGCGGCAAGAGCGACCCGAAGAACGTCCGGCGCATCCGCGAGTCCATCGAGAAGTGCGAGGACCACGGCATCGACGTGTGGGTGATCGACCATCTGCTGTCCGCGCCGGGGCTCTACGGCAATGCGTGGCTGGAGCCGCTCAACTCGCTGGCCTTCGCCGCAGCGCTCACGGAGAAGGTCAAGCTCGCCACGGGCATCCTGGTGCTGCCGGTGCGCCACCCGGTCGTGCTGGCCAAGGAGATCTCGACGCTCTGCCACCTCTCGGAGAACCGCTACATGTTCGGCGTCGGCCCCGGCTGGTACGCGCGGGAGTACGAGGTGACGGGCTCGCGCATCGAGGAGCGGGGCAGGCGCACCGACGAGATCATCGAGGCGGTGACGCTGCTCCTGACCAAGCCGAATGCGTCGTTCTCGGGCAAGTACTACCAGTTCAGCGATGTCACCATCGAGCCGCGCCCGCCCAGGATGCCGGCCATCTGGGTGTCGGGCGGCTCGCGGGTGCCCGATCCGACTGACCACGACGTGCCCGTCATCGCCACCACCGTGATGGACCGCATCGTCAAGGCCGGCAACTGGCTGTCGCGCTGCTCGGGCAAGCAGGAGTGGGTCAAGCGCGACTGGCTCCAGCTGGAGCAGCACGCGAAGACCCTGGGCCGCGACCCGAAGAAGCTCACCTTCGGCCACTGCAATTTCACCCACCTCGTGGACACGCCAAGCCATGAGAAGGCCGTCGCCCAGTCGAAGGCCCCGTTTCTCCGCGCCATGGGGACGCACCGGTCATACGAGCACCTGCAGGAGTGCTACATGGTCGGCGGCATCGACCGCATCAACGCGCGGATCGACGACCTGCGGAAAGCGGGGCTCGAGTACCTCGTGCTGGGGCCCGTCTCCGACGACCCGAAGCAGATCGATCTCATGGCGAAGAAGGTCGTGAAGCACTTCAAGTGAGGGCCGTCGTCGACTGCTACAGGACCGCTATGAGGGAATGTCCTCGAGCCGGACGCCGCGCCCGATTCTGAAGGCTTGCCGGGCTTCGGCGACCCGCCGGAGGAACTCCCCGGCAGCGAAGGAAAACAGAGCGAGCATTTCGCGACGGTTGACTTCATTCGATCACCTGCCGGCGTAACGAATAAGGTTCTATCCGTCGGGCGGCGCGGACAGCGTGCCCAACCGCCGCCGTCCCCGACGGATAGAACCCGTTGGACTAAACCCCGTCGCGCTGAGCACTATGGGGATTGTATGCGATCAGCGGGCGCCGGGGAATGTCGAGCGGTGGCCGGCGGCTCGTGGGCGCGGGCGAGGTGCCAAGGCGGTCGAGCCGGGCGGAGGGGCGGGGGCGGGCGGCGCCGGGTTGGCGTCCGAGGGGGAGCCCGCACTGATCGGCCCGGCAGGCAGACGGCGGCGGTGTCGCGGACGAGGACGACGCATGCCGGCGACCCGCACGTGTCGGGTCATGAGGGCGCCGCGGGCCGGGGCGGTGGACCGTGGGTGGGTGGCAGTGTCTCGAGGTCGATCCCGGTAAGGCGCAGCAGCAGGGCGGGGAGGGACCTCGGCGGGCTCCGCGCGATCTCGCGCCTTCCGTGAGGGGCCGATCGAGCTACCGCGTCAGCGGTTTAGTTCAACGTGAAGTGGACGGAACCATCTACCAGCGGTGACGCAGCGCGCTTTGCAGCAAGTCAGGGCCGGACATGTGCGCCTGTGAGCGGAACTCGCTGCATTATGTCGCGCCTATACGCCGTACCGATCATGAGACGCCTTTCTTGTTACACGGAACCGTCTATTCACGGGCTAGAACCGCTCGAAGGTTTGGGGCGCTGTCGCCATCTTGAGGCGGAGGGCGGCCATGAAGACCAGGTAGGCGTGGGCGCCCAGGGCGAGGAGCCGGTCGCGGTCGAGCGTGCGGAGGGCGGCGATGCGCTCGGCGTCGAGGCCGGCGTTTCTCAGCGTCGCCTCGGGGTCGGCGAGATACTGCTCGCGGAACTGGTCGTCGGACTTGAGGCGGTAGAGGCAGCGATTGAGCGGATAGCCGGCCGCGGGCGGGAAAGTGTAGTGAAGGCTCATGCGACCGGCCACGTGACCACGGCGTTGCCGTGGTGCCAGGAGGGCTCGTAGCAGACCACGCGCGCCCTGGCGTCTCCCACCGCGCCCAGAAGCGTGATCCAGGTCCTGAACTCCACGTTGCCCGCCTTGTCGAGCTCTTCGCCGGTGAGCGCGGCCGTTTCGCTTCCGCGGCCTTGGACCAGATGGTCGAGTATCCGCCGGTCCCAATCGTAGTCCGGCGAGTCGTAGCGGTCGCTGCCGGGGAAGTGCGAGAGCCCTCCAGAGGCAATGAGCGCGATGCGCTCGGACCGGGCGTCCAGCATGCCGCGCAGCGCCTGTCCCCACGCGTAGCAGCGCCTTGGAGTGGGCTGGGGAGGCAGGTAGACGTTCACGTACAGCGGCACGATGGGGACGCGCGGCTCGGGCATGGCGAAGTGGAGCGGCACGTAGAAAGCGTAGTCGAGCGCCAGGTCCTGGGAGTAGGCGAGGTCGAAGCCGCGCTCGATGCCCTGCTCGAGCAGCGCGCGCGCCAGCGGCTCGTGGACGTCGAAGGCGTAGTGGTAGCGGTCGAACTTCCCCGACACGCTCGACCCGACGTAGACGGCCAGCGCCGGCACGGCGGTCAGGAAGAACCCCTCGACGTGATCGCCTCCCACGATGCAGATGACGTCGGACCTGGCTTCGCCGAGGAGGCGCTTGACCTCGGCATAGCCCGCGTGGACGCGCAGGACGAGGTCGCGGTCCTCCGTCTCGGGTCGCACCAGGAGCTGGGGCGTGTGGGCCAGGGCGGCGGCGGCCACGAGCGGCATGCCCAAATGCTAGGCCGCGAGCAATGCCATGGCAAGTGCTTGCTTCGCTCCGGGGGCTCGGCTATAACTAGGGCCTCTCGTCGTCCGGGTCGTGGAGTCCTCAACAGCATCGAAGGAGGATAGCGCTTCATGAAGACATCAAGGCTCATCACGCTTGCGGCGCTCGCGGCCTTCGCAGGCGTTCTGGCGGCCGGCGCGCCGCAGGCGCAGACGAAGGAGCCCATCAAGGTCGGCCTGATCCAGCCACTGTCCGGGCCCATCGCCGCGGCCGGCTCTTACATCACCAACGGTGCCAAGATCGCGGCGGATCGGATCAACGCCAAGGGCGGCGTGCTCGGGCGCCCGCTCGAGCTGGTCATCGAGGACAATAAGTCCGACCCGGCCGAGACCCGCAACGCCGCCGAGAAGCTCATCGTGCGCGACAAGGTGCCCGTGATCATCGGCGCATGGGGCTCGTCCATGACGCTCGCCATGATGCCGCTGGCGGCACAGCACGGCGTGCCGATGGTGGTGGAGACGTCGAGCTCGGGCAAGATCACCGATCCCAAGACGCCGGGGCAGAAGGTCGTCAGCCGCATCAGCCCGACCAGCGAGCTGGAGGCCGTCGGCGCCGGCGCCCTCATCCCCAAGCTCGGGATGAAGAAGATCGGCTACATGGCGGTGAACACGGACTGGGGCCGCGGGGCCGTCACCGCCTTCGGCGACGCGTTCAAGAAGAACGGCGCCACGATCGAGGCGGTCGAGTACGTCGGCCAGGCGGACACCGACTTCTACGCCCAGCTGACCAAGTTCAAGGCGGCGGGCGTGGACAGCGTGGTCATCACCGACGACGCGCCCAAAGCCGCGAAGATGCTTCAGCAGATGAAGGAGCTGGGCCTCAATGTCAAGGTCCTCGTGACGGGCGGTTCGGCCTGGCCGGACTCCATCGTCCAGCTGGCGGGCCCGAAGGCAGCCGAGGGCGCGATGTTCATCAACTTCTACAACCCGTACGATTACGCGATGGCGGGCGACCCCGAAGCCAGCAAGGCCTACGTCGATGAGTGGAAGAAGCGCAACCTGCCGTGGATCGGAGTGGTCGAGGGCATGCGCGGCTTCGACGCGGTCAACGTGGTCGCCAAGGCCGTCGAGGCGGCCAAGGAGCCGACGGCGCCCAAGATCATGGCGGCGCTCAAGTCCCTCGAGATGCGCGGCCTCTACGGCCTCAACAAGTTCGACCAGAACGGACAGAGCTACTGCAACATCATCGTGACCCAGGTCAAGGATGGCAAGTACTCGGTCGTCGCCATAACGCCGAGCTCGAAGCTGTGGGAGATGTCCGCCGCCAAATAGTGGTGCCGAACTTTCTGGTGTTGCGCACGGCGGGCGCCTGAACGGGCGCCCGCCGTCTTTGCCCCCATGCTCGCCGAGCTCGTCCAGCACGTCGTCAACGGCCTCATCCTCGGGGGCGGCTATGCCCTGATGGGGATAGGCCTCACCCTCATCTTCGGCATCATGCGGGTGGTCAATTTCGCCCACGGCGAGCTCTTCATGCTGGGCGCCTTCTTCCTCTACACGCTCTTCTCGCTGTGGGGCGTCAATTTCTTCATGGCGAGCCTGCTCGCGGTGGCGGGCGTCGCGCTCGTGGGCGCCGTCGTGGAGCGGCTGATCCTGCGGCGCCTGCGGGAGCAGCCCATCGAGATTCCCATGCTCGCCATGGTGGCGCTGTCCGTCATCATCCAGAACGCGGCGATCCTCATCTGGGACCCGTCGCCCAAGACGATCAGGCACCCGTTCTCCCCCGTGCCGCTGACCTTGGGGCCCATCCACGTCGTCGCGATCCGCGTCTTCGCCGGCGCCGCCGCCGTCGCGCTTATCGTGGGCGCGCACCTGTTCATCCAGAAGACGCGGCTCGGGCGGGCCATGCGCGCCACCTTCCAGGATACCGACATGGCGCGGCTCAGTGGCGTGGACGTGGACCGCATCTACATGTTCACCTTCGGCTTCGGTGCCGCGCTGGCGGGCGCCTCGGGTGCGCTCCTGGGCGCGATTTTCTGGGTGTATCCCGCGATGGGCGACCTGGCCGCGTTGAAGTCCTTCGCGGTCGTGATCATGGGCGGCCTCGGCAACTTCCTGGGCGCCATCGTGGGCGGTCTCCTCCTCGGCGTGGCAGAGAGCCTGGGCGCCGGCTACATCTCCTCCGGCTACAAGGACGCCATCGGCTTCGTCCTGATCATCCTGCTGCTGCTCTGGCGCCCGCAGGGTCTCTTCGGCAAGAAAGGCCTCGCGCGATGAGTTCGCGCGCCCTCTGGGGAGCCGCGGCCGGCACGCTGTTGCTGGCCCTGCCGCTCTTGGGCGTCGACGACTACTATCTTCACCTGCTCGTCATGGCTGGCATCTTCTTCCTGCTCGCGGCGGGGATGAACCTGCTGCTGGCGGCTGGGCAGCTCAATCTCGGCCACACCGCGTTCTTCGGCATCGGCGCCTATGCCTCGGGCCTCTTGGGCATTCACTACGGGCTCTCGCCGCTCTGGACGCTCCCTGCCGGCGCGCTGACCGCCGGCGTGGCGGGCTGGCTCCTCGGCATGCTGACGCTCCAGCTCCGCGGCGCCTACTTCGTGCTGGTGACCATCGGCTTCGCCGAGGTGATTCGCCTCGTGGCCACCAACTGGACCGAGCTGACGCAGGGGCCCATGGGGCTGGCCGGCGTGCCGCCATTCAACCTCGGCGCCGAGCGCTTCACGCTCAGCTCCAAGCGCGACTATTACTACCTGATAACCGTGCTGGCGGGCGCGACGCTCTGGATCACCGCGCGGCTCCTCACCTCGCGCATCGGGCGTGCGCTGCGCGCGGTGAAAGAGAACGAAGCCCTGGCCGAATCCTCGGGCATCAGCGCCTACCGCTGCACCATGCTGGCCATGGTGACCGCGTGCGTCCTGGCCGGCGCGGCGGGGGGCTTCTACGCGCACTACATTACTTTCCTCTCGCCCGAGCTCTTCGGCTTCCAGAACACCGTCACCATGGCTGTCATGGTCGTGGCGGGCGGGCAGGGGACCGTGCTGGGACCGGCCGTCGGCGCGCTCGTCTTCACGTTCGTGCCCGAGCTGCTCCGGATGGCGGCCTTCTATCGCATGCTGCTCTATGGCGCCATCCTGCTCCTCGTGGTGATGTTCCTGCCTCAGGGTCTCGTCTTCTACCTGCGCCGGCTCGCCATCTCACGCGCTCCGGGTTCGATCGAGCCCGCGCGCGACGGCGCCACGTTCGAGGCCGGAGCGGGTGTCGCCGAATCGGCCGCAGGCCCGGCGCTGTCGGTTTCGAACCTCACCGTCCGATTCGGCGGCCTGGCCGCCGTGGACGATTTGAGCCTCGAGCTGGGCAGAGGCGAGATCCTGGCGCTGATCGGCCCGAACGGCGCCGGCAAGTCCACGGCTTTCAACGTCATCACGGGCTTCCAATCGGCGGACGCCGGGCGCGTCCGCTTCGGTCATGCCGATATCACGGGCGAGCCGCCCTACCGGATTGCCGAGCGTGGCCTCGTGCGCATGTTCCAGCGTACGAGCATCTTCCCCGACTCCTCCGCGCTCGACAATGTGCTGACGGCCTGTCACCGGCTCGCGCGCACCGGGGTCGTAAGCGTGCTGTGCATGAGCCGCGCGAGCCGCCTGGAGGAGCGGGCTCATCGCGAGCGCTCGCGGGAAATCCTGGCCTTCGTGGGGCTGGGCCACAAGGCAGGCGAGCTCGCGCGGATGCTTTCGTGCGGCGAGCAGCGGCTCCTGGGGCTGGCCATCGCGCTGGCGCCCGCGCCTTCCGTGCTGCTGCTGGACGAGCCCGCCGCGGGGCTCAACGCGGTCGAGACGGTGCGGCTCATGGGCCTGATCGAAGGCATTCGCGGTCATGGGCTGTCCGTGCTGCTCGTGGAGCACGACATGAAGCTCGTCATGGGGCTGTGCGACCGCGTGGTGGTGCTCAACTATGGCGTCAAGATCGCGGAGGGGACGCCGGCCGAGATCCAGCGCCACCCCGAGGTGATCCGCGCCTACCTGGGCACGGGGGACGCTCTTGCTCGCCCTTGACCGCGTTTCGGTCGGCTACGGACCCGTCGCGGTCCTGCACGAGGTGAGCCTGCGCGTGGGCGAGGGCGAGATGGTCTGCCTCCTCGGGGCCAACGGCGCCGGCAAGAGCACCACGGTGCGGACCATCTCGGGCCTGCTCCGCCCGACGGCCGGAACGATCTCGTTCCTGGGCGAGCGGCTCGACGGCCGGCCGGCGCACGCCGTGCTCAAGCGCGGCATCGCCCAGTGCCCCGAGGGGCGGCGCATCTTTCCGGGGATGACGGTGCAGGAGAATCTCGAGATGGGCGCCTACGTGCGTGGACGCGCGGGCGCGAACCCTGACGACCTGGAGCGCGTTGTCCGCTATTTTCCGCGGCTCGCCGAGCGGGCGCGCCAGCTGGGCGGCACGCTCTCGGGCGGCGAGCAGCAGATGCTGGCCATCGCCCGCGCGCTCATGTCGAACCCGCGTCTCCTCCTGCTGGACGAGCCGTCGCTCGGGCTCGCGCCCACCATGGTCGAGACGGTTTTCCGCGTCATCGCCGAGATCCGGCGGCAGGGCGTGACGGTACTGATGGTGGAGCAGAACGCCGCTCTGGCGCTCCGCATGGCCGACCGCGCCTACGTGATGGAGAGCGGCCGCATCGCGCTCGAAGGCCCCGCGCGCGATCTCCTCGGCAACGCCGATGTCCGCCGCGCCTACCTCGGCGGCTGACAACCCGAAGTCGCTGTTCCGCCGGCAAGCGCGCTATTTGAAAGGCACGCGAATCAGAGTGCCGCCTTGTGGGTGGACTCCGATAGCAAGGCCACCGTTTGCGTAATAGCCTATCGCAAGGCCTCCCACCGCCTGCACGCCGATGGCGCAACCGCCCAAGGCAAAACCACCGAGCGCCACACCACCTATGGCGAGCGCTCCGAGTGACACTCCGCCCAGGCTCACGATGCCGAACGCGAGGCCGCCGATCGGGATGACACCGAAGGCGGCTCCGCCAAGCGCCAGTCCTCCGACCGCAATGTCGCCGATGGCGATGATGCCTCTGGCCAGGCCGCGCGCTTGCCGAGTGGCAGGATCGGGGCCGATGGCGATCGAGACCAGTGGCCACCCGAATAGCTGTGCCTGTGTTTGATAGCGCATGAAGCCTCCCTCACTCTTGGCGGTTGACTGCCCTGTGCTGCCGACTTCACCTGCTCCCCGGACCAGGCTAGGCCTTGGCAAGGTCTCCCGGCGCCTTGTGGAGCGCGCCGTCCTTCATGATCATGCGGAGCGCGCTCCGGTCCTGGAGGATCGCGATGTCGCCGAGGGGATCGCCGTCGACCAGCAGCAGGTCGGCAAGCGCGCCCGCCTTGACCACACCCAGCTCGCCCGGCATGCCCATGATCTCGCCGCCCAGCCGGGTGGCCGCGATGAGCGTCTCCATGGGCGTGAAGCCGAGGATCTTGACGAAGAGCCAGAGGTCGCGCGCATAGGTCCCGTGCGGCGTGAAGACGAAGCCGTAGTCGCCTCCCGGCAGCACCCGGATGCCGCGCTTGCGCATGCCGGCCACCGCCTCGACGGAGTTCGCCAGCTCCCGCTCGAAGTCGCGCGAGCGCTCGGGGGTGACGCCCCACTGGCCGGCGGCCTGGCTCAGGTTGTAGGTGATGCCGAGCGCGGGCCCCACGAAGATCCGGTCGCGTGCGGCCTCGAGAGCGTCGAGTGCGCGCTCGTCGGCGTAGTTCGCGTGGTAGATGACCTCGATCCCGTGGCGGAGCGCGAGCATCACCGATTCCGCGCTCCGGCAGTGCGCGGCCACGCGCAGGTTCGCCGCCCGCGCCACCTCCATGGCCGCCGTCACCTCGCCGTCCGTCATCGGCGTCTGCTCCGACGGATAGCTCGACGTCCCGAGGTCGCCGGAGAGGTTGAGCTTGAGGAGATCGACCCCTTCGCGGGCGAGGAGCCGGCAGACGCGGCGGATCGCATCGGGCCCGTCGGCAACCCAGGCGAAGGTCGGCGTCTCGTGGTGGGGGAGGTGCATCATGTTGGTGTCGCCGAGGCCGCCCGTCACCGTGATCTCCGGCCCATTGGCGAGGAGGCGGGGGCCCGGCTCCCGCCCCGACTCGATCTCCCGGCGCAGCACCACGTCGAGGCGAGGCTTGGCCGACGCCGCGGAGAACGCGCTCGTATAACCGCAGTCGAGCATGGTCCGCGCGTTGCGGACGGTGATGAGCATCTGCTCCTCGATCGGGAGCCGATTGAGGTCGTGGGAGGACATGTCGGCGAGGCCGAGATGCGCGTGCGACTCGATCAGGCCCGGCATCAGGGTCGCCCCCGCGCCATTGATCACGGTCGCGCCGTTGGCGGGGGGCGTCGCGCCCAACGCCAGAACCTCGGCGACGCGATTGCCCTCGACTCGCACCGCGCCCGGGAAGGGCTCGCGGCCGGTGGCGTCGAGGATCTTCACGTTGCTGATCAGGTAGCCCAGCGGACAACCTCCCCCTCGCTCGTCAGCGAGGGGCAAACACTAGCGGCGCGGTATCGATCTGTCAACAGGCGCGTTCTCGGTCAGTCAGCAGCAGATGCTCGCCCTCGCCCGCGCCCTCATGTCGGGAGCGCGGCGATCGCGAGGGTCAGGCGGCGACGTCGAGGATCAGCATCAGGCCACCGCCACCCTGTGACTCGGTATTGTTGTTGGTCGTGTGATGGCCGATGTGGCAATGGACCAGCCATTTACCCGGCCGTCGTGCTGGCCAGATCACGTCGTAGCGCTGTCCCGGTCCTACGTTCACCGTGTCGGCTTCGAAGCGCTGATTCGGCGCCACCAAAGTTCCGTCGCGAGCGATGACAGTGAACGGACCGCCGTGCACGTGCATCGGGTGGATGAAGATGTTGTTGCTACCGATGAAGCGAAGCCGGATCGTCTGTCCGACCTTCATGTGAATGGTATCGGTAGTCGGGTACGCCTTGCCATTGATGGTGAAATAGTTCGGGAAGGCGCCTTCCATCGGCATCGCCGGATACGTGAGCCCCTGACGGTACAGCCACTCCTGCAGCTGAATAACGTGGTCGAGATCCGTGCGCGGTTCGTCGGTAGCCGATTTCGGATCGATGAGCAATGCGCCGTACAGCCCCAGTGACTGCTGGCGATCGACGCGTGCGTGCGTGTGATAGAAATACGTGCCCGATTGCGTCGTCGTGAATTCGCAGGTGTACTCGCCGCCCGGTGGAACGGCAGGCTGGGTAATCCCCGCTGGACCATCCATCGCATTCGGCAGGATCAGTCCATGCCAGTGGATCGTTGTCGGCTCGGGCAGGTGATTGACGAAATGGATGCGGATCTGATCGCCTTCGGTCAGGTCCAATCGCGGCCCCGGGACCTGCCGGTTGAATGCGTAGGCCTCTACCGCGATACCGGAAACGATCGTCCATCTGATCACGGAAGCCGTGAGGTCGAACATCTTGACTCCGTTTTCGATGCGCGGTCTGAGCAGCGTGTCCCCGCGCGCGTCATCCAGCGCCACATAGCCAACATCGCGCGGCCGAACCGCGCGCATGTCGCGCATGGCATCGCCCGGCGTGTCCCAGCCCATGATCATCCCCGGCGGCATGATGGAATCCCCGACGTCCCGGGCACCGAGCCGCAGGTTGACGGCCACCGCGGGTAACAGCATCCCGGCGGCCAAGGCAAGCAGCGTGATGCCGGTAACCGCGGCGAGCTGCGGTCCGGTCACGTCGGAACGCACGTCGTGCGCGCCACGATGCCGCTCTGTGGCGCGCGTATGCGTGGCATGCGAGGCGGGTTGGCCGTTGCGCTCGGTCATCAGGCCATGCTTCATGCGATGCGCGACCATCCACACATTCACCGGGTAGGCCCGCCATCATCGCGCTCATGCTGAGCAGCTCCGGCAGAAACATTCGCTTGAGGTTGTCGGAGTAGCTGCCGCCCATCATTGTGCGCATGAACAACACCTGGAAGACGAAGAGGCCGAAGGCGAAGCCTGCAACGTATTCGACGATGAGGTCGATTCACATCGGGAAGCCGAACGACGCCGTGATCGCGGCCGCGAGAATGATCCCGGTCGCATCTCCCGCGCAGCAGTGGATGGTCGAGCCGATGCTTTGCTTCCACAGCGACGCGATAAATGCTTCATGCTCTCCTGGGCGTGGCTCCTTGTCCGTCATCACGTAGAGCAGCAACCCGATTGGCCCCATGTAGAGAGTGATAAGCACGAAGCCCCATTTCATCACGCGGACTTCGGGATTGTGGGCGAACTGGTCGTACGCCACGTATGCCGAGGATGCCAGCGCCAGCGCAAGCCAGGCGACGAGGAAATAGTCGATCGGCTGAATGATCATGGCGGACGGCGAAGGCTCACGACCCGGGGATCTCGATTCCGTCTCCGAGATCGACGCGGCCCGGCAGCTCGAAGCGAGGGGTCTCGCGCTCCAGGATGGCCACTCCCGCGCACTCGAGGGTGCCCTTGCCGAGGCAGCGGCCGGAGCAGATCTCGCGGATCCTGCCGCCGCGCACCTTGAGCAGGATTCCTTCCAGCTTCAGTGCGAGCGTGATCGTGAGGTCGAGACGCGCGAGGGGCACCTGCTCGGCGAGTATCTCGATCTTCGGATGATGCGCGGAGGTGATCGTGTGCTCGGTGAGCGAGACCAGGATCGTCTCCTCGGGCGGATACTTCTTCGGGTCCCGGTACTGCTGGAGCTGGCGGTACTTCTTCCAGCCGCCGAGAAAGATCCCGACGATGTCCACGTCGAGGACCTCGCCGATCTTGGCCTCGATCTCCTTCCCGACGGGGCCCCACTCGATCCCCGGCAGCTTGGCGACCGCTTCCTTGAGCTTGGCGCCGGCGGCGCTCTGCTCGATCGCCTGCCTCGCGTCTTCCGTCCGGGCGATCAGGAAGTCTTTCAGCGTGAGCGCGCTCTCAGCCATCGGCTCTCCGATCTTGCGCCACGATCGTGGCACCCGTGTCCACCGTCTGTGAGCCGGCATCGATGCGACTCCGCAGCCTGATGGCGAAGCCGTCCGAGGCCATCCCGCTGGCCCGGATCTCCTGTTCTCCGACATCTCCGCTGGCGACGACGCGGACGGCGGGCAACCCCGCGGTCGGATGGCTCCGCATTCCCTGCCATCGCGCAATGCCGGCGGCGACCCCCGCCGCGAGGAGGGTGCCGATGCCGGCGATCACCCAGGCCCAGAGCCGGCTCGCCTTCGCGCGCACCGTGACCGTGCTGCCCGCGGCGGCGCGCACGCCGGCCGGCGGCGCCTGCTCGACGACCTGGGCCCGGCCCTCGTTCGACGGCGGATCGCCCATGATCGCGAGCTCGAAGCCCGCCTTGTTCAGGATTTGGCGCGCCTCGTCCAGCGGAAGCGTTCGCAGGTCCGGGACGACAAGGAGCGCCGGGCCGAGCTCCACGCGGACGATGGACTTGGCCGCCACCCGCGTGCCGGCGGCCGGACTCTGAGTCATCACCACCGTTCGCGTCTCATCCGCCGGGCTCTCGCCGCGTGTGCGCAGCTCGAGCCTGGCCTCTGTCGTGAGCTGGCGGGCTTCGCCCAGAAAGTGCTGCCGCAGCTCGGGCACCATCACCAGCTCTTCGCGTGGCGGCGGCGCTTGCGTCGGCGGCGGCTGTGGCCGTGGTGCTTGTGCGGGCCGTGGCTGGGGTGCCACCGGCGGCGGCTGTGGCCGTGGTGCTTGTGCGGGCGGTGGCTCGGGTGCCGCCAGCGGTGGCTGAGATGCCGCCGGTGGTGGCTGGGGTGCTGCCGGTGGTGGCTGGGGTGCTGCTGGCGGTGGCTGGGGTGCCGCCGGCGGTTGTTGCGCCTGGTCCGACGGCAATACCTGGACAGTGACCGTGGTCCCGATGCGTACCCGAGTGCCCTGGGCGGGCGTCTGGTCGACTACCACGGCATGAGCAGGGTCCGATGGCCATCCACCGGTGACGTCGAGCCGCAGCCGCTCGTTCCTGACGAGCTTGAGAGCACCCATGAGCGGTGTCTGCCGAAGCCCGGGAACCAGGACCCACTCGTCACGCGGCGGCGGCGCGGTCGGCGGCGCAGTAGACGGCGGCGCTCCGGGCGGCGCCTGTGGAACGGTCGGCGGATCGGGCTGCGGCGTCGGCAGTATCCGAACAGCGACCACGACGACGCTGTTGGATGGCACCCGCGTTCCTTTTGCCGGCTTCTGCTCCACGACGATGGCTTGCGTCGGGTCAGCCGGCCAACCACCTGCAACCTCCAACCTGAGCTGCGCGTCCATGACCAGTCGCTGGGCGGCTCGCAATGGTTGTGGCCGCAGCTCGGGGACGACCGTAAAGCCCTCGGTTTGCGGCACCCGGACCGTGACGAGGACGATCGAGCCCACAGGTACGCGCGTCCCCGGCGACGGCTTCTGTTCCACGACGATGGTCCGGCTCATGTCGTCCGACGACCCGCCGCTGACCTCCAGCCTGAGTCGCGCATTCTTGACCAAAGACTGGGCCTCTGACAGCCGTTGCTTCCGCAGCTCGGGGACGATCGCCCAATCCACGCTCCGCTGAATCTGGACAGCGACGACCACGGTCGTGCCCACGAGCACGCGCGTTCCCGCCGGCGGCTTCTGCTCCGTGACGATGGCGTGGCTCGTATCCTCCGGTGCCCCGCCGCTGACTTCCAGCTTCAACCGCGCATTCGCGACCAGCGGTTGGGCCTCTGAAAGCGGATGCTTCAGCAGCTCCGGGACGACCGTCACTCTCTCGGGCACCACGACGTCGCGCGGCGCCGTTCTCCGCACGGCTGGGGCCTTGACAACGACGGTGACCGTCGTGCCGGCAGGCACGAGCGTGTTGGGCTCCGGCTTCTGCTCCACGACCACCACCTTGCTCGGATCGGCCGGCGCCTCACCGCTCACCTGCAGCCGGAGACGCGCGCCCGCGGCGACCTTTTGAGCCTCGGACAGCGCCCGCTGCCGCAGCTCCGGGACCCGCACGGAGGGACCAGCCGTGTCGGCGAAGGCGGGAGAGCCGGAAAGCAGGACGCACGCGGCGAGGTAGGCGAGCCAGAGCATGAGGGATCCGCTAGGACAGGACGTCTTTCCTGAACTGCTCGAGGACCTTCACGTGCTCGTCCGGCGATCCGAGGCCCATCCCGACGGTATGAACGCACAGATGCGTGATCCCGCGCATGGCGCGCCACGCCTCGAGCTCCTTCACCCACTGCTCCGGCGGGACCTGCGCCAGGGCCATCCGCCCCTCGATGCCGAACTGGGCCGGGTTGCGCCCGGCCTCTTTGATGTCGCCGTGGAGCCGATCCACGATGGCTTGCGCCCCGGGGCCGGGCCGGAAATGGGGCATCCACCCGTCCGCCATCCGCGTCGCCCGATGCAGGACCGCTTCGCTCTCCCCGCCCATCCAGATGGGAATCGAGCGTCGAGACGGGAGAGGATTGATCCCGGCGTCGGTGATCCGGTGCCACTGTCCCTCGACGGTGACCAGCTCTTTGGCCCAGAGCGCGCGCATGACCGTGATCTGTTCCTCGATGCGCTTGCCGCGGTTCTTGAAATTTTCACCCAGCGCCTCGAACTCGACCGGATTCCACCCGACGCCCACACCCAGACGCAGTCGACCCCGGGAGAGCACGTCCACCGCCGCCGCCTGTTTCGCCACCAGCGCGGTCTGCCGCTGCGGAAGGATGAGAATTCCCGTGACCAGCTCGACGCGCTGGGTGGCGGCGGCCAGGAACCCGAACAGCACGAAGGGCTCGTGGAACACGTGCCGGTACGTGTACGGGCCTTTCCAGCCGCCGGGTCGCTCGGGGTTCGCGCCCAGGACGTGGTCGAAGACGAGGATATGGGTATAGCCGATCGCTTCCACCGCCTGCGCGTAGTCACGGATCGCGGCCGGATCCTGCCCGATCTCGACCTGCGGGAAGACGACGCCGATGTTCATCGGTCTGGTTCCTTCGTGCGCCGGAGCGTGCCAGAGTGCTTGGGAGAAGTCAACCGGGTGGGCCCGCACTGCGGGGGAGTCGTGATCGCGAGTCGTGGCGTCGGCGCCGCCAGCTGCTCGAAGGTTGCCGGTACCGTGACTCCAGCGGAGTCCTCCGCCCCCTCTGCTCAGGCGAGCATCAGGACCGCCGTGACTTCGACCTCCGAGGACTTGCTGACCGCCGCCCCTACCTCGGCGGCTGTCGGCCGGTTACTGCGGCTGATCGAGCGTCTCGCGCACCTTTCGGGCCAGGGCGGCCGGGGTGAAGGGCTTCTGGAGGAATGGCGTTCCGGGATCGAGTATGCCGTGATGACTGATGGTCTCATCCGTATAGCCGGACGTGTAGAGGACCTTCATGTGCGGTCGCACGCCCTTGACCTTGTCGGCGAGGGCCCGGCCGCTCATGTGGGGCATCACCACATCGGTGAGCAAGAGATGGATCGTGCCGTCCTGCCGCGCGGCGATGCGGAGCGCGTCCTCGACATCCTGGCTTTCCAGGACCGTATATCCCTCGCTCTCGAGGATGTCGCGTGTCAGCGCGCGAAGGTTTGCGTCGTCCTCGGAGAGCAGGACGACCTCGGCTCCACGCCGTGTCGCCGTCTCTTCGACCACAACCGAAGCCGACTCGGCGGTCTTGGTTCTGGGTAGGTAGATCCGGAAGGTCGTCCCGCTCCCCGGCTCGCTGTCGACCGTGACGTGGCCCCCGCTCTGCTTGATGATGCCGTAGGCGGTGGCGAGGCCGAGGCCCGTGCCCTTGCCGACGGCCTTCGTCGTGAAGAACGGCTCGAAGACACGGGCGCGGGTTGCCGCGTCCATCCCGACGCCGGTGTCGCTGATCGAGAGCACTTCATACGGTCCCGGGACCAGCTCGACGGTCTGCCTGGCGTAGCTCTCGTCCACGTCGACGTGGCGTGTCTCCAGCGTCATCTGGCCGCCTTGGGGCATCGCGTCCCGGGCGTTCACGGCCATATTCAGAATCACCTGCTCGAGCTGCCCGGGGTCCGCGGTGACGTGGCCCGGCGCCGGGTCCAGATCCATGATGAGGTCCACGTCTTCCCCGAGCACACGCTCGAGCAGCGTCTTCATGCCGGCGACGACTTGGTTGAGGTCGAGCACCGCCGGCGAGAGCGTCTGCTTCCGGCTGAAGGCCAGGAGCTGCCGGGTCAGGGCGGCGGCGCGGTCTCCGGTCTGCTGGATGAGGAGAAGGTCGCGGCGCATCGCATGGCCCGCGGGGAGCTGGTTGAGCAAGAGGTAGGAGCGCCCGCCGATCACCGTCAAGAGGTTGTTGAAGTCGTGAGCAATGCCGCCCGCCAGTCGCCCGATGCCCTCCATCTTGACGGCCTGGCGCAGCTGCTCCTCGAGTTGCTTGCGCTCGGTGATGTCCAGGACGGTCGCCATGCTGCCCAGCACCTGATCCTGAGGGCCGGTGATGGGCGCGCCGGATATCAGGACCTCCACAAGGCTGCCGTCCTTCCGGCGCCGCTGCGACTCGTACACGACTTCCTCGCCGGAGCGGATCCGGAGCCGGCCCTTTTCGAACTCGGCGCGCCGATCCTGCGGAATCGTCGGAACGGACTGGCCGAGCACCTCATCCGCGGTCCAACCGAACATCCGGGTGGCCGCCTTGTTCCACACCGTGACGCGCCCGTTCAGATCGAGAGCGACGATGGCCAGGACGGACACGTCGATGAGCGTTCGGAGTGTCTCGCTCGTTTCCCGGAGCGCTTCCTCGGCGCGCTTCCGCTCCGTGATGTCCCGCGAGACCGCGATCAATCCCGTGAGGGTCCCGCTCGAATCGCGCATCGCGGTGAACCTCGACTCCGTCCAGACGGTCGTTCCATCCTTGCACAAGAGCTCGAGCTCGAGCGTCCGGGCTCGCGCCGAATCGCCCTGTCCACGGCGCTCCATGTCCAGCTCTTCGTTGAACACGCGCATGGCGAATTCGCGGGAGTCCGGCGTCAGCTGGTCCAGCATGGGCCCAGCGATCACCTCGTCGGGCGTGTAGCCGCGTAGATGCTGCACGGAGGGGCTGACGTAGACGGTATTCAGATCCAGATCGTACAGGGCGATCACGTCGCTGATGTGCTCGGCGAGCAGTCGATACCGCTCCTCGGACCGCCGGAGCGCGTTGTCGGCCCGCCTCCGCAAAGTCCGGTCCTGCTTGACGGCGATGAAATGCGAGACCGTGCCACCGGCGTCCCGGACCGGGGTGATAGTCTGCTCTTCGACGTAGATCGAACCGTCCTTCCGGCGATTCGTGATCTCGCCGGTCCAGCTGTTGCCCGACGTGATCGTGGACCAGAGCTCTCGATAGAAGGCCGGCGGATGCTCGCCCGATTTGAGCATGCGGGGGGTCTTGCCGATCACCTCGTCGGGGGCGTACCCGGTCATCTGGGTGAAGGCGGCGTTGACCCACAGGATGATACCCTGGGCGTCGGTGATGACCACACCGTTGGCGACAGCTTCGAGGGCGGCCTGGGGCAGGTGTTGAGGCAGAGGCGTCATGGCGCTGCTAATCGCTGCGTCACGAGACGCCCCCTTGCGCCACGGGTCAGCCCCGGCGGCTGTCCAGTCGCTGCCCGACACGTCATAGCTCCCTCCCCAGCGGATCGGGATCCCGGCCCGGCTGCCGCTGGTCTGGACCAGCGGCGCCCGACACAGAAATGTTGTGCATAGACGATGCCGCACCGGGTAGCTGACAGAGAAGAGGGAAAACGGGTATTTCGACGAAGAGCCGCCCGCGGCCCGGTCCTCGGCGTAGTGGCGCGAGACCTCAGATGTGGTGTCCGTGCCTCACTAGAATGACGGGGTAGTCGCCGACCGCGGCGATCAATTTCACCCATCCCGTCCGCTCAGTCGAGCATCAGGACCGCCGTGGCTTCGACCTCCGAGGACTTGACGTTCGCGAGTGCTGTGTTGGCGTCCTCGAGGCGGTAGCGGGTGACACGCGGGCGGATGGGAATGGCCGCGGCCTCGGCCAAGAGCGCCTCGCCGTCGGCGCGCGTATTGGCGGTCACGCTCTGGAGGGTCTTCTCCCAGAAGAGGTGCGGCTCGTAGGCCATCGCGGGCAGGTCCGTCATGTGGATGCCGGCGACGGCCACCGTGCCGCCTGTGTCGAGATCGCGCAGGGCGACGGGCACGAGCGCGCCCACGGGCGCGAAGACGATCGCGCCATCGAGCTTGTCGGGCAGGGCATCGCCCGGCGCTCCTGCCCAGGCGGCACCGAGCTCGAGGGCCAGGCGTTGGCGGGACGGCTCGCGCGTGGCAACGTAGACAGCGCAGCCCCAGTGCCGCGCGACCTGCAGCGTGACGTGCGCCGAGGAGCCGAAGCCGTAGAGCCCGAGCCTGCCGCCCTTCGGCACCTGGCTGCGCCTGAGCGCGCGGTAGCCGATGATGCCGGCGCAGAGGAGCGGTGCCGCTTCGGCGTCGCCGAACACGGGCGGGATAGCGTAGGCGAAACCTTCCGGGACGCACGCATACTCGGCGTAGCCGCCGTCGTGGGTCCAGCCTGTATAGGTGGACTCCGCGCAGAGGTTTTCGCGGCCGCTCAGGCAGAAGCGGCACCGCCCGCAGGTCGAGCGCAGCCATGCGATCCCGACGCGATCGCCGATCCTGAATCGCGCGGAGCTGGTACCGCGCGCATCCACTGTTCCCACGACCTGATGCCCAGGTATCAGCGGCAGGCGCCGCACCGGAAGGTCGCCCTCGACGACATGGATGTCGGTGCGGCATGCGGCGGAGGCCCGCACGCGCACCCGCACCTCTCCCGCCGCTGGCTCGGGCATGGGCCGGTCAATCGAGGCGAGGGGCGAGGTCTCGATGGGGGCCTGCGCGGACAGCATCATGGCGCGCATGCGCACAATTCTCCCACAGAGTGAGCACGTGCGAGCCCGGCGGAGCCGGGGCAGGCTCAGGTCGGCGCGCGGGCCGGCGCCCTGTGGAGCGCCATGGAGTCTTCCTGCTCGTGCGACTCCAACGAGTATTCCCGACACCTGGAGCGTTTCGTACGTTGAGGGCTGCCGCCGACCGAGAACGTGGCTCTTCGTGCCTCACGGGCGCACGGCAATGACGCCCATCATCGGCGTACCGAAGTTGCCATTTTGATCCTGAATCCCTCCGTCCGGCCCAGGGGCGATGGGCTGGTTCTCTGCATCGAGATGCGCATGGAAGCGGCAGTAGTAGACGAACACTCCCGGGCGCGAGAACTGGAGCGTGAACGTGCCGCCGTTGGCGGGCAGCAGGCGATTGACGCGCTTGTGGCCCGCCGTCGTGAAGACCTCGTCGCTGACGATCGCGTGATCATCCTCGTCGTTGTTGATCCATTGCACGGAGTCACCGACGTGGATGGTCAGGGAGAACGGGCTGAAGCGATCCTCCTCCGGCACCACCACCTGATGGACGCGGGCCTCGCCAGCAGCTCGACTGGGATCAGCCGTCCACGTCAGCGCGAGCACGGACACTGCAAGAGCGAGCAGTATGCGCATCTTCATCTCCTTTTCTCGACGGCGTCGACGACCTAGAACCCGTCCTGTCGGATCTGATGGCCCGCATTTCCTGTGCCAAGGCGGGATCTCTCGAGCAAAGCAAGAAAACACTATACCTCCGAGAGGTTTGAGACGGCTCTCTTTGGGCCCCATCATTCTGGACGACTCGGAGGAAGTCAGAACTACGCGGTCAATTGGTGAAGGGCTCCCCGCTGACCGCGAGCGGGCGAGCGAAGACGAGCGAGTACTTGCGAGTCCGGCGGGGACCGGGGTAGGCTTGGGGCGGCCCCCGGGCAGGCGTCCAGTAAAAGGAGGAGTCCATGAGCGGTCTCGGCGGGAAGGTCGCCATCATCGGCACCGGCACCATCAAGTTCGGGGAGAACTTCCACCAGAGCCTCACCGACATGATCTTCGAGGCGGTCAACCTGGCCATGGCCGACGCGAAGATCGAATCGCGCCAGCTCCAAGCCGCCTGGTTCGGCTGCTACGAGCCCATGCTCTATGGTTTCGAGGGCAACTCGGGCACCTTCGTCTCCGACCCGCTGAACCTCTTCCCGATCCCGGTCACTCGCGTGGCCGCTTATTGCGCCACGGGCATCGAGGCGGTGCGCAACGCCGCGCTGGCCGTGGCGTCGGGCGAGTACGACCTGGTGCTCGCGGTGGGAGCCGAGAAGATGCGCGAGGTGCCTTCGCGCGGCTCGCTCGTCGCGCAGGCCGTCAACCGGGGGCATCCCGTGCTGGCCAAGGGCCGGACCGCCCCGGGGATGTTCGCGCTCCTCGCCACGCGCTACTTCAAGGAGTACGGGGCGGGCGAGGAGGCACTAGGCGCCGTGGCGGTGAAGAACCACTTCCACGGCTCGCTCAACCCCAAGGCGCATTTCCAGAAAGAGATCACGGCCGAGATGCACGCGAAGGCGCCCAAGGTCGCCGAGCCGCTCGGGCTCTTCGATTGCTGCCCGACCACTGACGGCGCTGCGGCAGCCATTCTGACGCGGGCCGAGCTGGCTCCGAAGTTCACCGACAGGTATTCCATCATCCGCGGCATCGCCTACGCGGTCACCGCCGGGTACTGGAACACCCAGTTCGACCCGTCGTGGAACTTCACCTCGTTCCGGGCGACGCGCGAAGCGGCCAAAGCCGCTTACACGATGGCCGGCGTGACCAACCCGGCGAAGGAGATCAAGGTCGCCGAGTGCCACGACTGCTTCACTATCACGGAAATCGTCAACTACGAGGACCTGGGCTTCTTCGAGCCGGGCGCGGGATGGCGCGCCGCGCAGGCGGGGGAGACGCGGCTCGGCGGGTCGCTGCCCATCAACACATCGGGCGGCCTCAAGTCCTGCGGCCACCCCATAGGGTCCTCGGGCATCCGGATGATCAACAACATCCACGACCAGCTCCTGGGGCGCGCGGGCAAGATGCAGGTCGCGGGCGCCGACATGGGGCTCGCACACAACCTGGGCGGCCCCGGCGCGGTCTCGGCCGTCGCGGTGCTCTCCCAGCCCTGACGGGCGCCGGCGACACCGGCCGCTGTTCCGGCCGGGCTCGGCGAGCCCGGCCTTTTCTCACGCTGGAGGCCATATGGCTGAGTTGACCCGACGGTATATCGTCATGCAGATGGCGACCGAGGGACCGTTCGACATCGCGGATCCCGACGCGCCCTTCGTGCTCAAGCCGTGGAAGGATCCGGCCGCGCTCCAGGCCCTCATCGCGTATCGCCAGCACTGCTACCCGGAGCTCGCCCTAGAGCTGGACCAGTGGATCGGGGCCATCACCGCCGGGCCGAAGATCAGGGGCGGGGTCGGATCGCGCAATGAGCTGACGGCGCCGGCCCGTCGCAAGCCTGTCTCCAGAGCCAAAGCGAAGCCTAAAGCCAAGGCCAAGGGGAAGTTGGCCAAGTCACTGAAAAAGAAACCCAAGCGCCGCTCGTGAAAGATCCGGTCGCTCAGCTCACCGAGTGGGTGCTGACCGCCAGGCGCGTCGTGATCTTCACGGGCGCCGGCATGAGCACTGAGTCCGGCATCCCGGACTTCAGGAGCCCCGGCGGGGTGTGGGACCGCTTCGATCCCAACGAATTCACCTTCCAGAACTTCATCGGCTCGGAAGAGGGCCGGCGGCGCTACTGGGAGCTGGGGCGCACGGTCTACCCCGTCGTCAGTCGCGCCGAGCCCAATCCGGGCCATCACGCTCTCGTCACGCTGTGGCGGCTCGGCAGGCTCGACTGCGTCATCACCCAGAACATCGACAACCTGCACCAGCGAGCGGGGCTGCCCGCCGAGCGGGTGCTCGAGCTCCACGGCAATGCCACCCGCGCGCGGTGCCTCGCCTGCGAGCGCCCGTACGACCGGGCCCTGATCCAGGAGTGGCTCGAGTCGGGCGTGGCCGTGCCGAGCTGCGAGCCGCCCTGCGGTGGCATCATCAAGCCGCGCACCGTCATGTTCGGCGAGGCCATGCCCCGCGAGGAGACCGAGGAGGCCGAGCGGCGGGCGCGCGCCTCGGACCTCTTCGTGGTCGTGGGCTCCTCGCTCGTCGTCTATCCGGCCGCCCACATGCCCGTCCACGCCAAGCGGGCCGGCGCGCGGCTGGTCATCGTCAACCGGACGCCGACGCCGCAGGACTCCGAGGCGGATCTCCTCATCGCGGACAGCTCCGCCGCCGTGCTCGCGGATGTCGCCGAGCGGGTCGCGAGCCGGCTCGTCACCACGTGAGCGTTGTCATCCGGGAGCCTCGCATGCCGATAGTCCTGAGCGACGCCGTTCAGCGCCTCGTCAAGAACCGCCAGAGCCGCGAGCTCGCGCCCCCGCTGTCCGAGATCGCGCCAGACCTGACGCTCGCGCAGGCCTACGCCATACAGCGCGCCCTCGAGACCGCGCTCGTCGAGCGCGGCGACCGCGTCGCCGGCTGGAAGGCGGGTTTCACGAACGCCGCCCTCCAGGAGAACTACGGCGTCACCGAGCCCGTGCTGGCCTTCCTGCTGGCCTCGGGCGTCTTCAGCAGCGGCGACACCGTGCCGGTCTCGCGCTTCGTGAGCCTTGGCCTGGAGATCGAGATGGCCTTTGTCATGAAGGCCGATCTGTCGGGCCCGGGTGTGACGCCGGCGTCAGCGCTGCCGGCGGTGGAAGGAGCCATGCCGTCTTTCGAGCTGATCGATTTCCGGATGTCCGGCAAGCCGCGCGGGACGGACTTCGTCGCTGACGGGGTGCTCGCAAATGCCATCGTGCTGGGCGGCCCACCGAGCCCCGTGAGCGGGCTCGACCTCTCCCTGGAGGGCGTGGTGTACGAAGAGAACGGTCAGCGGGTCGCGACCGCGGCGGCGGCCGAGGTCCTGGGCAACCCGCTCTATTCACTGGCGTGGCTGGCCAATGCCCTGGGCAAACTGGGCGGCAAGCTCCGCGCGGGCGACGTGGTCATGACCGGCTCGATCTCCAAGGTGTTTCGCCCGAAGGCGGGCGACGCCGTCCGCGCACGCTTCACGCGACTGGGCTCGGTCTCCTGCAGGTTCGTCTAGTCCGCGCTCCAGCATCCACACGGAGGTCAGGCACATGTCTACCGTCCTGTACGAGCAGGTGGGCAAGATCGTGACCATCACGATCAACCGTCCCGACGCCATGAACGCCATAGACCCGGAGACCCAGGACGCCCTGGTCCAGGCGTGGACGCGGTTCCGCGACGACGACGGCGCGTGGGTCGCCATCCTGACCGGCGCGGGGGAGAAGAGCTTCTGTGCGGGCGCGGACCTCAAGAAGATGATCCCTGCGTCCTTCGGCAAGGGCGCCCGTCGCCGGGAGCACGACGGCTTGGGTCTCGGCGGCATCACGCGCGGGCTCGAGATCTGGAAGCCCATGATCGCCGCGATCAACGGCCACTGCTTGGCGGGAGGGATGGAGCAGGCGCTCGCCTGCGACATCAGGATCGCGGTGCCTCACGCGACGTTCGGCCTGCCGGAAGTCCGATGGGGGATCTTCCCGGGCGCAGGAGGGACACAGCGGCTGCCGCGCACGGTCTCCCTCGCGAAGGCGATGGAGATCATCCTGATGGCCAAGACCCTGACCGCCGCGGAGGCGCTCGAGGCGGGGCTGATCAACGCGGTCGTCCCGGCGGCCGAGCTCATGGCCACGGCGGGCAAATGGGCCGAGACCATTTGCGAGCGCGGGCCGCTGGCGGTGCGCGCGGCGAAGGAGGCGATCCTCCGCGGCCTCACGATGCCGCTCGGCGATGGCCTGCGTCTCGAGGCCTTTCTGTCGGGGACGCTTCGCGGCACCGAGGACGCCGTGGAGGGGCCGAAGGCTTTTGCCGAGAAGCGGAAACCCAACTTCCAGGCACGGTAGGGTGGATCTCGCCGAGCTCAAGCGGCGGCTCGACGCTGCGCTCGCCCGCCGGCCTCGTCGCGAGGCCAGCCGGAGCGACCTGATCTCGGCGGCCGTCCTCGTGCCCGTGACGGCGGGTCCGGCCGGGGCCGGTGAGCCTCACATTCTCTTCAGCAAGAAATCGGACGCGGTGCCGCATCATAGGGGACAGTTCGCCTTTCCGGGCGGCATCGTGGAGGAGCGCGACGGCTCCCGGGTCGAGACGGCGCTCCGGGAAGCGTGGGAAGAAATCAAGCTGCCCGCCGACGCGGTCGAGGTGCTGGGGCTCCTCGACGACACGGAGACGCGGGCAACGCAGTTCGTCATCACGCCCGTCGTCGGGATCGTGACGCGGCCCGTGGCCTTCCAGCCCGACGGCCGGGAGATCGAGCGCGTCATCGAGGTGCCGCTCCGGACGCTGCGCGACCCGTCGATCTTCCGCACCGAGCTCTGGGAGCGCGGAGGGGAGGAGCACCAGGTGCATTTCTACGACGTGTCCGTGGAGGACGTCATCTGGGGCGCGACGGCGCGCATCCTGAAGCAGTTCCTGGACATCGTGGACGGCCGCGAGGAGGCCGCGTGAGCTACGAGACGCTGCTGGTGGACACACGGGACGGAGTCGCTTCCGTGACCTTGAACCGGCCCGAGGTCCGCAACGCGCTGAACGCCACCTTGATCCGCGAGCTCGAGCAGGCCCTGGCGGCGCTCGAGGCCGACCCGGCGGCGCGGGTCATCGTGCTCTCCGGGGCGGGCGACAAGGCATTCTGCGCGGGCGCGGACCTGAAGGGAGTCGGCGACCGCGGCACGACGCTCCAGGCCCGCGAGTCCTTCGGCGGCCTGGCGAGGATCCTCGAGGCCATGGTCCGCATGAAGACGCCCGTCATCGCCAAGGTCCACGGCTTCGCGCTGGCCGGCGGCTGCGGCCTCGCCGCCGGGTGCGACATCGTGGTCGCCGCTGACGACGCCGTGTTCGGGCTGCCCGAGATCAAGATCGGCCTCCTGCCATTCATCGTCATGGCGCCCATACTCACGAGCGTCGGGCGCAAGCGCGCCATGCTGATGATTCTCTCGGGCGAGCAGGTGAGCGCACGCGACGCCTACGAGATGGGGTTGGTGAGCCGCCTCGTGCCGAGGGCCGAGCTCTCGCTCGCCGTGGAGGCGCTGGCGCGGACGCTCGCCGGCTTGTCCCCGACGGCGCTGGGGCTCGCCAAGGAAGCCGCCGCGACCGTGACCGGGATGGAGTACGGCGCCTCGCTCCGGTACCTGCGTGAGATGATTACCCTGGTCGCGCTGTCCGACGATGCCCGCGAGGGCATCCAGGCCTTCTTCGAGAAACGCGCGCCCAACTGGACGGGGCGTTAGACACGAAAGGGGAATCATGATCCTGCGCGTCTGCCGAGGGGCGGCGCTCATGGCGGCGCTCCTGATGGGGCCGGTTTCGGCCGGGGCCCAGCCCGCCGAGCTGCCGGCCACCGTCGTGACCCTGACGGGCAAGGTCGAGCTCTACAAGAAGGGCGATACCAAGTGGACGACAGCCGAGCTGCGCGACGAGCTCCGTGAGGGCGACGGCCTCCGGACCAGCCCCGCGGTGAGAGCCACGCTCAGGACGGGCGGCGGTCAATCCATCCGCCTGGCGGCGCTTACCCAGGTCTTCATCGTGCCCTCGGCCGGGACGGGCGTCGCTCCGCAGCCCGTCAGCGTCCGACTCGATCGCGGCTGGCTCTGGGTGGCCGTGACGCCCGGCAGCTATGCGCGGCCCCCCATCGAGGTGATCGCGGGGCCGGCACGTGTCGCCGTGCGCGACGGCGGCGTGGGCTTCCGTCTCAACCGGGACGGCTCGGCGATCGTGCGCACCTACCACGGCCTGGCCGTGGTTCGGAGCTCGAGCCCCGCCGGGACGTGGGAGCGGAGTCTGCCCGAGCTGCAGGAAGTGCTCGTGCCTGCTGCGGGCCCGCCTGCCGAGAACCGCAAGATCACGCGGGAAGAAGGCGAGGGATTGTGGGTGCTCTGGAACGAGGAGCAGGACTATGTCGCCTACGGCGGCAAGGCGCCGCTGCGGTGAGGGTTGGGGCACCTCGCCGTAGGGACGGGCGTTTGCGGTAAGGCCATGGGGACGATAGCGGCCGGCGCACTTCTGCTCCTGCTCTCCGTGGCGCCTGCGCTCGCCGCTACGCCGGCCGAGGTCGCCCGCGGCAAGTACATCTTCGGGGCCACGGGCGGCTGCGGCTGTCACACCGAGTCCAAGGGAGCCGTTAACGCGGGCGGCAGGAAATACGACGTGCCCTACGGAACCGTGTATTCGGCCAACATCACTCCCGAAACCAAGACCGGGATCGGCGGCTGGACGGACGAGCAGATCATCACGGCAATCCGGCTTGGCAAGCGGCCAAACGGGGAGCGCATCGTGCCGGTGCACCCGTTCACGTCCTTCAACGGGATGGCCGAGGAGGATCTGAAGGCGCTCGTGGCCTTCCTCCGCACCGTCCAACCGGTCAGCCGGACCACGACGCCGAAGAAGATCACGGTGCCGATGTTCGAAAGCGTGTTTCTGCCCGCCTGGCTCATGGCCTTCGCGGCCAAGGAGACGCCGCCGCCCGCCGCGCCTGTCTCGGGCGTGGCCCGCGGCGAGTACCTCGTGCGCGCCGTCGCCCACTGCGGCGAGTGCCACACGCCGCGGTCCGCCATGACCATGGCCGTGGACAGCTCGCGCTTCCTCGCGGGCAACCCGAAGAAGACCGGGCCTCAGGGGCAGGCGACGCCCAATATCACTCCCGACAAGGCGACCGGCCTCGGCGACTGGACGGAGGAGCAGATCGTGACGTTCCTGGGCACGGGCAACCGGCCCGATGGCGATGTCGCGGGCGGCCTCATGGAGGAGATGATTCAGGGTACGCTGGCCGGCCTCAAGGACCTGACGAAGGCGGATCTCCAGGCCATCGCGCGGTACCTCAAGAGCATTCCGGCGGTGAAGAACAAGATCGAGTAGCGCAGGGCATGGGCCATTGTCGAGGGGGCGAGACGATGAGAAGCGCGCGACGCCGCAGCATCCTGCTTGTCACCCTGATGGCGGTCGCGCCAGCCGGCTGCGTCATCGGGTCCCAGCGGATGATCGGCACGGGCGACCTGATCTTCGACCGGCTGCGCCTGGGGCGCGTGCAGGAAGAGCAGCTGGGCGAGATGCAGAGCAAGTTCAAGGCGGGCAACATCCAGGGCATCGCCGTCAACGCCGAGGTCATCGCGATCACGGCCATGCAGATCCCGTCGCTCTTCCCCGAGGGCTCCCTCACCGACAAGAGCAGGGCCACGACCGAGATCTGGGACCGCTGGAGCGAGTTCGAGGCCTCGGCCAAGAACCTGGCCATCTGGTCCGAGCGGCTGCGCGACGCGGCGCGCGCCAAGGACGAGAGGGTCGTGACGAACATCATGAAGGACTTCGCCCGCATCGCCTGCGGCGCCTGCCACGACGCGTTCCGCAAGCCTCTTCCGCGCTCGTAACAGGCTGTCGAGAAGGGGGTCAGATGCGAGGCGGCGCCCCAAGATGCTTCCCGTTGAATGGGCCATATGGGCCCTTATCGGCCGCCTGTCAGGCTCAGGGCCACCAGAGGTAGAGGAAGCGCGGGCCCGAGCCGTTGACCAGCGCCGTCAACTGCTGGAGCGAGCTCTCGAGGCCCGGCGTGGGGGCGGGCGCGGCCGAATAGAAGTTGGCGCGGTACTCCTTCGGGCGGTGGTACATGATGACGCGCGCTTCCTCAAGCCCCGCGGCCTTGCGAGCGGACGCCACCACGTGCTCCATGTAGCCGATCTCGTCTACGAGGCCGAGCGCCTTGGCCTGCTCGGCCGTGTAGATGCGCCCGTCGGCGAACGCGCGCACGCGGTCCTCCGGAAGCTTGCGCGAGCTGGCTATCAAGGCCACGAAGCGTCCGTACATCTGGTCGATGACCGACTGGAAGACCGCGCGCTCCTGGGCCGTGAGCGGCCGGAAGGGTGAGCCCGCGTCCTTCATCTCGCCCGACTTGATGGCCAGTGGCGCCACGCCGATCTTCTCCATCAGCCCCTGGGTGTTGACCGTGAGCATGATGACGCCGATCGAGCCCGTGACCGTCGTGGGCAGGGCAAAGATGGTGTCCGCTGCGAGCGCGGCGTAGTAGCCGCCGGAGGCGGCCACGTCCATCGTCACTGCCACGACGGGGATCTTGCGCCGGGTCTTGAAGCTCTCGATCTCGCGATAGATGAGGTCGGATGCCGTGATCGTGCCGCCCGGACTGTTGATCCGCACGATCAGCGCCTTGATGTTGTCGTCCTCCTCGGCTTTCTGCAATTCCTCGCGGACGCGCGACACGATCGGGACGCGCGGCGGGGGCGAGCCCACCACCAGGCCGACCGACTCGTCGGAGAGGACGCCCGAGACGTCCATCAGGAGAATCTTGGCCTTGCCCTTGCCCTCGACCGTTTCCTCCTTGAGCGCGTGGATGCGCGGCTGGAGATCGATGTTGACGAGGGTGCAGCCGTGGAGGAGCAGCGCGGCGGAGATCAGCACGGAGAGCGTTCGCATATGCGAAGTATACCCCGCGTTCCGACGGGTACTCTATAATCGCCGCCAGATGAGCGCCATCGGTATCGAAGACGTTCGCGCCGCGGCAGCCCGCCTCAAGGGACGTATTCACCGCACCCCTGTCATCACGAGCCGCTCGTTCGACGAGCTGTGCGGCTGCCGTGTCTTTTTCAAGTGCGAGAACCTCCAGCGGGCGGGCGCCTTCAAGATCCGCGGGGCGCTCAACAAGCTCCTGACGCTCAGTGACGAGGAGCGCGCGCGCGGCGTGGTCGGCTTCTCGTCGGGCAACCATGCCCAGGGCGTGGCCCTGGCCGCCAAGCTTACGGGCGCCTCGGCCATCCTTCTGATGCCGACCGACGCGCCAGCGTTGAAGGTGGCGGCGACCAGGGGCTACGGCGCCGAGGTGGTCTACTACAACCGGCAGACCGAGGATCGCGAGGCGCGTGCCAGGGACCTGGTGGCGAAGACGGGCCGCATCCTCGTCCCCCCCTACGACGATCCCGCCATCATGGCGGGGCAGGGGACGGCGGCGCTGGAGCTGATGGAGGAGGTTCCGGACCTCGACGCGCTGCTGGCGCCCATGGGTGGCGGCGGCCTCATGGCCGGCTGCAGCACGGTGGCGAAGGCGCTTCGTCCGGCGATGAGGATCTACGGCGTCGAGGCGGACACCGCCAACGACACGTATCTCTCCTTCAAGAAGGGCCAGCGGGTGACCATCGCGCCGCCGCCCACCATCGCCGACGGCATCCGCAACCTCTCACCCGGCGTGCTGACCTTCCCGATCAACATGCGGAACCTCGCCGAGGTGCTGCTGGTCTCGGACAGGGAGATCGAGGAGGCCGTGCGCTTCCTGCTGCTCCGCTGCAAGATCCTGGTGGAGCCCACGGGCGCCGTCCCCGCCGCCGCTGTCCTCGCCGGCAGGCTGCCCATGCCCACGGGCTCTCGCGTCGGCATCGTCCTGTCGGGGGGCAATATCGACCCGATCCTGCTCGCCGAGATCTTGACGCGCACCTAGCGACGGGCGCTTGTACCGGTTCGCTTCGACCGGTTTGCTTCGACCGGTTTGCTTCGACCGGTTTGCTTCGACCGGTTTGCTTCTACCGGCTGTGGTACTCCGGAATGACATGCTCGGATGCTACGGCGAGCTGCTCGAGCATGCGCTCTGGCGGGCAGAGCGGACGGAGGATGAACTTCGAGCCTCCGGCCTTGGCGTACTCCTCGATGCGCGAGGCCAGCACCTCGACGGGACCGAAGGCCGTGCACGCGCGCATGGTGGCTTCGTCCACGCGGCCGCGCGGGATATAGGGCTCGGCCAGCGCCAGCGCCTCGGGTTCGCTTCCGGCCACCGTGTAGTTGATGAGGGTCCCGAAGTGGTCCTCCGGAACCTGCCTGCTCGAAGCCGCCGCGAGCTCCTGCACCCTCTGGACGCCCACCCTGAACTCCTCGGGAGTGATGAAGGACGGGATCCAGCCGTCGCCGAGCCGCGCCGTGCGCTTCTGCGCCGCCTCGCTCTTGCCGCCGATCCAGATAGGTGGCGGATTCTGCCACGGCTTCGGGAAGATCGTGACCCGGTCGAGCTTGAAGAACTCGCCCTGGTAGGACACCTCGTCCTGGGTCCAGAGGAGACGCATCACCCGGATCGCTTCGTCGGTCCTCCGGCCGCGCTCCTTGAAGGGCACACCCGAGGCATCGAACTCCCGCGGCAGCTCGACACCAATGCCGACGGCCGGGAAGAGGCGCCCCCGCGACAGCCAGTCGATGGTGGCCATTTCTTTGGCCGCGACCACGGGCGTGCGGTAGGGCAGGACCAGCACGCTCGGGCCGAACTTGAGCTTCTGGGTTCGGGCGGCTATGGCCGCCAGCGACGTCATGACTTCGGGCACCGGAGCGGGCGAGGAGAGGCGGTCAGAGAGCCAGATCGAATCGATATCGTTCTTCTCGCAGAACTCCGCGAGAGTAAAGAGGAACAGGCCACTCTCCCGCCCAGGTGGCCAGGGACCCGGCATGATCCCGATTCGGTACGTGATCGCCATGAGGTCGCATGCTACGCGGCCGCAACCGGAGGGTCAAGGCAGGGCGCAGCCAGGGGTGACTTCGAAGCTTGACAGGGGGGCCGAAGCCAGTCAGTTTACTAGCTTATGAATGCCCCGATCAGGCGCGGGTCCGATCGTGAGGTCCAACAAGAGGCCCTGGCGGCGGGGGAGCGCCGGCGCAACCCGCGAGTGACCGCGCCCTGGCCGGCCATCGTGGAAGATTCCGATGGCCGCCTAGTGACCGGCGAGGTCATCGACGTGAGCCTCTCGGGCATGAAGCTTCGCGTCAACTCCAACGTCACCGTGGGAGAAGCCGTCAAGCTCCGGGTGACCTTGCCGCGCGATGGAGGCGAGCTCGAGATCTCGGCCGAGGTTCTCCGGCGTGACCCGGGAGGCATCGGCGTGGATTTCGGTAAACTGCCTCCCGGCGCGGTCGAGCGCGTCAAGGCATTCGTGCCTACCTGGGACCTGAGGCGACGGGCCGAGCGCGTGGGCGTCGAGCTGCCCGTGCAGATCGAGGGGCATGCGGGCACCACCAAGGGCCACACCCTGGACCTGTCCGCCGTGGGCGCGCGCGTCGCCACCGACGACCGGTTGACGCCGGGGGACATGGTCGCAGTCACGGTCACTCCCCAGGACACGCAGGGCTCCATGCGCATCCGCGCGGTCGTGTGGGAGGTGGATGCCCGAGGCGCCGTGCTGGTCTTCGCCAACCTCGCCGTCCACGACTTCGTCCGGCTCCGCTCGTATATCGAGTCGCTGCTCGTTCCCCGCACCTGATCGCCGCAGCTCTCTCTAGAACCGGATTGACCCGCCCAGCGCCCGCACGTAGAATGAACGACGGTTCAGTCATCCGCCATGCGTGACCCGGACAAGCCGCAGCAGATCATCGAAGCCGCCGTGCGGGTCTTCGCCCGCAAGGGCTACTACAACTCGCGCGTGTCCGACATCGCCCGAGAGGCCGGCATCGCCGCGGGCACCATCTACCTCTACTTCAAGACCAAGGACGATATCCTGGTCACCCTGTTCCACGACAAGATGGCCGAGTTCGTCGGCGCCTTGCGCAAAGCCATCGCCGATGAGCCCGATGCCGCCAGCAAGATTCGCCGGCTCGTCTTGCTGCACTTCCGCATTCTCGAGGAAAACCCCGAGCTTGCCGAGGTGGTACAGGTGGAACTGCGCCAGGGACAGAAGTTCTTCCGCGGCGCCTCCGGCCAGGAGATCGGCGCCTACTTCGCCCTGATCGGCTCCGTGCTCGAGGAGGGGGTGGCCGAGGGGCGCTTCCGCCCCGGCCTGGCCGTCAAGGTCGCCACCAAGATGCTGTTTGGGGCCATGGACCAGATGGCGACGTCCTGGGTGCTCGGCAAGCGCGGCTATCAGCTCGCGGACACGGCCGATGCCGTCACCGAGATCTTCCTCCAAGGCGTCGCCGCCACCACCTCATAGGAGACCGTCGATGCCGTACGAGACCATGATCCTGGGCCGCGAGGAAGGCTTCGCGATCCTGACCCTCAACCGCCCCCCCGCCAACGCCATCAGCGAGGTGCTGATGAGGGAGCTCGGCACGGCGCTGTCGGAGATCGAGTCCGACGCCGCGGCGAAGTGCCTCATCATCACCGGCGCGGGGGACAAGATCTTTTGCGCCGGCGCCGACCTGGGCTCGGCGTTCTCCGGGCCGGACGTGGCGTCCTTCATCCGCTTCGGCAATTCCGTGCTCCGGCGCATCGAGCGCTTCCCGAAGCCGGTGATCGCGGCCATCAACGGCCACGCGCTCGGCGGCGGCTGCGAGATCTCCATGGCGTGCCATATCCGCATCCTCAAGGACACGGCGCGCATGGGGCAGACGGAGTCGAACCTCGGCATCATCCCAGGCTACGGCGGCACCCAGCGCTTACCGCGACTGGTCGGCCGGGGTTTGGCGCTCGAGCACCTGATCCTGGGCACGCAGATCTCCGCGCAGGAGTGTTACCGCATCGGCCTCGTCAACCGTCTGTCCAAGGAGGGCGAGACGCTCACCGACGCCAAGGCGCTGGCGCGGGAGATCGCCAAGCGGCCGCCCGTCGCCACGCGGCTGATCATTGAAGTAGTAGACGACGGTGTTCACGCGTCCATCGACCAGGCCCTCGAGATCGAGACGCGCGCGTTCGAGAAGGTCATCAAGACCGAGGACGCGGGCGAGGGCATCCAGGCCTTCTTCCAGAAGCGCCCCGCACAGTTCAAGGGCAGGTAGCGATGGATCTCGGCATCAAGGGGCGCGTGGCTCTCGTCACCGGCGGCGCCCGCAGCCTGGGCAAGGCCGACTGTCTCGCGCTGGCCGCCGAAGGCTGCAAGGTCGTCGTCCTCGACCTGAACGCCGAGGGCGCCGCCGAGACGGCCAAGGAGATATCCTCCAAGGGAGGCGTGGCCCGCGGCTACGAGGTGGACATCACGAACCGCTCCCAGCTTTCGGAGACCATCGCCCGGGCGCAGTCCGAAGTCGGCCCCGTTGACATCTGCGTCAACAACGCCGGCATCATCTATACCCTGGGCCAGCTCAAGGACATGCAGGACAGCGACTGGGATTTGAACCTTCACGTAAATCTCACGGGCACCTACAACGTCACCAAGGCGGTGTTCTCGGGCATGCGCGAGCGCAAGTGGGGACGCGTCATCTGCATGGCGTCGATCGCCGGGCTCATGGGCGGCTTTGGGCAGACCGCATACGCCACCGGGAAGATGGGTCTCGTGGGCTTCGCCAAGTCGGTGGCGCTCGAGGGCGCCCGCTACAAGATCACCTCGAACGTCATCGCTCCCGGCATCATCGGGCCGAACGCCAACCTGTCGCCCATGTACGAGCGTATGGTCAAGCGCGTGGCCATGCAGGCGGAAGGGCAGCCGGAAGACGTCGCGAGCGCGATTACGTTCCTGTGCTCGGAGCGCGCGCGCTACATCACCGGCGCGGTAGTGACCGTGACAGGCGGAATGGACCTGTTCACTTTCTAGACCACGAGAGAGGAGCCACCATGCCGACAGTGAAAGAGACCTTCGACCTGATGCCGACCAAGTTCAAGGCCGCCAGCGCCGCGGGGGTCAACAAGACCATCCAGTACGAGATCAGCGGCGACGGCGGTGGCACCTGGCATGCCGTCATCAAGGACGGCACCTGCACCGTCAACTCGGGCCCGGCCGCGGCCGCCGACCTGACCATCACCATGGCGTCCCCGGACTGGCTCGACATGATCGGCGGCAAGCTCAACGGCCAGATGGCATTCATGTCGGGCAAGCTCAAGCTCAAAGGCGACATGGGGCTGGCCATGAAGCTCGGCAGCATCTTCCAGGCTTAGCCTCGCGGCTTTTGCCTCTCCCTCCGGCCGCGCGGAGGGAGAGGACACGCGAGCGGTCTGAGCGGCTGTGCGATTTTGTTGACGCGAAGCGTCAGTCCGGTGTAGCGTAATCGCATAGAGGTCACTCACGCCCAATGAGGTGCGATGCCCATGAGGAGCGGGGATGCCTATGAGTCGCGGATGCCTGTGAGTCGTAGATGAAAGACGAACTGTTCACCATGATGCCTGACATGCCGGCCATGTCGCCGGAGATGCTGGCCCGGTGGCAGGAAGAGATGCGCAGGAGCGCGCTGCGCATGAAGCACTTCAGCGAGATGGTGATGAGCCCGAAGGAGCCCGAGATCGGGCTCACACCGCGCGAGCAGATCTACCGCACGGGCAAGTCGCGGCTCTGGCGCTACGCCTCCAGGCGCACTATCAAGACGCCGCTCCTCTTCGTGCCCAACCTCGGCATCAGCCGCCCGTACATCTTCGACCTCATGCCCAAGGGCTCGTTCATCGAGCACATGACCGCGGCGGGTTTCGACTTCTACCTCGTGGACTGGGGCGTGTTCGGTCCCGAGGACAATGGCCTGACGCTCGAGCACGCGGTGACCAGGATCCTGCCGCGCTTGGCGCGCAAGGCGCTCGAGAGCTCGGGTGCCCACGAGATGTCGGTGCTGGGCTACTGCATGGGCGCGCCGCTCTCGCTCTCGTGGCTAGGCAGCAGTCCCGAGTTTCCCCTGAAGAACTACGTCGACATGGCCGGACCCGTCGACTTCAGCAAGGTGGGGCTCTTCGGCCTGTGGCTCGACGCCCGCTACTTCGACGCGGACAAGTACGTGGATACGCTGGGCGCGATCCCGGCGGACATGGTCAAGATGGGCTTCAAGCTCCTCAAGCCGACGATGGACGTCTCGACCAATCTCAACCTCTGGTGGAATCTCTGGAACCCCGACTATGTCGCCGGGTTCAATGCGCTCAACAAGTGGGCGAACGAGTACCTGCCGTTCCCCGGTGAATTCTTCAGGCAGTGGGTCAAGGACTACTACCAGCAGAACCGGATGATCAAGGGCGAGCTCACGATGGCCGGCAGGCCGGTCAGGCTCGAGAGCATCCGCTGCCCGGTGCTGGCCGTGGGCGCCAAGGAAGACAATATCGCCCCGCCGGGGTGCGTCCGGCCCCTCATTCAGTCGGTTGCCAGCACGGACAAGGAGTACGTCGAGCTCCCGGGCGGGCACATCTCGCTCATCGCGGGACGGGGCGCCTCGGTGCACTGCTGGCCGAAGGTCTCCAGCTGGCTCGCGGCGCGGTCGTAGCAAGGAGGCGGACCATGGCGGACAACACGGGCACCCAGCAGCTCTTCGACCTCTGGAAGAAGCAGGTGGACGAGGGCACGCAGGCCTGGCTCAAGATGGCGGGGCAGGGACAACCCGTCGATCCCCAGGCATTCTGGCGGCCGTTCATGGATCAGGGCATGCAGGCCTGGTCCAAGGCCATGACGCAGGGCACGGTGTCGCCCGACCTCATGACCCAGTGGAAGCAGTTCCTCGACCAGTGGATCGCGGCGTGGTCGAAGGTCCTCGAGCAGGCCATGGGCACCGAGAACTTCGCCCAGGCCATGGGCAAGCAGCTCGAAGGATTTCTGTCCGTCGCGGCGCCGGTCAAGAAGGCCGCCGAGCAGCAGGTCGAAGCCGGCGTCGCCTCGCTCGGCCTGCCGTCCCGCACCCAGGTTATCGGGCTCTCCAAGCAGATCGCGGGGCTCGAGGAGAAGATCGAAGGCGTGGAGGATCGCATCGATGCGGTACTCGCGCGGCTCGACGCTCTAGCCGCCGCTTCCAAGAAGGAGCGTGAATGATCGGGATCACGGTCGAGGACATCCGGGTCGGGGACACCGCGCAGGTCGTGCGGCGCGTGGACGACGGCGACGTTGCCTCGTTCGTGGACTCGGTCGGCGACTACAACCCGGTGCATGCGGACCGGGAGTACGCGGCGACGACCATGTTCAAGGAGCCCATCGCCCCCGGCATCTGGACCGCGGGGCTGATCTCGGGTGTGATCGGAACCCGGCTGCCCGGGCCAGGGGCCATCTATCTCGCGCAGGATCTCAAGTTCCTCAAGCCCGTGCTCTTCGGCGACGTCATCACGGCGCGGGTGGAAGTCGTCGAAGTCCTGCGCGAGCGCAACCGGGTTCGCCTGAAGACCGTCTGCAGCAATCAGCGCGGGGAAGAGGTGCTGACCGGCGAGGCGCTGGTGATGCCCTCGAAGACCGCTGTGGACTACGTCCGGCCCCAGGCGGGGGCGGGGCTCGTCTCGCTCTGGACGCTCGGGCCCTGGGCCTGGGCCGCCCAAGGCACCGCCGTGCTGGGGATGATGGGGCTCTCGGCCCTCTCCGCTCTGGCGGGCGCTGCCGGCGCCGAGCGCCGCTGCGGGACTGGACTTACATGAACAGGCCGCCGTTGATGGAGAGCTCGGCGCCGGTGATGTAGTCGCCGTCGCTCGAACAGAGATAGACGCAGGCCCGCGCCACCTCCTCGGATTTGCCGAAGCGCCGCATCGGGATCTGCTCCAGGAGCTTGTTCCGCACCTTCTCCGGGATCGCGTCGATCATCTCCGTCTCCGTGAAGCCCGGGGCGAGCGCGTTGACGGTGATACCCTTCGCGGCCAGCTCCTTCGCCAGCGACTTGGTCATCGCCGCGACGCCGGCCTTGGAGGCGGCGTAGTTGGCCTGGCCGAAGTTGCCGATCTGTCCGATGACGGAGGTGATGTTCACGACCCGCCCGTAGCTCTGCTTGATCATCTGGTCGATGAAGACCTTGGTGCAGTTGAAGACGCCGTCGAGGTTGATGGCGAGGACCTTGCGCCAGGAGGCGTGGTCCATCTTCACGAAGGTCTTGTCCGAGTTGATGCCGGCGTTGTTGATCAGGATGTCGAGGTGGCCGAACTCCTTCAACACGTCCTGGGCCATGCGGAAGGTGTCGGGAAAGTCCGCCACGTCGGCCTGGGCCAGGATGGCCTTGCGGCCGATCTTGTGGATGCGCTCGACGACCTGCTTGGCCGATGTCTCGCTCGAAACGTAGTTGACCGCCACGTCGGCGCCTTCTTCGGCCAGGGCCAGCGCGATGGCGCGGCCGATGCCGCGCGAGCCGCCCGTCACGAGAGCCGTCCGTCCTGTGAGCTGCATATGAGTCCTCCTCGCCTGAATCAAGAGGCCAATAATGTCGGGCGTGAGTATAGCAGAGGGGTGCCCGGCTTCTCCTTGAGAGGGTTGACGCGGAGTGTTAGACTCCGAGCATGTCGTATGTGATCAAGCGCTACTCGAACCGGAAGCTCTACGACACGCAGGAGAGCCGATACGTCACCCTGGAGGAGCTCGAAGAGCTGATCCGCGCGGGCAAGGAGATCTCGGTGGTCGACGTCTCCACCGGCGAAGACCTGACCTCGGTGACTCTCGCCCAGATCATCCTGGAAAATGAGCGCAGCCGCCGCGCCGGATTGCCGACGGCCTTCCTGCACCAGCTCATCAAGCACGGCGAGTCGTGGCAGGACTTCGTGCAGAAGTCCATGAAGGCGAGCCTGGAAGGGATCATGTCGAGCCAACGGGAGGCCGAGCGCGTCTTCCGCGAGCTGGTCTCCCGCGCCGGCGCCGGTTGGATGCCGTCCGCGTCGAGCGAGGCCAAGGCCGAGAAGAAGGCCGAGACGTCCGGAGAAGCCGAGGCGCTCAGGAGCGAGGTCACCGCGCTCCGCGAGCAGCTGCGCGCGCTCGAGGATCGGCTCGAGAAGAAGCGGGAGAAATAACCGGCGCGCCGGGCCCTCGAGCCCGGCGCGCCGGTCAGGACCTCGGCGTGCTGGTTAGGCGAGGTTTCCGGAGAGCGACTTGACCTTGCCGGCGACCTGGGCGAACGTCGCCTGGATCTCCTTGCCGGTCTGCTCGGCCGTGACCTGGAGGCGCTCCGCGGAGCGCGTCATCGCCTGGGCGTTGCTCTCGAGCAGCTTGAAGGCTTTCTGGGTGCCCTCCACCGATTCGAGCACGCTCTTCTGGTACACAGCGAACGGGTCGCGCGGCGCGTCCTGCAGCTCGCCTTGGCGCCGCAGCAGGTAGGACTGGGTGTCCTTGAGCGCTTCCACGGCCGAGGACGACAGCTCCGCGTACAGCCGGACGCCTTCCTTGGCGGTGCTGGCGGAAAGGTCCACCAAGTCGCGCATGATCTTCTGGTTGGCGTCGGCGAACACGGAGAAGGCTTCCACCGCACGCCCGGTCATCTGAGCGAACATCTCGTTGCCCTGCACGATCGTCGTCATCACGAATCCCCTCCTTCGACTGGTTGAAGCAACTTGGTTGATGGGCCCGGTTGAGCACCGCCTACGCCATCAAGATAACGCACCGCGCAATAGCCGTCAAGACTTTTATTGCGCTGCGTCATTGCGACCGTGATATACGAGGGAGTCCCTGCTCATATGACTCCTAAGTAGCTGAAAGAAAGAGGCTGATGAGACATTTCCTGGTTGCCAGCCTGTGCGTACTGCTGGCAGGGTGTGCCTCGGGGAAGCAGCCGCACGGCAGGGCAGCCGCCCAGCCCGTGCTCCGGGGACCCACCCCGGAGGAGCAGGCGAAGGTTGACGAGGCTTTGGCACCACTCGTTGCGCCATCGGACATCTGCCGCCCTGTGGAGCCCTGCGCGGTCGGCCTCGCCATCGAGCCGCTGCAGAGAATCCACATAGCCGCCGGCCCCGCACCCCCGAAGAAGTTCGTCATCCGGATCACGACCGGGGCTCTCAGGAGCCTCGAGCCCGCCGAGCTCCAGGCGGCGCTCGCCCACGAGCTGGGACACGTCCAGCTGGGCCACTTCGAGAGCCGCGAAGTGCGGCGCCTGGCGGAGCGCTCGACTGAGGCCGGACCGAACGCTGCCAGTGACGACGCGCTGCGCACGAACCGCGCCTCTGACCGGGAGGAGGAGCTCGCCGCGGATCGCTATGCCGTGGAGCTGCTCGACCGTCTGCCCGGCAGCCCACCAGGACGTGGCTGCGCGGACGTGCTCCTGCTTCTCGAGCGGCTCGACCTGGAGCAGCTGACGCCAGGGTGGGCCAACTGGCTGAGCACGCACCCGACGCCGGCCGCCCGGCTCAAGGCCCTGCAGGCGGAGTGCGACAAAAAGCCGTGACACTGGCTCGGCTCGGCGACGAGAGCATTCAACGGTTCGGCGAGTACGAGGCGCTCGCCTTCGAAGGGCGGCGGCTGACCAACGTGGACCAGCAGCGCGCCGCCTGCCGGGTCGCGCATGCGCTCAGGCGCCTCGGCGTCGAGCCCGGCGACCGTGTCGTGGTCATGCTGCCGAATTGTCCCGAGGTCATGCAGAGCTACGGGGGCATCCTCCGGTTGGGAGGGGTCATCGTGCCCGTGATCTTCCTCCTGGGCGAGGTCGAAGTTGCCCACATCCTCGTCGACTCCGAGGCCAGGGTTGTCATCACCTCCTCCGACATGGTCTGGAAGATTGAGAAGCAGCTCGGCGTGTTGCCGACCCTCCGCCACGTGCTCCTGGTCGATGGGGGCGGGGCAGGGGGTGGGGGTGTTGAAGGCGGCCTGCGCTCGTACGAGGAGGAGATCACGCGCGAGCCCGACAGCTTCGAGCCTGTCCCGCGGGCCGAGGCCGACCTGGCCGTCATCCTCTACACATCGGGCACGACCGGCGCGCCCAAGGGCGTGGCGCTCTCCCACGGCAACCTCGAGTCCAACGCTCGCGCTGCGGCGTCTCTCTACGAGCTCGACCGCGACCGGTGGGGCGTCGGTGTGCTGCCGCTGTCGCACTCCTACGGGCTGACCGTGATGAACGCGGGGCACCTCCTCGGAACGCGGGGCGCGCTCCTGCGCTGGTTCAACCCCGAGGAGGTGCTGAAGACCATCCAGGAGTTCCGGGCCGAGGCCATGTCCGGGGTGCCGACCATGTTCGTGTACCTGCTGCACTTTCCCGACGCGTCGCGGTACGACACGTCCTCGATGCGCCTCTGGGGCTCCGGAGCGGCTCCGCTGCCCGTCGAGATCGTCGAGCCGTTCGAGCGCCGGTTCGGCGGCAAGCTGCTGGAAGGGTATGGCCTGACCGAGGCGTCACCCGTGGTCTCGGCCCACCGGCTCTCGGGCGTCCGCAAGCTCGGCTCGGTCGGCCAGCCCATCCCGGGGGTGACCGTGTCGATCCGCGACGACAGCGACCGCGTCCTGCCGGCCGGCGAGGTAGGCGAAGTCTGCGTCAAGGGCCCGAACGTGATGATGGGCTATTACCGGAACCCGGAGGAGACTGCGCGGACGATCCGCGGCGGGTGGCTTCGCACGGGGGACATGGGCCGGCTCGACGCCGACGACTTCCTCTACATTGTAGAGCGCAAGAAGGACCTCATCATCCGCGGCGGCTTCAACATCTATCCGCGCGATGTCGAGGAAGCGCTCTATGCCTTCCCCAAGGCCGCCGAGGCCGTCGTGATCGGGATGCCGGACGCGCTCATGGGCGAGGAGGTCATCGCGTTCGTCGTGCTCCAGCCCGGGCAGTCCGCGACGGCTGACGAGATCATCGCGTTCTGCCAGGGCAGGCTCGCCAAGTACAAGTGCCCGAAAGAGGTCCGCTTCGTGGACGCCTTGCCGAAGAGCCCGGTGGGCAAGATCCTCAGGAAAGAGCTCCGGGGCCAGATCCGCACACAACCGTGAGGGGGATGCGCGATGTCTGACACGACACTGGCACGCATATTCTGGGACCGGGTCGAGAAGAGCGCGGCGCGGCCCGCGCAGCAGTTCAAGAGTCGGGGCGCGTGGCGGATGCTGACCTGGCGCGAGGTGGGCGAGGTGGTGAGGGAACTCGCCGCGGGCCTCGTCGCGCTGGGGCGCCGCCAGGGCGACGCCGTCGGCATACTGTCGACGAGCCGGGCCGAATGGGTGCAGGCCGACTTCGCCGTCTTCTCCGCCGGCTGCATCACGATCCCGATCTACCCGACGTATCCGCCCGATCTCATCCAGTACATCGTCAACGACGCGGGCGTGAAAACGCTGATCGTCGAGGACCCGGTGCAGCTCGCCAAGGTGCTGGAAGCGGACGCGGGCATGCCCGGCCTCGATCAGATCGTGGTGATCCAGGGCTATGAAGGCAAGGAGCCATCGCCCCGCATCTTCACGTGGGACGCCCTCCGGCGCCTGGGCCGGGACCGGGCGGAGGCGCTCAAGACGGAGCTGGCGGGGCGGGTGGCCGGGACCAGGCCCGACGACGTGGCGACCATCGTCTACACCTCCGGCACCACGGGGCCGCCCAAGGGCGTCGTCCAGACGCACGGCAACCACGTGTCGGCGCTCGAGTCGGCCGCGCAGACGACGACCATCGCGGAGGGTGACGTCCACCTGCTCTTCCTGCCGCTCGCCCACTCGTTCGCGCGGCTCGAGTCCTTCATCGGCGTGCACCGCGGGCTTTGCACGGCTTTCGCCGAGAGCATCGACAAGCTCAGGGACAACCTGCCCGAGACCAAGCCGCACTTCATCTGTAGCGTTCCCCGCGTCTTCGAGAAGGTCTACGCCGGGGCGATGGCCAAGGCCGAAGGCGGCTCGCCGATCAAGCGGAAGATCTTCAACTGGGCCGTGGGAGTGGGCAAGGAGGTATCGCGGCTCAAGCAGGCCAAGCAGCCCGTGCCCGCTGCGCTCGCGATGAAGTACAAGATCGCCGAGAAGCTCGTGTTCTCCAAGATGCACGCGGCGCTCGGCGGCAGGCTGCGCTTCGCCGTCTCGGGCGGCGCGCCGCTCTCGCGCGAGATCGCCGAGTTCTTCCACGCCGCCGGCATCCTCATCCTGGAAGGGTACGGCCTGACCGAGACCTGTCCGGTGCTCACCAACAACCGCGAGGACAATTTCAAGTTCGGCTCGGTTGGGATGCCGATGCCGGGGGTGGAGATCAAGCTCGCGCCCGACGGCGAGATCCTGGGACGCGGCGGCAATATCGCCAAGGGCTACTTCAGGAAGCCGGACGCCACCCGCGAGGTGTTCCTGCCGGACGGCTGGTTCGCGACCGGCGACATCGGGCGCCTGGACTCGGACGGCTTCCTCTTCATCACGGACCGCAAGAAGGATCTGATCGTCACGGCCGGCGGCATGAACATCGCGCCGCAGAACATCGAGAACCTGCTCAAGGGCGATCCGTTCATCAGCCAGGTCATGGTCCACGGCGACCGGCGGCCGTACCCGGTCGCCCTGATCACGCTCAACCCCGAGGAACTGGCCAAGTTCGCCCGCGAGAAGGGGATCATGGCCAGCGACCCGACCGTGCTGGCGAAGCACCCGAAGGTCGTCGAGCGCGTCCAGCGCACCGTCGACGCGAAGAACTCGGAGCTGCAGTCCTACGCCAAGGTCAAGAAGTTCGCGATCCTGCCGGAGGACTTCACGGTGGACAACGGCGCGCTGACGCCTACGCTCAAGGTCAAGCGAAAGGTCATCAGCGAGCGGCACCACGCAGCCCTCGACGCCCTGTACCAGTGAGCGCGGCGCTCGACGCCCTGCGGCTCGTGTCACACTGAGCTACACGTCAGTGGCGCCCAGCCTTGCCGTCAGCGGTGACAGTCGGTAGCATGGGTGGCATGCACGCTGCCGTGCTCCACGGGCCCCGCGACATCCGGATCGAGACGCGGGCCCTCCTCACGCCGGGAGCCGGCGAGGCCGTGGTGCAGGTCTTCGCCTCGGGCCTCTGCGGCACGGACTACCGCATCTGGAACGGCGACCGCGCCGTCCAGTACCCGCTCATCCCGGGGCACGAGTTCATCGGTGAGGTGGTCGCGGTCGGGCCCGACGTGCAGACGCTCCAGCCGGGCCAGAAAGTCGCGGTCGAGCCGAACTATTCGTGCGGTGTCTGCCCGCTCTGCCGCGAAGGCAACCGCAACCTCTGCCTCTCGCGCACCGCCATCGGCATCGACGTCCACGGAGGCTTCGCCGAGCAGGCGTGCCTGCCGGCGCGGTGCTGCTGGCCGGCGCCGGCCGAGATCAGCGACGACCAGTTGATGCTGGCCGAGCCGCTGGCCGTGGTCGTCCGCGCCGCGGCGCGTGGTGAGGCCCGGCGGGGCGAGTCGGCCGCCGTGCTCGGCGTGGGCGCGCTGGGACTCCTCGCCATTCAGGTCCTCAAAGCGAAGGGGCTCCGCGTGCTCGCGGTCGGGCGGACGGAGCACCGGCAGCATCTGGCGGGAGCGATGGGCGCCGACGAGTTCACGACCAGCGGGGCGGGCGGCGCCGCCGACGCGGCGCGCGCCTTCTCGGGGCGCGAGGGCGTGGATCTCGTGATCGAGACGGCCGGGACGGGCGTGGCGGTCGAGCAGGCGCTCGAGCTGAGTCACCCGGGCGGGCGCGTGGTGCTGACCGGACTTCCGCACGAGGCTTCGACGGTGAACTTCTTCGGGGTCGTCCGTCGCGAGCTGCGCATCATCGGCTCCATGATCTACCAGGAGGAGTTTCCCGAGGCCATCCGGCTCCTCTCTTCTGGCGCGGTGACGGTGGACAGGCTCGTCACCCACCGCTTCCCGCTGGCGCGGATCCAGGAGGCCTTCGCCGCCCACCGCTCGCCCGGGGCCATCAAGGTCACCGTCGTCACCTGAGACCACTCCTCACCCAGACTCTCTCCTCCTGAGCGGAGAAAGGGTCCAAAGGTCCGCCACCATGCCCTACACCACGCTCAACGGCGTCCGCTTCCACTTCGACACCTACGGCGAGGGCGAGCCGGTCCTGCTCGTCAACGGGCTCTCGGCGCCGTCGGCGAACTGGCTGTTCCAGGTCAAGGGCTTCTCGCCCCACTACCGGGTCATCACCTTCGACAACCGCGGCGTGGGCGAGACTGACATGCCGGAGGCGGCATCGTATCCCACGTCGCAGATGGCCGACGACGCGGCCGCCGTGCTCGAGCACCTGGACATCCGGCGGGCGCACGTGGTCGGCCACTCCATGGGCGGCACCATCGCCATGGAGCTCGCCATCCGGCACCCGAAGCGCGTGCAGAGCCTCTCGCTCTGCGGCACGTGGGCGCAGGGCGACGGGCGCTTTCTCCACACCATCCGCGCCTGGATGACGCTCTGGGGGCGGCTCGACCCCGAGGCGCGCTTCCGCCACCTGCTCATGCCCTGGCTCTACACGCCGGCGTTCCTGGCGGATCAGGCGCAGGTGGACGAGACGGTGAAGCGTGTGCTTTCCTACCCGTTCCCGACCAGGCCCGAGGCGCTGGAGCGCCAGGGGCAGGGACTGCTCGACTGGAACGGCACGCGCCTCCGCGAGATCAAGAAGCTCCGCGTGCCCACCCTCGTGCTCGTCGGGCGCGACGACAACCTGACGGTGCCCGCCTTTTCCCGCGCGCTGACCGCCTTGATCCCGAAGTCCCGGCTCACGCTCATCCCCGGCGGCCACGGCTTCACGATCGAATACGCGGATGCGTTCAACCGCGCCGTGCTGGGCTTCCTCAAGAGCGTCAAGCGGTGACCGACGGCAGGCTCGCGGGCAAGACCGCCATCGTGACAGGCTCGACCAAGGGCATCGGGCTCGGCATCGTGCGCGCCTACGTGCGCGAGGGCGCGCGCGTGGTCGTCAACTCGCGGAGCGCGGAGGACTGCGCGCGGGTGGCGCGCGAGCTCGGATCATCCGCGATCGCGGTCGCGGCCGACCTGTCGCGCTCCGACGAGGTGAGACGGCTCGCGAGGGAATCGCTCGAGGCCTTCGGCGGCACGGTGGACATCCTCGTCAACAATGCGGGTCAGCCGCGCGTCGCGCCCTCCGAGAGCCTGGCCGAGTCCGACTACCGCTACACGCTCGATCTCAATCTCAACGGCTGCTTTGTCCTGACGCAGGCGATCGTGGGAGGGATGCTGGCGGCGGGCAGCGGCAATGTCATCCACGTGAGCAGCATCAACGCCACCGTGCCCTTCCCCCAGCGTCTCGCGTACTGCGTCTCGAAGGCCGGGCTCAACATGATGACCAAGGTCATGGCCATCGAGTGGGCCGCCCGGGGGGTGCGGGTCAATGCCATAGCCCCGGGCTATGTCCAGACGGAGTTCATCACCATGCTCAGCGCGCAGGGTGTCATCGACCCGAATCAACTCGCCCGGCGGACTCCCATGGGCCGAATCGGCACGCCTGAGGAAATAGGTGAAGTGGCGGTCTTTTTGGCCTCATCCGCCGCCTCGTTCATCACGGGAGAGATCCTGACCGTGGACGGGGGGTGGTCTTCCTACGGCTATCTCTGATAGGGTGCCTACCGGGGTGTAAACAAAGAGATACACCCGGCCGTCCTAGAAGACTGGAGGCACAGATGCGAGCACGCGCCCCGAGCCTGTCCCTGATCGCCGCCGCCATCCTGGCCGTGGCGGCCTGCTCGAACGTGCCGCTCTCTAGACAGGCTCCGGCGCCCGCCGTCAGCCAAATCGCTCCCGAGCCGCCTCCCACCGTCGTCGTCACGCTGCCAAAGAGCACGCTCTCCGAGGACCGGCAGATCACGCACGCGCTGAACCGCCTGGGCTATGGCCCGCGTCCGGGCGATCTCGAGCGCGTGCGCCAGATCGGGCTCGGGCGATGGATCGAGCGCCAGCTGGAGCCGGGACGGATCCTCGACGACCGCATGGAGACGGCGCTCCAGGCCTTCCCGACGCTGACGATGTCGGTGCCTGAGCTGATGCGCGCGTATCCCGAGCCCGATCAGAAGCTCCTCGCCAAGATCCGGTCCGGGGAGATGAGTCAGCAGGAGATGCGGGTCATGGCACCGCTCGAAAAGCGGCCGTTCCGCATCGCCGCGGAGCTCCAGGCCGCCAAGCTCACGCGCGTCGTGCTCTCCGAGCGTCAGCTCGAGGAGGTCATGACGGACTTCTGGTTCAACCACTTCAACGTGGATGCCCGCAAGGGCGCGGTGAAGTGGATGATCGCCGACTACGAGCGCACGGCGATCCGGCCGCACGCGCTCGGCAGGTTCCGCGATCTCCTGCTGGCGGCGGCGCATCACCCCGCCATGCTCTTCTATCTCGACAACTGGATGTCGTTCAGGGCCGACCTTGTCATCCCCTCTGGGCCGCAACGCGGCCGCAGGATGGGGCTCAACGAGAACTACGCCCGCGAGATCATGGAGCTGCACACGCTGGGGGTGGACGGAGGCTACACCCAGGAGGACGTCATCGAGGTCGCCCGCGCCTTCACCGGGTGGACCATCGACAGGCCGCGCGAGCACGGCACCTTCCTCTTCCGGCCCGGGGCCCACGACAACGGTGCCAAGCGCGTCCTCGGTCACTCGCTGCCGGCCGGGGGCGGGGAGCAGGACGGCGTCACGGTCATCGACATCCTCTCGCGACATCCTTCGACCGCCAGGTTCATCGCGATCAAGCTGGCGCGCCGCTTCGTGAGCGACGAGCCGCCGCCGGCCCTCGTGGAGCGCGCGGCCGGGACGTTCCGCGACACCGACGGCGACATTCGCAGGGTCGTCGTCACGATCGTCACCTCGCCGGAGTTCTTCTCGGCCGAGGCCTTTCGCGCCAAGATCAAGACGCCGCTCGAGGTCGTGGCGAGCTCGGTCCGGACGCTTGACGGAGAGCTGGCCCCACCTGCCGCCCCGGGCTCCCAGCAACGGGGCGGCGGATTCGCGCTGGCCCAGCAGGTGAGCAAGCTCGGCGAGCCGCTCTACCAGCAGCAGCCGCCCACGGGCTATCCCGACGTGGCCGAGGCCTGGGTGAATGCGGGAGCGCTGCTGAACCGCATGAACTTCGCGCTGGGCTTGGCGGCCAACCGCGTGCCGGGCGTGCGCGTGGACCTCTCGCGCGCCGTGGGCTCGGCGGACCGGCGCAAGCCCGAGCAGGTGCTGGACGTGCTCCTGCGCTCGGTCCTCCATGGACAGGCGACATCCCAGACGCGAAGCGTGCTCGCCGCCCAGCTCGGCGACCCCGAGATCACGCGCGCCACCGGGGACGATCGGGGACCGGCGAACACCGACGTCGAGAAGCTGGCCGCCCTGGTCCTGGGCTCGCCCGAGTTCCAGAGGAGGTAGGGCCATGGACTGCCGCACCCGCCGCACCTTCATGAAGTCAGGGGCGCTGGCGCTCCTCGCCATGGGCTCGGTCCCGCGCTTCCTGGTCCGCGCGGCTCACGCCCAGGGCACGGCCACGCATCCGAAGATCCTCATCGCCCTCTTCCAGCGCGGCGCCGTTGACGGTCTCACCATGATCGTGCCTCACGGCGATCGCGACTACTACGGGTCGCGCAGCAGCGTCGCGGTCGCGCGGCCGGCCGCCGGCGCCGCCGAAACCACCGTGGACCTCGACGGCTTCTTCGGCCTCCACCCGGCCATGGCGTCGCTCAAGCCCGTCTGGGACGACAAGCGTCTGGCCATCGTGCACGCCTGCGGCTCGCCCGACACGACGCGCTCCCACTTCGACGCGCAGGACTACATGGAGTCGGGCACGCCCGGTGTGAAGAGTACCCAGGATGGATGGCTGGCGCGCGGGCTCCAGGCGCTGCGTGCCACGCCCCCGTCCCCCTTCCGCGCCGTCGCGATGGGCTCCCAGCTGCCGCGGGCGCTCCGCGGAGACGTGGGCGCCGTGGCGATGGGCACGGTCGCCGACTTCGACGTGAAGCAGGACATGGGACGGATGGGCGGCGGCAGGGTCAACGCCCGCCGCGGCTTCGAATCGCTCTACGAGCAGGGCGTTAGAGACATCCTCCACGGCACGGGGCGCGAGACCTTCGACGCGGTCAAGATGCTCAAGAGCGCCAACCCGCAGCGCTTCGCCCCCGACAACGGCGCCCAGTACCCGCGCGGCAGGCTCGGCGAGAGCCTCAAGCAGATAGCCCAGCTCATCAAGGTCGACGTCGGACTCGAGGTTGCCTTCGCCGACATGGGCGGCTGGGACACCCATGCCAACCAGGGCAACGAGAAGGGGCAGCTGGCGCAGCGGCTCACTGAGTTCTCCGAAGGCCTTGCCGCGCTCTACCGCGATCTCGGCGACCGGATGGCCGACGTCGTCATCCTGACGATGTCGGAGTTCGGCCGCACCGTGCGCGAAAACGGCAATCGCGGCACCGACCACGGTCACGCCACTGCCATGCTCGTTCTCGGCGGCCCGGTCAGGGGCGGCCGGATGGCGGGCACGTGGCCGGGGCTCGCGCCCGAGCAGCTCTACGAGGGGCGCGATCTCGCCGTCACGACGGACTTCCGCAATCTCTTCGCCGAGGTGGCGGTGCGGCACCTCGGCGTGACGGCGACGGCCCCGCTCTTCCCCGGCTTCCCCGTCAATCCTGCGAAGTTTCCCGGGGTGCTCGTGTAGACTCGGCCGCATGTGGGAAGCCCTGGCGCTGGCTGCGGCGCTCTGCCAGGTGCTGCGCAACACGGTGATGAAGCGGCTGGGGCACGAGCTGGACGAGTACATGGCGGTGTGGGGGCGTTTCACCTTCCTCCTGCCGTTCGCCGCGCTCTTCGTCCTCTGGCACGGCGCCCCGGCGATCAAGCCCGGCTTCGTCTGGGCGTGCCTCCTCTTCGCGGTGTGCCAGATCATCTCGACCATGGCGCTGTCGAAGGCGCTCAAGCTCTCGCCCATCTCCATGGTGACCGCGCTGTGGAAGGTGAGCCTCCTGGTCCTCGTCATGCTCGGGTACGTCACGCTCAAAGAAATCCCGAGCGTGCTCGGCATTGCTGGGATCCTGATCAGCATGAGCGGGGTGTATCTCCTCAACGTGCAGCGCGCGCACATCTCGTGGTGGGAGCCGCTGGCGGTGCTCTTCACTGACCGGGGGCTGCGGTACACTCTGCTGGCAGCCCTGTTCTTCGCGCCGTCAGTGATCACGATCAAGTGGGCGATGCAGCTCTCGGATCCGTACATGGGGACGCTCGGCGGGTATCTTGCCGCGAGCCTTCTCGTCACTCCCATCGTCCTCGTGACGTCTCGGAAGTACTTCGCCGCGGTGCCGCGTCACTGGATGGCGTTCGTCTCTTTCGGTCTCTTCGCGGCGCTCACCACGGTCAGCCAGGGGCACGCCTATCTGCTCACGCTTTCGTCCTACGTGGAAGCCGTCAAGCAGGTCGAGATCCTCTTCGCCCTCGGAATCGGCGTGCTGATCTTCCGCGAGAAGCAGAAGGTGCGGGACATCGCCCCGGGCGCCCTCGTCATGCTGGCGGGCGTCGTGCTATTGTCACTCGCGGCCTAACTTTCCCGTGGAGGTGATTCGATGAGCCGACGGATTCTCACTCTCGTGTGCTGCATCGCCACGGCCGCTCTGCTGGCGGGCTGCGGCCCCTCGAGCAAGGAGGACATTGTCGCCAAGGCCAAGGACGCCAAGACGCGCGCGGCGCTCGAGCAGGCGCTGGGCAAACCCGACGACATCGGCAAGCTCGGGCCTATCGAGAAGTGGACGTACAAGGCCAAGAATGGCAAGGTGGTCTTCATCCTGATGGGAGATACCGTGACCATCGAAAAGACCGGCGAGCTGGAGAAGAAGAACTAGAGCCGGCGGCGCGGGTAAACGGAGACCGCCGAGCCCGCTGCCAGGATCACCGAGGCCGGCTTCTCGCTCGAGAGGAAACGCCACGGCGTGCCGTAGACCTGGGCCCAGTCGAGGTCTAGAGTCCACGAGCGCACGGGATAGACGTCCCATGCCGGATGCCTCACCTCGTAGACGAGGGTGCGGCCTCGCCTGTCGCGGCCGTAGCCCCATTGGTGTTCCTTGAAGAAGTGCTCCTGGCTGTCTTCCGCCGGCCTCCGCGCGGGCTTGGTGCCGGTGACCTCGATGACGTGAGACCGTCCGCGGCAGCGCAGGCGGCGTATCGTCACGATGGCCGCCGCCTCGTCGGCGACGCCGCTCTCGATGGGCGCCACCAGATAGGGCTCGTTGTAGACCGCGCGCGCGAGCCAGGCCACCGCCGGACGCGGCACGAACTCGCGGATGAAGACGACACCGCGTCGCTCTCCCCGCCTGACGTAGAAGCGCAGGTTGATCTCGGGGAACGTGCGAGAGCCCGGCCAGGCCACGCCCCACACGCGCGTGTCGAGGAAGTCGAAAGCGACGATGCTCGCGAACGCCGCACCGGCCCGACGGTCGAGCTCGAGGCCCGCCGGCAGGTGCGGTTCGAGCAGCGCCGGCGGCACTTCGTAGGTGACAATCGCCAGGTTCGACCACCGCGCCGTCAGGAAGGGGCGGCGGATGGTCTTCATTGGGATGATGCTCATGGGGGGATGATGCTCATCGGGGCACAGTGCTCACGGGCGAGCTCCGCGCCCGCTCAGATCTCGGGGCGCTTGCCGTGGGTGGCGCGCACGATGGTCTTGATGCCGCCGCGCACGCTGAAATCGCCCACCACCTCTATCCAGCGCGGCCCGGCCACCGCCACGAAATCGTTGAGGATCCGGTTGGTCACGTCCTCGTGAAAGGCACCCTCGTTTCGGTACGACCAGATATACAGCTTGATGCTCTTGAGCTCGACGAGGCACTGGTCGGGGACGTACCGGATCCTCATGGTGGCGAAGTCCGGCTGCCCCGTCTTGGGGCAGAGGCAGGTGAACTCCGGGATCTCGAGCGCGACTTCGTAGTCGCGGTCGGGGTGCGGGTTCGGGACGACCTCGAGCTGCTTGCCTGGCTGGCTCGGCACGCGCCTATTCTACCGCGATACGCCCACGGGCCGCGCGCGCCAGACGGCGTCACGCGCGCGGTCGAGAGCCTGCGCCGGAATCCGCTCCAGCAGGACAACGCTCGTTCCCCGGCGTTCCACCGCGAAGACCCGCCCGCCGTCGATCCAGGTGACGAGCCCGCCGCCGCGGACGGCGGCCTTGCCGGCAAGCTCCGGGTGCCGCGTCTCCACCGAGGCCTGGAGATGGCTCGCCAGCGCCGCCGCGACCTGGACATCCGCCGCGAGCACGCGATAGGCGATCACGAAGCGCCCCCCGTCGTCCTCCCAGATGCGATAGCGGTCGCCGCGCCAGCCGATCGCCGCGCGCCGTCCCTCGACGTCGCCCAGGTGGAGCGCCAGCACGGCGCCCAGGGCGTACTCGCCGAGGTCGTCGTCGGCCACGAGGTGAGCGCCCGGCACAAGGCGCGAGAGGTCCGGAATCACGACGGGGAGCGGGTGCTCGCGCGCGTCCAGGTACTTCTCCGGGTGGATGATCTGGGTGGTCGAGCGCGGCGGATCGCGGTAGACGTCGCTCATGGCCGACCACGGATGGCGCTTCCTGAACTGGTAGACGAAGCCGAGCCCCTCCACGTATGGGAAGAGCAGGACCTCGCGCAGAAACCTGGGTGCCTTGCCGATGACGGGCCCGCCCGCGCTCGTGAGGATCAGGCCCTGCGCCATGGACAGATCGGGCAGCCGGCTGATGTCCGTGCCCTGGGGCTTGAGCATCAGGTCGAAGCTGAGCGCTACGGCCTCTCCTTCGATGAGCGCCTGGCGGGCGAGCAGCCGGTCGCCGTGGCCGGGGTCGGGCGCGATGAAGTTGTCGAGTGGCAGCTCGCGGTCCTGGAGCGCGTGGACCAGCTCGTGCATGAGGGCCGCGCGCTGCTGCTCGGGCGGGAGCCAGTCGCCGACGACCATGACCTTGCCGCGCGGGTCGTAGTAGGCGGAAACCTGCTCTTCGAGGAGATCCAGGAACAGACGGCGGAGATCGTAGTCCGGCGGGATCACCCCCCACGCGACCATGCTCTTGCGATCGGCCTCGAGGACGGCGGCGGAGTAGCGGCGGTTGATCTCCTGCTCGATGAAGCGGCGGTTCTCCGCCCGCGGGCGGACCAGGACCGGCGGCGGCGGGCCGGGGGAGGCCATGGCCTTGAGCGCCGCGAGCTGATGGTACAGCGGCGCCGCGATGGCATCGAGCGCGGTCTGTGCCGTGCTCGGCTGCTGGGCGCGAAGCGGCAGGACTGCTGCGAGCGCGGCCGCCAGGACGAGGAGCGCGACGGCCGGGGCGCAGCGCGTGGGGCCCCCGACGCGGCGCATTGACCCCAAGACGCGGCGCATTGACCGATAGTACCTCACCAACCTCGCCGGCCCATCGTAATGGCGATGCCCGTCACCACGAGGAAGGCTGAGAGCAGTAGCTCCGGCGCCAACGCCTCGTGGCCGATGGCGGCGGCGATCAGCACGCCCCAGATCGGCGTTGTCAGCGCCACCGTGGCGAGCGCGCTCGGCCGGTAGATCCTCAAGAGCCAGGCGTTCAGCAGAAAGTTGAACCCGCCGATGACGGCGCCCTGGAAGACGATCGAGAAGGCCAGGGAGGCCGTCCAGCGCGTCGGCCGGTCCGCTTCGGCCGCGAAGCCGATCAGGAAAAAGCCCGCGCTGCCGATGATGGATTGGTAGAGCATGAGGCGCACCGGGTCTACCCGCTGGACGATCTTCGCGATGTAGACGATGCGCTCGCCGAGCAGGACGGCGGACAGCGCCACGATCAGATCGCCGGCGAGCGTGCTGCTGGACTGAGCGTAGCTCCGCGCGAAGAGGATGATCACGCCCGCGTAGGCGACGAGCACTCCCGCGAGCTTCCGCGCGGTCAGCTGGTCACCCGGGATCATGAAGTGGGCGAACACCACGGTGTGGATGGCGTACGCATTGACCATGATGACCCCGTGGGAGGCCGTGGTGCGCTCGAGGCCCAGGTTCATCAAGGCGATCTGCGCGACGAAGAGGAGGCCGAGCGACCAGATGGCCTTGCCCTCGCCCTTCCGGATCGCGAGCACGTCGTAGCGCCGGCTCGCCATGGCGTACCCGAAGATCGCGATCGTGCTCAGCGCGAAGCGCATCAGCGCCAGGCGGAGCGGGGGCATGTCGGAAAGGCCCCACTTGATGGCGAGGGGATTGGCGCCCCAGAGGGCGGAGAGCAGCAGCGCCAGCGCGGCGCCACTGAGGTCGAGGGAGCGATGCTCGGGCACGGGACGCGCTATGGTAGCATGAGCCTCGATGAAGATCGGCCTCGTCGGGCTTCCCAAGAGCGGAAAAACCTCGCTGTTCAACCTGCTGACGGGCGCCTCGGTGGCGACCTCGTCCTACGGCGGCTCGCGCGCCGAGATGCACACGGGCGTGGCGCGCGTGCCCGACGAGCGCGTGGACAGGCTGAGCGCGCTCTTCAAGCCCAAGAAGACCACGTTCGCCTCGTTCGAGGTGGTGGACCTCGCCGGGATCACCAAGGGAGAGCACGAGGGGCTCGACGCCAAGGAGTTCAGGAACGCGGACGCGCTCCTGCACGTGGTCCGGGCCTTTGCCGACGCCGCTGGCACGGCGCCCAACCCGAAGGGCGACATCGCCGATCTCGAGACCGAGCTGATCCTGGCCGACCTCGACGTGGTGGAGCGCCGGCTCGAGCGCCTCGAGGCTTCGATCAAGAAGAAGCGCACGGACGCCGACGTCAGGGACCAGGCCATCCTGCTGCGCCTCAAGCCCGCGCTCGAGTCCGAGACGCCGATTCGCGCGGCCGGGCTCTCGGACGACGACACCCGCGCGATCCGCGGCTTCACCTTCCTCTCGCAGAAGCCCATCCTCCACTGCCTGAACCTCTCGGAGAAGGAGATCGACCGCGGCAAGACTCTCGTCGAGAGCTTCGGGCTCGGGGAGATCGCCGCTCGCTCGGGCACGGCCGTCGGCTGGGTCTCGGCCGTCATCGAGGCCGAGGTCGCGCAGCTGGCGGGCGAAGAGCAGGCGGCCTTCCTGGCCGACCTCGGGCTCAGCGAGCCGGCCATCAAGCGCGTGCTTCGCGACTGCTATGCGCTGCTGGGGCTGCTCTCGTTCTTCACGGTGGGCGAGGACGAGGTGCGCGCCTGGTCGGTGCCGCGCGGCACCCGCGCCCAGGACGCCGCGGGCGCCATCCATTCCGACATCGCGCGCGGCTTCATCCGCGCCGAGGTCGTGCGCTACGAGGAGCTCTGCGCCGCCGAAGGATCCATGGCCGCCGTCCGCGAGAAGGGGCAGTTCCGCCTGGAGGGCAAGGACTACGTGGTCCAGGACGGCGAGATCTGCCACTTCCGCTTCAACGTCGCCAAGTAATCCGCGCCGAACTCCGACCTTCGACGGTCTGGGGAACGACTCGCAGGCGGCTCAAAAAGGTCCAGATGCGAGGCGGCGCCCCGCCGTTCGAGTTGAGCGGCGGCCCCGGCCGACGCGAGACGAGGGCTGAGTAGATACCGCACGCGAGCCGTACTCCCTGTACGTTGAGCGTGCGGCCGAGGGCGCCAACGAAGCAGATGGGCCTTTTTCAGCCGCCTCCTATGGCCCTGGGGTCAGGGGGCCGTGGGAGACCACGAGTATCCGGACGTCGGTGAGGGCGCGCTCGGGGCCGTGCTTGACGCCGCCGGGCACGCAGAAATAGTCGCCGGGGCCGTAGACTATAGGCCCGACCTGCCACTGGCCTTCGAGCACGAGCACCTCGACCGTGCCGTCGTGGAGGCTCTCCAGCACCTCGAATCCCTTCGTGTACTTGACGGCCAGCGTGCGGGCCCGACTCTCGGGATCCTTGTTGAGCAGGATGGTCCACGCGCCCTCCTTGTCCTTGAAGACGGGCCGCCACTCGCCCTCCACCGTGCTTTTCTTCGCGATCGCGCCTCTCATGGCCGCGGTCCTTTCTCTATGCCTCTGGGCAGGTGACCCCAGACGATCCAGTGGCGGTCGCTGGCGAGCTCGCAGACGAACCCGCCCAGGCCGCGCGTGCGGATCTGGTAGCGGATCTCGCGCAGCGTGAAGGCCGCGCAGAGCGAGTTGAAGAAGTCCTCCTTGAGCACCGGCGCCTCGTTGCCGGAATACTGCTCGACGATCTCGCGGGCCCGCTCGCGCGACTCGGGGCGGAAGAGATCCATGACCAGCACGGCGGCGCCCGGCTTGCCGAGACGCACCATCTCGTTCCAGAAGAGGTAGGGGTCGGGCATGTGGTGGACGAGGCTGTTCGACACCACGGCGTCGAAGCTCTGGAGCGGCAGCGGCAGCATGGGCAGCCGGACGCAGCGCGGGTGTACGCGGGCCTCGACACCCGCCGCGTTCACCGCCTGGTGCGCGAGCGCGATCATGGGCTCCGAGCCGTCCACCGCGGTGATGGCGAAGCCGGGCAGGGCGCGCGCGAAGCGCACGGGGATGTCGCCCGGGCCGCAGCCGAGATCGACCATGGTGCCGCCGACGGCCTTGGGGAAGCACGCGCGGAAGCGATCCACGAAGCCCTGGTTGACCTGGGCGAAGTCGGCCTGCGCGTAGGCCGCCGCCTGGTCCCCGTCGGTCATCAGCTCGGGCTCGAGGATGCGGTCCATGCCTCTATTTATCCCTGGACCACTTGCGCCAGGCCATCTTATTGAGGCTTGATCCCCATGAGCTTGACCGTGCCCCCGAGCGACTGCACGAGGCCGATCATGGCGGCGTCCGAGTGGTCGGGCAAGAGGACGCAGCCGGCGCCCAGGATGATACCGGTGCCGTCCGTCTGGGCCAGCGCGTCCTGCGCCTCCGCCTGGGCGTCCGGCGCCGTGCCCTCCTTGAGCGTGGTCCACTGGTTGAGGCCGCCCTGGACCGCGCCCGGGACCAGCGCCTTGCCCTCGGCGAGCGAAGGCCCCGCGCGGCGGTCATCCCAGTTCCACACGTCGGCCGGGAGCCCGGCCAGGCGGTCGAACATGAGCCGCTCGCCGTGGCAGTGCAGCACGGTCAGGCGCGAGTGCTCGCGCACGGTCTCGAGGATGCGGCGGTCGTGGGGTAGGCCAAAGCGCGCGTACTCCTCTTCCGAGTGAAAGGCGTGGCTCGCGGCCTGGACGGAGTAGAAGATGCCCTCGGCGCCCTCGCGGAAGCAGGCCTCCATGAAAGCGAGGATGGTCTCGGTGATCGCGCCGAGCGCGTCCTCGACGAGCCGCGTGTTCTCCTTGAGGTCGTAGTTGAGCCGGTCGCCGGAGAGCTTGCGCGCCAGCGACAGCGGGCTGAAGACCGTCGGGATGACGGAGCAGTCGGCGCGCCGGTCCACGACGCAGCGGAGGATGGTCTCGATGTGGGACGCCCACCCGGTGGACTCCATGGCGACGGGGCGGATCTTCTTCCAGTCCTCGGGAGCGTTGACGGCGTGGCGCAGGCACGGGCGGTGGCCGTCCGGGGCGAGCTCGTCGCTCTCGACGCAGCCCCAGTCCTCGACGGCATAGCCGCCCGCGGGCGTGACCTTGAGAAAGTCGGAGCCGTACCGCTCGTGGAAGCGGAGCGTGGTCTGGGCCAGCCCCGCCGGCGCCTTGTCCACGTTGGGGAAGTGGCGCCAGAAGGCATAGGGCGGCCGGTCTGTCGGCTCGCGCTTGATCGCCGCCAGGATTCTCTCGCGCTTGGTCATGGGCTCCGTGCCTCAGGCTCGGGGAAAGTTCATGCAGTCCACGAAGACGTCCTGGAAGTCCGGGTGGGCCGCGAGCGAGACGTGCTCGACGCTGCGGGCGATGCGCTCGGCGCGGCCCCTCTCGATCTCCGAGAGGAGCGCCAGCTGGGCGCCCAGGACGGCCGCGTTGCCGACGTAGCGGATGCGCGGCTCGGGCAGGGCGGGGATGAGCCCGATCCTGAGCGCGCTCCGGATCGAGAGGTAGTTGCCGAAGCCGCCCGCCAGCATGAGCTCGGCGATCTTGTCGTCGGGCACGCCCGCTATCCGCTGGAGCATGGCCGCGCCCGAGGCGATGGCGCCCTTGCAGAGCTGCACCTGGCGGACGTCGTCCTGGGTCAGGACGATCTCCTGGGCGGCCCCGCTCTCGCCCGGGCGCGCGAGGATGACGGCCCGCTCGTCACCACGCTTGATCACGCGCGAGCGCAGAGGCGCGGGCAGGCGATCCAGGTGGTCGAGATCGATGAGGCCGGTCCAGTCGATCGCGCCCGCGTCCAGCAGCACGGCGATGACGTCGATCAGCCCCGAGCCGCAGATGCCCTGCGCCGAGGCGTCGCCGATCGTATGGAGCCTCAGATCTCCGTTCTCGATAGCCACCCGGTCGATGGCGCCCAAGGCGGCGCGCATGCCGTGGCGGATCTGCGCGCCCTCGAGCGCCGGCCCGGCGGGCGCCGAGCAGGCCCAGAGGTGCTCGCGCGATCCCAGCAGCACCTCGCCGTTGGTGCCGATGTCGACGGCGATGCGTATGTCCGGCGAGTCGTCCATGCGCGTGGCGAGCGCCACGGCGACGGCGTCGGCGCCGACGAAGCCCGCGACGATGGGCAGCAGGCAGACGCGCGCCTCCGGGTTGACCTTGAGGAAGAGCTCGCGGGCGGCCAGGGTCAGCGGATGGCGCATGACGGGCGCGTAGGGGGCGAGCCCGACGTATGAGGGGTCGATGCCCAGCAGCACGTGGTGCATGCAGGTGTTGCCGACGACGACGACCTTGTAGATCCACTTGGCGAGCACGCCCGAGTCGCGGCAGACCTGCTCGATGTGCTGGTTGAGGAGCCCGATGATGCGCGTCTGGAGCTTTCGCAGGTTGCCGGGGTCGAACTGGGCGAAGGCGATGCGGGACATGAGGTCGCCGCCGAAGACCGCCTGCGGATTGAGGCTCGACACCGAGGCGAGCTGCTCCCCCGAGGCGAGCTCCATCAGCGTGGTCACCACGCTCGTGGTGCCGACGTCGATGGCGAGGCCGAAGGTCAGGAAATGAGTGTCGCCGGGCTCGACGGACAGGATGCGGCGATCGAAGGAGGCGACCGTCACCTCACCTCCATGCTCGCGGAGGGCCTGGGGCAGGGTCTTCAGGACCTCGGGAGAGCAGTCATCGGGCGTCCCGCCGACGGCGGCCAGGACGGCCTCGAGGTCGGATGTCTGGTGATGCTCCTCGGTGGGCAGCGTGACGCGGACCAGCCGCTTGGTGACGCCGGCGTCGATCGTGACCGGCATGGGGGCGCCCGCGGGACGCTCCCCGCCCAGGATCTGGAAGCTCTGGTCGTCCACGGGCGGGGAGACCTGCACCGCGATCGCGTCCGCTATCCGGCACTGGCAGGAGAGTCGGTAGCCCTCGCGGACGAGGGCGTCGCCCAGCTGCACCTCGTCCATGATGGTGGGCGGCGGGACGAGACCCGAGACGAACTTCACGCGGCACGAGGTGCACCGGCCCCGCCCGCCGCAGGTCGCCTCGATGTCCACTCCCGCGGCATGCGCCGAGGCGAGAATGGTCACGCCCGGATCAACGTGGAGCGTGCGCCCGGCGGGCAGGAGGGTGAGCGCCACCGTCGCCATGCGCTCGAAGATACCACTTCCCCCTTGACTTCCCCGAGCGCTTTGCCGATAGTGACCGCACCCCATGAACCCTTGGGCGCGTCCGGCCCGCAGGTGATCAGGGAGGCCCGGTGCTCCAGTTCACGCTCCAGCGGCTTCTCTGGCTGATCCCCACTCTCCTCATGATGGCGCTCGTCACGTTTCTCGTGATGCACGCCACCCCGGGGAGCCCGCTCGACCCCGTGGCCGAGGGCGCCAACCCGCTCTCGCCCGAGGCGCAGCAGAACCTCGCCGCCGCCTACGGGCTGGACAAGCCGCTCTGGGAGCAGTTCAGCATCTTCATCGGCAAGGCGCTCCAGGGCGACTTCGGCCAGTCCTTCATCTACAAGACGCGCACCGTGAGCGAGATCCTGATCGGCGCGTTTCCGGTCTCGCTGCTCCTCGGCAGCATGGCGCTCGTGCTGGCTGTCGCGGGAGGGGTGACCCTGGGCGTGCTCGCCGCCGTCTACCAGAACCGATCCTGGGACTATGTCTCCGTCAGCGTCGCAACGTTGGGCGTGAGCGTGCCGAACTTCGTGCTCGCGGTTTTCTTGATCGTCCTCTTCTCCTTCGTCATCCCGATCTTCCCCACGGGCGGCTGGGGCGAGCCCAAGCAATGGGTGCTGCCGACGGTAACGCTCGCGCTCGGGCCCATGGGCATCATCGCGCGCTTCACGCGCTCGAGCATGGTCGAAGTCATCCGCTCCGACTACATCCGGACGGCTCGCGCCAAGGGGCTGGCCGAGCGGCCGGTCATCCTCAAGCACGTGCTCAAGAACGCCTGCATCCCCGTGGTGACGCTCCTGGGCCCGCTCTTCGCCGCCGTCGGCACCGGCTCGTTCTTCGTCGAAGCCATCTTCCGCGTCCCGGGAATGGGGCGCTTCTTCGTGGAGTCCATGACCGGCCGCGACTACCCGATGATCATGGCCGTGATCCTGCTCTACGGCGCATTCCTCGCGCTCATGAACCTCGTCGTGGACCTTCTCTATGGCTTTATCGACCCCCGCATCCGGTACTAGCCTCGACGCCGCGGATATTCTCGCGGCGGCGCCGTCGGCGGCGACCTCGAGCCTCTGGCGCGACGCCTGGCGCCGGCTCCTGCGCAACAAGCTCGCGGTGGTGGGCGGCATGACGGTGGCACTCCTCTGTTTCGTGGCGATCTTCGCCGACCTGCTCGCCCCCCAGTCGTACACGAAGGCGAATTTCGGGAGCATCTACCAGTTCCCGTCGCGGGAGTTTCCCCTGGGCACGGATCAGCTGGGCCGCGACGTGCTCTCCCGCATGATCTACGGCGCGCGCGTGTCCATGCTCGTGGGGCTGGGCTCCCAGGTGATCGTCGTGCTGCTCGGCGTGCCGCTGGGGGCGGTGGCCGGCTACGTCGGCGGGCGGACCGACATTCTGATGACGCGATTCATCGATGTGATGTACGCGTTCCCGCGCCTCCTCTTCGTCATCCTGATCATGTCCATGCTGGGCGCGGGGCTGATCAACATCTTCATCGCTCTCGGGCTCACCGGCTGGGTGGGGATCGCGCGCCAGACCCGCGCCCAGGTGCTGACGCTCAAGGAGAAGGAGTACGTCGAGGGCGCCCGCGCCCTCGGCGCCCGCGGCTGGCGCGTGCTGTCGCGCCACATCCTGCCGAGCGCGCTCACGCCTATCGTCGTGTCGATCACCTTCGGCATCCCCGAGGCCATCTTCACCGAGGCCGCGCTGTCCTTCATCGGCGTCGGCATCAATCCGCCGACGCCGTCCTGGGGGCAGATGGTCGGCGAAAACCAGCAGTTCCTTCGCTCCTACTGGTACCTGTGCGTCTTCCCGTCCATCGCCATCGCGGTCACCATGCTATCCTTTACCTTCTTCGGCGACGGCGTCCGCGACGCCCTCGATCCGAAGATGAAATGACCCTTGAGGAGGAACCACATGCGCATCCCCGACGAGCAGCTGGCACTCTTCGAGCAGCGACTCCAGGCCATTGGACTGGGCCGGCGTGACTTCCTCAAGGCGGTTGGCGCGATGGCCGCGTTCGGCGGCCTGGGCTTCGCCACCACGGCCCAGGCGGCGTCCAAGCCCGGCCCCGGCGAGAAGCTGGCCAGGGAGCAGGTCTTCCGCTACGGCGGCGGCGGCTACTACCCGCAAGACCCCGCCAGCCACGACTTCAACAAGGACCTCTACTGCCAGGGCGTGCCCGCCCTCTTCGCCGGTCTCATGGTCTTCAACGCCGACTTTCTCGCGGTGCCGTACCTGGCGAGCAAGGTCGAGAGCAACAAGGACGGCTCGGTCTGGACCTTCACGATTCGCAAGGACTCGCGCTGGTCGGACAACGCGCCCATGTCGGCGCGTGACTTCGAGTACTCGTGGAAGCGGCAGCTCGATCCCGAGAGCAAGGCGCCCTACGCCTCGTTCCTCTACGACCTCAAGAACGGCGAGGCGTTCAACAAGAAAAAGATCACGGATCCGAAGGAGGTCGGCGTCCGGGCCAAGGACGACTGGACGCTCGAGGTGACGCTCGAAGGCCCGCGCGGCTACTTCCCCGTGCTCAGCGCGTATCTCGCCGCGCTTCCGGCCTACCAGCGCGCGGTGGAGAAGCACGGCGACAAGTGGACGGAGCCGGCCAACATCGTCTGCAACGGCCCCTTCGTCCTCGAGTCCTGGGAGCACAACAAGCAGATGGTGCTGCGCAAGAACCCGTACTTCTTCGGCGCCAAGGACGTCCACCTGACCCGCGTGGTCATCCCCATCGTGCCGGTCGCCGCGGGGGCGCTGCCCTACGAGAACAACGAGCTGGATCTGACCCTGCTCCAGGCGGGAGACCTCAAGCGTCTGCAGTCGGATCCGCGGGCCTCCAAGGACGTCTTCCGCTATCCGTTCCCCGGAACGTGGTACCTCCTGCCCCAGGTGACGAAGCCGCCCTTCGACAACGTCAAGGTGCGCCGCGCCGTCGGACACGCCATCGACCGCGACAACGTCGTGAAGGTGGCGCAGGGCCTCGCCGTGCCGGCGTGGTCCATGATCCCGCCCGGCTTCCCCGGCGCCGTCGACACCCCGAGCATCAAGGCCATCCAGCGCTTCGACAAGAAGGCTGCGCTGGAGATGCTCAAGGGCACGCCGTTCGAGGGCGGCAAGAACTGGCCGAAGATCGTGCTGTCGATGCGCGACGAAGCGCTCGGCGCCAAGGCGCTGGCCGAGGCCGTGCAGGCCGTCCTGCTCGAGAACCTCAACATGAAGACGGAGCTCGAGGTGCTGGAGCCGCGCGTGTTCCGCGAGCGCCTGTGGAAGCAGGACCTCCAGTTCGTGTGGATCCGGTGGTTCATGGACTACCCCGACCCTCACAACGAGTACTTCGACACCTTCTACGGCAAGAAGACGACGGGCAAGCGTCAGGCGTGGACCAACGAGGCCTTCGACAAGGAGCTGGAGGCCGGGCGCGACACGCGGGACGCGGCCAAGCGCCTGGCGCACTACGCCAAGGCCGAGGAGATCATGCAGACGGACGCGGGCTACGTCCCCGTCGCGTGGGTCGTCCGCTACGCGGCCGCCAAGCCCTGGGTCAAGGGCATCGAGAAGAACAAGAAGGGCGAGCTGGTCGTCGACGGCAACATCTACGTCAATATGCTTCAGAACATCTACATCGTCGAAAAAGGCTAGGTCCCGCGAGCCCGCCGGGAGGGGAGCCATTCCCCGCCCGGCGGGCCGGTTTCCTGGGCGCTACTTTTTGGACGCTACTTGGTATTGACGATCTTGTCCCAGAGCTCGGCGTACTGCTGCTTGTACTGGGGCCAGATCTTCTCCTCGGCGATCTTGCGGAACGAGGCGACGTCGGCCTGGTTGACCTTCATGCCCTTGGCTTCGAGGATCTCCTTGGCCTTGGCGTAGTTGTCCACGCTCTCGGTCGCCTCGCGGATCTTCTTCTGCGCCTCCATCCCCACGTCCATGATGAGCTTCTGCTGGTCCGGGGGAAGGCTCTTCCAGATCTCGAGGTTCATCACCAGCAGGGTCGGCCCGTAGTTGTGGTAGGTCATCGAGGCGTACTTCGACACCTCGTAGATCTTGAGCGCGTTGATGTTGACGATGGGCAGGTCGGCGCCGTCGATGACGCCCTGCTGGGCCGCGGGGATGACCTCGCCGAACGGCATGGGGACGGCGCTGGCGCCGAGGCCGTTGACGGTGTCGGCGAAGACGCGCCCCTGCTGGACGCGCATCTTCAGGCCCTTGAGGTCGGCCGGCGTGTTGATGGGGTGCTTGTTGTTCCAGAAGTGGCGGAATCCGTAGTCGAAGAAGAAGAGGATCTTGACCTTGTATTTCTTCTGGAAGGTCTCGTCGAGTTCCTTGCCGATCTGGCCGTTGAACATCGTGTAGGCGTGCTTGTAGTCACGCACGAGGTACGGCGTCAGGAACACGCCCATCTCGGGGAAGACCGTGGATGCGGCGCCGATGGGGCTTCCGATGGCGACGTTGCCCGACTTGACGGCGTCCATGATCTCGAGCTCCTTGTTCAGGAGCGTCCCGCCGTGGAAGACCATGGTGATCGAGCCGTTGGAGCGTCGCGTGACCTCTTCCGCCATGAACTTCAGCCCGACGGCGCCCGACTCGGGTGGGGCGAGCAGGTACGCGAGGTCCAGCTTCCTCGGCGCCGGCTTGGCCTGGCTGGAGGCGGACGTGACGGAGCCGGCGACGGCGACGGCGGTGATGAGCGCGATGGCGGCGAAACCGCGGAGCAATTCTCGCATGGGGTCCCCTCTCGTGTAGCGCCGCGTCAGCGCGTGCGCGGCCGGCCCGCCGCCGGCCTGGACGCCTCTATAGCGCTCATATCGTCACTCGAAGTCAAGCCCGTTCTCGCGCCCGCGCCGATCGCGCCTTGACGAGGGGAGGCGGCGCGGTCTACGATCCCGCGTCATGATGCCGGCCGCGCGATTCATCGCCGCCGTTCCGCCAGTCTTCGTCACGGTCCTGATGCTGGTCGCCATCGCGGACATGCTGGCCGGAGTGTTTCTCCGGTATGTGATGACGCAGGTGTCGGCCTTCTTTGACCTGCCCACCATCCGGTTCTTCTGGGTCGAGGAGATCGGCGAGCTCTGTCTCGCCTGGATGTCCTTCGTCGGCGCCGCGATCGGGATCCGCCGGGGGGTCCACTTCTCGGTGCAGATGATCACCGATCACCTCCCAGCGGGATTGCGCCGGGGTGTCTTCACGGCGCACTACCTCCTCATCGCGGGGTTCGGCGCGCTGGTGGCGGTCTACGGCTGGCAGGTGGCCGAGCTCAACAGCCAGTCCTTCTCGCCCGCGCTGGACCTCAATCTCCGATGGCTCTATCTCTCGTCGGTGGCCGGCGGCGTGCTCATCGTGATCTACAGCGCGGCGTCCATCGTTGACGGCTGGCGCGGAGGCTGGCCCGCCATGCCGAGCCCGGCGGTGTCAGGTCCAGAGGGCCACTAGCGTGCTCTTCGGCGCCGTCGGCATCTCGTTCATCGTGCTGGCGGCTCTCTCCATGCCCATCGTGTTCGCGCTGGGCCTCTCGGGCTTCCTCGGACTCCTGATCGGCAATTTCTCGCTCCAGAAGCTGCCGTCGAGCCTGGTGGCCGGCACGCAGCACTGGGTGCTCCTCGCCATCCCGACGTTCGTGGCGGGCTCGGCATGTCGGTGGTGCTCGCCGAATACTTCTTCTCGGGCATCTCGGGCTCGACGATCGCGGACGTCTCGGCCATCGGGTCCATGATGACGCCGCCGATGCTGCGCGCGGGCTACAAGCCCGAGCACGCCGTGTCGCTCGTCGCGTCCGCCACGGCGATGGGCATCCTGGTGCCGCCCGCCATCTTCATGATCGTGCTCGCCCAGATCACGGACACCTCCGTCGTCGGCATCTTCCTCGGGGGCTTCATCCCGGCGGCGGTGACGGCCGCCTGCCTGATGACGGTGATCTTCATCCAGGCGTACCGCCTCGGCTGGCCCAAGGACGTGCGGCCGACTTGGCCGCGCTTCGTGCAGGCTGGCAAGGCGTCGCTGGTGCCGCTGGTGGTGCCGATCGTCATCGTGCTGGGGTTCTTCTTCGGCGTGTTCACGGCGACCGAGGCGGGCGCCCTCGTTGCCGCCTACGCGATGGCGGCGGCGCTCTTCTACTACAAGAACGTGACCGTGCGCGAGATGCTGACGCTCGTATACGAAAGCGCGCTGCTCACCGCGGCCGTGATTTTTCTCCTGGCCGTCGCGAGCATCTACCAGTTCCTCATGGGCATGCTCGGGGTTCCGCGGATGCTGGGTGAGCTGCTCGGCCCGCTCCAGGCGACGCCGTGGCTCTTCCTCGTGGCCGTGAGCTTCATCGTGATCATGTTCGGCATGGTGCTCGAGGGGTTGCCGGCGGCCGTCGTCCTCGTGCCCGTCGTCTACCCGATCGCCAAGCAGATCGGCATTCACCCGGTCCACTTCAACATCGTGCTCACCGCCGCGGTCGGCATCGGGCTGTTCCTCCCGCCCATCGGCGTGGGGCTCCTCATGGCGCTGCGCTTCGCCAACATCACCGTCGGGCAGCACTTCAAGGCGTACTGGCCCTATCTCCTGTCGCTGTTCGTCGGCCTCCTGCTCCTCATCCTGTTTCCCGAGATCACGCTCTTCCTGCCCCGCCAGGCGGGCGTCGTGCGCTGAGCCTCAGATGAGGCCTGGCCGCCGCAGGCGCCGAAAGAGGCTAGGCGGAAGAGCTCCGCGAAGCGCGTGCCACGGATCAGCTGCCGCGCAACTTCGGATCGAGCGTGTCGCGGAGCGCGTCGCCGAGGAGGTTCGTGCCGAAGACGGCAAGGCTGATGGCCACGCCGGGGTAGATCACCAGCCACGGCGCCTTGTTGGCGTACTCGGCCGCGGCGATCGAGAGCATGCGCCCCCAGGACGGATAGGGCTCCGGGATCCCGAGCCCGAGGAAGGACAGCGCGGCTTCCACGAGGATGGCGCCCCCGATCTGGGCGGTGACCAGCACGATGAAGGGGCCGATGGTGTTCGGCAGGACGTGCTGGAAGGCCACCCGCGCGTGGCTGACCCCGAGGGCGCGCGCCGCCTCGATGTAAGCGAACTCGCGGATCGCCAGGACGCTCGACCGGATGAGGCGCGCCGCGCGCGGGACGATCACTACCGAGATGGCGATGATCGTGTTCATGAGCGAGGGCCCCAGGGCGGCCGCCATGACCAGGGCCAGCACCAGGATGGGCAGCGCCTGCATGATGTCCATGAGGCGCTGGCTCACGAGGTCCGTCTTGCCGCCGACGTAGCCGGACAGGAGGCCCACGAGGCCGCCCACCACCGCGCCCAGCAGCGTGGAGGCGAGGCCGACGAGGAGCGAGATGCGGGAGCCGTGCACCACGCGGCTCCAGAGGTCGCGGCCCAGGTTGTCGGTCCCGAGCCAGAACTCGGCGCCCGGTGGGACGAGCACCCGGTTCGAGGTCCGCACCGGGTTGTGAGTGGCGAGAACCCCGGCGAATATCGCCGTGAGGATCAGGAGAATCATCAGGAGCCCGCCGGCCGCGCCGAGCGGATTCTTCCGGACGAACAGCCGGAAGGCGGTCCCCCACGTCCGCTCCTCCGGGAGCCTCTCCGGCACCGCCACCTGGATCGCGTGAACCGCCATCAGGCCCTGCCGTACGTGATGCGCGGGTCGAGCCAGGTGTAGAGGAGATCGACGGCCAGGTTGGCGAGCACGACCACCACCGCGATCAGCATCGTGAGGTTCTGGACTATCGGGTAGTCGCGGACCTGGATCGCGTCCACGAGGTAGCGCGCCACGCCGGGCAGGTTGAAGACCGTCTCCGTGACGATGAGCCCGCCGATGAGGAACGCGAACTCGATGCCGATGAGCGTGATGACCGGCAGGGAGGCGTTCTTGAGCGCGTGCCGCCAGACCACGAGCACCTCCCGCTGCCCCTTGGCCCATGCCGTCCGGATGTAGTCCTCCCGCAGCACCTCGAGCATGGCCGAGCGGGTGATCCGCATGATCAGCGCGGAGCTGCGGTAGCCCACTGCTAAGGCCGGGAGCAGGAACTGGAAGAGGTTCGCCCGGAGGTCCTCGAAGG